>Ga0208157_1000140_pt1 | contig 46825 bp, 77 predicted proteins | sample 5_EtaG_FD_184077 | JGI IMG/M metagenome (GOLD analysis project Ga0208157, IMG submission 184077) | Marine viral communities from the Subarctic Pacific Ocean - 5_ETSP_OMZ_AT15132 metaG (SPAdes) (version 2) | ecosystem: Environmental > Aquatic > Marine > Oceanic | place: Pacific Ocean | collected...
TGTTTCTGTCGATTGTATCTAAGTCTTCTTCCTCAACGGTAAGCCCTTCGTCATACAGGCGGTTAATAAGGTTCACGCTGTCCATTGATGCCTTATAAGCCTGCTCTACGTCAACTTGATCTTCATTTTCCATTGTATTTCTCTTTCTGTTGTGTTTAAGGTTTACTTTGGTTTACTTAGCCACCCAACCAGTGTTACCTGTGCCGGATTCTTTGACATACAAGGTTGATCCTGCGCCACCTGTATTGTCGGTATACATAGACCCAACACCTGCGGTCACGACACCCTCTGGTGAACCTGCTGCACTATACCACTTGGTTGTGCCTGCGAAAATCGCGATTTGATTATCGTCAGTTGCTGACACGGGGTTAGAAGCTCGGCCAATACAAGTGTTATCGCTTCCTGTGGTAATTTCGTCACCCGCTTTATAACCATAGGCTACGTTGTTGGAACCGGTGGTATTGCTGCTAAGTGCGGCCCTACCACTAGCCACGTTGTTGTTGCCAGTCGTGTTGCCATATAGCGCCCGATAGCCACTAGCTACGTTGTAGCCGCCAGTATCGTTGTCATATAGCGCCTGAAAACCACTAGCCACGTTATTGATACCAGTAGTGTTTTGTTGAAGCGCCCCATAACCATAGGCTGCGTTGCTGTCGCCAGTAGTGTTACTGAGTAACGCCTGATAACCATTAGCTACGTTGTTGGAACCTGTAGTGTTGCCGTAAAGTGCGAAATAACCACTAGCTACGTTGTTGGAACCTTCCGTATTGCTGTAAAGTGCCTGATGACCAGTAGCTACGTTTCTATCGCCAGTATCGTTGCTAAAAAGAGCATCCGTGCCCGTAGCTACGTTTCTTTCACCAGTCGTGTTGCTTTTGAGCGCATTCTTACCACTGGCCACGTTGTTGATGCCAGCAGTGTTACTGAGTAACGCCTGATAACCATTAGCTACGTTGTTGTTGCCTGTAGTGTTTAGGTAAAGCGCCCTATAACCACTAGCTACGTTGCTGCCGCCAGTCGTGTTGTTAAGGAGTGCTTCTGTCCCGGTAGCTACGTTGGCATTACCAGTGGTGTTGTTATAGAGTGCGTCCCTGCCTGTAGCTACGTTTTCATCACCTTCTGTGTTCTGACGAAGTGCGTCCCTGCCAATAGCTGTGTTGCTGCTACCAGTAGTATTACTAAATAGCGCGGCTCTGCCGCAAGCTAGGTTTTGGGAACCAGTGGTATTACTGGGTAGTGCATCAGCACCAACAGCTACGTTATTAGCGCCGCTAGTGTTGCCAAAAAGTGCCCTAAAACCAAGAGCAGTATTAGTAGGAACATCACCAGCGCCACGACCTATAGTAACATCGTTGACAGTAATATCTTCATCGAAGTCGCTCCCCCCTGTGAACAACTCGGATACTGTTATCTTTTTGGTCTCACCTGCACTTGTATCTACAACGGGAATTACATCTGTACTCTTATCTAAAGAGGCACCAGTGATGCTAGTAAGTTCTGAAATTTTCTTGTCAGCCATATTCTTTATCCTGAGATTACCTCTACAGCCTCAAAAGAGATACCATAGAAACTTGCGTTATTGATTGACCAAGTAGAAACATTCTGGTTCAACCTGAAGACACCTTTGGGACTATCCGTAATAGCTGTCTCAGATGTGTAGTCAGACCTAAGAGCAGGCCAGATTTCTAGTTGACCATCACCAGTTTGATCTATAAGAACTTGGTGTAGTTTAGCAGAGGAGCCTCCCCCTAACTGAATGTAGTCGCCAGCTAGAAGGGAGCCTGTCATAGTTACATTAACCGTGTCATCACCAGCATTGCCAGTAACAGCACACGAGGTAACTGTACCACGAGGTGATACGTAGTCAGGGTCGCCTAAGAGGAAGGTGCCTGTCTGCCCCTTGAGAGCCACAAGCATAGCCTTCCACTCAGCGGCCTTATCTCTACGTACAGAGGGAATAGTAACTGAGGCTTCCCACTTCTGACCTGTGTGGGCGATAACCTGCTGTTTGTAAGTAAAGGGAGACTGAGAGGTAGATACCGCATTAACTGCACGTAGCTCAATACTCTCAATCCCAATAGTCGTAGGTGTATCTAGTGGGTAGCTAATAGCCATATTATCCTCTTATCATCCGAATGCGTTCTTCATGGCACCACCACGTCTACGAGCATCCATAACAGATTGTTTAGCCATGTTAGCAATAGAAGGTGCGGCTTGAGCAATGATCTTCTTAACTGAGTCATCACCATTAGCTTGAAAGTTAAAGTTCTGAACTACAGTAACACCCCCGCCGCCACCAAGCGCATCAGCAGTAAGGTCAGCGTTCATCACATGACCCCGATTGCGAGGTACGATAAGCTCTGGACCCTTCTCTCCTACTAAGTAAGGTTGATTAGATTGAACTGTACCACCAGAGGCTTTACCGAATAGACCCCCAAGGAGACCAAGAAGACCTGTGCCGGAACTGCCGTTTTCACCAACCCCTCCCACAAGCCTCTGGATAACGTAAACATCATAAAGTTCTTTGATGATAGACCTTGCCATATCCTTAAAGGCATCTTCTACAGACTTAGTACCTTCGATCATAGACATAAAACCATCTTCAATAGAAGACTTAGCGGTGTCTTGAATGCCTTGGAGTTCCTGACGTTTCTCTATGATCTGGTTGTATACTTTTAGTTCAGCTACAGCTTGGTCTATAGCAGTTTGAGAGTGTGAAACTTCAGAGTTAGCAATAGCCCGTTCTACCGCTTGACGTTCCTTGGATTTACCCAAAAGTTCTGTGTCAAGTTTGATACGTTCTCTTAGTTTAGCAAGGAGGTCTTTTTGGGAGGCTCCACCACCTTTAGAGGTCATACTTGAAATAAGGTCATCTACAGTTTTATAGTTAAGCTCTTTTGTGTAGTCTGTAGAGACTCTAGGGTCTCCTCCTCTGCCAGAGTAAACTTTAGAATCTTGCAAATTCTTTAGGTTAGTTGCGGCCAAGAGGGACACGTTAAGGTTCGCTGCAAGTTTTGCTGCCTCTTTAGCTGCTGCACTAACACCTGAAGATACGTCTACACCTGACAACCTTAAGGCGTTGTAAGCCGATTCGCCCAACTCTCCCCTTAATAGTTTTGCCGCCTCAAAAACTTCAACCATCTTTTGTTGATATTCAACAGTGACATTTTTTAATGTTTGAGCTTGACCTATAGAGTTTGCATAACCTTTTGCAATTTCAGCTTGAGTCCTTGCCTCTTCGTCCCGCATACGCTTTTGTGCAGCACGGAAAACCTCAATACCTTCAAGGATAGCTTGGTTACGAGCCTCTTTAGTGGCCATAATAGCTTCATGCTCGCGACGCATCCTCTCGTTTTCAGATTCTATCTCAATCCTTGTAAGCTCTACCCTAGCTTCTTCCGCCGCTCGTATTGAGTCTGCAAGAACTTCTCTGTCTAACCTTTCCCTTTCGGATGCTTCTTTAGCTTTTAAGTCGGTAACCCTTTTCTCTGCTTTTTCTACGGCTTCCCTTGCGGCATCTAGCTGTGAGTTAAATCGACCTCCGAATAAAGCGAAGCCCCCAGAACCCCCCATAAGATTTCCAGCCTGTGCAGCCCTTACTAGGCGATCAATGGCGTCTTTAGCTTCTTTAAGGTCTTCCCCTGCCTGCTCTAAACTTTCCGTACCAAGTAACTCGTCTACAGTGATACCAAGAGATGCAGCTTTCTTAGTCCTAAACCATTGCTTTAGTTTACTGTCCAAAGAGTTGAGGTTTTGCTCTAATGTCTTAAGTGCTTCCGAAGACTCGTCAAGACCTTTTCGTGTACGCAACCAAGCTGCACCAAAAGCCGTAACTAAAGGGATAGCAACACCAAGTGCCGTACCGATAGCCAGCATTTTGCCGCCCATCAGAGTTAGAGTGCCTGCCATCTGAGTAGCCTGCTGCCCAAAGGCAACCATAGCGTTCTGACCAGACTGAACCTGAACAATAAAGTCGCCGATCTGATAACCCGATTGCTGGAAAATAACACCAGTGCGACTCATACGGCGTCCCATTTGACCCGCTACAGCCCCAAACTCAGAGGACACTACAGTTCCCATCTTGGTAGCAGTGTTTAGACGCTCAAGTTCTTTGGTGTACTGACTTTTGGTTATGATGTTTCTTTTTAACGCTGTACCTAGATCGTTAAGTTCACGAGAGTATACCTCCATAGCCACATGGCCTTGGTCATACTTCTGGCGTAGTCTCTCTAAAGCCCTAGCTTCTTGTTCCGCCGCCTGCTGTGTAACCCTAGCTTCTTTGGCTTTTTGAGCCTCCATACGTTTACTGAAGGCAATCCTTTGATTTACAGAGTTTAAGGCTTTTTTGTTTTCCGATTCAACCTTACGAAAAGATTTCTCAAACACAGAGGCAGATTTTTGGGCGTTTGATCCAGTCTTGAGGATTTCTGCATTAGCTGCTTTTAGTTGGTCATAGTTTACAAGATATTTAAGATCAATAGTATTCTTAGCCATTAGCCACCCTCATATACACTGCATCAATACGCACAACAGCCTCAACATCTCTGCTGTCAAGGGGCGTATCTGTCAGTTCTTTCCATGCTTTGATTTGTTCGTAGGTTATCGGGTTAGGTCCGCTATAGCCAGCACTTCTACTGTTGCTTAACGAAATAAAGGCAGACCAGACATGAGACACTAAATTAGGAAACTCTGGTCCCTCTAGTTCTTGTGGCTTACGTCCGATCTGCCTTTCAACTTGTTCTAGGTGTTCACGCTGAGTTACACCATTCTGATCGGGTTTGTTTAGTTTGAACGTATGTTCAGCAAAGTCTTCTAGTTGCCCAATCAGCCGTTCATAAAAGCCTGAGAGCTATTCAGGGCCTCCTCAATTTGAGGTCTGAGCCAGAACAGTTCTTCGTAGATAGCTTTAGCTTTAGCCACAGTCAGCTTAGGTTGCTTGTTATCATACGTGATGTTCCACGACTTAGTAGCTTTAGACATCAACCCTAGTACGTCTTCTTCTAGGTCTTGTGCGGTTAGGCTCATGTCACCAGACGATTGTGCAGACTTAAGGCGCTTGTTGGTCTGCTCGTACATGGCTTCCTTGTAAACTTTAGAGTGAGGCGCATGAAGGACAATAACCATATCGCTACCGTCCTTATTAGTTAGAGGTTCACCATTAACTGGGTGCTTAACTATAACCTCTACTTCGTCACTCTTAGGTGCAAAATCTTTCAAGTCCATTGTCGGGTTCCTTTATGTATAGTCGGGTATTAGATTAATGGGGCCAGCGCCACCCGACACAGCACCAGCCCCTCCCTTGCGGGTTTCTTATGAACGAGTAATCTTCAAGTTGGTTTCCTCGGTGCTATCATACAGAGCAACAAAGGACATATTGATAACACGGCTATTAGGGCCATCTACACCAACGTCAGCAGAGTTAATCTTGACACGAGGAAACAAGAAGGTATAAGTGTTAGTACCAGTAGGGTCATCTACAGATACAGAAAGTTCGGTCTCAGTCTCATTGATGAAACGGTTAATAAGGGCATCATCCTCAAAATATGCGGTGATAGTACCTTCAATCTCCGCACGTCCTACTTCTAGGCAAGGCGCACTATCGTCACCAACAACAAAGGTAGGCGCGAAGGAGTTGTTCAAGGTGAAGTCAATACCAGTCACAATAGCTACAGCAGTGGAGTTACCTACATCACCGATAGCCAAGTCACCAGAGTAAGCATCAAAAGGAGCATTACCTGAAGCAGAATCTTGGGTCTTCTGTGTCTGACCAAGAGACATGTCCTTGCCTACAATACCGAAGGTGGTAGTTACCATCTGGTTAGGTGCGATAGACAGGGCCATAGTAGACACTGTGCAACCAGTGAACAGACGGGCTTGGTCAATGTCAGAAGCGTAATCTTCAACAGAGAAGTATTTAGGGGTGGTTCCTACCTTTAGGACATCAGTATCCCAAACATTAAGCATTGCAGACTCAAGGAAGGTATCGTAATCACCTTTACGTAGGTCAGCAACGATGTCACCCCCAGACTGACGGTTGCCGTGACGGTCAACACGAGGCATACGGTCAGCTTGAATGTCGTTACCAGCTACACGGTCTTTGGTTAGGTTCAGCGAGTGAGTGCTGAAAGGAAGGTTCGTAAAGTTACCAGCAGGTGTAGTGCCGAAAGTAGATTCGACAATAAAGGAAAGGCTGGAACGGGAACCCTGAGCAAAACAAGTCATCTAATTCTCCTAGTTGTAGATGTACCAGCCGATGTTGACTGGGATTAAGTACCAAGGAGCATCAGTTAAACCTATAGCTCTCTCAGCGTAGTCAATGGAAACCCTAGTTACGCTGTCTATTAGAATTGGGTCTCCAGATTCCAGCAGAAGCCTACCCTCGGATTCGGTAAGGATTAAGTCGTTTACGTTGTCGTAGAAAATATCTGTAGTAGCTTCAAAACCCTCTAGTAGCTTCTCTACAATGTCTTCACACACAGCAGGGCCAGTACCTTCAGGGGCATACACGTTAAGTGCAAAGATACCTCTATACTCTTGCTGTGGGTTAAGTCCCCTTACGGCTGGCCTACGGGTTACAGGCATATAGGCTACACGAATGAAGCTCTGACCAGTTGTAGGCTCATAAGGGACGTTCTCATAGGCAATGTCGGGTAAGCCTGAGATGTTGGATAGGTGGGTCTCCAGTGCGGCCCTAATATTTCTGTTAATGTCAGCCACTACTCTTAAACTCCTTTAGTCTCCCAAAGATACGGTATCCGTTTAGGGGGGTTTCATTTCCTTTGGGACCAGTCGGACCTTTAACACCATACTCTACAAACCCCGCATGATTAGAGTCATTACGGATAGTATAAGACTTAGTTTCAAGAGGGTCATTATCTACAAAGGCAGCTTTAATGTCGCCTAAGAGAAGACTTCTGCCAATCTCTCTGTCTGCCTCTGAACCAGTCTTTTCAGGGAACCTCCAGTTAGCACCGTCAATCCTACGACCACGGCTACTAGAGTTACCAGCTTTGAAAGAGAAGGACTTAACGTAAGCACCAGACCAAACAGGAGACTCATTAATTGCAAAGTTTCCCATCTGAGTAAAGCGATCCTCTAGTTCCTCATTAACAATTTCTTTAGCTTGGTTCTCAATATCCTTGACGACATTAAGACCTTTGATTGTTAACTGAGCCATGTTACTCTCTCACTTGACAAATGTAACAGACTACACTAGAACCGCTGTATATTGTTTGCAAGGAGACTACTCTAACTGTGTCACCTACACCAACCAGAAGATCACCCTCGTCAGGGGAAGGGATAAGAACACCAGATGTATCATAAGCAGACAACAGGGCCTTTCTGTCGCCCCTTACAACAGTATCTAGTGTTAGCTCTGTTAGAATGAATTGAGCCATGTAAGACTTAACTGTGTAGTCTGTGGTTGTGTTCCCTGCTGAACCTGTGCTTGGGTCATAGGCACCTGTGACAACCTTCCTGAAAGTTACCTCTTGACCAAACTCATTAACTAGGGTGTACATATCCTTACTAAGCATGTCTACCTCTTAGTCGTAGCTGTCAGTGTCAGGGGGGTTAGTAAATCTATCTCTTCGGAAAGCTGGCTTAAGTCTATCAGGGTTACTTCTTACAATACCAACTTGTGTCTTACTGATACCTCCAGCAAGGATACCTAACTGAGCGCCGAACTTCTTAGCTTGGTAGTCCAGTTTATCAGCCAGAGACCTATAGTGGTCATAAAGGTCACTATACTGTGCCATTAGTTGACCATCTAGCTCAAGGGTAACTTTAGAGGCATACTTGGAAGCTAGAGAACGGGCTACATAGGATGCAGCAGCATTTACATCGTCATTGGTTTGAGCGAGAGAGAACTCAATCTCTTCGTTCTGAACCTTCTGGTCATTAGTGTCTGTGTCACCTACCAGAAATCTTACTGTGTTAAGGCGACCTGAAGCAGTGGTCGTATTCAAGTCTGTAGGGTCATAGGACCAACTCATATCAGGTCTCCTTGTTATTTATTCTCCGAGAATGTCATCTCGAAACTTATAGAAATCCTCAGTGATCCAAGGATTCTTACGTAGGAATGAGCGGAGCAATCCCCGTTGTTTATCATCAATCTTAGACTGACGACACCGCTTGTTCTTTAGTTCTTCTGCTGAGGTAGTACGTTTCTTAACCTCACCATTCAGAAGACCTACCAGAGTATAAAGTTGATCTGTATTCATCTCACTCAGACGATCACCAACCTTATTCTCTTTCTCTAAATCTTGATTGTGATACAGATAACCTGAAGCATACATAGTATAGACCTTATAAGAGTCCATCTTACGTTCTTGCCAATTAAAGTGTTGACCTTGTGTCCAAGAGGTGTTAGCTGCTTGAAAAGGGTTCTTAACGAATACAGGCCAATCAACCTGAAAACCTAACCATGTAGGGTGCATAGCATTTTCCTATTGTATGTTGTTACGGTATTTTATAATTGGGTTGAACCCCAAGCCGAAGCTCAGGGTCCACCTTTAGTAAGTAACTATTAAGCTACAACGCTGTCGAAGAAGTAACCCAGATCAGCACCGATAACTTTCATGTCATCAGAACACTTAACTTGGATCATCTCTGCAACCTGCTGGCGCTTCAGTGCATCGTCCGAGAAGGACTCTACGGTGATACCCAGACCGCTAACACCGGGGATGGAGTCCCAAGTAAAGATAGCGCCGGAAGCAGGAGTCTTCAGACCCATGGACGAAGGCTTGTATGCCAGCATCGCATGTTTACCACCGATGAAGTCGATGTTATCAGCAAGACCTTCAGCAGCGTCGTTATAGACAGCTTCCATTACGTAGAACGCCTCTACCTCAAAGATTTCAGCCAACTTAGCATCAGTAATCAAAGCAGTGTTAGAAACAGTTGCGCCCCCGTTCAGACGAGCAAGGATGTCAGGGTGGTTCACTAGGATGTCACGAACTTCCTTACCTACAACCATACAGTTAGGCTTATAACCGCCAGACTTAAGCTGCATTGCGCGACGTGCGTTAGTTACGTCAACAATAGGGGTAGAGTTGGTGTAGTCAGACCACAGGTTAGCAGGAGTAGTCTCAGTACCCCAAACGCCAGCCTTGAAGAAGGTGTCAGCCCAACGAACTTCACGATCAATCATGATCTTTTCCATCAGGACGTTAGCACCCTGAGAACGGAACTCAAGCATGGTGTCTTCGTTAGCAAGCTCTTGCTCATCAAAGTCCATACCGATGCCGCGCACTTCAGCAAAGTAGTTGTCATTCGAGAGGGACATACCAACGCGGTTCACTTCGGTACGAGGGGCCAGAAGTTTAACGTCACCATGACGCAAACCTTCGCGGTCATACTTGTAGTATTTATTAGACTGTTTATCAACGGAGATAGTACCAAAGACTTTATCCGCTACGAAGTTAGTCATTTCCTGAGCATACGCAATGGTCAGGTTAGTCAGAGGTACGTCGATATGTACCTGAGATGGTGTCAACATAGGCATAGTATTATTTTCCTTTACTTAGGTTACGCCGCAGCGTTACCACCTTGGATAAGTTCGATTTCGATAACTTGGTTTGTGACACCAGCTTCACGAGCGTAGCCCATAGTAATGTCACCAGTGGTTGCATCTACAGCACGGCCAGTTGCGTCAACAGCGACAGGTCCGCCGTTAGTGACAGTTCCGCCAGCTTCTACCATGACAGAACCAGAGATAACTACGGTAACGGCACGAGTGTCTTCACCCTCTACCAAAAGTACACCAATGCAGTTCTCTCCTGCTGTGTCGGCCAAGTGAACTCCCCCATCGGGCTGAATCTTGACGAATTTGAATTGTGCGGCAGAGAGGTCTTCGCCTGCAACAAAAGTACGGGTATCCCGCGATTGCATAGTAGCCATGAGTTATTCTCCTTTGTAGGCTTTAGCGATTAGATTACGACCTTCTTCGGTCTTAGCGACAGCCGCATAAGCCTTAGCGTAATCCTTTTTGGCAAGTCCGTGCTCTTCCATGTGAGACTTAACCATGTGTTCAACTTTATCAGAGGCAGAGGAGAACTCTCCGTCTACATCAGCTTTACCGAACTCTTCCATTTTATCTGCAAACGCTTTGTCAGCAGCAGCAAGAGCTTCCATCAACATATCTACTTCATCCATCTTGGACACAGCAGATAGCAGACCTTTAGCGGCCTCAACAGAGAAATGCGGAAGGGTTTCTTCAGCTTTCTTAGTCAGGGCCATATCAGCCTTCTCAATCTCAGCAGCTTCCAGAGCCTTCAGGATAGGCGCAGGGATGTCAGCCTTATTGATCTGTTCACCTTCGTACTCGACAAACTCTTCAGGAGCTTTCTTTTCGATGGTTTCAGCTTTAATAACGTAGCCTTCGTCGATCAGACCTTTACGCAGACGTTCATTATCTGCCTTAAGGGTCTCAATCTCAGACTCCAGTTCTTTAGCAGGTTCAGCTTCTTCAGTCTTCTCTACGTCATAACCAAGGGCTTTCATGGCCTCATCTTTGCCACAGCTATGCTTCTCCATGTAAGCCTTAACCTTGACGTCTTGTTCATCAGTCATTTTTGTGACTTCCTCTTGTTGGGTATCGTCCCGTTTGAAAAGAGTAACCATCGCTTCTGCATTGGCTGGACGATCAACCAAAGATAGCTCCTCTAGTTGAAGTTCAAGCAACTCAGTCGCCATCATACTCTCCTTTTACCGCACGACCCCCAATACTGAAGGCGGCGAGTTCTCCACTTTTAACCTTAGCCCAGACCTCATCATCATAGACCTTAAAAGCGACTAGCCAACCCTCACGGTCAGCCTCTAGCCCGACAGATTTGTTAATCTCATTAGTGCAAGGCCACGAGTGAACCACCACACCTACTTGATCTCCATCGTGCATCTGTTTACCTACACGCACATGCTCCATGAAGTTATTCACAGCCTTTACGAGCGTATCAGGTTTAATTACGTCACCCTGACGATCCACTACAGGTTCGCCTTTCTCGGTGATAACGGAAGCCCATCCGTAGACGAGCCTCTGTTCTTCATCAGACTTAAGGATTTGACCCTCAACGCCTTTTGTCATTTGTCCCACAGAGGTCCCTTTCTCCCACATGCGACATGACCAGTATCGGGCGCTAGTCTTGTCTGTTGCTGTGTCACACGAATGGCGAGAACGGAAGTTAGCACGAGCTTTAGGATCGTCCCTTCGGATTTCCATATTAGGATCACCGAAGGTAACTTTCTTAGTCTTGTCACCGTCCTTGACGTAAACCCCGAACTTCTTAGAGCTACCTTTCGGCAACCTAAAAGGTTTGTTCAGGGGTTTATCAGCTTTATTGATTTCATCCTCAGTAGGAAGAGTGTCTGGATCATACATTAGCTATTCCTTAAGGTGCATCAGTTACAATGTCAGCAGCAGTCATGTTGTTCATAACAAAAGTTGCATTGCCGATATTGTCTTGAATGTTAGGGTATGTGTCACCGTCACCCATACGCCACCAATGGTTAGGTGGGGTGTCTAGGTCTGACAAGTCTTGAGTGACACCTGAGTAGTAGATGTCGGAGATATTACTTGACTGATCCGAGTCCCAAACAGCCAACTCATCAAGCCTACAACCTCGCATGTAGTTACCAGAAGAGAACCTGCCCACTCTGAGGTTTTGACCTACAACACTACCTGTGTAGCCAAAGTTACTGTGACTGTTGTTGGTGGTCATTAGGGTTCCGTCGATATAAATCTTGAACCTGCCGTAATAGTTGTTTAAGTCAGACTGTCCTGAACCTGTTGTTCCTCCGTCATAGCAAATAACAACCTGTTGCCAAACACCTGAACTTAGTGTACCTGCTGTGGTCTGAAGCCTTAAGTTATTGACGTTAGTTCCGTATTTAAACCTGAGTAACTTGCTTCCACCAGAGTTTATCTGCATGACTTGAATAAAGCCCGAGTTAGTCACATCCTGAGAACCGAAGTAAAGTATTGTTTGACCTTGACTTGCAGTACTAGCTTTGAACCAAAAAGAAATAGTCCAAGCATCAGAAGACCCAGAACCGTTACTTGAACGACCTAGTGTGCTATCTAACAAGCTGGCGTTTGCGCCCATCCAGTCTTGGTTCTCAAAGTTAATACTCTTGGTGTTGCTGTAGGGTGCAGCGGATACGTTCAAAGTGATAGCTTGGGAGTCTTCACCAAAGTAGTTGATAGCCTTAGCTGTCATATTGTAAGTCCCAACAGTCAAGTTAGAACCCCCAATAAGTTTCCGTAAGTTACCTTCTACATTAACCACACCTGAAGGGATGTTTGACCACTCGTAACCAACGCCATTAGTCGCTACAAGCTCGTAGTTAAGGGTGTCGCCCTCAGTCATGTTTATAGTCGTGGAAGACGTAATCTCAGGAGGAACCCCCGTTGAACTTCCTGAAGCGGAAAACTCAGCGTTAAGTGCATTACAAACAGCAGTTGCAGTAACACCATACGCCACATCGTTTTCATCTACAAAGTCTTCGAAAGGAACTTGAGTGAAGATTTGAACACCTTTAGACAAGTCCGTAATGTTAATCTTCACGTCCGCAGGGTCATCCATAGTTGCCTGAAGAGAGTTAAGGAATTGAACACCGTTAGCGTTCTCAATAAATACGGCACCAGCGTTTTGATCTTTGTAAATCTTAATAGTCACCGTTAGATTTCCTTACCTCAATAACCATACCCGCATTAACCAGAGTCCCCCCACCTGACAACTTAACTTGAGGTTGGATAGGGTTGTCCTTAGTGTTGTCATCACCTACATAGATATAGTGAGTAACAAGCGCCTGACGATACTCTCTACCAGAACCCTCATCCAGACGGTTTACTGTAGTCTCTAGGGTATATGCCCCTGCACCACCACCAAGCGTATACCTGAAGTCTAGGGCAGCGTTGTTGGTTGTAGGGGTTACTGTGTAGTCCATACGAACAATAGCCGAAGACCCAATAGGTAACTCATCCAGAAGGATAGCCCCTGTGCTTGGGTCTAGCAGTCTAGTAACGCCAGTAGGCAACTTAATGTTAGAGAAAGAACCTGCGCCATCGTTAGGGATGTTAGTCCAAACATTATCTACCAGAGTAACAGGTGTAGCAGATGTGCTAGTATCGTTGTAGTCAGCAAAACCCCCAATATCTATCGCACGTAGCGTAGGGATTACGAAAGTCTTGTTGTTGTTGCACTTGATGATTAACTGCTTGTCATCATCCATTTCAGCACTGTAGATAGCGAAGTGACCAAGAGGAAGACCTGCACCGTTCTGGATGACCTCAGTCTTATTCGTGACAGATACCTTACCAGCAATAGTCATATCACCATCGTCATAGGTAACAACAAGCATATTCTCATTGTTTACCTTGATAGACTTGATACCACGGCCATCTTTACCGTCCACACCGTCAGAGCCAGATTTACCTACAGGCCCTTCGATAGACTGACCGTCAACGCCATCTCTACCGTCTTTACCGGGCTTTCCTTCAGGTCCACGCTTACCGTCCTTACCATCGAAACCGATACCGTCAACACCATCGCGACCAGCTTTACCTACCGGACCTTGAGGACCAACAATGCTTTCGCCTTTGTCACCAGTATCCCCTTTGTCGCCCTTCTCACCTTTGTCACCCTCACGTCCTGTGAAGTCTTTCTTAAGGAGTTCTTTGGCTACAACGGCTTTGATGACAGCTACATTGTTGGCAAAATCAGTCATCTTTCAGGTACTCCAAAGAGGCTTTAAGAACCTCCTCTTGCAAAGCCGCAAGTTTAGAGACTTCTTCTTCATCTGACTTTTCGTCCTCAACTACAATCTCTTCTACAGAAGGAGCCTTTGCTGCATCTCTTGCTTCCTCAAGGGACTGGTCATACTTCTCGCGATCCAGTTCAGGAAGTTCAGCGTTGTGAAGGAGAGCGTCAACAATCTCAGGTTGGTCAGCCAAGTTAATGTTAGCACCGTTGAGATTGCGAAGGTATGCACCAAGCTCTTTAAGGTCATGGGGGGCAACGTCACCAGCAACCAGCTTAGGCATCAGGTCAGGGTTAAGGTTGTTCAGTTCCCACAGAGGTTCAATAAGCTGCTTGTTAAGCGTATCTACCACCTGAGTAATATAACTCTCCAAGGCACGTAGGAACAGGTCTGTCTTGCTCTTAGATAGGGCGTAGGAACCATTGGAACCACCACCAAGCATAAGGAACTCAGACAGTACGCTACGAGCAATGTCATGCTGGTAACGCCGGATAATAGGATCAATATCAATGTTTCTAGTTCCGCTAGAAGCCATAAGCTCTACGTCAACCAGACGCTCTCCTGTAGGTGCACCATCCTTATCTGGGTAGGTATCACTAGGTAGAATGATATAACCTTGATCGTTGAACTTGACATCCCGTAGGATAGACTGTAGTTCATTACGGAAGGCAATCTGACCTTCAGTAGCATCAGGAGAAAGATACTCAGCAGGAACACGAGCAACGGGGATACCAGCCAACTCACGCTCAACACCTACAGCCTCAATAGACTGCATATTGTTAAGGTACTGGTAGCTCGTATAGGCGTTACGTAGGATAGACCTACCGGAAGGATCACCGTTAATAGTAGTTGTGCGGTAATAAACAGATTTACGGCTAGGGATGTAGTTCTTACCTGTACCGTAACCTGTGCTTTGGTAAATACCCAGAATGTCGCCAGTCTTATGCTCTACATCAAAGCGGTCAATAGTCCAAGGAGAACGACAAGCTAACTTACGGACACCCATACGTCCATCAGAGTGCTTAGATTTCTTCTTGGGGTTCTGACCCAAGCCTTCACGACGCTTGTAGACAACCTCAAACCAAGAGAAACCATACGACAGGAAGCTAAGAGCCTCAGCAATGTGGTCATCAAGAGTGTGTTCCATATCCTCTAGGACACTCTCAACAAAATCTTTCTCTTTCTGAGCAGCATCACTATCGTCTACAGCTTTGACGTTAATCTCTACGTCCCTAAGCATCTGTTCAACTGCATACATAACAGCACCGATTGTACTATCGTTGTCACGCATCTCGCGGAACTTCTTGACAGCCTCACGACCCTTAAGCTCCCGAAGGAACTCATCTGCACGAAAGTTACCATTGTGGACATTTTGGCCTGCCACACCTAGAATGTTCGTAGATTCTGTTTTAGACAGGCTCTTGGTCATTGTTAATTCCTCAGAGTTCTATTTTAAAGCTGCTCTCAAGTAAAAGAAAGCTGGAGTTTTCAAGAGTAAGGGAGCCTTCAATTCCCTTAAACTTGTCAACATACTGTTTGTAGGCTTTTATCTTCCACGGATTAATTTCTCTGTAAAGATTATAGAAGTACCTACTAATAACCGTACTGTAGGTTACACCTTCGGGCAAGTTGTTGTTGAAATTAAGTTTGTATTCTAGTAAAGGATTAGACACTACCTCAGTCCTTTGCTACTGCTATATACAAGTTTCAGTTGAGGTTTTTGGTAGCCGTTAAGCATAAGTTCCGTCATTGCCCAAACCATAGCATCAAGTCTGTCAGGAGAACCTATAGAACCTAGTGGCTCCCAAGTTCTCATTTGAGTTTCTAGTTCATTAAGGTTTGCACCGTCTTCTTGGTTCCTTACGTGATGCACCAAACCACGCTCATAGAGTGCCGCTACAGGCTCCGCACGAGCATACTTACCTCTGGAGGCTCTAACCATCTTCAGGGGTACGCTCTCGTCCTCTCCGTGGATCGTATGCTTGACCATATCACCACCTTGGTTGACTTCAGCTACAATCCTATCAGCCTCATACTGATGGTAGAGTTCAATAGCTTTAGCCGCCCAACCTTGGGGTGACAGTCTGTCAGTATAATCTCCGAGGATATAAGCTTTACCGTTGACATCTACGCCAGCAACCACTATACCAGTCATATCAGACTCAGCATTAGAGGTAACAGCGGGGTCAAGCGCCACAACAATACGGGAAAGGGTAGGAACCTTGTCTCTGTCTACCTGACAACCATCAATAGTGTCGGTAGTCCACAGAGCACCTTCGTTTTCTTCCAAGACCTCGGCATAAAGTTCCTGACGACCAAGCCTAGTGCCTTCGTACTGTTCTCTGACAGCAGTAAGGTAGGTTCCAGCTAGGTTAGCCGAGTTATCAAATGTAGACCCTACAGTTATTCGTGTTTTAGGGTCTTTTAGTAGTTTTCGTACTAATTTTGTAGATTTTGGTGTAGTAGTGACACAAACTTTAGGATGTTTACCTAATCTGAGGCAAAACTGAAGCATATCCCAAGTATCTTCGTCTTTATTCCATGCAGCAAGCTCATCACACCATGCAGCGGAGAACTGAGGACCACGCAGACGTTCAGGTTCTTCCGCAGAGTAGAACTCAACTTTAGCACCATTAGCCCACGTAAGAGTACGTTTAGTAGGAGACCACTCAGGGAACCCCATCTCTTTACCTTTGTTTGTCTTATCGTATTTAGAACAGAGAGCCAAGAAACCTGACTCACCTTTGACCATCACTCGTTCGATGTCTGAGTTAGTAGAAGCTACACAAGCTATACGTTTGTGTCCCTCTTTAACTTTCTCTCGTACCCACTGGGCGCCAGTCCATGTCTTACCGAAGCCTCGACCACAGTTAAGGAACCACACATTGTGATCCCCTTCAGGTTCAATCTGCTCAGGTCTAGCCCAGAACCTGTATTCCTTCTGTAGCTCCTCTAGCTGCCTCTTAGACATCTTAGCGAGAGCTTCTTGTACCTGACCGTCAGGCATCTCTCGTAGGGTCTGAGCAGTTAGCATATTGAGTTATTCCTCTGTATCAGCGCCCTTACCTAGAGCAGACATAAGGGCATTAACCGCACCCTCGTTCTCTTCATCCTCAGTACCGACCTCTTGTTCCTGTACATGGGAACTCGGGGACCAACCAGCACGAGAACGTAGGTACAACTCTTGGGACTTGAAGTCACCCTCTAGTGCTTGGTCAATAACTGTCTTACCAACCTTAGCATCAAGAGTGAACTTAACCTCGTCCATATCCTCACGATACAGTTTATAGAAAGTCGTATAGGACTGAGGTGCATTCTTCATGTGCAATACGGAAGCAAAGATTTGTCTGACAGATACACCACCCGCAATACCTTCACGTACCTTACGGGCAATGTTTGGATTCTTAGGTAGCTTCTGAGCCATTTGGAAGTCCTTTGGTGAACAGTTGCCGGTCTTAATTATAAACCGAACAACAATAGCTCTCTACGAGCAACAATAGTTACCCCATAACTCATAACAGTATGGCTACAGGGTTCCCTCTTTAGGGGAAACTGATGTACATGCTTTGTGCATCTACGATGTAAAACGGAAGGTATTAATATATAACCGTAAATCATATAGATTATTATAATACTTATGTTGGGTTTTTAGTCTGTACTATAGTTGTACTTAAGTTTTACTATAGTTATGATTCTCATTATGTATTAAACATTATTGATTATAAAACTTAAGAGCAACTTATGTACAACTTATGTTACCCTCTCGCACTTATATATAGTGGCACATTTCAGAAGGGTCAACCAGTTTCTTTGTAGGTGCGGCATTTTGTAGCAATTTTATTGTAGACTGTGACATAAATAGCACAACTGTAGATGTTTTCTTTTGTTTTTTCTGTGGTTGGGTTTGGAGTCTTGCCTACGGTTATACACAAGTTTGTACCAATGTATACACCATAGTTCGTTAGAACTCACCAATGTTCACCAATGCACAGAACAAAGTTTTTCTTTTCTTTTGGATTCTGAGGGGGCAACCCCACCCCCCCAACGAATCACCCCAGAACACAGAGGGACCCTACCCATGTCAACCCCTATTGTGCGGTGTAGACGAAAGTATTTCTCGCGTGTGACATATGGGTGACTCGTGTTGCCCTAACGCAATAAACTTAGGCTTAACAAAGGTTTAGCTCTTGACAACCAAAGTATTTCATGGGCCGAGAGGAGGGGATTCGCAGGCATATGTTATATTGTAACACTGTTAGACGTTATATTATAACACTTGTTCACTTGCGCACAATACTAGCTTAAACCTATGTTATCGTGCGCAAATAGCCAATGCCCCTGACAGTCGATATAAGCCGCATAGAACCTATGTAAGGTGGTTGTGCTAGGGTACCAGCCAGAGAAGGCCGTATAGCATCAGGAACAGGCTTGTGCAGGCTAGTGTGTCGCGTATCATATCAAGACTCCTTCAGCATGCCGTTGTTAGGATCAAAGTCTAAAACAGTATAAACTTTCCCTTGCGTCATGTCTGTGAAGTGACCACGGCTTTTGAAAATCAACTTATCCCCTTGTTTCATTGTCTTATCCTATCCAAAAATCTTTAGTGTTTGCTTTATTCACGACTCGCATAACGGGTGCGCGGGGATCGCCCCGAAAGTCGTAAATCAGGCCGCGCACAAGAACCCCCTTAAGCTCGCTTTCAATAATCCTGCGGCATGTGGCGATTGTCTTTTCCGCCTTGTCTTGATCCGCTTCAGACCAACCCATATAGCCATCAGGTTGCATGACGCCGTTGCACATATTGATGCGCTGGCGGTCTAACTTGCGTGAGGCTTTGCATATGGTTTTACATGCTTTTTCCAGAGCATAGGGGCGAGTCTTAGGTGAGACTAGGCCAGAGCGCCAGATTGCTATTTCAACGTTTTGTGCGGTGATATTTTCCATTGGTAGATTCCTTGTTAAAGGTTAGTAAAATTTGCAAGGTGGACGTTGTCAAAACGCACTTTGCACTTGCGTTCTAAGCCTTCGGGTGTGACTTGAGAGATAGCGACCTCACAACCTAACGTATCGCAAAATTCAAAAGCGGGTTTTGCATCCCAAAATTTAAGAATATGACGAGTCAACCTTCCGATGTCCTGCCCACCAAAGTTTTGCTTATCTTCGATATATATTGCCATTGGTAAGATTCCTTAGATTGCGGCTGCGTTAACAATAATATAGGTGAAGCCATCACCCCGATTTTGCCTTTGTTCCATAACAGACTCAGCTTGTGCGCGGGACATAAGGGGGAGGCCGATAGGCTCAAAGCCTTTGTTGCTATTGTCTGGACGGGCGGCAAGTGTGAAGGTGTTTTGCACTGTGTTGTTCCTTTGTTTGTCTGTGTTGGTTGTTTATAGAACGAAAAGAGATTCAGGTTTCACCTATGCTAACTTGCGAGAATTTACACATTAGCTTGTTTCCTTCTTTTTTAGGTACGTCCCGCCATCAGGGTGTTTCTTAAGCACAAAAACTGGGGTGGCAGGTTTGGTTGCGATACACTGTTGAATCCGGCGTTGGTGCCAGAGTCCCATAATATAATCCACAACATCGCGCTCGATTTGGTCGGGGTTTTGCATGTTAAACTTTCCTAATTGATTGACTCGCGTGATTGCCAGCCAATGAAAAGAGAAAGTCAAAACCAGTCTCGGCGGCGTTACATCCAAACCGTGACACTCGGCAGGACCGCCAGACCCACTCCCCCGATCCCTATATGGGCGGCGGCATAGGTAGAAACTACGGGATAGATTCGAGTCGTGCAATAGCAAAAACACAAAAACACAAAAAAGATTCATGATTTGAAAACAGATAAGGAACGGGTGCGCGCGGCTATAGATTCCCAAACGATTCGTCAAGTAAAACAAACTATTTGACTTACCCTGATTCGCTCTGGTAGTCTGGAGGTTCTGCGACTCATCAAAAAAAGGAATCAAAATCATGCAATGTTAAAGATTTGATTCGGTAGAGTCAACCCGTTGTAACAATTATCATGCGATGCCTATCGCCACCCGAATCGGTGAGCAGACTGAAACAATGCCTTGTCAAGTGTTGACTCGGTAGTTGTGAACTTTATTGCGATTCGGTAACATTTCGTGAGGTGTGCCTGAGTCCACCCACTGCACCCTACGAGGGAATTAGAGTTGACCCTACGAGGGAATTAGAGTTGACCCTACGTGGGAATTAGAGTTGACCCTACGTGGGAATTTAGGATTCATCTCATGGTCTCCCATTACTAGAGGAAATAGAGATTAGGTTATAAACTTTTGATACCAAAGTAAAATAAAATGTGGTTTGAGTATCAAATGCTCTTGACTAATTAAAAGAATCACCCTATAACTTATCCCAACAGAAACGAAAGGAACTAACAAATGCGATACATGGGTTCTAAAGCACGTCACGCAAAACATATCGTCCCTATCGTCCTTGAGGGTCATAACGAAAGTAACTGGTACATTGAGCCTTTCTTGGGGGGTGGCAATATGTTTAGTTGTGTTAATGTAGCTCTAAAGTGGGGTAACGATACATCTTACTACGCTGTCTCCTTGCTTGAATCTTTATCTAAGGGGTGGGAGCCTCCCACATCCTTAAGAGAGACGGAATACAACCTTATAAAAGAAGACCCTGAAGGTTACGATCCAGCCTTAGTTGGATTTGCGGCATACTGTTGCTCTTACGCAGGTAAGTTCTGGGGCGGGTATGCTAGGGGTAACGACAGTAAAGGTGTTGGGAGAAACTTTGCGGCAGAGCAAGCCAGAAACCTTGAGAAGCAAAGGTCAGGTCTTGTAGGCTCAGAGTTCACGGTAGGTAGTTACCTTGACATGGAGATACCTAAAGGCTCTACGGTTTACTGTGACCCACCCTACGCAGGAACTACGGGATATAAGTCTGGGTTTGACAGTCAAGAGTTTTGGGATTGGTGTGAGAGTCTTGTAGATAAAGGTTGTCGTGTTTTTGTCAGTGAGTATGACGCACCTGAGTGCTGGACTTGTGTTTGGGAAAAAACTGTCACTAACAGCTTAACTAAAGACACAGGGTCTAAAAAAGGCACAGAAAAACTCTTTACAATGACCAGAGTTGGTGTATAAAGAAACGAAAGGAACTAACAAATGACTTCAGTACGAAAGACAATCCAGAGCCGTATAGACAACTTAACACTTGCAGAGGTAAAAGAATACATCAGTTCAGGTGATCCTCTTATGTGGACAGAGTACAACATTCTTGATGTAGTAAACCTTGACCGTGGCTACGCAGGAATCGCAGAAGGTATGATAGACGAAGCAATCGAAGAAGCCTCAGAAGGAGACAACAAATGATTATCGAAGACAAACGAGTGTTTGAAGACAAACGAGTGTACCTAACCGACGAATACGAACATGAGCTAGAGGTTGACCTTGCACTTATGGATGACGGTATCTACGTAGGTGTGTGGCTAGACGGCCCTTATGCTGGAACAGAGGTTGACCTTACCAGTAGCCAAGTCAAGGAAGCACGTAAGCTAGGCTATGAAAGTAAACATGATGACTGGTATTGACGACCCCCATGATGATGTTATACACTGGTTGCAGTACATAAGAGAATCACTTAAATCTAAGAAGGATGCTAAGAAATGACTGAAGCTACTAAATACCACCGCAATGATCTGATCCGTTCCGCTGAGGAGATGTACCCTGACTGTCAAGCTAGTCAAGCAGGTAATCTCAGAGCTACTTTGCACAGTATTCTGATCCACGTAGAAGTGCATGACCCTAAGATGTTCCAAGAGATTATAGATTTTGAGATGCGGTGTCAGGAACGTGTGAAGGCTATGGAAGAACTGGCGGAAGCTGATGCAGACCTTATTTAACTCTTGACTAACCAAGAGAATCACTGTAAACATAAGACATACACACGAAGGAGACTAACAAATGACTGTACAAGAGTTTATCAACCAACTTCAGAACTTCCCCAAAGATATGCCAGTGGTTGTTGGCGGCTACGAAGGTGGGTGCGACGATGTTAATACGCTTGAAGAGGTTAAAGTAGACCTAAACGTAAACACCGAATGGTTCTACGGCGCACATGAGCCTAATAAAGAGTTCGGGGACGCTGCTGTTGTTTGGATTTCACACGAAGGAGACTAAAGATGACTAACCAAGAAGCCTTTGACAAGATGATGGAACACCTGCGTAGCCTTAAAGGACGTAGTTTAGATAAAAACGGTGACGCCTGTGTTTACAATGGCTCTATGTGTGCTATAGGTGCACTTATGACTGACGAGGAACAAGAGGAGTTTGGTGATTTTAAAGGTAATGTTTTTGAAATCACAGATTACATGTTGATGGTAGGTCACAAGTCTATTCTTTGCGAACTTGACGAGTATTTGTTATTTAGAATGCAGACTTTACACGACAGTCCTTTTAACTGGGATGCCGAAGGTTTTAAAGCGGAAGATAAAGCAGAAGAAATTGCCAATAAATACAACCTAACCTACACTGAGTCTAGGCAGACTGATGACTAAATACATTCATGTAAACCGACAGTTTATTGCTATGAACGCAAAGGACGGAGGTAACAGACCTGTGTACACAGTGAAGTTCTCCAAGAGTGGTAAACCCCGATACGCTCGGTCTGTTGACATTCTAGGGCCAAGCACTATGGTATCAGACGAAGGACAGCTTAAGTGTGGAGCTAGGGTCTGGATAGAAACTGATGCTGAGATTGTGTTGCATGACGAATGTAGCTTCCAAGAGGCAAAGAACAGTTGACTAACCCCTAGAATCACCTTATACCTAACTACAGAACACATCAGGAGATAAACACAATGCTAACTAAAGAGACAGTTCGTGACGCCTTGGAACTAATCGGTAACAAGTTCTTCACTGTAGAGTTTGTAGCTAAGGACGGTAAGGTACGAGTGTACAACGGACGTATCAACATTAAGAAGGGCCTCAAGAATAACGAACGCTCAGAGATTGTACGTAAGGCTTTCCAAGCTAACGGTGTAGTCCCTATCAAGATTGACGGTGAGCAGTTCAAGGCGTTCAAACTGGACAACGTATTGTCTATCAAAGGTGCAGGTCAGGAGTGGGTGGTATGAACGAATACACTGCAGCAGAACTAGAGCCAGTAACCGCATACCCAGACCAAACGGGGAAGCTACACCTTAGCCGGGAGGATGCAATAGAGGCAAACTTTAAGGCAGACCTAGATTCTCTGGTGGAGAAAGTGTTGTACGAGGAAGGGGGTACTTATAAGGACGGAGGATATATTATCCCTGTGCTAAAAAATATAGCTAAAAACAACCCAGACTACCTTCGTATCCTAGTAGGTGACAGGAGCGCAACATGAACCCCCGTTTATCAGCAGAACTACACCAGCAAGGCCTCTTGACTAATAAGGAGGCTATGTGGTACTACGATTTTAACTTTTTCGAACAAGGGGTAATTGAAGATGTCTGACTTTATTGAATGGTGTTCTGACTTGATGACTGGGACCGAAACGGGGGTCTTAGCGTTTGTTGTTTTTTTCTTACTATGGTTAATTTTATTCGCGGTTTCCACGTTATATTTTGTAGTGGTGGTAATTACTAATGGTGCAGCACTCTTGTTATTACCTGTAGCCTTGTATATCTTGTATAAAAACGATACTCGGAGATACAGATGAATGAAGTTTTTGTAGTTGTAAATACGGGCGGCATGTTAGACGAGCCAATTGCTGTTTTTGCAACCAATCAAGCAGCGCGGAACCATGTTAGGTTCTTGTGTCGGTATGAAAACTACGAGAGCCATAGATTAGAGATTTTTGCGGTAGATTTCTTAGGCTCTTGAGGAGATACACATGGACCCCTTAACCTGTCTAGCAGTAGCAATCTTCTTTGAAGCTCGGGGAGAACCCTACGAAGGAAAGGAGGCAGTAGCTAACGTCATCATCAACAGAATGGAAGATAAGCGCTACCCTAACTCAGTTTGTGGTGTAGTGAACGAACATAAAGCCTTTAGCTATACCCACGACGGACTACACGACGATCCTACTCGACACACAGGGCATCAAGACAAGATTGCATGGGTAGAGAGCCAACAGGTAGCTAAGGACGCCCTAGAAGGAAATACGTTAGGCATGACAAGTACACACTACCATACAACAAATGTCTTGCCTTTCTGGTCCGAAGAGTATAGTATGGACGGTAAGGTAGGGAATCACATTTTCTACACTAATGAAACCCCTTATAAATAGGAAACGGGAATGGAAGAACAAGAGAGAGAGTTTTGGGCTGACTTCACATATGGAGGCAAGAGATACACTGTGGGTGCTGACTTGTTTGGTCAAGGCTCATGGTACATTGACGATACGGGTTATGCGGTAGTGAATGAAGACCCAGACTTCTATAGGTATGTAGGTTTCGTAGGTGACAAAGAGGTTCCTGTGACTTCTGACCTAGCGACACTTGCAGACTTGATTATGGCTAATATTTACTGGGACACTCAAGGGGAAAACTGATATGATTGAATACACGGTAAAAGTTTATGCTAATGGCGATAAGTATTGGTACTTGAACGGTAAGAAACACCGAGAAGATGGTCCTGCTATTGAATATGCTAATGTCTCTAAGTCTTGGTGGTTGAACGGTAAGCAACACCGAGAAGATGGTCCTGCTATTGAATATGATGGTGGAACTAAAGAGTGGTGGTTGAACGGTAAGAAACACCGAGAAGATGGTCCTGCTATTGAATATGCTAATGGCTCTAAGTCTTGGTGGTTGAACGGTAAGCAACACCGAGAAGATGGTCCTGCTTTTGAATATCCTAATGGTGATAAGTATTGGTACTTGAACGGTAAGCTACACCGAGAAGATGGTCCTGCTATTGAAGGGGCTAATGGCTATAAGTCTTGGTACTTGAACGACGAAGAAGTAACTGAAGAAGAACATAAGAGACGTACATCTAAGGCTACTTGTGAAGGTAAAGTAGTGGAGATTGATGGCGTCAAGTATGAACTAAAGGAAGTATAATATGAACATTTACTACATGGGTGAGAACCTGACTAAACCTGAGCTACCCATTCAAGTGTGGAACGACCAGATACCCCGTAACGTAGGAGCCACACAAATACCAGCAGAGGAATACGAAAGCAAGGTGACACGTTGGGGTGATCCTGAAGGTATGAACTTGGGGGCTGATGTTTGGGCTGGGACAGTCAACAACACTGACAAAGACCGTCGAGACAGTTTCCCTAAGCTGACAAACTTCGAGAACCTTAGCAATAAGTATTATGACCACAATCTGGAGCCGCAAGAATGAACCCTGAGTGGATCGAAACGCTGTCTAAAAAGAGTGCCTATAAATACCGCAACACAAGCCACTACGACGACCTTATCTCTGAGGGTGTTCTTGCGGCATACGAGGAGTACAACCTGAACCCTTCGGTAACTGAACAGCGTTTGTATCAGGTTATAAATTGGGCGCAGTGGAAGTTTCTTAACGTAGACTCTCTACCTGTACATATGCCTGAGAAGCTTGTGCGTATGGCAAAAGGTATGGGTTCAGATGACGTAGAGACTAATTACACCGAAGAAAACCTTGAGTGGGCCAAAGTTATCTTAGCTCAAGGCCAGTTCCGGTCTGAGTACCATGATACCGACCATACATCTAACCAAGAGGAAGAACTGTCTAAGGAAGACTTGGTTGAGAAAATCTGGGAAGCCGCTCAAGAGTGTTTGACCGATGAAGATTACAGTTTGTTCTACGCACACTTTGAGTTGGGTCTGGATGGCAAGTCACTAGGTGACATGGTAGGGGTATCCAAACAAGCTATGAGCAAAAAGTTTAAAGCTGTCAGCCAGAATGTCAAAAAGCATATTGTGAACAAAAAGTGGGAACTGTAACATTACGTGAATTGACCCTTCTGAAATGTGCCACTATATATAAGTGCGAAAGGGTAACATAAGTATAAACATAAGTTTCTTCTATCTTGTTAATCTTAATAAGAATAAGAACTTAAGTAAAACATAAGTATAACTTAAGGAGGACATAATGGCTAACATCATGGGTCCGTGTCCCTTTACTGGTTGCGGTTCATCTGATGCTTTCAGTTGGGAAACAGAGAAACAAATAGGTAAATGTTTTAGTTGTGATACGAGTTATCCCTCTAAAGGTATGGTGTGTGAGGATTGGGCGGCTGAGAAGTATCCCCTAAAGAATGATAGGAAACAAATGGACGATATGACACCTAAGCCAAACAACGATATGTTTACGGTAGTAGACAACACAAGCTCTGACGGTTTGGTTTATAAAGAGTTCCGAGGTATCTCAGCTTCTACTATGGAGTTCTTCGGTGTTAAGACTAACGACACTAAACAGGTGTATCCTTACCCTAACGGGACTAACAAGGTACGGGTGCTGCCTAAAGACTTTAGTCGTAATTCGGGGTTCAAAGCTGACAGTCTGTTCGGTAGCAATCTGTTCCCTGTAGGTTGTGCTCGTAAGGTTACTGTATGTGAGGGTGAACTGGATGCCATGAGTGCTCACCAGATGCTCTCTGGTGGCGGCTACATTAACCCTGTGGTGTCACTACCTTCTGCAAGCCCTAACGGTAAGCTATGGGGCAACGTATCGGCTTACTTGGACAGCTTTGACCAGATTATCTTGTCTGTTGATAATGACGATAAAGGACGTGAGGTAGCTGAGGTTCTATTTGATCTGTTCCCTGAGAAGGTACACATCATGGACCACGGTGTACACAAGGATGCTAACGACTTCCTACTAGCTAAGGCTGGGCGGTCATACAAGAGTGCTTGGTGGTCAGCTAAGAAGTACAGTCCAGCAGGCTTCACAGCAGGTGCAGAGGATTGGCTTAAGGCTGTTCATGAGGAGACACCTTATGAGTACACACCTACGTTCTCTGAGGCTCTTAATGACAATATCAGAGGTTGGGTTAAAGGGGGTATCACGGTAGTAAAGGCACCACCGGGTACAGGTAAAACCAGTGTATTCCGAGCGGCACAGCATGATCTGGTAGTTAAGAAGAACATGCGTGTAGGTGTCTTGCACATGGAGGAGATGAAGAGTACAACAGCTAGGGGTATGGCAACGTATCATCTTGGTAAGAATGTGAACACACAGGAAGATCAGGAGTTTTACGATGTAAGTAACGAATCGCTTGACATTGCTATCAGTGAGGTAGTAGAAGATAACAAGTTCGTTGCTTTTGAGGTCAACCCTCAAGACCCTATCGAAGATACGCTTAAGCAAGCTAAGTACGCAGTAACAGTCTACGGTTGTGACTATCTGTTTATTGACCATTTGCAGCGACTAGCGTATCTCTCTGGTGTTGATGGGGCTACTGCTGCTCTAACTGAGTTGGGTGTAAGGTTGGTTGAGTTCTCTAAGCGGCGTAACGTAGGGATCATCTGTATCTCTCACGTCAATGACGATGGTAAGACTAAGTATGCTAAGTCAATCGAAGAGGAAGCTATTATGCTAATTGAACTGAAACGAGACATGAAGGCTGAAGGTGACGACGCTAACTACACTAACGTAGAGGTCACTAAGAACCGTCCGTATTCACGTCTAGGGGAAGCTGGTCGTTTGCATTATGACCCCGAGACTACTATTGTAAAGGGAGTTTAGGTATGACACCTATGAAGGCTATCAGGGCCAAGTGTCTTGACTGCAACTACACAGCTAACGAGGTTAAACTTTGCCCTTGTACAAACTGCGCTTTGTGGCCCTTTCGTCTAGGTAAGAACCCTAACATTAAACCTAGAAACTTGACTGAAGAGCAACGTCAGGCCGCAGCAGAAAGGCTTAAGAATGTTAGAAACAGTATTTGACATAGAGACGAACGGACTCCTAGATGTAGTTGACAGGGTACACGTAGTAAGTTACAAAGATGAAACAATGCGTGAACCAGAGTCTATCTACGACTACGGTGATATTCAGGGGTTCTTCAAGCAAGACCGTATCTTCATCGGGCATCACATCATAGGGTACGACTTCCCAGCACTAGCTAAGGTGTTGCAGGTGTCTAAACCTAAGCGTCTGGTGGATACCTACCCTCTGTCTGTAACTCTTATGCCTAAACGGGGTAGCTACGGTCTGGAAGGTTTTGGGGTTGACTACGGTGTACCTAAGCCTGTAGTTAAGGACTGGGAGAACCTGACTAGAGAAGACTACACGTTTCGTTGCGAGAGTGACGTTAAGATTAACTGGCGTCTGTGGGAAGACTTGAGACGTAAACTAGGAGAACTGTACGGATGACTAAGCAAGAACAATTAGACTTTGGAACCCCACCACACAAGCTTCACCGAAAAAACTCTCTTGACACTAGTGTAGACGCAGCCAATTCTGTAGACACCACTAAGCTAGAGGCTATGGTTTACAAAGAGATAGCTTCCTACGGTAAAGAGGGGTGTATCGCAGATCAAATATTGGATAAGTACAAAAACTACCCCTACAGTTCTATCACAGCTAGGTTCTCTGCCCTTCACAGGAAAGGGTTTATTTTTAGGGATGGCGATAAAAGGCAAGGTAAGTCAGGTCGGAAACAAAGAGTTATGAGGGCTGTAAATGAAACCTCTTAGTGATGACGCATGGCGCTACATTGAGTATCTTAACTTCAAGATGCAGTGTGCCGCAGATCAGGAGAGACTGAAGTGGAAGGTTGATGTACCTAAAGCTGAAGCTCTGCTGGAAACACTAGAAACTATTGAGAAGGAGAAACATGAAGAACTAGTAAAGTCTATGCCTAAGAAGACTATCTTTAAGGCTGTCAATAGACCTAAAGTTATGTACAAGAAGGACGGTACACTCTCAGCACATGGGGCTAAGTTTGAGGCTCTACGTGAGGAGAACTGCCAACCAGAGAATGTACAGACTTTTAACATTATTGATGGCTACGAGGATGGAAACCCTGCAAGTCATGCACAAGTAAAAGACTGGCTATACAGCTTAGGTTGGGAACCCTGCACGTTTGACTATAAACGAGAGCCTAATGGAGACACTAGGACAGTCCCACAAGTACGGGAAGACGGGGAACTAACCGAGAGTGTAGTACGGTTGGCTGATGTTGATCCTGCTGTTAAGGTTCTTGAGGGTCTGTCTATTGTTCAACACCGTAAGTCTGTAGTCAAAGGCTTCCTTAAGGCTCTGGACAGTGAAGGTTATGTGTTTGCTGGTGTACACGGTTTAACTAACACACTGAGGTTCAAGCACGTGAAACCTCTAGCTAACCTGACGGGTGTAGATAAGGCTTACGGTAAGGAGATAAGAGGACTACTGATTGCACCTGAAGGTTATTGCGTTTGTGGGGCAGATATGGACAGCTTGGAACAAAACACCAAGATGCATTATATGACGCCATATGACCCTGAGTATGTAGCCACACAACAGACAGAAGGTTTTGATGCACACCTAGACCTAGCGAAGTTTGCTGGTGAAGTAACTGATGAACAGATTGAGGAACACAATAAGACAGGTAGTTTGAAGTCATTGCGTAAGGCATACAAGGTGACGAACTACAGTTCTACCTATGGTATTAAGCCTCTAGGTTTGTCTCGTAGGGGCGGCTTCTCGGTTAAGGATGCAGAGGAACTTCTGGATGCCTTCTGGAAGCGTAACTGGTCTCTTGAGGCTATCGCTAAGGATACTAAAACTAAGAAGACTAGGGACGGTCAGATGTGGCTCTATAACCCTGTGTCTAAGTTCTGGTATTCTCTACGGCATGACAAGGACAAGTTTTCTACGTTGAACCAAAGTACAGGTGTCTACTGCTTTGACACTTGGTTAGGGTATTGTATTAGTCTGGGTTTAGATGCTATAGGTCAGTTCCACGATGAGGCTATCTTCTTGGTTAAACGGGGGTATGAGCCTAAGACATCTGATGCAGTTTACTCAGCTATGGACAAGACTAACGATAAGCTGAAGCTAAACGTAAAACTGTCAACTACCCCTGAGTTCGGGGACAACTATTCGGAAATTCATTAGAGAGGGTGATATGATTGAATACACAGTAAAAGTTTATGCTAATGGCGATAAGTGGTGGTACTTGAACGGTAAGAAACACCGAGAAGATGGTCCTGCTATTGAGTATGCTAATGGCACTAAGGTTTGGTACTTGAACGATAAGTTTCACCGAGAAGATGGTCCGGCTGTTGAGTATGCTTGTGGCACTAAGGTTTGGTACTTGAACGATAAGTTTCACCGAGAAGATGGTCCGGCTGTTGAATTGGCTTGTGGTAATAAGGAGTGGTGGTTGAACGGTAAGCTACACCGAGAGGGCGGTCCTGCTTTTGAAGGGGCCGATGGCGATAAGGAGTGGTGGTTGAATGGTAAGATGGTAACTGAAGAAGAGGTTATGAACCCAGTAGAAGAGATGACTATGGAAGAAATCTGCAAAGCTCTAGGTAAGAACGTAAAGGTTGTCAAATGAAAAACTTAATCCTAACAACAGCCCTAGCATTGGGACTGGCAACAACATCAGCTACAGCAGGTCCAGTGGAGGATTGCTCTGACTGGGCATTTGTTGTTTTTGAAGCAGCTAAAGCGCGTGACGTAGGTATCGGACCAGAGGTTATCTTTAACACACTGACGATTAGCGGTCTAGATTCCGACTTAGCAGCAGCACTTGTTGAATTTGTTTACTTGACAGGTAGCACGTTGTCCCCAAAAGAACTAAAAGATGTAGTCTTTTCTGGTTGCATCTCAGGTCTGACATAAGATACACCTCACGTAGCTCAACTGGATAGAGCAGTGACCTTCTAAGTCATTGGTTGTAGGTTCGAGTCCTACCGTGAGGACCAAATAACTGAACTACTACTGAAGCCAACATAAAGGATATATACTATGGCTAAACACGTAATGGAAATGATTCTGGACTATGCACGAGTGTTCGAGGAGGACCGTGACATGGGTAACGATGACAACAACGCAGGTCGTAAGATCGCAGCCCACAACGGACAATGTGTAATCAACGGGTACTTCACAGATGAGTCCCAGATTCAAAAACTTATCGACGCTGGTGTGAACGAGGAAAACCTTGGACACGCACGATTCAAAGATGGAGACCCAGAGTTGGGCATTGGGAAGTACATGAAGATTGCCCGACTGTTTGAAAATGTTAAGACTTTCAAGGACAAGAACGGAAACGAACAGGAGGTAGACTTTGGGGGGGCACCTAAAGTTATCGACTACACACAAGGGGAGGAAAACAAGGCTCTGTGGTCTTATGAGGGACAAGGTTCTCTAGGTAAAGGCACTAAGGCTATGGTGCAGTTTGAGGACTACGGCAACGGCTCAGGTATCCGACTGATTGCTCTTGCAGTTACAGACTTCGTAGCGCCTCAAGAGAACTCTTCTGAAGAAGATGAGATGTTCAACATCTGATAAACTTAGGGGTCAGCTTAGGTTGGCCCCTTATTTTAACTAAAGGAAGTCTGATATGATTGAAAAGTACACTATGACTTACGATGGTCCTGATGGGATCAAGGTAACACGAGAGTTCAACGCGGAGGATTTGCACGAGGTGTCCTATCACACACTCAAGTTCATCAGAGGTTGCGGTTTTGACTATGTGGATATGCTTGAGCTTAGTACACCTGATGGTGACATCTATCGTGCGGAGACTTTGTGATGGAATGGCAACCTATTGAGACCGCGCCTAAAGATGGTAAATCATTCCTGATGGGGTGGCCTGATTACGTCACTGAAATGGCTATGTGGGACTGTGGCACAAACCAGTTTGTTCGTGATGTCTGGCAGCGCGGAGAAATTGAGGGAGCAGAACACAAGCCAGACCCCCTTGATGCAATCAACGCAAAATGGATGCCTTTACCTAATCCGCCAAAAGGAGAATAATATGGTGGGTGTGGTTTTTCTAGCTAAGCTTATGCTTATACTAGGTCCAGCTTTAGTCTGCTTGATTTGTTTCTGGCCAAAAGGAGAATAACTTGAATGTTCTAGTAGATGCAGACATCATTGCCTACCGTGCAGCGTTCTCAGCAAGAGATGAACCTGAGAAACAGGCAAGGCAGAAGGTTGATGAAATATGTAATGACATTATGTGTGACTGTCACTTCCCAGAAGAGTATGTGTTAGGGGAGAACACTTGGTTCTACTTGACCGGAGGCAACAACTTCCGTTTTGACATCGCAACTATCAAGCCTTACAAAGGAAAGAGGGGGGAGAAACCTGAACACCTAGCAGCTACACGGCAGCAACTACAGATCAGATGGATGGCTGAAGTAGTAGAAGGTCAGGAAGCTGATGATGCTATTGGGATTAAGGCTACTGAGTTGAACGGGGATTGTACTATCGTTTCTATCGACAAAGACTTGCTTATGATCCCAGCTACGCATTATAACTTCGTTAAACAAGAGTGGACAGAGGTTAGCCAAGAGCAAGGCGATTACTTCTTCTACAAGCAACTGCTGACAGGAGACCAAGTGGACAACATTCAGGGTGTGCCGGGTATTGGCCCTAAGAAAGCTGAGAAGGCGTACGAAGGGTGTACTACGGTACAAGAGATGTATGCTAAGGCACTAGAGATGTACAAGGGTGACGCAGATGAACTACTAGAGAACGCTAGGTTGCTTTGGTTGCGTAGGTATGAAGGTGAAATGTGGGAGCCTCCAGTATGACACAGAATGAAAAGGACTTCTTGATTTGGGTTAGAGACTCCTTTGGTTATGACAAAGAGTTAAAACAACATTTAGTCTCTCAACAAGTATTCAGTAGGTTCGCAGCTTTCATAAAGTATGCTAGAGTTGAGGAACCTATTAGTGAGCAGTAAGCGTAAGGCAGCACAACTAAAGTATGGGGTACGTTCAGGTCTTGAGGCTGACAACTGCAAGCACCTAGAGGAAAGAGGTATCCCATACGAATATGAGAAGCACAAGATCAAGTGGGAGGATCACCAGTGGCGGTCCTATACACCTGACTTTGTGCTAGAGAGTAACGGTATCATCGTAGAAACTAAAGGGCGGTTTACTCCCGCAGATAGACGAAAGCACTTGCGTATTAAGGAACAATACCCTAAGTTGGACATTAGATTCGTGTTTACTAATGCGAACTCTAAAATCAACAAAGGTAGTAAGACTTCCTATGCTGATTGGTGTGAGCGTCATGGGTTCCTGTATTCTAACAAGTACATTCCTGATGAGTGGCTTGAGGAACCTGAAGTTGAGATGAGAATTGAGGAGACTAAGGATGAAGATAACTAAGGTAACTCTTGAGGACTTGCCTAACAAGCATTACAAGACAAAGTTGACAGTATCTATGCTTTCTGGGGGTTATGATTATCCTATGGAGGTTAGTATTTACGGGTATGGCCCTAGCCCTTCACACAGAGAGTTGCAGAACGGCTGGAAGCCCGATCACGGTATGGACCACGTAGAGTCTAGCCTACATTTGTTTCTAGCAGAAGCAATCTACAGTAAACTTATGTTTGAAAAACTTTTTGTTAAGGAGACTAAGGATGACTAAGCTAGTTCAACTGCTAGAAACTAACAATATTGACTTAGAGGACGCATTGTTCTACCTAAGTGCATACCTGCAAGATCAAGAGGTAACTGAAGATGACTAAAGACATTATAGTGTTCTCTTGTAGCCACACAGACCCGTCAGTAGGTAACGAGCGTTTCGACTGGCTAGGTCAGTATATTGCTGATGTTAAACCGGATATGGTTATTGACTTGGGTGACGGTGCTGACATGGGGAGCCTCAATAGTTTTGACACTCGTTACCCACAGGCTGTAGTAATGCAGAACTATGGTGACGATATTAACCATTACAACGAAGCTATGGACCGCCTACGTAGACCATATAAGAAACTGAAGCGTAAGAAACTCCATTGGGTAGGTTTTGAGGGGAACCATGAAAATAGGATCAAGAAGGCTATTGCAGAAAGCCCCAGAAACGAGGATAGGACGGGACAAGGCTACGGGATTTCCTTCGGGCATCTTCAAACAGACCAATGGTTCAATGACTACCACGAATACTATAATTCGGCCCCCGCAATCGCTAACTACTGTGGTGTTGACTTTGCTCACTTCTTTAGTTCTGGTAACTATGGGACAGCTACTTCTGGTATTCACCATGCTTACACCGTCATCAACAATCGTCACAACTCTTCTGTATGTGGTCATAGCCATAAACGTGATGTGTACTTTAAAGATGACGCAGGTAGTATTGGGATGGTGGTTGGCTGTTACAAAGGACATGAGGAATCTTGGGCGGGACAAGCGAACCTAAGCTGGTGGAACGGAGTGGTTCTAATGAAGGAGGTTGACAACGGTAGGTTTGAGCCTATGTTTGTATCTATAGATATGCTTGAGAAGGAATATGGGAATGACTAGTGTGTCCGAAGAAAGAACTTTTGAAATTAATAAAAGGGGCACTAAGTTTTGGTACTTGAACGGTAAGCTACACCGAGAAGATGGTCCTGCTATTGAATATCCTAATGGCTATAAGTCTTGGTGGTTGAACGGGAAGCGACACCGAGAAGATGGTCCTTCTATTGAATATGCTAGTGGAACTAAAGAGTGGTGGTTTAACGGTAAGAGGGTAACTGAAGAAGAGGTTATGGGTAAAAAGAGTCAAGACAACGTAAACAGCCCTAGCACCGAAAGTGACGGAGGCCCAAGTTCTTACTACGATATGCCTTTCCAAGACTGGGTAACTCTTAACGACCAGATGGAATACCTTGCTCAGAACAAATGGGGTGTATATGCTATTCATCTGAAGGACGTATTCAAAGGTCTAGGCCGTTGGGGTGACAAGTCAGGCACAACACCTTTGTATGATACGAAGAAGGGCATCTACTACTTCTGCCGTGTTATGAAAATGATGGTGGGTGCCGAAGGTTTGCGGGAGTACCTACAAGGCATCCTAGATGACCCTCAGTTTAAGGAGAAAAACAATGATTGAAGCAGTATTTATGGTGTTGACTTTGTTTCTGCTTATCTATATTGCCTATGTTGGATATAAGACGTATGTAGTAACACAGATCACACTTGCAGTTCTGGTATCTTATGTAGAATCATTTGAGGATTACCAATATGGGGAAACGCAGCAATTTCACTAGGGTTGAACGTGACTACTACCCAACACCTATTAAAGCTGTAGAGCCTCTAGTTGACCATCTCCCGTATGAGGGGTTTACTTATGTAGAACCTTGTGCTGGCGATGGTCGCCTCGTAAACCACATCTCGGAGCTAACTCAAGGTTCTGGGGTGTGTGTTCAGAAGAGTGACATTGAACCTCAAGCAGATGACATTTGGCGGTATGATGCGCTATCCCTTGTGTTTTACGCGCATGTAGACTTCTGCATCACTAACCCGCCGTGGGACAGAAAGTTCTTGCATCCGTTCATTGAGTGGTATAGTGTCCAGATGCCTACTTGGTTATTGTTTGATGCCGATTGGATGCACACTAAGCAGTCCGCACAGTACATGGCGTATTGCAAGAAGGTTGTGTCTGTTGGCAGGGTCAAGTGGATCGAAGGTAGTAAGAGCGTAGGTAAGGACAACTGTTGTTGGTACTTGTTTGATTGGAACCATACAGGGCCAACTGAATTTTATGGGAGACTGCTATAATATGATTAAACCTATGACTGATGAAGAGACTAAACGGGCCATTGAAAAAGCTAAGGCTAACCGCTTTGATGAGTATGGAAACTATGGGGAGAACAACGGAGCATTGCCTAAGACTAAAGAAGAACCTGTTATGGAAGTTGATGATAACGGCAATAAGTATTGGTACTTGAACGGTAAGCAACACCGAGAAGATGGTCCCGCTGTTGAATATCCTAATGGCTATAAGTCTTGGTGGTTGAACGGTAAGCTACACCGAGAAGATGGTCCTGCTATTGAATATGCTAGTGGAACTAAAGAGTGGTGGTTTAACGGTAAGTATCACCGAGAAGATGGCCCTGCTATTGAATATGCTGATGGTTCTAAGTTTTGGTTCTTGAACAATGAGGAAGTAACCAAAGAAGAGGTTCTGGGTAATAGTAAAGAAGTAAACTACGAAGGGTTCGTAGAGTCTATGGTTCTAACTTACGGTCAGGATCGTCTTGCTGAGAATACACTGGGTCTAGTAGGTGAGGCTGGTGAGGTAGCTGAGAAGGTTAAGAAATACTTTAGAGATACCAAGCTAGATAAAAAAGCTATCCAGAAGGAACTGGGGGATGTTATCTTCTACTGGTATGCTCTTCATGGTGCTTTAAGGTTGGACCCAGAGGATACTATTAAGATGAATATGGAGAAACTGTCCTCTCGTAAGGAACGTGGGACTTTGCAAGGATCAGGAGATGATCGGTAATGACTTGGTTTTGGCGATACATGAACTACTTGGCTACTTGGCGGGAACACCGAGAGGCTATCAAACAGCTAAATCAACTGACTAACCGTGAGTTGAGGGACATAGGTATTAACCGTGCTGACATTGATCGTTTGGTGTGGCTTGATGAAGACAAACAGAAGCGAGGAAAATCTGAATGATTAACTGGAAACCAATAAAAGAAGCTCCTGAAGACACTCTAATTCTGTTGCGAAAAGACTTCGCCTCTGTTGAGACTCCCATGATTGTAGTGGGGGAAGTTATTACGTTCAAAGGCAAAAAACACCACCTTTGGCGCGGCCCCTACGACCAGACTATTAAAGACTTTTCCTCTGTTGGAGAGTCTGAAACCTTCACACATTACGCAGAGATCGGACAACTGAATGATTAACAACGTACTACCAACTGACTACCAAACATTTATTGGGCTATCTCGTTATGCTAAATGGCTAGACACAGAGGGACGCCGTGAGACCTTCGGGGAGACTGTTGATCGTTATATGATGAACGTGGTTGCAGAACAGTGCAGCGATGAAGACGACCACTTCAACACCAAAGTATACGGCGATCTGCTAGAGTCTGTAATGAACCTTGAGGTTATGCCCTCCATGCGTTCCTTGATGACAGCAGGGGCCGCAGCTAACCGTGACAACACCTGTATGTACAACTGTAGCTATCTGCCAGTAGATGACCCCAAGTCCTTCGATGAGGCTATGTTCATCCTGTTGTGTGGTACAGGGGTAGGTTTCTCAGTTGAGCGGCAGTTCATCTCTAAGCTACCTGATGTTCCTGACCAACTGTTCGTGAGTGACACCACAATCGTAGTCAAGGATAGCAAGGAAGGTTGGGCTAAGGCTTACCGTCAACTGATGTCTCTGCTGTGGGCTGGTGAAGTACCTAAGTGGGACGTATCTAAGGTTCGTCCTGCTGGTGCTAAACTCAAGACCTTCGGTGGTCGTGCCTCTGGTCCTGCCCCTCTGGTTGACCTGTTCCGATTTACTATTGAAAAGTTCAAAGGTTCTACTGGTCGTAAGCTGTCCTCTATTGAGTGCCATGACATTATGTGTAAGATTGGTGAGGTAGTTGTAGTTGGTGGTGTCCGTCGCTCCGCTATGATTAGCTTGAGTAACCTGTCTGATGATCGTATGCGTCACGCTAAGTCAGGCCAGTGGTGGGAAACTCAAGGTCAACGTGCATTGGCTAACAACTCTGTAAGCTACACAGAGAAGCCTGACATGGAGACCTTTATGCGTGAGTGGCTTGCCCTAGTTGAGAGTAAGTCTGGTGAACGTGGTGTGTTCAACCGTCAAGCAAGTAAGAAGCAGGCAGCTAAGAATGGACGACGAGACCCTAACTTTGAGTTTGGTACCAACCCTTGCTCAGAGATTATCCTTAGGCCGTATCAGTTCTGCAATCTCACGGAAGTGGTTGTACGAGCTACAGATACAATTGGAGACCTTGAGCGAAAAGTACGACTTGCAACAGTGCTGGGCACAATACAATCAACTTACACACACTTTCCATATCTACGAAAAGTCTGGCAAAGAAATACTGAGGAAGAACGCTTGTTGGGTGTCAGTATGACAGGTATTATGGACAACCCGCTGATGACCTCAGCTAACGAAGGATTGGAGAAAACTCTTGAGCATCTTAGAGGTATTGCTGTTGACACTAACGCTGTTTGGGCTGACCGTCTGGGCATTCCTGTTAGTGCAGCAATCACATGTGTTAAACCCTCTGGGACAGTTTCTCAGTTGGTTGACAGCGCTTCTGGTATTCACACCCGTCATAGTCCTTACTATATTCGCACTGTTCGTGGAGATAACAAAGACCCGTTGACACAGTTTATGAAGGACCAAAGTATCCCTAATGAGCCTTGTGTGATGAAGCCAGATACTACTACAGTGTTTAGCTTCCCTGTGAAGTCTCCTGAAGGTGCTGTAGTACGTGACGATGTGTCAGCTATGGAGCAGCTTAAGACTTGGTTGATCTATCAGCGTCATTGGTGTGAGCACAAGCCTTCGGTTACTGTGTCAGTTAAGGATGACGAATGGATGGAAGTAGGTGCTTTTGTCTATGAACACTTTGATGAGATGTCTGGTGTATCCTTCTTGCCGTATGACGGTGGTACATACCAACAGGCACCTTATCAGGAGTGTGGAAGGTCAGACTATAAGAAACTTAAGGGTATTATGCCAAAGACTATTGACTGGTCTAAGCTTTCAGAGTATGAACAAGAGGACAACACATCTGGTATGCAGACTATGGCATGTTCAGGTGATAGTTGTGAAATTGTTGACTTGACCTAATTTACTCTATGGCGTATAAATCATAAACTTACGCTATGACGTAAAGATCGACGGAGAAAAGAAACTGCGAAATTGTTGACTTAACATAAGGAGAGATACGATGGGAAAGACAACAGTGTATAAACTAAAGGGGGAAGCTTGGAACATTACAGAAGAGCCTTGGGTTTACTCCTCTAAAGAACTAGCACTCAAAGCTGCAAAAGAGTGGGAGGGTTTCTTAGGTATGCCTTTGGAGGAAGCCCTAGATTGTGAGGAAATTATGATAAAAGAGTGGACGTTAGAGTAAGAACACTAGGCAACCCTGTGGTATATCTATGGGGTTGCCTCTAACTCAGATAAGGATTATATGTTATGAGGATACTGATAGCAGGCGGTAGAAACTCTGGTGTTAAAACCTTGAGACCTCAGAAGGGTTTAAACTAAATGACTAAGGTGTGGGTAGAAACTTTTGTTAAGGAAGGACTATAAGAATGAAAGCAACATGCATAGATCACATGGGAACTGACCTGTCTGTAGTTAATGCAGCTAAGGTATCTTTCGGTAAACGTAGTGAGTGGGTCCGAGAGGACTTGTGTGGTGATGAAATCTCGTGGTTCGAAGGAGAGAGCGGTAAAAGACTCTCCAAGAAAGACCAAGGGTTAATCCAGTTCCTTGCTCGTGGTTGTACGTCTGGTGATTGGGAGGAGTTGGTGGCAGAAGTGTACGAGGCTGGTGTCGAACGCGTCAAAGGTTTTCATGATTACAATAGTTTTACAAAAATCGAAGACCTACTCAACCACATCCGTAAGATGCCTAGTCATTGGTCGCCCTTCGCTCACACAGCTATCTCCTTGCACCTCAAGATGCCTATCTTCGTAGCGCGCCAGATCATGAAGCATACGACAGGCATTGAGTACAACGAGGTTAGCCGTAGGTATGTCGATAGTGAGCCTGAGTTCTATGTGCCTGATGTATGGCGTAAGAAGGCTGATAATGTTAAGCAAGGGAGTTCTGATGAGTCTGCAAGCAGCGAGACCGTAGTATATGATGTTCCGTACTATGCCTACGAAATGCCTTTAGCTATTTACAAGAAGATGTTGTCTGAAGGAGTAGCACCAGAGCAAGCACGTATGATCCTACCACAGTCCATGTACACTGAGGTAATCGCTACTGGCAACTTGTATGCTTGGGCTAACCTGTATATCCAGCGTAGTGACAGTCATGCACAGAAGGAGACACAAGACTTGGCTAAACAGATCGGTGAGATTATCCAACCGTTGTACCCTGTGAGTTGGGCTGCGCTAGTCGCTTAAGGAGGCACTATGTTCCTAGCAGGTTTCATGTCCGGCATGGCGTTTACTATGTGGTTTCTTTTTGTGTTTGCGCTACAGGATGAAAAAGGAGAAGAATGAATGAAATGGTTGCTAACAGTGATGTTGTTACTAGCCACACCAGCAGTGGCACTTAACATACCTAACCCCTATGTAGTACCTAACAACATGAAGTCAGGGGGTAGCCTCAATAAGTTCCATAATTGGGTGCTGACCCTACGAGTGAATAAGATCAAAGTAATTATCCCTAAAGGGGGTTGCTCTAGTGCCTGCACTTTCTTCCTGTTAGCAGATGATGTGTGTGTACACCCTGACGCAATATTAGGGTTTCATGGGCCATCCGGTTATGCCTCTGCTTTGTTCACAGGTTTGACTATGCTACCTTCACCGCACAGAGGTATCTCACAGTCTACGTGGGAAAAGGATGTTGCGCGTATGAAGTATCTCTACAATAAACGATGGCCGGGGCTTGGTGATTGGTTTGTAGATAGTGGTGCGGCAGAGAAGTATGGGTATAAACTAAGCCGTATCCGTGGCAGTAATCTTAACAAAGCCTTTGGGGTTCCCTTATGCTAAACAGGGTTAATTAAATGATAGTAGTAGTATATGGGGCTGTTTGGTGTGGTCCTTGTCAGAGGGTCAAAGGGGAATTAGAGGTTGCAGGAGTTCCCTATATATTCAGAGACATTGATGATAACATTGTAGCCAAGCAACACGCTCTGTCAGTTCAAAAGACTATCCCCCTAGTGGAAATTGAGGCTAGAGGTAACAACAGCGTAGTGATAGGGGGCTACGAGGAAACTAAGGATAAACTAGACATCATCAAGTTCATCTTCGATAACCAATAAACAAAAAAAGCCTCCCTTCAGGAATCCTACTAAGGAAACCCGAAGGGAGGCTTTTGTGATTCTAGCGCCTTTTCCATATTTGGTCAGGGCTGGGTAGTTTATATAAGAAGTAGGACCACAGTACAAAGCACAGTATTAAGGTGCCAAACAGCAGGGGGTCTATCTCATAGTTGTTGACAGTCTCGGTGCTTTGGTCTACTGTATCCACTCTAGCTTTAGGTCTAATATTAACAGAGGGGGAGATGTTGTTGGTTTGACCTATTGTCTGAGTGTTAGTCTTACCTGCCTGAACATTAGCAGCTACGTTAGGACCTCCCCCTGTCAGAAGGCTTAGTGGACCCTTGCTGCATCCCGCCATAGATATGAAGACCAGCAGAAGCAGCGATAAGAGATACAATCGGCCATACAACAATTTCAACCATTTCTGTATTACCATTGTAAATCTCCCAGATTAGTATTGCAGAGAAGACTAAAGATAACTCTCTCTTGTAAGTCTTCTTTTCCATCTTATTTACCTCTTAGTTTAAGAAGCAGTACCATCACAGAGGTGTTGAACACAAACCACACATAGTTACCCAAGTCTCTGCCCCACACATCTCCCAAGAACCAAGAGGTAGTCCAGATAGATTGAGCTAAGAGGTAGCTAAAGACTACTATGAAGCTGACTACATTATTAAAGTCGCACTTCTTCACTAGATTGTCAGAGTAAAAAACCAAAGCTACTATAGCCATAATAACTGTTAGGGAGTCAAGATATACCGACAATTACAATCTCCTTTTGAGTGATCTTCTTGTTCTACGGGTCTTCCCCCGGTAGAAATACAACCTTCGAAGTCCCTATAAGACTCGTAGTTTTTAACTTGGTCGTAATACGGGCTTTCGGTTGAGTGACACACACCGTAAAAAGACTTTTTGACGTAAGGGAAGCTCTTAAATTCCAGATATACGGTTGTTGCAATAGAGAAGATAACCAGCCCTGCAACAAGATAACCTAAGTTCCCTACAATCCTTTTTGATTTCATTGTCCTAAACCCCCTCTCACAACCCAAGCAACTAACGCTGATATAATACCTCCAACTACAAAAAGAATAGTTCTGTCCGTGAATTGCTGTCTACTGTCTTCCTTTTTAGATATAGATTCAATAGTAAGATTCAACAGAGCTATCGTTGTATTAAGTTGGCTCAAGCTGGCCTCTAATGAGTCGTGAGACTCCTCCAGCTTGAGAACTCTTCTGTGTAAGTCATCGCCATTCACGGGTATGTCTTTCTTGAGAGTTGCCAGTGAGGACCGTCCTTGAAGGACTTCCAATCGCCACCCCACTCAAGGTCTACCTCAAGCTCTTCTGCGGCTTGCTTCATAGCGTCCTCAATAGGGTAGAAGTATTCCCAATCCCAAGACAGAGGGTAAGGCGCAATGTCTACCGCATGACCTGTGAGGTGGCGAGAGTTCATGGTAGTAGACGCACCAGATTTAACTAGCTGCCTCTGACGTTCAATATTACGAACACCTTCGATCACACTGAAGTCTTGCTCAGTGATTTCTATTGCTCTTTTAACTACAGCAACAAGGTCAGGGTGTACGCCTGATAGGTTCTGTAGGCTCCGTTGTCCTAGTCTATAACCCATAATATTCTCCTTAGCTTAATATATTAAACTCATCAACCGCCCCAATAAACCTGTAGTAATGACCGTCGGGGATAACTGCAAAGACACTATCTTTAATACCGCCAAAACCGGAAACGCTATTTTGAGGGAAACTGCCTGTGTTTGCTACAGTTATCCAAGTCGAGTTATCATCAGAGACTTGAAAAGTACTCCCTGTGTAGGTAGGCTCAAAATCTGGACTGCCTGTGCTTCCTACGGTAATCCTCAAGATACAATTAACTTGGATAGACCTGCCCTCAGTATTCTGGTAAGACGTGTTGCTAGTGCGAGAGACAGAAGACCAAGTTTGACCATCACCAATCTCATTAGAGGGGGTAGTAAGAGAATCAATAGCAGCTTTAAGTTTAGCAGGAGACACAAGGCTTTCAGTAGTGCCTGAACCCGCCTCCCAGATAGCCTCTGCTTGATCCCCTATGAGACCTGTTTGAGTTCCGCTAGTATCGACTACCTGTGTATTATCTAAGACATGAGATTCGTCACTAGACTGGTCAAGGTAAAATAGATCAATCCAAGCGTCATCAGCTTCCGACCTCATCTTAAGTATATTGCTATTAGTATCGTACCACAACATGTTAGCGTAGGTAGTGCTAGGTGCAGTAACGCCCGAAGACAAACTTGCGAGAGCCTTCAGTGCGTTGTTAATGTCAGACCTAGCACTAGAAGAGCCTTGGTTGGCAATATCGAAGTCATGTTGACTCATGTTAATACTCCACTGTTGCCTTAAGTGTCTCTACACTAGGCGATACATTTGTGTTATTACTGGTTAGTTCAGCTTTGAATTTAAAGGCTCTACCAACTACCTCAGAACCGTTAGCTAACTCCCAAGAACCCCAAGTGGGGGAACCCGAAGGGTCATCCTCTGTAGCTGCTACATAAACCACTACACTGTGGTCTGCAAAGTTAGCCTGCTCATCATCCCACTGATCCCAATCACCCGGCCACGTATCCCAATTCTGCGGTATAGTATCCCAAGTGCCAGCAGTAGGTGCATGACGATTGAAGGTAGAAACACCAGTAACACGACAAGTCCTAGACGATCCCGTATCAATATAGTTAGAGAACTCGTAAGTCCCCGAAGGGTTAGATGCAGAGATGTCAGTGATGATTAGTTCGTCTGGTGTAGGTGAAGTATCCACAGATACGTTAGTCTTGGAACCAGAGAACGTAGGGTCTTCTACTTGCTCCTGAGATGTTCCCAAAGGAGGAAGTTCTGTAGGCTGAACTACAAGCAAAGTAGGGCTATCACTGGGGTTGCCACCTTTGTCGTAAGCCCTAATTAAGAATGTACCACTACGGGCAGGAAGACTAGCAGAGGTAGCAGGTCTAGCAACCTTTTCGATGACTGTGCTTGAGTTTGACCAAGTGGCCCCAGAAGTGTTGGGGTTTTGCTTAATGACATAATAAGACAAGTCTAGGTCAGGAACAGCCTCCCAGTTAAAGAAAATAGTCCCGCCACTAAGTTGTTTCTGGAAACCTGTCACATCAGAAGGAGGGGCTGATAGAGCATCTACCTCAAAATCTGCAAGGTATTCCCACTCACCCTTGATACCAAACGTGTTGATGGCCCTAGCTCTAATATCGTAGTCGCCTCTCTCAAGGTCAATACTAGAGAACAGCCCAAGCTCACCTGTACCTACGGAGATGTAGTTTGCACCAGCAGAGGGTTTAAGTTGAACCTCAACCAAGTCAATACGTTCAGATTGAGAGGATGTAGTTTCGATTATAAGAGTGTTTACTAGCTTTTCCGCTAGGACCTGAGCCACTGCCTCTGCGTTAATACCAACAGAAGGTACATCAAAAGGTGACAGGAGGTTAGTATTGTCTCTCTCGTAAACTATACCATCACTTACGTCATCAAAGACACTCTCAGATACCTCTCTCAAGATCATCTGAACTTGTAGATCACCTTCATCAACCAGACCAAATTTCCAAGAAGTAACCTCAAAATCCTTACCTGTCCAACCAAACCTAGCGTTGTTAAACTTTACGTTATCACCAACCTGAAGCCGGAAAGCCCTCATACCGAAGGAAGCTGTGATAGTAAGCTGCTGCCTATTACGCTCAAGGGATACGTTAGCAATCCTACGGGACTCTACAGATGTGTCCGTAAAGGGTAGGGCCAAGTCGATAGAAGACTCTTGGTTATTGTCAGCAGACAGGAAGGCCGCATTAGTAACCTCTGGGTAGTCTGTGATCTGCCAGCTACTCTCAGCGCCTCTAAACGTACCCTTAACTGTGTTGTAGTTGTCTCTGCGGCTGTGCCTAGTGTTTACTGTTATACCGCTTCTGAGGTCATTCTCATCAAGTGTGAGAGAAGGCTCAGTCCAGTAGGCAGGCTTCATACGCCATTCACCTTGGGCATACCACAACAAACCCCCCATAGATGTCAGGAGGGCGCTCAGGTTGTCATAAGGTGTGGAGGCAGTAGTAAAAGCTCCGTTGCATGTGTATCTAGTGCTACCATCAGGTGTGTCAGTACGGTCACACACGTTAGCTGCTGTAGAAACTTTATCATCGTCTACGTTGACATCTTCCTCACCTAGACCATATGTGGGACTGGTTAGGTAGTCCCTTAAACATAAAGCAGGGTTATCAGACCAAGCAATAGAACCATCACGAGGGTCATAGACTTTCTTACCCTTGATAGTAGCAGTAATCTCAGGCACACCGTTAGGGAAGGCATCAGCATCGTAGCTTAGGCGTACATAAAGATAGGCAATACCCCTAAGCTTGTGGTCATTAGTCCACTCATCTACCTCAGAAACTAGGTCACTATCTGCGGCTTGGTTAGGGGACCCTAAGTGTTTATTGATACGTACATTACCGTCATATCTACTAGGAGAAGTAACATTACCAGAACCATCAAGAGTAACCAACTCATCATTGATATAAATCTCATCGAAAGACTCAATCTCGTGACCAGTGAAGGCTAGTACCCTATGTAGGAATTTGTTGCTACCTCCAGTAGTGCTATCGAATACACGAGCACCACCAACCTTAGCTTTACCATAGATAACCTGATGATCTAGTGCAGAGCCATTCTGAGTTACCTGATAGCCCCTGTTAGTTCCTGAGAAGGAAGGCTTAGGAGTAAGAGCGTTAAGGGCGGCACCAAGGGCTGTAGTTACTAGGAAGTTGGTTATAGCTGCTGTACCAATAACCACCCCAAATACGGAGCCAAAAGCTAATGTGCCCGAAGCAACACCGACACCTGTAGAAAGTAAAGCCATACCCGCAGAAATAGCCATGTTAATCTCCTATGTATTTAGAGTATAGAGTTTCTGAAGGAGAGAACCCAAGGAACTGCATCAGCTTGTGGAAAGGTTTATGGTTCTTAGTGTTCACCATGAGGACAGACACCCCGTCTTCCTTAAGGCAACTCTCAGCAAACTTAATCAGCTTAATACCTGTGAAGCCTTTTCTGCGGCTAGGTGCCAAATAGATCAAGTCGTTCTTAGCAAACAGGTGGTCCTTGTAATGTATGTGTGGTGATACAAAAACAACAAAGTAACCAACCAGAACACCTTCGTCTCTAGCGGTAAAGACTTTTAGCTTGTCTTGTTCTTGCAGAGCGTAGTAGGCATCCCAATCAGGGTTAATCTTGATCTTATCTTTGTTCAGTGCGACTTCTTCCCAGTGGGCCTCAAGCAAACCTTTAGCGTCCTCAACCACACTATCAAGAAACTCTTGTTGATACTTAACTGCCACTGTTACGACCCCACACAATCTCTTTATCTTGCAGGCTCTCTACGAAGTCCAACCCAAGATCATCGGGATACAAAGACTTCTGATAGGCAGATGTGAACCTAGCGACCCTAGCTCTTTCGAGGTCAATGAGTTTGTTCTCTAAGGTTAGTTCTACAGTACAAGTGTCTGCGGTCTCCTCAATATTCATCTGATCCATATAACCAGAGAAGATTTGAGATAGGTTCGTACTACCAGCCTCCAAGCTAACCTTAGAGCCATCTTCAAAGAGAATGTAGTCAGAACTCTCTAGCAGAATAAGACCTTTTGAGAAGTTACCAAAGTATATGTTGGCCTTACGCCCCTGATAAGGTTCACTAAGAGCCAGAGATAGAACCTCTTGAGGGATACCGCTAAGAGTAATGGAAGCCCCCCTAGCTGCAATCTCTGTAGTCTCCTCAACAGAATCAATCTGAAGGAAAGACCCCGTACCGTACCACTCCTGACCCCGATATACTAGGGTGCCATAGCCAGTCCAAAGCCTTAGTGTTTGATCCCCATCAAAAAGTAGCTCTACAGCAAAAAAGGGGTAGAGAACATCATCATCCAAACTATCAATGGTAGACTGTGAAATATCTCTTGTTGACATCCTCTACTCTCCTATATTACTCTGTGCGATCTACTGCTTCACTGAAAGGCGTCAGGTCTTGCTCTTCAGTCCAAAAGTCCTTAGCCAACATATTCTCAAGGTGTCTTTTGTTTCTGTCGATTGTATCTAGGTCTTCTTCCTCAACGGTAAGCCCTTCGTCATACAGGCGGTTAATAAGGTTCACGCTGTCCATTGATGCCTTATAAGCCTGCTCTACGTCAACTTGATCTTCATTTTCCATTGTATTTCTCTTTCT
>Ga0208157_1000141_pt1 | contig 46758 bp, 44 predicted proteins | sample 5_EtaG_FD_184077 | JGI IMG/M metagenome (GOLD analysis project Ga0208157, IMG submission 184077) | Marine viral communities from the Subarctic Pacific Ocean - 5_ETSP_OMZ_AT15132 metaG (SPAdes) (version 2) | ecosystem: Environmental > Aquatic > Marine > Oceanic | place: Pacific Ocean | collected...
TAGTAAAAACCTAGAGATGATGCTACTCGCAAAGCACGGCGGTGGAGTAGGAATCGGAATTAATCAAATCAGACCCGCCAGTGCAAAAATTAAAGGAAATGGAACAAGTGATGGAGTTGTGCCTTTTTGTAAGATATACGATTCAACAATACTTGCCACTAATCAAGGATCTGTCCGACGAGGAGCTGCATCGGTTAATCTTAACATTGAACACCCCGATTTTGATGAGTGGCTCGAAATACGTGAACCTAAAGGAGACATTAATCGTCAATCGCTCAACCTGCACCAGTGCGCTGTGGTCGGCGACAAGTTTATGCGACGAGTTGAGTCAGGAGATAGAGAAGCTAGAAAACGTTGGGGAAAACTTCTTCAAAAGCGTAAAGCTACTGGAGAACCTTACGTGTTATTTAAGGGGAATACAAACAAGTGTAACCCACCAGCTTACAAAAAGCACGGTTTAAAAGTACATATGACTAATATATGTAGTGAAATTACATTACATACAGATGAGTCACATAGTTTTGTTTGTTGTTTGTCTAGTTTAAATCTAGCTAAGTACGACGAATGGAAAGGAAGTAATCTAATACATGATGCTATATGGTTTTTAGATGGTGTATTAGAAGAGTTTATACAGAGATCTAAAGGTAAAGTTGGATTTCATAATTCTGTAAGATCTGCTGAAAAAGGTAGAGCTTTAGGATTAGGCGTTTTAGGTTGGCACACGTATCTACAGGAAAAGGGCCTACCATTTGAAGGATTATTAGCACAATATGAAACAAGAAAAATTTTCTCACAAATTAAAATCGAGTCTGAAAGAGCTTCAATGTCTTTGGCTGAATCTTTTGGAGAGCCTCTTTGGTGCGTCGGTACTGGTTTTCGCAATACCCATCTTCGCGCTATCGCTCCCACTGTATCTAATAGCAAGCTTAGTGGAAACGTATCGCCAGGGATAGAACCATGGGCTGCAAATGTATTTACAGAACAATCAGCTAAAGGTACTTTTATACGTAAAAACCCTACGTTAAAAAAGTTATTAAGAAAACTTAAAATTGATAATGAAAAAACATGGGGTAGAATACTAAAAGACGGAGGATCAGTTCAAGGTTTGAAAGAACTAGATAAGGTAACATTAGGTCCTTACAATGATATACCAGCTAAAGATGTATTTAAAACATTTAAAGAGATTAATCAATTAGAATTAATTAATCAAGCAGGTATTAGACAGCAGTATATAGATCAAAGCGTAAGTTTAAACTTAGCTTTTCCTAGTATTGCTACGCCTAAGTGGATTAATAAAGTACATTTTGAAGCTTGGAAAAAAGGTATTAAAACCTTATATTACACTAGAACTGAGTCAGTGTTACGTGGAGATATTGCTGAACAAGCAATGGATGACGGCTGTCTTAGTTGCGACGGATAATCAACGTTCGTTGGGTTGATCACCAACGGAGGAAATGAGTGGTTGGTGGGAGTTGATTATATAAAAAAGGGGGCTATTTTCATAGCTCCCTTTCTTGTTACAGGAATGTTTGGGTATGGTGCCCATTTTGTTATTCCTTACTGTGTGGTTATCATTATTAACTCGGCTCGTGCGTAATAACTACCACTTTTCTTTGCCCAATCCATAGCATTATAGCCTTCATCACAGAAATCTGCAAAAGGCTGTGCACCTCTTATACATAGTAAATAAACAATATTAGCTTTGTCTGCTAAAATAGCATGGACTAATAGTGGTTTACCATCAATTTTTTCTGTGGCATGGATCTGGTTTACTATCAACATTGAGTTTACTTTGTTGTAATTCCCTTCGTTAATAGCGTTTAATAGTTCAGTTTCAATATCATTTGAGATATTAAAAAATAACAAGAAAGATAAAATTAAGTTCATTTATAATAATTAAAGTGTTACATTATTATAATCACCTGGTTTCCTGTTATTTACACCCTTAAAATCACTTTTGCAAATGTCTTAATTTGTTGATCTTCTTCTTGAGGGAATGGCAGATTCTTGGGCTATTAACTTATCAATATGATCTTGTATTTCTTGTTTTGTTACTTTTAATTTTAATGCAATACCTCCGTTCCACATACCTCTAGGCTTTTTATTCTTATCTAAAACTATTATAGTTGGTACTGATTTAATTTGTTGTTTGAAAGAAGGTGTTTGATCATCTAATAACATATATTTTACTTTAGCATTTTTAATACCTCTAATGTCTAAATCATGTCTACTGTTCCATGACGAATTAATATGTAGTATTTCATATTGGGCGCTGCATAAACAAGCACATGTTAATGCTAATATTGTTAAAAGGTTTTTCATTTTTATTTATTTATAATTTCAAACAGTTTATCATCTATTTTGTCTAGTTTATCACTATTATCTTGCACTTTTTCATCAATGTCCATAATAGTAGATCTCACCAGCTCATCTTTAAGATCATATTCTGTTCTACTTACCTCTGGTTTAGGTAATTCTTTTGCAAGATCAATATCTTTTTGCAAAGTAAAATACATAGCGGCTAAACTTACGGCGCCTGCGACTAGCATCCCGATTGTTTTAAGATCTAATTGTATCTCTGTGTTCTCTGAAATTTTTTGAGCCATTTAATTTTTCATTTTTACTTTAGTAGCATTAACATCTAGTCTTGATATGTCTTTAGATTCAACAGAGCCTTTGCTACTACTGTTGTTGTTATTGTTGTTAGAACTGTTATTGCTAGGTACATAAATAGGTTCACTCCTATGTCTGTAATAGCCTTCATTGTACCAGTTGCTATAATATCTAGGATAACTGGGATACGATACAATATTATAATAAACATTTGGTTTAATCATGTTTATAGGTAATCTCAAGGTGTCACCTTGCTCTGTTACAGCTAACACGTGGGTTATTTGTATTTTAGGTTTTTTAGTGTGTGTTCCGCAACTACTTACAGTAGCAGCTAGAACAAAAAGGGCAATTTTCCATAATTTCATGATTTTTTAATTGATCTAATTTCTTTTCTTTTATTTTTTCTAACTCTTTTATTTATTTTTCTATAAGCTTTATTATTTGTTTCTGTAATTTTACCTTCATTAAATAATTGATCAGTAGCTTCTTCTCTTCTTTTCTGCTCTTCTGTAGAATCAGGTGTTCCACCAAAACTTGACTTTTTCTTACCATTATTAAATGGTGGTGATTTCATATAAAATGCCATATTATTTATTTGTTAATTCTATTATTTTATTTACTCTATCATCTTCATACTTAAGCTCTTTAATTTCTTTTTTAGTTAAACCTAAGTTAATTAAAGATTTTACTTGATCAGATTTATTTGTATCAACTATAGAGTCTCTACGTTTCATCTGTTTTATTTCTTCTTTAGTTTTGCCTTTATACTTTTCAAGTTCTTTTAATCTTTTTCTTTCAGCTCTGTCATCTATAACTTTTTGCTTTCTAGCTTTTTCTTTAGCTTCTTTTGATTCTATCTTAACAAGATCTCTTTCTTCATTCTTAGTATTAACATCCCATGTTCTATAACCTAACGCTAAAGCTACTCTTTGAAAAGTAGTGTTTCTAGCATCTAACATTTCAACAATTCTGTCAATTTCTACTACAGCTCTTTCAAGTGGTAGGTTAGTTATTGCTTCTGTGAGCGATGCTATAACTTGATATGAAGGACTAAGATTAACCTTACCTTTTAAAGTCACATCCCAACCTTGCTCTTTTACTACTTCTTCATTATAATCTTTAGCTTTTATAGCATTATTTATTTTTCTAACTTTAGAACCAACAGGTGGACTTAAGTTTAATATCTCTAACAATGTATTTCTATGATCTTTACCAAAAGCATCTTTCTTTTCTTCTCTATAATATGTAAGAGCAGTATTTTTTAGTGTAGATACAATAGCTCCATAAACACCCGAACCTCTAAGCATAGTATCAACCATACTATTAAGTATTCTTTCTTCTTTCTTGTCAAATTCTTTACTTTTCTTTTCTTCATCTTCTTCATCATCAAAACCTGGTATTAAAGCAAATGCAGCATTTTGTAATGTAGCAAATATTAAACCTTGAACAGCACCGTAGTATATCATTTTAGATACATTTGTTTTTTGATCACCTCTGTTATTAATAAAGTCTCTAGCAGATTTGTTAAATATTCTAGTTACCTGAGCAGGTGTGTTTTGAAATGCTAATATTAATCTACCAAGTGGACTAGCTTGTTGTTGAGATATTAACATTGGATCAGCTGATTGCTGAGCAACATCTGAAGCTTCCGCAAAATCTGCAAAAGCTTGTTCTTCAGCTGCTTTTTGATCTAAACCTTGATTTTTTAATGTGTTTATTCTATTTCTATAAAACGTAGCACCACCTGATGCAATAGCAAAACTATCTGCCATCTGAGTGGGTGTAAAACCTATTTTAAGTAAATAACTTAATATTGCCTGTGGTTTATTTTTAGCACCAATAGCTGCGTTAGCAAGTTCAGCTTCATTAACATCTTTTCTAAGACCAGATCTTCTTTGTTTTAACTTAGGTGAGTTCCATAACGTAGCAAAGTCTGACCAGTATTGTTTTTGATTACCAAAAGCTAAAGCGGCTTTATAAGGATTATTATCTGACCAGTTTAAAAAGTTAACTGATGATATAGTTTGTAATAAAGCAGATTTAACGTTCATAAACATTATTGCTCCAACAGAATTATTAACCCAGTTATTAAATTGATTTGTTAATTTATTAGTTCCAGAAGGTCTGTTAGTACCGTTTTTCATACGGTATAAAGAATCTTCCATTGCTTCTCTCCAGTTAGTTCCTAATGCAACTTCCATTTTATTTAAGTTATCATTAGAGAATATTACATCAGCATTTTCTATAAAACTAGCTAAATATTGTTTTCTACCAACCTTGTTTGTTAAATTGTTTAAATCAGATATTAAACTTTCAGAATCCCAATAAGCACTAGGTTCAATCCATTTATCTCTTTTACTTATTTCTAAAGCAGCTTGATTAAATAGTTTTAGTTGAGGATCTTTATTAACTACGTCATTTAATTTTTTAATATCACGTTTAGATAATCCAGGTATTTCAAAACCACCTTCTGTCCATAGATTTACTCTCAAAGCTTGATCAAATGTAAATTCAGTATCTGGTATAATCTTACCTAGTTTTTTAGCTACAACAGGAAACTTTTTAAGCAAAGAAGAGTAATCGTTTTTTAAAGCTTGTCTATAATTATCTATTTCAGCAATACCTTTTTGATATGGTTTTATTAAATTATCTTGCACCCATTTTTGTTGTTGCTCACCTTTTCTACCTTTACCATATAAGTCATACATTAAACCACTAAAGTCTTGAGCACTTGAAGGTATTAATTTAAAACCTTTTAATTTAGCACCACGTCTTTTAGCCACAATATCAGAAAACTTATATCTAGCTTTGATGCCTTTAGTGTCTTCAATCATTTTGTTTATGTCTTTATCTAAAACAACTGGATCTGTTACTGTTGGTTGTAAATTAGGGTTTTTAGCTAAAGCTGTTTCTCCTTTTTCTATAACTGAAGCAGCTTTTAAAGTTGAATTTTCTATTTGAACAACAGGTCTTCCTTTAGGCCCTATATTAAATGTTTCAGCTAAAGTTTTACCGTCAACAGTTTTTATTGTTGATGGATCTATTCCACCATCTAAAGTAGCAACTTCTGCGTTAAAATATCTATCAATCCAACTTCCAGTACTTACCATCCAGCCTACAGGCATATTAGTGTTTAGTCCAAAAGGTTTTAATTTTTTATCTGCAACATCATTTAAAGCTATTACTTTATAATTTTTCTTTATTAAATCAAAATCAACTTTAAAATCTCTTTTTTTATCTAATGAACTATCTAACAAATATAAATAAGCACTAACGTTAGGCATTGCATGCTCCATTTTCATGCTTTTAAAATTAATTGAATACCCTACAAATTCAGCACCCATTCTTTGAGGGTGATTACCTATATTACCTGACAAAGTCATATAACTTCCTATAACAACAGCATTTTTAGGATCTGCTTTTATTAATGCATCAAACCTTTGCCACATTTGTGTAAATATAGCGTTGTTTATTTTATTTTGATTAGCTATTTTACCTGATTTTATATTATTTACAATTTCCGCTTCTGTTCTTCCTGCATAATCAACAAAATCTGGAATATTATAATTACCGTTTTTATTTTTAGGCACATCATTAAAATCATCTCCCCATTTTTGATTAGGATTGTTTAAAGCTTTTATTATTTCAGCATTAAAATAAGGTGTAGCAGCTGCGTAGTTTATAAATTTACTTTTAGGTTTAAAAAGACCTTCAGGCATAACAGGAAATACGTTTTCTTGCATGTCTTTAATAAAAAGATCTATATCTTTTTTATTTTCAGGTTTATTTTTTGCTGTTTCTATAACATATTTACTTCTTAAACCGTATTTTTTTAATAAAGCACTTACGTCGCCATTTATTACTTTTATTTCTCTATCTGCTTCAGCAACTATATCACTTATATTTTTTAAATCATTATTTACAACTTTATCAGTAAATAATCTAGCAACAATATCAGCAAGTTTAGAATTTTTTATAAATTCTTTTATTTTTCTAATAGCTCTACCTAAAGCTTGTATAGTTGTCGAGCTATTTTTTATCGAGCTTTTAAAAGCTTTTAAACCTATTTTTAAAGCATCAGCTATAATTTTAGGATTGTTCATTCCTAAAACATTATCATATTCGCTACTGAATTTTTCTAATTTAGCTATTTGCCTATCTATAACATCAAGAAGCTTAGGTACAACATCTTTAGGAACATCTTTTCCTTGTAACTCTTGCCTTTCTATAAATTCTTTTTGAACTTTAGGATCAGCCAAAACTTCAGCTGTAGCGTCAAGAGCTAGTTCTTGAGCTATTACATCTGCTAATGTTTTAACTCTAGCTCTATTAGTTGTATTTTTACCTGTAGTATAAAAATCTATTAATTCTTGTTTGGTAGGTGTTGTATATTCAAACACACCTTCACCAACTTTAGTTTTAGCTCTACCAACTTGCTTAGGTTTAAATAAAGAAGCTAATTGTTTATTTTTAACACTATTAGGTATTGCAGCTATTATATCATTAAAATTAGTATCTAAAAATGTTACTAATCTACCAGCATCTTTTAGCCCACCCATTTCAGCTAATACTTTTTCACCAAACTTTAATCTATTAGCTTCATTAACTTTTTGTCTAAACTTTTTTTCCGTAACACCAGGCAGTCTTGTTTTTAACGTTTCAGTTACACCTACTTGAGCTTCTTCAGTTGTTATACCTGCAATATCTCTTAATTTAGTTACAGATGCTTTTTGTTCTGCTGTTCTAGGACTTATATCTAAATCTTCTTGTATTTGTATATTTACATCTGTTCCATCTGTAACGCCTTTTGCTTCTGTAACATCTGTTTCAAAAACCTGTTTAGTACCTGCTTCACCTTTTTTAAATACATTACCAACCTTGTTGTTGATTTGAGACATTATCCAACCATTTAAACTGTTGTTAACCTCTGGATTAAAATTTCTTATATGTGGTATTAATTCAGCAACTACACCACTAACAAAATCAGGTTTTGAAAATCCAGGTGGTTTTTCTATGGGTATTTTACTTTCTATCAAACCAGTCAACATGTCATTACTATATATCTCAGTAATAACTTCATCAGCTTTACCACTGTCCCATTCAGCTTTAGTTACCTTATATTTACCATCTTCATTTTTTTGGCCAGCTAAGTTATCTATTTCTTGACCTTTTTTACCTTGAGCTTCTTTAGTTACACTTTTTTGTGTTTCTTGTTCACCTACATTTTTTAACTCTTCGTTAATTTCATTAACTCTTTCAGATTGTTTACCTGTTAAGTTTTCATCATTAACTTGGTTTATAGTTGATTCTAAATTTTTCTTTTCTTTTAATAAATTAACAACTAAACTTTGTTTTTCTGTGGATAAACCTAAAGGCTTTATTTGATTAACAACTGCTTTTGTTTCTCTAAATTGAATTTTAATATCATTAGCTTGTTGAGGTGTAATAGCTTTGCTGTTCATCTGCTGCTCTAAACTAAGGTCTAAAGTTTTTTCTGCATTAGGTATTTGAGCTATATCTATTTGAGTTTTATCTGTCTTTACACCAGGTTTAAAAACATCAGATAATTTACCAAAACCATTAGCTTTAACAGTATTGTTGACTTTTATATTTGTGCTTAGTTGGTTTAAATTCAATAAAGTACCACCAACACTTATTGGGGCTTTACTACCTAGTGGTGCAACCATTTCAAAAAATATTTCTTTTTGATCTAAAGATTGACCAGCAGCTAATTGACCACCTGCTTCACCTAAACCTTCACCAATCATTTCTACACTAGCACCGGCTGCACCAGCCACTTTTGCACTTTTACCTGCTTTTACTAATGTAGATGTTACTTTAGCAGCACCAAATGTAGATGCAGCTCCTGCTACCCCTATAACTATACCTCTATTTCTAGATTTAGTTTGTATATCTTTTAGTTTTTTTGGATCATTTAATACTTTTTGTAAATCTTCAACAGTTAGTTTTGAAATATCTTCTACACCTGTAGCTTCTATAAGTAATTCACCAAATGTTATACCAGTTTCTAACAAACCACCAGCAACACCAAAAAAACCAGCCATTGCTGTTGCAGGTCCACCAGCGGATCCAACAGCTCCAGCGGCTAAAGCATTATTTCTTACCGTTGCTGATTGTGTAACCGCACCTGCATTTAAAGCCGCAGAGTTAACTGCTAATTGTGTTAAAACAGAAGGATTTTGAAAAGAACATTTTACAAGAGCTAAAGTTGTTCCTCCAGCATCAGCATAACATTTTTCAAAAGCTTTCATTTCATCTGAAGAGTTGTTTGCTTCAGTTAAAGCTTTTTGTTCTTCAATAAATTTTTCTAATAATTTACCATCTGATTCAGTACCTTGATCAAATATTTGTAAGCTTGTTTCTAAAGATGCAGGCATTTCATAACCTTGTTCAGCTGCTCTATATAAATCTCCTATTAAATTTGTTGCTGCATTTTTACCAGCTAAATTTTCTAATATTGTTGCGTCTTCACCAGAGGCATCTTGTGCGGCTAGTATTTTTAATCTTCTTGATTCGTTCCATATGTCCATAGTGCTTGGAACATAGTCAGGATTATCTTTGTTTCTGTCTTTAGCTATTTGAAATCCTAAATCAGCAAAAATTGCATTTTCTTCAATTCTTAAATTATTAATATCATTAGTAGACATGTTTTGTCCTAAAGATTTTAAAAACTCTGGATTATAAAACTCATCTGATTCAGCACCAGCGTAGCTTTCTGGTGTAATCTTAATGTTTTTTAAATTATTTAACTTATTGGATTTAGCATAACTTTCTGAAGCACCGCTTAAAATATTTAAACCTAACCCTACGGTATCTACAGTTTCTTTAACTTTATCAACACCTTTTTTTACAGCTGAAGATATCTTATCTTGAATGTCTGGTTCTTCATCTTTAAAAAACTCTTTAGCTTTTTTATTTGCCTCAGAAAAGTCTGGTAAATTTTTTTGAACACACTCTTCATATTGTTTTTGAGTCCAATTATTTTGTATTCTTTTTTCTTCGCAAGTCATATATTATGTTTAAACTACTTGTTCTGCTTCTTCTATTACTTCTTTTGCTTTAAGTCTAGGTTCGCCTAAAGGAAATTCTTCACCTATTTCTTTTTCTAAAAACCATTTTTTATAATCTTCTTGAAATTTTTTCTTTTCATTTTCTTTTAATGCTTTACCAGGTTTTATATAATAGTCAGTAACTTCTGATAATATATTGTTATTAAAAGCAATTACTTGATCAAAACCATCATATTGACCTAATATACCAGCAGATATTTTATCCATTTCGGTATTAAACTGCATGCTGTTTGATATAGCTTCTTTGTCGATTATATAAAAATCTTGTACCATACCACCTTTTAAATCTTTTGTTATAAGTTTTAATTGACCTTTATTATCTTTCTCTCTATAAGTTTCTGTTACGCCGCCTGTTAAAACTTTTTGATCTTGAGCTAAATCTTTACTTTCAAATATTTCAGAACTTAAATTTTTAAAGTCTTGGTTTTCTTTTGACGTATCAGGAATTATAATAAACATGTCTTGAGTTTCAGAAAGTTTATTTAATTTATTTATGAATATTCTTTCAACAAAACCATCTTCATCATATATTTCCCAAGCTAATTTGTTTATATCATTGTCTACAGCTTTTATTTCTATAATCCCAGGTAAATTATCACTTAAAACATTTAAAGCTCTAAACCTACTTTGTGGTGTACCCATAAGATCAACTCCAGCCATTTTACCAGCTAATTGTACTGACTCGTCCCATATTTCTGTATTAGATAAAACGTTTGACAAACCATCTTGTATAACACTAACGCTGTTTATTATATCGTCAGATCGTTTTCTATCATATGTAGGACTTTGACTAGTTCCATTTTGTAAATGTATTTGCAAATCAGCAAATTCTTTTATAAATGGATCGTATAGTTTATTATAGTCAACATCTCTATCTTTTGAATCAGCATAACCTAATTGATATGATAACTTAGATTGTTGCTCAGCAACTTTAAACTGGTTTTCTTCATTTAACCGTTTGTTTTCTAATAGTTTTTCTTTTAATGCCATATTATTGATCTTTATTCTGGTTTATATCCTCCAGCTTTAGCTAACTTACCTGTTCCTAAATATCCACCTACAGCTGCACCATCAACAGCTTGACCAAGTCCACCCCATATTTGTCCCATTGCCGATGCTTTTGCATTTGCTGCACCTAATTCTCTTGATTTAGCTTGATCTCTTAAACCTCTAGTGTAATTAATTTTTTCTGATTCTCTTCTTTCTCTTGCATTAAACTCAAATGTTTTACCCATAGCATCAGCTTGCTGTGTTCTTCTACCCTCTTGTATCTGAACACCTTGAACTCTAACACCTTCTCTCATCTGTGCTTGTTCTAAAGCTTGTTGACCTTGAGCTTTAAGCCTTTCATTTTGCATTTCTTGATTTTCTATACTTGCAGCAATACCTTTTTTACCCTGTAAAGCTGCTTGAGCTAATGCTGTAGCGCCACCAGCTCCAGCGCCTGTAGCTCTTAATGTATCAAGTGTATTTGCTAAAGCTATATCAGTTTGTTCAGCCTGCATTTCTGCAGCAGCAGTAGACACGCCTAAACTAGCAAATGGGTTACTAAGTTTACCAGATAAATCTACGGCTAAAGAACTTAAATCTTTTGTGTTTTGATAAGGGTTTATAATAGCTTGTCTACTGTTTTCTAAGCTTTTAAGCTCAGCAGTTCTTTTTTTCTTGTCTGCATTAGCTCTTCTCATAGCTCTTTTTGCAGCAGCTTTGGCTGAAAAACCACCAAGCATTTTACCTATTCCACTAAATAATCCCATAATTTATTGTTAATATGATGATTCAACAGTGTTACTTGACACTGCGAATAATTCTTTTTTAATATTATTATAAGTCGTATTGTTAAGTTTCATTTTAACAGTAGACCAAAATCCTTTTATACCAGAAATATCAGAACCCCAAACCACCTCTCCTGTTTGCCCTGCATTTGCTGATATTGGTTGTTGTAAGTTTGCAAAAAACTTATTTTCTTTCTTTTTAAATTTTAAACTAAACAATTCTTGTTCCAAAGCTTGCATTGTTGTTGCTTGTGTAAAAGCACCTATTGGTAAACTAGTGTCACCAGAACTTGCTATCATTGATTGTAGTTCCCATCCTGTTGCGCCTTCATAATTTATTGTTTTAAAACTTTTAATAACAGAAGGTTGAGAGTTTAATATTAATGTAACATCTGAATCATAAACTGTTTCGTAAAAACTTCCAAAATTATTATTAACATTAACGGTATTTTGGTAGTGTTTCCAAGGTTTACCATCATAAAAACTATAAAAACTACTATTTAAACTAGTTGTAAAGCTTGGTTTAAAACTTAAAAAACTTGTCCAACCTTGTACTCCTTCATCAAAACTAGCTGTTGTGTAATTCCTGTTACCAAGCTCTAAAATATTTTCAGTGTACTGTATAGATAAAATGTACATGTTAGTATGCTCATCAAAACCTCCTACAATTTTACTAACAATACTGTTACCATCTGAATTTGTTTGTGAAAGTCTATCTCTAAAATAATCATGCATACCATATGATGATATTTCAATAATTTCACCACCAGTAGATAATCTTAATACTGCATTTCTTTTTCTATCAGTAAAATATTTTCTATAACCATATACCGCAAAACTAAAAGGATCTGTGGATATACCATATTCACCTGCAAAAGGTATTATTTGACCTATAACCATTCTACCTGAAGCTGTTAAAGCTTGGCCTTCAGCTGTGTATATAGCATCTTTATCTATTAAAGCTCTACTAACTTTATCTTCTTGAAATATAATTAGGTTTGTATCTTCTGCATATAATTTTTGTATAGAACCATTAGCGGGATCTACAGATCTAGTTATTTCTTCTGCAACAGAAAATTGATTAGTTTGATTAACACCAGTTCTAGAATTAAATATACCAGAGTATATCATAGTATTAATTCTATTTTGTTGCTGTGGATATTGTTCTGCTATATAAGCTTTTACACCTAAGTCTACTGTTAAATTGTTATAACCACCTCTAATTCTAGATTCTTCTATATACCAGTCTTCTGCTGGAACAGATGTATAAGCTCTAGGAACATTGTTATACGGAGCCGCAGGCGCCGAGGGTGTTTCATTTACTACATTTTTAAGCTTTTTAAGCCAAAATGTGTTAAAATAGTTTAATTCTAGAGTTGTAGACATAATTTTATTATCACTTATTTTACTACATTATTACCTATCCACATGAAGCGGGATAACCCGCATCAACGGTTCCATTGCTATTGCTTATTTTTATATACATTCTTGCCGCACCACTATTACAATCTAGTCCGTAATAACCAGCTGCGGCTAAAGGTGAACTAGTACCATTAGGTCCAGTTCTTATTACATCACCTGCATTAACAGAACCATTTAAAGTTGTTTGATTATAATAAACACCTTGTCCACACGTATTACTTGGCTGTCCATTCATTGGACAAACAGCGTTAAACACACCCATGTCTGACATAAATATAAGATAACCTACTTGCGTTGAAGAAACAACCACTTTTTGATTTGCCTCTATATATAAAGCTCCAACACCATTGTTTGAATCTGTAGCTCTTATAGTTAAGTTGTATGTACCTGCATTAGCCGACGTTTGTGTTAAAGCGCCAGTGTTAGCGTCAATAGAAAAACGTCCAGCTGAATTACCGCCTGTTATACTCCATTGTAATTGCTCTGTGTTTCTAGTAGCATCAGAAGAACCATTAACTCCAGTATAAGTTACTATTACACCAGAAGCTCCAGTGTTATTGTTTATAACAGCTAGTTGACCACCTGTAACGTTGTTTATAGTAGGTTGAGAATTAGATAAACTACCGGTTAATTGCAATGTACCCGATGTTACACCGCTACTATTTGTGATATTCATTGTTAAAGTAAAATTATCATCAACAGCGCTATTGTTATCATAAACAAATGGGCTTGTTATTTTAAAACTATAACCATTTGTTGTAGCGGTTGTATTAACAGGTTGTATAGCTGCATTAGTTGTTGTGTAGTTTGTTAAAGTTGTATTGTTTACTTGAGCACCATTACCATCTACAGGTTGAACACTTGATAAAAAAGTAGCTCCTGAAGCGATAGATTCTGGTTGAGTCCAAGTATATGAACCAAATCCAACAACACCATCAAAATCTGTTGCAACAGCAGCGTTTAAATCTGCTATTAACCCAACAGTTGCTGTTTCCCAATAAATATCTAGCAAAGATTCAACAGGTTCTGTTTCATAAATAGCTAGGTGAGGTACCATACTACTTGTGTTACTAGATGCTACACCTATATCTTGAGACGTAGATAATCTTGCTATCAACGGGTTAGTGTCTAATTGATAAACACTATTTTGTCCTACTGTACTTAATGTAGAGTATAAATTAGGAGCATTGCTACCATCACCAAAATACTCAAAAGCCATGTTAGAATCAGAAGCAGTAGATATACTTATTGCTGTATCTTTTAATGGTATTACATTTGTATTAGTTCTTGGATAAAATTGTTTATTTGTTGTTAAAGTATTTTCAACTCTACCAAATAATTCAACAGAACTTCTAAACTGTCTTTGTTCTGGCCCTATTTCTGTTAAATCTCTAGGAACTTTATTTATATTGTCATTTAATAAAACTATATTAGACGTGTTTGTAGCATCTGGAAAATCAACTTTAGGTGTAACACCTGTTTGGTCAGGATAACCTTTTATTATACCAGGAAGATAAACATTATAATACTCTTGTTCCTGTTGTTTTACTACAACCTTGTATGAATACCAACCTTTTTCATTTAATGTATAAGCATACTTAATATCAGAACCTGGATCACCTGTAAGTTCATAAATTTCTTTATTTACCATACCATCACAAGTAACTGTATAAAAACCATTACCATCAACAGTGGGTGTAATAGTTACTTGCACAAAATCTTTATATTCACCTCTAAGATAATCGTATCTTTGAGGTATGTTTGTAGTTGCTGTTGGTTTAAATATATAAGTAAAAGGACTAGTAGAACTAACTGTAGCGGTATTTCCTATTACGTCAAAACCATTACCTCTTGGATTAGCATATAAACCAGGTATATCTGGTGTAGATGATGTTGTTGGTGCGGTTATACCATCACCTTCTACAATAACTCTTAAAGCATCTCCAAACCAATTTTTTATAGTTGGTGAAGTTTCATTAGCTGCATTGTAAGGGCTGTATACAGTAGAACCACCATACGCAACACCACCAACAACTGTTGTTGTGTCCTTTATGTTTGATAAAATTACAGATGATTGTCTTCCAAATTTATCAGCTAACACAAAACCAACTTGGTAATTTCTATTTTGTTTAACAGAGTGGTTAGGATATTCTGCCCAATTAGCATATTCAGCAGTTGTAAATTTTGGAGCTATAGCTGTTTTGTATTGTATAAATTCTGGTGGAGTGTATTTGTCTTTAAAATTACCATATATAATTCTGTTGCCCGCTGTTTCTTGAGATTGAGCTAAAACTGGTACTTTATCAAAAACTCTTGTTGTTTGATTTTCAGGTAAAGTTCTAAAAGGTTTAGAAGATTGATATTTATAAGTAAATATATTATTAACAGTTGTATTAACTATAGTTCCTAGAGCCACTGTGTCAACAACTTTAACAGCTCTACTATCAGCTTCTTTGTATAATATATCTATAGCTTTTATTTTATATGAGCTGCCATTTAAATTACTTAAATTACTTATATTATCTGGTAAAGTTATAAGTAAATCTATGTTTTGCACACCGTTTTCCATAAACTCTACTATAGTACTCCTGTATGCTTCATCTTCATTACCATTTAAAAAATAACCTTTTTGTTTAGGAATAAAAGTTATAGGTGTAAAAGGTGCCATAATAGAATATTCCCCATCATCATATTGAAATCTATAACTAAATCTAACAAATCTATCTTCTAAATAATCAGGATCACCAGGCCAATCAGTTGCGGCTGGCATTGCTGTTCCTTGAAAAAATGGTGATATTTCTTGCCCTGTCATCATAGGGTTTAAAAAATATAGTTTATCAGTATTTTGAATAACTTGAGAAGGAGCAACATTAAGAGTAACCGTTGTTCCTACATTGCTGACTACATATAAATATTCTGTGGGTAATATTTCATCGTTGTTAGTATTATTTGTGCTTACTAGCAACATACCTGGTTTTATTAAAGCATTAGCGCTTGCTAATGTTATGGCTGTTGTTGTTGGATTTAAAGTTGTAGCTCCTGTAACTTCTATTTTTTCTAATAAACTTATAGGTTCATAAGGATTATATTTAGCAACAGATATTTGAGATTCATTATTATAATAATTAACTGTAGCAGCAGACTGAACATTTATTTTTCTAGGTTGATTTCTATTGTCTGTAAAAAATAATAAATTTTCAATTAAACTTATACCAGTTATGGGATTGTCAGTATGGAAATTTAAAAAACTTCCAGTGACTAAAACTTGCCAACTAGCTGGTTGTGTAAATTGAAAAATATAATGACTTGTGTTATCAGTAGTAAAATAAAAAATTCTATTATTATTTTCATCTGCAAAAAAACCAATAACAGTTTGACCATTTGGATAATTTGTTGAACTGCTTAATGCTAGTGAATTACCTAAAATAGTTTCTAATGCACCTATATCACTATCTTCAGATTTACCAACAGATATATTATTTGCATCTCTATACTCACCGTTAGGAATTAATCTATCATCTAAGTCCTTATTCATTTTGGACTTTAGAAAACTATTTTTAATTTCTGCCATGTTTAATATTTAATCCATTTAGATTGGTTTCTAAACACTTGAACTATTTGATCTAGTTTTATATTTGATAATCTTATCTTAGCATTTCTTAATTTAGCACTTCTTTCTCTTTTAAATCTTTGTACGATATATTCTTGAACACCTACACTAGTTGAAAGTATAGAATACAATATGTGAGAATATAAAGCTTCTTCAGCTAATTTAGGTATTTTAACATCTAAGTCATAAGCATTACCATCAGATATGTATTCTAACACTATTAACTTGTCTTTTAAGTCACTAGAAAAACCAAACTGACCTCTTCTGTCATCTATAACAAACCAGCCGTTTCTTTGGCTTGTAACAGGGTTTAAGCCATATCTTTGGCCTAACGCGTTGTTATAATAGTTTTGCCAATATAAATCAGCTACGTTATAATCATTTAAAAACGCACCACTTAATTTTCTAGGATTATTATCACTCCAAGCTTTTTCTGTTTGTGATGTGCCTTCTAAATTAGAATCAAAATTGTCTTGTGTTGGTGAACCTGAATCATCTTGTACAGGATTCATGTAAGGTCTAAGTGTTAATTCATTAGCTGGATATATAGTGTGTTGAACACCCATTTGATCTATCCATGAAAACCTAACGTAATTAACATAATCTTGAGGTATAGTTAAAGTTAAACTTAAAGGTACTGTTAACTCTTGTGAACGTACGCTTTTTAATGTGTCATAACTAAATTCTTGTAAACCACGTTTAGCGTGAAATATAACATCAGTTCTTTTTACACTAGGTATAAGTTTACCAGCTCCTACGTATGCAATCAGAAAATTATCAATTACATCATCAAGGCTAGTATACTCGTAATTACCGTAGTTGTTTTCTATAGCAGATTCTACTAATTGTATTTTTACATACGTACCTAACGGTAAATAAGATTTTACAGTAACTATATTGTTAACTTCTGTATATGGTTCTGCAAATTTAAATACTAATGCTGTGTTTGCGGGTATTTGAATAGCTACGGCACATGCAAATGTTGTTGTAGACAAAACTTGAGTTACAGTTCCATATGTAGTTGTTCCGGCTGAGTTCTGTATTAGCATGCCAGCGGCAATATTAATATTAGCTACTGTAATTGTTAAAGTTGAATTACCCACCACAACGTTGGCATTTACATTAACAGCTGTTGTTTGAGAACTATTAGGTGTTAATTCAGTCCAAGTTAAAGCATCTGGACTAGTAAATATATGAAAATTGTTTAATCCATACTGTGCGCTAGCTTTATCTGAACTACCGTATATTAAATCAGTATTAAAAGTACTAGTAAATGTTTTACCTGCACCTGCTGCGTCTATATAAAACTGCTGAGCTCCAGCGTAATATTGTCTATTTGTTTCGGTGATTAATCCACCATCTGGTCTAGGCATATTTTATTAACTTTTTTGATTAATATTTTCTTGTTGTACTTGTGCCGCAGCTACTTGTATAATTTCTGGATTTTGAATAACAACACCAGCATATAAAAGTATTTTCAATATAAGCTCTGTTTGATCAACCGAACTAATTTCAAAATTATAAGAACTTGATGCCTGGTAAGAATAAGCGTTGTTAACAGTTGAAAAACCCCATATAGGTGGAATAGGTTTTCTTATATAAGAAACCATAATACCACTTGTTATTGATTCTGGTGAAACTATTATTCTATTATTTTCATAAACATATACTGGATATGTTGACGTAGGTTTTGTTAAATTAGAACTTAACAAATGATATAACTCTGTTCTTGTAACTCTTTCAAGTTCTTGAGTTGGTTTAGCACCAGCTGTATAAAATAAACTACCTAATTTATAAAATTGATTAGCATATAAGTTTATTATAATTGTGTCTCCTACTGAAGGCGTGCTTGATAATGTTAAAACAGCACCATTTAATGTAAAATCTACAGAGTTTAATAAAACTCCATTTTTAAAAACTTCACATATTCCACCACTATTAGATAAAGTTAATGCGTTACCTGTTAAAGTATATGTTGGAACAGCTGGGTTGGGAACCGTAAAAGATTGTGTTGCGGATGTTACTGGTTGAGTGAAGTTAGTGTTGTTAGAAACACCAAAACCAGGTAAAGTAAAAGTACTTGTCGCTGTGTTATTAACAAAAATAGGTACAGCTGTATCAAATTTTTTAAATATAGAAAGCTTTGCATCAAGACTAGAAACTCTATTTGCATAGTCTGTATCTGTTTGTGGCACACGTATTTGTTGGTTTAAACTATCGAAATATGCTTCAAAAATTTCTAATTGAGCTTGAGCACCTGTTTTATTAAACTCAATAGGTGTCATATAACCCCTTTGTTCTTTGTTTAGTATTAATAAAACGGTTTGATATACAGTATTTACGTTTATTGCCATTTTAATATTTTAGTTAATAGTGTTAAGGGCCACAATAGTGACCCTTCACTATAATTATAGTTACATATTATTGTAACTTTTTATTTATTGTTTTAAAAACCTCTACACCTTCATCAGTTTTAAACCAAGCAGCTAAAGCTGAGTACGGTTGTTCATCAAAAGGTATTGTCATTAGTTTTCTATCATTAGTTCCCCAATGGAACGTTCTTTGATCTTGAGATATTTTAATTATCCCTTGCTCTACAGCTTTAATACCTACGTTTCTTAATCCAACATTTTCATCATTAGCTATTGCTATAAATCCTGCTGGATTTTTCTTAGCCATTAAAAGTAAATCTCTTTTAATCTCTTTAGAACTCATTTCACTAACCGCAGATCCTTTTTCTACTCTTAATACAGATTCTGCTTGATCAATATCCATTTGTTTAGCGGCTAATAAAGCTTCTATTTCAAAGTTTATTTCTTCAATTTCATCAGTTGCTACAACCTCTGGTTTAAACTCTGCATAAACATGACCTTTTCTTGGGTGGTATAATGAAAGTAATTTTTGTAAATTTTGTTTTTGCTTTGGAACAAACAACATTCCTTCTTCAAATATAACGTGGCCTAATGTAACCTCTCCTTTTTGTTCATCTACAAATGGTGAGTTTTGATTAGTTGCATATCTTAATTCTCTTTGTTCATTGGTTGATTCATCAAAATGTAACAACGGGTATCTTCTTGAGTGTCTTGTTCCTAAAGTATATGTTAAAGGTGATACATTATTTGTTAAAAAATATGTTCTATCCTTGATCTCCCATTCAGGGGCTAATTTTTGTTTTGTCTTTGACATGATATAATATAATATAATTAATAAAAAAATAAAGGGCTAGGCGCCGAAGCGCCTAACTCTTTAAAAGTAATTCTAGCTTTGGAATAACACGAAGTTATTAGCAGCTTGAGTAACTAAACATCTCTCTGATAACCAGTTTACGATCATCGAGTCAATTTCAGAAGTGTAAGCACCACCAGCAGTACCAGTGATCCAGTTTTTGTATCTTCTGTCATCTCCTTGAGAAGCTCTATATCTTACGTGTAAGAATGGTCTTCTAATGTTTGTACCTAAAATTTGGTCATAAACTGTAGAAGTTCCCGCAGGAATTAATACACCATCGATATTGTTTACAGCTACTGCACCTCTTGTTGAAGCGTCATTTAAGTATTTCCAGCTAGTTTTGTAGAAGTCATAAGAACCTCTTCTGAAACCAGAGAAACCTAAATTTAAAGCCATATCCTCAGAATTTTCAAATAAACCGTAAGCAGTTCCACCAGATTGTCCAGCAGAAATTTGGCTTAGCATGTCGTCAAATTCTAAGTCTGTATCTCTATTTAAGAATAACATGTTTTCTTCAATAGCACCTTGAGTGTCAAGGTTTTTAAGTATTTGATCGAAATCAGAAATACCTGTAGCACCTTGGAATCCACTCATGATATTACCTCTATTAGTAATAGCTTGGAAAAGACCTTCAGTACCGTGAGCATTAATAGTAGCTGAGAATCCAGGTACGTTAGCTGCTTGAGCAACAAAACCACCATTAGCATCAGCTAGTTCACCTTCAACCATTGCCATTTCTAAGTAATCGTCAAAACGTAATCTTGTTTCAGACTCAGACTTTAAATACCATAAGTATCCTGATGTTCCATCTTCTGTAGCAACTTCTACCCATCCAATCTGTGCCATATCAGAACCATTGATTTCAAATCTATCTTTGATAATGATTGGTTGATTAGAGTATTGAGTAAATTGTGGCTGTACTGAGAAGTTTCCGCTTCCAGTTCCTTTAGCAAATAAAGAACCGTAAACGAATATCTTTAATCCAGCAGCACCCGCAGCAGCAGCGATACCTAAAGTATCCCAATTAGCAGCAGTAAATGGATAAGCAGTAACGTTAGTTAATGCACCAGCAGCAGCTACAGCACCTACAATACCTTTTAATGTAACACCAGTAGTTGGGTTCATTACAACGATAGTATCGTTAGGAGCAATTGCATTTTTAATAGAAGTTGCACCAACAGCAGCGTTAGTAGGTACACTGAAAACGAAAGTTCCAGCACCAGGTCCTGTTAATGTACACCCTGTGTAAGAGATGTGTAATCTATTTTGTTCAGACCAAATTACTTGATCAGATGTCATTGGCATTTCAGCGCCAACCATTTTTAAGAAACCACCTAAAGTTCTGTTTCCATATCTTTCTACCTCAGCTTCATATACTTCAGGTAAATACTGTTGTGCAAAATCATTTGCACCTGCAGCAGCAGTGTTAAACGCTAGGTAGTTATTAGCTAGCGGTAGTTGAGTTTGAGAAGGTACTATACTTCCAAACACCGGAGCGATTTGTCCCATAATTAATAATTGTTTTAGTTAAATTTTCTTGTTTTAATTTTCAATTTTGAAGAATCAAGACCACTGATCGATTTAACTTTTAATCCACCAATATAAACATCACTTGGAGCAGCAGCTCTAGCTTCATTGCTTATGTTTTTAGATTTAGCAGCAACATCTCTTATAGCATCGGCTTTGCCTTGCTCATAAAAATGTTGTGCAATAGTATCTGCATTTTCAGCGGCATACATAGCTTTATGATAACCTTGAACATCTGTTACATCTCCTTTGTCATTTAAGAACCTCTTAATTATATTAGAAATGTTTGATTGATTATCTGCAACTTCACTAGGGTTTTTAACTCCATATCTAAATTTCTTTTCTCCTAATTTAAAATCAAAACCTTTGAATTCATTAGTAAAATAATCTTTAGTATTAGATTTAAAAGTTTCATGCTGTTGCTGAGCTACATCTTGCTCTTCGTTGTAGCGATTGAAAAAATCCATAGCCTTTTTTTGTTCTTGAGTTACTCCGGGTCTCAACTTGATTTCGTCGTAATATTGACTCTTTAAACCATCTAAATGCTTGCGGGCTTTTGCAACCTCTTCTTTGTATGCAAGTTTCTTCTTTCGAATATCTCTTGCTTCATCTAACTCTTCATCATATTTAAAATTATCTTCCATAAGAAAACTAATTTCTTCTGAATCTAAGTGAGATTTAGTTTGTTTGTAATACTCTTTTAATAAAGTATCATTATCTACATTAGAATAATCAGCGTTTAATCTTACGTAATCTTCTAATGTTCCACCTGTTTCTTTCATAAAGTCTACGACTTTTTCGATGTTTTCAGGTAGATTAATATCTTGTTTAGGTAATTCATCAGATACTTTAGCTGTTGGCTTTTCTGATGTTTGTACCATTTCTTCACCTATATTTACAACCTCTTCTTCTTCAGGTTTTTCTTCAATTATTTCTTCAATAACTGGTTTTACTTCTTCGGTGGACCGTACTTCTTCAGCCACTTCTTTGCTGTCGACACTGTTTTCTTGCTTCTCGACAACAACATCGCTATCATTTGTCTCTTGTGTTTGAATGGCATGTTGTTCTTCTATTTTAGGTTGTGATAAATCTACTTTTATAGGTTCATCATTTCTTGATAAATTTTTAGGTTTAAGCATTTTAGCTTTTACCTTAAGCTTTCCAGCTTTTTCTTGTGTTTGTGACATAATAAAATAATATAAAAATTAATAAAAAACTACGATAATACAGGTAGTTCCATTGAGTTTTCAGCTTCAAAATCTGTAGGTTCAGAATCATTTTGTCTTTGACTAATCATTTGAGACTGTTGTGTAGCTTGTATTTTAGTTCGTTTGTCTTTACGATCTTCTATTTGAGCTTCTTTTTTTGTATTTGCATCTACATCCATTTGTTTAAGTTTCATATCATACTCAAATTCTTGAGCCATTAATTGTAACTTAAGTTGGTTTTCAGTTTGCATTCTTTGTATTTCAAACTGCGATTTTGCTTGTTCTATTTGTGTTTGAGTTTGAGCTAAAGCTTCACCTTTTTGTACTTCTTGCATAGAAGCTCTTTCTGACGCTTCAGCATTTGAATCAGCTTGTGCTTGTATATTAGCCATTTGAGTTTGTTGATCAGCTTCTTGCTTTTTAACTCTTTTATATTTTAATACTTGATTAGCTAATGTTAAGTTTCTTATTTCTCTAATATCAATAGCATCTTCAAGATATATTTGATTTTGTTGTAAAGCCATTTGAATATTTTGTTCAAGCATAGCTTTTTCTTCTTCTTCTGGTTCTAAATCTAAGTATATACCAAAATCATAAAGATGTAAATCATCTATTTCATGTAATGTTGCTACATTAAATTTACCTATTGCTGCTTTTAAAGCATTATTAGTTAAATCAAAATCAAGCATATCAGCTATTCTTAGTGATATATTTTCACATGTTCTTAATGTTAGATATAAACTAGCATTTAAAATATGTTTAGTAGCTATGTTAGAAGCATTGGCAGCCATTTTTTGCAATCCGACTAAAGCGTCCTTGTCTGGTAAACTGCCGTCTCGCGCTTCATTAAGACCTGTTACGTCTCTTATCATCTGTAAATAATACTGATAAGTATTAATTAATGATGCTATTTTTCCATTAGCACTAGATGTTTGTAATTCTTGAATAGGTACTTTACCTCTGTTAGGATCACCATCTTGTGTTAATGATCTACCAACTATACTACCAGTTTGAAAATACATATTTAATGCCTCTTGTGGATTATAGTTAGTACCATTACCTAAATCAACTTCTGCTAAACCATCTACATCTACAAATACACCATCTGGAACCATTCTAGCAATAACCTGTTGTAGTTTAAGTGATGTAAGCTGTATCATATCAGCAAAACCAGTTATACGCCCTACAAGTGAATCTATACGACCTTGATACATATGAGGCGCAACAATGTTGTAATTCATATTTACCTTAGTTAAATCACTTTTAGGTCTTGTCATATTTTCTGACATTTCCCATCTTAACATTTGCTCGACACCCATAACTTTAGCTCCTGTAAACAACACTTCTATTGTTCTTGAAACTCTTTCAAAGTTATCATTTTCAGGTGGATTAAATGTATCTGGTTTTTCTAACACTTTTTCTAAACCATTATCTGTATTTTTAACTTTAAATACTTGGTCTATGTAAGACTTATATTCAAAATAAATAACCTGAACTAAATCATTATCTGAATTAGGAGATCTCATATAAGCTTCTCTACCAGGATATTTTTGTATTTTTTTAAGTTCTTCATTAGTTAAATTAGGAAATTCCTTTTTTAACTCAGGTATTGTTATAGATTTTATTTCACCTACATAATAAAGATCTTGAAAATTAGGATCATTTGTATATGAATAAACTAAATTAGCAGGATCAACATAGTCAATTACTACTCCTTCAGCTTTGTTAAAACTGGTTTTTACAGCTCCAATACCTACCGTAACTATATCTTCTGTAACTCTTTTGTTAATTAATTCGTATTTGTTAAAATCTAATACGTTATTAATAACTTCTTCTTCAGCAATTTCTACAGATTGTTTGTAGTTTAATTGCATATGTACCTCAAGTTCTTCTTTTGACTGTGGTAAATTAGAAGGGTCAACTACATTATAAACATCTACACCTAAATTTTGTTGTATATTATCAAGCAAAGGCTTTGATAACATATCTCTTAATATAGACGAAGCATAATTAGTTCTTTGTTTTTGTGAAAATGGATCTTGAGCGTAAGCTTTTATATCATAATTTTTTGATGATATACCATTTACAACTATATCTACAAACTTAGGTATAATAGGTACTGGCTTCCAGTCTAAATTTAAATAAGATAAATCACCATTTATTGATAATTCATCTTTATATTTTTGTACAGGTTGTTCACCTCTAGCGTATAATCTTAATCTATTAAAGTTTTGAAAACCTTTTTGCCATCTTGTTCCATTAACTCTTCCACCTCTAAACCACTCATATTCAATGGCTTGCCCTACTTGCAGACCATACTCTAAACTAAGCTTTTCTGCGACAGGTACCACCTGACTAGGAAAGGAACTATTAGTACTCGTATTAATCATCTAATTAATTATTTTTGATTTATAACCTTTGTTGTCATACTTGGAAAAATTTAAACTTACTTTTTCTTTTATAATTTCAGGCACAGGTCTATATTTATTTTTATTACAAGCCATGATTGCTAAGCCAGAGCTTATAGATGCATCGTGTTTTGTTCTTTTATTTATATCAAACGCAGCCCAATCTTCTAATGTTCTTTGAAAATACATTGTTCCATATTGTTCATTGTTATAACCAACAAACATTTCAATATAAGATTCAATAGCTGCAGCATGAGCTTGTTTAACATCTTCACTTGAATTAGGTATACCACCTATTTCTTTTTCAGTTACAGATAATTTATACATTGTTTTATCTGGTCTGTTCATAGAGTAACCTCTATAACCTCTTCTTTTTAAATGATATAATAATCTAGGCTTATTATTTTCAGCAAGTATTGGCATACCATAAAAGTGTAATGCCATAAGTACATCTTCAAAAAATGTTTCAGCTGTTTGTGGTCTAGCTATATATTCTAAAAAAAATAAGTTAGGTGGACAAGTATCCATAGTAAACTTAGTTAAACCATGTAATGCACCTTTAGATCCTCTACCATCTACTGTTCCTGATATATCATATGAGTCACATCCAAATGCTCCCATGTGTTCGTTAGCAGGATATTTCATACCATTTTTAACAATAAATCTATTTTGCTGTTGAACATCTGGAACCCAAGACACTAAAAATCTACCTTGTTTGCTTGGAACAAACTGAACGCTTGTATCTCTAATCCCACCTTCCCACATAAAATTACCTTGTGTGACAACATTAGAATTTTTTAAATCTTCATTATAATCTATCTGCTCGTATATTTTTGTTAAATTAAATAAAGATTGTTTTGTTTCATCTCTAAACGCATGTTTCTCAGTACGTGGAAACTGTCTATATAATTCATTAAGCGCATCAGGATCGTCCTTAAGGCCATCTACTTCATTTTCCCAGTGCTCGATAACACCGATTTCAATGGGGAAACCATCTGGTCCTTCTTTAGGTTTTTTCGGTGTTTCGAAGACAGGTAACCCATAAGAATCAATGTATCCTTCGTAATTCCATTCCATAGGTATGAACAAGCTATATAATCCCGAGCTAGTCTGCCCATTGCGGTTTCTTCTGGTAACGTCTGAGTCATCGTATAATTTTTTATAATTTCTACCTCCTTTATCTAAAGCATTTGACGTTGATCCCATCATACACTTACCTATAATTCTAGAACCTAATCGTAAACAAGTTTTTGTAACCCTCCAGTTGTTTAATATATTGTCAGGTTTTTCCCACTTACCAGATTCATCGTGTACAAGTAGTTTTAATTTTTCACCATCATAACTGTTGTCTCCAGTATTTTTCCAGTCAATAGTTGTATCTAATCCTTCTAATTCTTCTAACTGTTCATTGCTATCTAATTTACGTCTTGTAAACCTACTGGCTGGAACTCTGTATGCAAGTTCTGTTTTTGGTCGATCCATACCGTCTTGAATCGGTTTGAAGAAAAACGGATAGTTGACGGAAATTGGTACGATTTTATCGGTAAACATTTTCTTTGCATCAGCCCCAGACTTTGATAAGACACCGTATCTAGCATCACTAGAGATAGTGGCAAGGTTGACAGTTTCGCCTGATGCCATGAATGAAAAACCAGACCGTCTGTTTTTGAGGTAGCACATTCCGTAGCAACGTTTATCTGCTTTACAAGCTTCCCAGAATATAAAGAATAATCTGTTTGCTTCCCTAAAATCTGCTTGCCCAACATCAATCTTGGACCACTGCAAGTACATGTAATGAGTACCAGTAATATAAGTAGCTTTACCTTTATTAGTGAACCAATAGCCTTCGTGGCGCCTAGCAAATTCTCTATCAATATATGCATACCATTTTTCTTTAAAATCATCTGGATATTGTTTCCAGTCAAATATTGTTTTAATTTTTTTTAATGCTTTAGGATACTCATGTACTTGCCATTTATCGTAATCCTTGTTAACATCTTTTTCTTTTGGTAATGCTATTTTTAAATTTTGTATTTCATAAACCTCACCTATTTGACCACTTTTAGATATAACAATAACATCGTGTTCTTTGTTATAACCGTACTCCCATTTTTTAGATTTATTCAATCTTTTTATTACATGAGGTTTTATATGATCAATTACCTTATATAAAGTTTGCTTATACATTATTTAGATCTTCTTTCTGCAAATCCACCAAAAGCTTCTTTTTTCTTTTCTTCTTTTGGTTTATCATTTAACATATCTTCTTCTTCTTTAATACGATTAAGTATTTCAAAAGCATCAAATATAGCTAGCTTTTTTGTAGCCGCTGCGTTTTTTAATCTATCAGCTGATATATCATCATCAGAATCAACAATAGCTTCTTTAGCTACTTTTATAAGCTCTTCAACTGCTCTGTGCCCAGCTTGGATTATATTCTTTTTCGTTTCCTTGACGTTCATATTTAATTACAATATCATTTGATTTCATACAATAAAGACGCTTACCATCCACTATAAAATCATATTCACCAAACGGTGTGTAACCAACTAGGTCTCCCTCGTGTATTTCTAACGCTTCTAAGGAACTATTACCATATTTTAGTATACCAATGAGTCTTTCTTCTAAATTAGCGTCTAGATCGTCATTGTTATGAATCGGATTTATAAAGCATCTATCACCAAAAGCTTGCCATTTGTCTTTAGATTTATATAAATAAACTTGATTTAATTGAACAAAATACATACCGTCTTTAAAATAAGACTTACTATTTTTCTCTTGTCCTCTTATATCAAAAAATCTTCTAAACACATTATGATGAATCATAATTAAATCACCTGGTTTAACAGGTGTTTTATAAGCTTTAGGTACAGCTATAACTCTAGCTATATTATTAACAGATTTAAAACTTTCTGACTTAGTGTTAATTATGAGGCTTTTGTCACCTACCTTAACTTCATTATTATATCGCTGACCGTAAGGTTCAACGATAAAATCAAAAATACTTTTCATTAGTATTCTAAATCATACTCAACGGATATAGCCATGTTAGAATTAAATTTCTTCCACGGCAATACCTCGTTGTTTTTTTTAATGTAAATGTTATAAGAATTATCTTCTGAGTCAAAAAGTATATGAGATATAGTGTGACCTCCATATACTGATTGAGTTAGAGAATAATGCATTGCATCAGTTTTATAATCAGATCCAATGCTGATTTTTCTAATAACAGATGACATTACTCCTTAACTTCTTCTTCTTTTTCGATAGGAGTATAAGAACCGTCTTCAAGATTAATATTAATCGAACCGTATTCTTCTTCTAGTTCTTTTTTGAAGTCTTCAGTTTGTTTGTTAACTTCGTGGAACTTAGCTAATACTGCGGTTTTTTGGGCTTCTAAGAAACCTGTTTCATTTAAAAGTTTGTTTAACTCTTTTTGAAAACCTTGAATCTTTTCTAATTGGTCTTTGGAAATTGATTTTACTTCACTCATTTTAATTTAATTTAATTGGTTATTAATGTATTAATATAGTTACAGGTTTTATTTATTTTTTAAATAAACTTGTAGCCTTTTCTGTCGTGCGTCCACCAAAATAGGCTAAAACAACGGACATCATTACTTTTTCAAAAGTATCGTTCCAAGTTACACCTATATGAAATGGTATTGATTCTACACTATCTAGTATTCCAGCTAGTGAAAATATAACAATACACCACACTAATACTAATGGGCGTACGTTTTTAGAAAGCCATGAATCTGACATTGAATCGGCTTTCCACCTTGATGTAACAGCTTCCATTTCTTTATTTTGTTGTTCAAATATAAGCTGTTGTAGTTTTATTTTATCTTCACCACTTACATCGGATTTACCGATAGCAGCAATAGCTTCAGCTGGTGAAGTTACACCACTTAGTACATTACCTAAAGCAGGATTAACTAATGATGCAGCACCAAACAATAGTTTACCTACTGTCGTATCTTTAAATTTCTTTTTAGGATCTGGCATAAGCTTCTTTTTCCCAAGGAAGATTTTTAGCACCTTCCTCCATTGTTTTTCTTGAGTAACGTTTACCTCTCCAGTAAACATTATTATCGTCATAATCCAAATCACCTCGCTTCATCTGATCTATATGAATCTTTTCATGAGCGACTACATCTTGTATTTGTTTTGGATCTTTAATATCTTTACTTATTAAAATACTTCCATTTCTGTCTGCTTTTCCTAATACACCTTCCTCTAAACCTACATTGTAAATTGGAGTGTTATCGATAACGTATGGTGGATTTATTTTAAAAGCCATTACTTTCCCGGGAATAATTTATTAAGTTTTTCTTTACGCTGTTGACAGCCACAGGGTATGTTTAAACCCTGTGACACTGAATCAACAACTTTTTTAATTCCAGTTGCTTTAGTGAAATCTTCTATTCTATCACCTAAGCCTTTTGGTTTCATTACGACCAAACAACGTTTGAAACTGTTATTCCTGATGGAAGCTTAACTTTAGCTTTTACACCACCTGGGTTAGCAGTTAATGCGTAATTGATTGCGTCTCTTACAGACGGAGTAGTTCCTGTTGAACCGTGAGTAATTGTACATTCGTCGATTACACCACCGTCTAATTTGATAACTGTACTTGTTCCTGAAGCTGCGTCAACACCTACGATGCCGTCAACTCCGATTAAAACATCACCACCATCGAGCCCTGCTCCTGATGAATGAATTGAGATAAATTTTGCCATAATAATTGATTTTTGTTTTTTGTTAATGTTTATTGATTGTTGTTATTTATTGTTTTTTCTAATTTCTCTTGCTTTGTCAAGTTTTTTTCTACTTCTTAGATATTGTCTATCTGATTTTCTAACCTTTTTTTCAGGTTGATTAAATGATTTTTTATCTAGTTCTTTGCCTTTTTTTCGTAATCTATCGTGACGTTTCCCGTGTGTAGAAGTTCCTTGATTTAATGGAGCTTTGCTACCTGGTGATGCGCTACTTTCAAGAAATATTTCTTTTTTTGAAGCTTTAGTTTTAGGTAGCTTTTTAACTGTTTTAGTCATTGAAGCTTTAGTTTTAGGTAGCTTTTTGACTGTTTTAGTCATTGAAGCACCTCGCTTTTTAGGTTTAACAGGTCCTGGTGCACTTTCCATTGGTTCAATTTTAGGTTTAACCATTCTAGCGTTTAATTGCTTAGGAGAACCTCCCTGCTTTAAAGGTGCATTATTTACACTTTTTGCAAAATCTTCGAAATCAGATTCATCTATTAATTGACCTTTTTTATAACTTTTACCTGAATAATGTTTAGCACCTCTTGGAAGTCTTAGTGTATCTCTGGAAGTGCCAGTCTTCATTTCATCAGAATTCACAACGAACATACCTTTTTTATCTTTTTTTACAGCGCCCATGTCCTCTAAGTCTTGAACATTGACTTTTTTGTATTTAGATTCTGTGCCTTGATTTAATGGAGTTTTTTTAGACTTTTTTATTTTTTTACCTACTTTATCCATGCGATCTTCTAGTCTATACATTCTTTGTTCTTCAGCTTCACTAGTTTGACCCATTTCAAAACGGTCATAAAGTGATTTATGCTTAGCAGATAATCTGTCCATTTTTTTATTAGGATCACCCATTAGTTTATAAGGTGATCTAGAGCTACCGCCACTAGTACAACCAGATTTATTTAATGGAGTATCTGGATATACGGTTTTCATCCATTTTCCAGTAATTTGCTTTGGCTGTTTTGGCTCAGGCATCATTGGAGCGGTTTTTTTATTTAAACCTTTCATGTTACCTTTTGGTTCAGAAGCTTTAGAATCTACTCCACTAACTTGATGCTTTTGTTTTCCTTGATACATTGGTGATCCTTTCATCTCTAACATAGATTTTGCTTTATCATAATCACCACCAGCTTTTTGCATAGCGTGACCAAAAGCATTACCATGTAAAGGTCCATACTTTTCCATGGGTGAACTAAATCTTTGCTTAAACGCACTTCCGTTATATTTATAATTTGGACTATTTGAATCGCCCATAGCATTATAACCTCCAGACATATCTTTAAATAAGTCTTTTCTTTCTTGACCACCACCTACTGAGATGTTTCTGCCTTTTCCTTTGTGTTTATATTTTCCCATAATTACGAGCTCATGTGTTTAGATATAAACGTATGATCGTGTTTTATATCTCCAGCTAATTTAGAAATATGCTTTTCATCAGCTGTTTGATTAATATCTTTGTATTTTCCTCCTTTTTTCTGATCATCTAAAACATCTCTTTTTAAATAATCGATGTGAGCTTTGTCATCCTTGATAGCAGATCTCACGTTGCTTTTAGTAATTTTTGTTCCCATGGTTTTATTTATTTTTTAGCCATTTTTTTAAACGTTTTAGCTAGGTTGTATCTTTTACTACCTGGAGGACAACTAGGTCCACCAAATTTAGATCCGGTACAAACTCCTTTTGTACCTCTTTTCTTTATACTTTTAGTTACATCTTGTATCCAGCCTGTTTTGTAAAATGGTTGGTTCATAATATTAACTTAATGCGATTAGATCTACTACACCACCTCCAGTTCCTGTAGCGTATACTTGTACTACACTAACTGGTAACACAAAACCTTGAGCAGGTTTTACAAATGTTATTGCTTCATCATTTACAGTGTGTACTTTTAAAGTAGCTTCTGTATCCCAACTATAAGTAAGGGTTGCATCAGCAGCTATAGTATCAGCTTGTGCTAAAACATAGTTACTAGCATCTGTTACACTAGCTATTAAAAGACCATCAGCCGGTAAACCAGCACCAGTAACTCTCATACCAACTTTAATTTGTGCATTAGGAGACTTTAAACCAACGTTAGCTGAGTTACTTACAGCATTGTTATTGTCAGTTGTTGTAACTGGCAATGAAGTTGGTGAATTACCAACATATAAGTTATATTGTTTCCAAGAACTTTGTGGTGTTGTTGATTTTGTTCTGCCGTCTAATAATAGTGTATCACTTGGTGTTACAACTAAACCAGACTTATAAGAATCAGTGTAATAATTTCTAATCATTTTTTTTTATTTTTTTTTATTTAACATTTCCACCTTCTTCTAGCAGCTTTACCTCTTTCACCGGTCCAGCCTTTTGATCTAGCGCAGAATGATTTTCTTCTTTTAGCAGCTTTACTTCCTGGTTTAACTTTACCAGTTACTGCAGTTTTTAATTTACTTCCAGGGTTTTCTCTTCTATATTGTTTAACACCTGTTTTAGTCATACCAGCACCCTCTTCTGTTTTTCTAAAAGTTCTACCCTTTCCTTGCGTAGTTTTACGCATGTCAAGCGGTCCGTTAGGTAAGTTAAAAGCCATTATTTTTTCTTTTTCTTAGGAACACAATTAGGTACTTTTCTACCATTTTTAGTTTTCATACCATAAGCCTCGTAACCTTTCCAGCACGGGTTTTTCATCATTTTTTTAAAAAAAGGTGAATTCATATTATTTTGTATTTAGTTTTACCGTTTTCTTTATAAGCTTTTAAACATCTTCTTCTGTTAGCATCTTCAGATATATAACTCACATGCACCCAATTAGGATTTTCATCCGTACCGAATTCCCAAATAATCTGATCAAAATCTAAATTATTTTTTATATATTCATACATCTCTGCATTAGTTTTATAACCATAGTTATCGTCTAGGTCAAGTGCACAACCAATACAATGTTGAGAGGTTGTACTTCCGCCAATGGCAGAATTGAGTTGGGGAGAGCGATAGAAACTATTAATAGCGATTGGACCACCCACCCATTTACGTAGAGGTTCAAACACTTGTTCTGCAATAGTTTTCATGTTAATTAAATCTATTTCTCTAGGTGTATTATCAATACCAAGCCTAGTAGCTGTGTGAGATTTAATCCCTTCTTTAAGCGAGATGTGTTCACTTATTCTATCACTCATTTTAGTGAAATTTTACTTTGCTGTTGGATTTATAGATCTGTCAGCAACCATGCTATCAGGCCAACCACCACCAAGCTTAGATTTAGCTATTGAAGATATTGGTCCTGCTTTATATGGTAGTGGATCTTTTAGTACTTGCATTGGATCCATACCATATCTTGGATTTCCTTCTTTTAAATTAGTTGGTTTGTGGGGTCCATCCCACGTTGCGTTAGCACCAACTTGTCCTGGGTTTTTTGCCATAATATTATTTTTTATAAATTTTTTGCACTACTCTTTCTGGAACTCTTGATGGTTCTTCCGCGTAATCTTTTAGTTGTTGTTGTTTATTGGATCTGTATATACGTTTCCCAGATGGTTCTCTATAAATTTTTTGAGGCGTTTGTTCCATTGGTACCTCCGGCATTGGTTTAGGTCTTTTTGATAGATCATTTATAGGTTCTGGAATTGTACCTTGATTTAAAGGTGGATTTTTTTTAGAATATCTAGGTGTTTTACCATATTCTATGTCATCACCTTTTTTATTATATCTACCTTTTTCATAACCGTCATAGCTATAATTTTCTTGACCTTGCTCTTTTACACCTTTAGCTCTTTCTCTTCTAGCTTTACGTAAACCTTTGTTGGCCATTCTAATATTTTTTCTCTCCTGTCTTCTGGCTTCTCTACTTTCTTTGTTCATTATAGGATTCATATCACCATAAGGACCTGGAGGAGGAACCGGTTGATCTAATTGCTTGTTAGCCATTTGCTGAGCCATTTCTTCTCCTTGAAAAAGACTTTTACCTAATTCTTGGATTTTTTGATTAGCAAATTTATTAGGATTAATCATATCTTTATTTTTTAGATTTTAAAACTTTTATTTTAGCTTCTAACTTAGCAATCTTTTTGTCAATAGGAGATAATTCTTTTACCTCTACTTTTTTTTCTTTTTTTCCCATGATTATCGGTTTTTATCTTTGTTAACATTGTTAATGGATGTAATCATTACTTTATCCATATAGGTTTTACCTTTCATTATTTTATTACGATGTAGACTTGTAGGTATATCCTCTGTTCCTAGCATAATTCGGTACATACGACTTATTAGTTGTTTACACTTGAAGGAAACTTTATAAATATTATACTTTTGAGTTGTGCGATTGTGTTTTCTCCAAACCGTTATCCAACCTTCTTTAAGTAATCTGTTCCAGCGTCTATTGTCCCAACTATAAGAATACGTACCGATTTTAAAATCTTCTCGTGTAAAAAGATCCATGCAATCGAAATATATTAATAACTCTAAGTCTGCATCATTTAGCTCGTAATTTTTACAAGCCCACTTTCTAATAATTCTATAATGTTTTAAAAGGTTTAACTCTCTTATGTCACTAGGTTCTATTCTCATAAAACAATAACTACATGATCTAGCTTAACTACATTATAGATTTCGTCTTTAACTTCTATTTGATGTGAATTATTTTTATCAAAATAAATAACATCATTTGCTTTTAAACCACCTGCATCAGCTCCTGCTGATACTATAGTTCCTTCAGCATATCTTATATCTTCTCTTTGTTTTTCACCTAACAGTAAACCACCTTGAGTTTTAGATATACCGGCTTTTGATATTTTAACTACTAAGTTTTTACCTATTGCTTTCATCACCTATTCTTAAGTTATTGATTACACAATCAGTTGATAAAATAGTAGTAGCTACAGAAGCCGCATTGTTTAAAGCACTTTTAGTTACAAGTAAAGGATCAATAATCCCTGACTCAATCATATTTACCATATTTCCTGTAACAACATTTAAACCATCTCCTTTGCTTGTTGGCATTTTGTAGTCTTCAATACCTGCATTATGTAAAATGGTCTTAAAAGGCGCTTTAATAGCTTCTAGCAACGCTTGTTCTGACTCTGTATTAACTTTTATTTCGTCAGCAGCGTTTAATAAAGCTATACCACCACCTGGTACTATACCTTGTTTTATAGCAGCTTTAGTTGCACATATTGCGTCTTCTACTCTAGCTTGCTTTTCTTGTAACTCAACTTCAGAGTTAGCACCTACTTTTACAATAGCTACTTTAGCTGATAGTCTTGCTAATCTTTTTTCTAACTTAACTGTTAATACAGGATCTGTACATTCAACAAGTTCATCTTCTAGCTTTTTAATCATTGATTTAACATCATCAGTTGTTTCAACTAAATGTAACACAGTTTCATTTTGTTCTGTAACACTTTTTAAGCATTCACCTAAATGTTCTGGCCCTATTAAATCAATATCATCTCCTAAATCTTCATTTATAATTGTTGCTCCTGTTAAGATTGAAAGATCATCTAATGTTTCTTTCTTGCTTATACCATACACAGGTGCGTCAATTACATTTACTTTTATATTGCCTTTAACTTTATTCATAGCTAAAGCTGATAACACTTGTTGGCTAACATCAGCTATAATAAGTAAAGATCTGTTATTTTTAATAACATGTTCTAAAACATTTTGTATTTTTCTTATGTTTTCTATTTCTGATTCAACTAATAACACTAATGGTTTATCTAGTTCAGCAGTTTTAGATTCTTTATTTGTTACAAAATGTATATTCTTTAATCCTCTATTGTAAGGAACACCATCAACTAATTCAAATGTAGTTTCTGGCAATTCTGTTGGTTCTAACACAACAACTCCGTTTTTACCTACAGATCTAAACGCATCAGCTATAATTTTACCAAGCTCTGGATCATTGTTTGTAGATATAGTTGCAACTTGATCTATCATATCACCTTTGACAGGTATAGAGTTTTCTTTTAAATGATCAATTACTTTTTGTGTTGTTGATAAAATACCTTGTTTTATTTCTCTTGATGTAAACTTCTTTTCTAGTTTATAAGCTTCTTCTAATATTGAATGAGCTAATACCGTAGCTGTTGTAGTTCCATCTCCAGCTTCTTTAACAGTTTTTCTTGCAGCTTCTTTTAGTAAAGTTGCACCCATGTTTTCTACTGGATCTAAAAGTATAACTGATTCTGCTACTGTTACACCATCTTTGGTAATAATTGGTTTGCCTGCTGTATCTTCTAAAATAACACACTTACCGCTAGCTCCTAATGTAGAGCTAACAGCTTGTGTAAGTTTCGTAATACCAGCAAACACATTGTTTTTAGCATCCGAACCAAAGTTCAGATTTTTTACAATTGCATTTGACATAATTTAATTTAATTTAATTTGATTTAGTATTATTTGAATGTTTTGACAACTTTAGGTCCTTTAATAAAGTCCACTTTCTTTTGATAGTGATCAACACTACCATCGATAGCAGCCTCAGCTGATTCTAAAGTTTCACGTCTAGTTACATCGAACCATCTGTCGCAACATTCGTCTTCGTTACAATCACAGCTGGGGTCTTTGTACTCGGTTTGAAAATAACCATTAGGTAACTGAACTATTCTCCAGTTTTTCTTTTCAGCTAAGTGCTTCCAAGCTTTAATAGTTTCTTCGGAAATTTGTGGGGTTTTGGGTTGACCCATTGAAGAGGTCAACGAATAAAAATAAGTCATCGTTTTTTGGTTTTAAGGGTTAAACATTATTTTTGGTTTATATCACTACCACAGTGATATAGGTTTAGTTATACTATCACTTGTTTTTTACAAAACTTACACTATTCAACTGGTGGTATAGGTGGATTTTGCCATGTAAAGTATAAATCTTCATTTACAGGTGTAATTTGAAGGTTAATATTGTCTTCAATAGATTTAGCCATTGAAGCTACATCTAATGCATCTTCAAGCCATCCAATCACTACGTTTTCAAAAGCTTCAGTATCTGCGTAAGGCGTAAAAGGTTCTCCAGCTACATAAGTAAAGCTTTGAGCACCTATTTGACTTGCTTGATATTGTTGTCCTCCAGATTCTTCAGAACCTGAGTAAGTCCAATGCACTGTGTATATCACGTTATCTTCGCCTTCAGACTGGATATGTGCATTCATTTGGTTAATTGTCCATTTGTAAGTTATTGCCATTTTTATTGTTTTAATTTATTATTTTTATTGACTTATTGTCCATGTTACTGATGCTGTATTAGGTGACCAAGGAACAGAAGTAGAGCTACCCGAATCAACCCATGTCCACACCCAATCTTTTGCTAGGTATTGACCAAATTGTTTTGAAACACTTGCGTTTGTTCTCGTATATGTTGCGGTTATTGTTCCACCACCAGGATCTGACCATTGTAGTTTTAATGTATTCCAATCATCAGGTACATTTGTAGTGCCATTATCACCATTGTTTAATGAAAATTTAAGATTTCCATTTTGTGTTGTCAAACCATAAACCCCAGTTACAACCGCAGCTCCAGAAGTTTGAGTGCCTCCTATTAAAGCTTTAGATATAGAAGTACCCGTAGAACTTCCAACAACACCATCACTCCAACCAGTTCTATTTAAAAAATTACCATTAACATTCATAGATGCAACCCCACTTTCTGGTGGAACACAATCTTGATCATAACCATACCAACTATTTAAAGAATAAGTTGGTGTAGTATTGCAAGATGTTTTTAATGCTGGAAAACTATTTAAACCCCCTCCATTTATTAAATCAGTGTATAATATAGGATTTGAAATAGTTCCCGTGCCATAAGTACTAAACTTTCTTTCTTGAGCTATGCCTAGCATTGTTAATATTCCTGAACCTGGTACAGCCATTATTTAATTTGTTTTTTAAGTTCTTCTATTTCAGCTTTTAATTCTTTTATAGCTTCAAGCAATATAGGGGTTATACCTTGATGTCTCATTGAAAGCATACCGTTTTTATCTTCTCTTACAAGTTCAGGAATAACTTTTTGTACATCTTGAGCTATAAAACCTACATCTTCTTTTATATTTAATATACTATCAGATTTTTTCCAATCAAAAGTTACACCTTGCAGTTTACTTACTTTGTCTAAAGCTGATTCAATAGGTTTAATGTTTTCTTTTAATCTTTTGTCTGACGGCGATCCATAAGCTATTATATTTCCAGAAGCTGTAAAAGTTCCAGCAGACATATCCATTTTAAATCTACTGTTTATAGCACCAGAAGAATTTGTATAATCTCTATAGATAATTTGATCACCTGTATTTCTTACATCAATATATGTTCCACTTGAAATTGAATTAATTCTAAAACCGTTTAAAGAATCTGAAGGTGTTATTTTACTACCTACATAAAAATCACCAAACGGTGTAGCAGTATTATCTACAATTTGAAGATAATCTCCCGAAACTATAGTTTGCTTGTTTAATCTAACATTTGTAGTTGAAAATTCAGCAATCCTACCCGCAACATTTACATTGTTTGGTTGTAGTATTATTGTGCCTGTGGTATTTTTAATACTAAAATCACCCGTTTGACTAGCATTACCAATAAACTGAACAGTGGTTGTGCCAGATGCTCCTAATACGAAACTTGCATATGTTGTAGATGGTGGAAAAGAAAGTCCAGTATCTATCAATCCAGTTCCTGCTGTATTCCATTTTGCAACAACACCAGAGGTACCAGTTCCTGTAACCGTTCCAGCGTTGTTTGTAAAAGGCAAATCATCAACATTAGCTTTAGATATTATTTCTTGATTACTTGTTCCTAAATAAAGAATTTCACCTTGTGTTGGTACTGTTGTTCCTCTATCATCTGCTGGACCGTTTTTTATAAAGTTATTACTACCACTATAGCTTAAATAATTTATATCAGCATTTATTTGAGTAGCTGGATTTCCACTAAAATTAATTCCATTACCTGCTGTATATGTTGTATCAGTATCAGCATAATTAGGTATATTTAAAACACCTGCATTACTAAGTGTTGCGGCTCCTGAAGTTCCAGTTGTTGTTAGTGATTGAACAGTTTCTGTTGCTTCTGAAACTAAAGTTGAATTTGCTCCTTTTGGTAACAACATTGTGTTAGTAATACCTTCACTATGAGGTTGTGCAGATAATGTTTGACCATGACTGTTTTGAGAACAATTTAATATAATTTTACCATCTGCACTACCATCACCCCAAACTTTCAATAATCCTGGTTTTAATGTTAAGGCTGTTCGTAAAACAATACCAACTGTACTTTGAAAAAATATTTCTGAGTCGTAATTATTACCGTTTACCCAATCAATATTTGCTTGAGCCCCAATAACAGCCGAAGTAGTGGGGTTTCCCCCGCTAGAACTATATCCTTTAAATTCAAATTTTCCTAATCTATTACCATTCGTGGGTAATGCATTTCTTCCTAAAGAAATAATTGATCCTAAAGCACTATTTGTATTTATAGCTGGATTATTATTAGAAGCTGGATTAACAGTTAAACCTCCACTAAAAGTTGAAGCAGTAGATGTGCTCGCTCCTCTTCCAGTTACAGTAGCTAATGTATCTGATTCTGCAAACGTGCTTGCTATTGTTATTGTGCCATTATTACCAGATATTGATATATCATTGCCATCAGCAAAAGTAACTGTACTAGTAGAACTATCACTACCTGTTAAAGTTATTACTTTAGTATTACCACTTCCTATACTATATGTTGTATTATCACCAGTAGCGTCATCTCTCCAAGCTGGATTACCTGATGCATCTGTTTTCCAAACTTTACTATTTTGATTAGCTCCTGAAGCTACATAACCAGCAGCGCTTGCGGAATTAGCAACCCAAGTGTTGGTAGCATCAAAAGTAATTTCAGTATCACTATCTCTAGTGATTGTCATGTTGTTACCACCAGTTAAAGTTACATCATCATTGTTACCTGTGCTAGGATCTAAGCGTAAAGCTGGATTATCGTCAGTACCACCTGTTTGTACAGCTAAAAAGTCGTATGTTGTGTTATCATTATCGGCCGCTATAGTTAAAGAATTTGCTGCTCTTGTGAAAGTAACATTAGAACCTTCTTTAAAAACCATAGTATCTTGTGCTGTTCCATCTGCTGATAAAACTAAATTATAATTAGCAGCAACACTTCCGTCGGCAGCACCAGCTAAATCATATGTTGTGTTTGTTGTTGTATCTGGTGATGTTAATGTCATTATAAAATTACCATCACTATTAGGATCTGTTAATTCTGTACCTAAAGCACCTGTCGCTGTAACAAATTTTATTGAATCACCGCTTGTTACTGAACTTGACCCTTGATTTGCTGCATTATCTTTTACAGTCCAATTATAAGTTCCACCACTTACCCAGGGTACATTTACAACTAATTGATCACTAGCATTTTTTGTTACACCATAAGTTCTATTTGCTGTTTCTGATTTAGCCTCTGCAGCTGGTGTAGAACCAAAATCATATCTAATCTTACCTAAACCTAATGTAGAAGTAGTCATAGCGCTATACGTGGTATCTGTATCTGGCGATGTAAGCGTCATTAAATAAGGATCACTTGTGCTACCAGCACCCGTTAAAGTTGTGTCTAACGCACCTGTTGCTGTAACAAATTTTAAATACTTTAAATTATTAACCGTTTTATCATCATCGTTCGAATCTCTTACAGTCCAAGTTGTATTTTCTTGAGTATTTGTAGCTGCAATAGTAAAATTATTTGCATCGGTATATGTAAAAGTTATATTAGCACCCTTAACTATTTTTATATCTTGTGTTCCACTACCCGCACCACTTTCTGTTAATCTTAATAGTATATCATTAGTAGATTGAACCCATGAAGTAGCGTATTCATTTTGAGTATTAGTATCTGTTGCGGCTATATCTATTGTACTTGCATCTGTTCTTGACAATGTAACGTTGGTTCCACCTGTTAAAGTTATAGCATCATTACTGCTATCACTGCCTTTTAAGTTTATATCAGTTGTATTTGCAGGAACATCAACAGTGTAAGTTGTATTAGTATTTGTAGTATAACTAGGAACTTCCCATTTATTTGTTTTAGTTAAAAATCTAGTAGAAGTGTCTCCAGCGTTATCGTCAGCAGCGCTTAGATCAGCTGTAACTGTTACAGCACCGGTTGTTGCTGCATTAGGTGTTAAATTAATAAAAGTACCGTCAGTTGTTGTTACACTAGTTACACCTGAGTTTGTAGCAGGTACTCTAGTCCAAGCACTACCATCATAAACAGCCCAATCACCTAAATTCCATGTACTAGGTGGATTTGTACCACCATTTGGATAAGCAGTTCCAGCCACATCACATATCCATAAAAACCCTGCACCTTTATTAGCGCCTTGTGTTAAATCTGGATTACCACCACCACCACCAGAAGCGTCCCAAGTTCCTTTAAACTGTAAGCCAGTAGGTATTGATCCCCAAGATCCATCACCTTTTAAATATGTTGTTCCAGTTCCACCTGCAGGTACGTAACCTATATTACTACCACCGTCATATTCTAATGATGTTAATGTTAATTCTCTATTTGTTATACTTTCTGAAAGTGGTGAGCCTGTTGATGTTCCTGTAGCTAATGTTACTCCAGTTATACCAGTATCTGTATCAGCATCGTCTCTCCATGCAGGGTTTCCACTAGCGTCAGTTTTCCATACTTTGTTTGCGACTGCGCCTGGCGCCGCTACATAACCAGCTACATTTAACGAGTTAGCAACCCAAGTATTTACACCTGTTAATGTTATAGTATTACCACTTTGTGCGGCTGTAACACTACCAGCACCTAATATTAAAACAGTTCCACCACTATTACTTAACAATACACCGGAGTCAGTATTGTCTGACCCAGTACCTGTTATTGTTTGAACAGTTTGTGTGTCTGTCCAAGGTACATTAACAAACATTTTATCAGAAGCAAGTTCTACAGGATAGTTTTTAGCATTTTCTGTGTATCCAATTTTAACACCACCTAAATCTGAAGCTGTAGCAACTGGTAATACATAAGGTGTGTCAGTCCAAGGGACATTAACAAACATTTTTTCATTGTCTAACTCAACTGGATAATTTTTTGCATTTTCTGTATATCCTATCTGCACACCACCTCTTGTTCCACTAGCAGCTAAAGGTAAAACATATGGAGTATCTGTCCAAGGCACATTAACATAAGCTTGTTCATTACTTAATACAACAGGATAGTTTTTTGCATTTTGAGTATAACCTATTTTTATACCACCAAGTGCTACAGTTGTTGCAACTGGTAAAACATATGGCGTTGGTATAGTTGGAAAAGTAACTAAGTTACCTAAACCATTTATATATTGAGCCGCTGTACCCGCACCTGTAACTGTTAAAGTACCAGACTGAGTTATAGGTGAATTAGCTACTGTAAACGCAGCTGGCATTGATAAACCAACACTAGTAACACCTTGTGCTGCAACATTAACCCATTGTGTTCCTGTGGCGGTTGAACTAAGTATCTGACCTGATGTTCCTGGTTGATTACTTGAATCATAATATCCACCTGCAACTTTTAAACTATTAGATATAACAATAGAATTAGTTGTTGTATTACCTATATTCGTAACTTGTTGTAAATTTTGTGCTGCACCTTGACTAGCAACTAAATCAAGCAATGACCCAACTGTAAAACTAACTGTAGGATTACCAACAACTGGATCCTGCGCGTTTTCATCATAAGTTACAGTACCTATAAGTAAATCATCTCGTTTAGGTGTATTTAATGGGTATGAATATATTATTGCCATATTATTTATTTTCTAATTCTTTTACGAATTTTCCATTTATATTTGATAAGTTTGCCATTTATTTAATATGTTGTTGTTACTTTTACTCTCATAAGACCGTTTAAACCAGCGGAATTTGTAGTTGTAACGGCTATACCAACAGTGTACCAATTAGGGTAATAAAAAGTACAGGATCCAGCCTGCATAGTGTTTGCTATAATTTCAACAGGATGATAAGCTTGACCTTGCCCACCATAATGCCCACCATATCCTCCAGATATATAAGAAAATACTAAACCATTACTTCCAGAGCTTCCATAACCAGAAGCAGATACTTCAACTAAAATAAATCCACCAGATGCTATTGGAGGAAATGCTGTTGTAGTATCAATTGAAACGTTTGTTGTTGCATTGCCTGCCGCGACAAAATATAAACTAGTCTCGTAAACTGAAGAGCCTTGTGTATTTCTATTTCTTGTACCAGTTGTACCACTTACATCTAATTTAGTGTTAGGGGAAGTTATTCCAATTCCTACGTTTCCTGAGAAAGTTGAAGCATCTCCACCTGATTGAGTAAAAGCTGCATCCACTGTAACTGTACCATTAAAATAACTTGTACCGTTATTATAAAAATCAAAACTAGCATTTGTAGAACCAACATATATTCCAGGAGCTTGTACATCTCCTGTAAAAGTTGCGTTTTGAGAACTATTAAAAGTTAAAGCCGCTGCAGTTGAAGTTCCATTATAATGGTCACAAATAAAGTTGTTACTTGCGTCTCGTTTCCATCTCCAATAGTCATTATTTGCGGTATTAGTCCAGTATATTTCAGCATCATCTACTTTAATTTGCATGTAGTTTGACAATTCTACGCCTGAACCATTAATTGTTCCTGCAAAAGTTGCAGTTGTTCCTGTTAAAGTTCCTCCAACAGTAAATGATATACCACTAGCTGTAGCTGTAGCTCCTGTAAGTGTACCACCAGTTAAAGGTAAGTAAGGACCACCGATAACTGTACTAGGATCTACCCATGTTGGAGCAGCGCCACTTCCTGTAGACTTAAGCACATATCCACTAGTACCTGCGGCTCCACTAAATTGAATAGCTCCAGTAGAATCAACCGCGAATTTACCATTAATATTGGATAATATTGCCATTTATTTATTTTAATGAGGATATAGATATACTGTGTTCTGAGCTGTATTGCTTAGGTTGTAAGTTTGTGCAAGCCCTGGGCTTATAATTTCAAAAGAAATCTGCAAATATGCAGGTATTTGAATTTGTAAATCTCTATAATGTATATTTCCAGAAACTTGAGTTGCAGATGTCCATGCAGGTATAGCTAAACCACCTGGATTAAAATTAGCTTGAACGCTAGCTGTACCTCCGCTATAGCCGTATTTACAAGAAAAATCAGCTTTACCAAAATTATTATGACCGTAAGAAACACCCCACATTATTACATTAATATTTCCTAATCCCCAATTAGCATGATCATGCCACTGTCTAGCTATACTATATAACGCACCACTTGCGCCCGCTTGTAATGTATAATTTCTTTTAACAAAATTATTAGCTTGAGGAAGTTTTCTATCCCCAAACATTCTTATAGCTCCCGCAGAGTTATTATTAGTTCCTCCTAAAGTTGTTCCTCCATTAACATATAATTTTGCATCACCAGGCGAAACCGTCCCGATTCCTACATTACCTGTTAAACCGTCAATCATCATTTTACTATCAGCTAAGCCAGCACTATTTCCATCAGCATTTGTATCAACTAAAAAGTGTAAATTTTGTCTTGCTGCTCCATCTCCTCTAGCTTCAGCTATAATACCAACTTTTCTATACGAGGCATTTGCATCTTCTGCATAACCTAAACTTATACCATTCCAGTTACCATTAGTGTTGTTTTGCCCACCGAAATGTGCGACAAGATTATTTACTGAGCCTTTTACTTGAAGTGCAGAATGTGGAGTTGTTACTCCAATTCCTACATCACCGTCACCATCTATAACCATTTTAATACTTGCGTCTTTTCTAAAGATATGGCTATTTCCTTGCGCACCAAATTCAATATTTGCAGTACTACTGTTGTCTCTAAACGAAGCAACACAATTAGCATCAGAACTTGTCGCATATATAGCTCCGTCAAGAATACCTGCATCAATAGCTAACTTTTGACTATCAAATCCACTAGTACCAATACCGACACAGCCACTTGCTCTAATTTTCATTCTTAGTGAACCATAAGTAGCAAAATTTAAATCTGTTTGGGCTCTATTCCATACATAAGCAGCGCTACCATCATTTATTAAATCAAAACTATTTGTTCCTATTGTTCCTGTGTTATTGGCTATTCTTATTTGTGTATTTCCGGCTGATGGGCCTTTTATATCAACATTGTTTGATGAAAAAGATGCGTTTCCAGAACTGTCTACACGGATTCTTTCACTACCATTATTAAATATTTTAATATTTCCTGCTTCTCTATTTTCTATAATAAAATCAGAACCTGACATATTTAATTCACCGCCATCGGTATTTGCTGTTCCAGTGGTTGAATTTTGTAATTTAATTCTTGGCGTTGTTGCATTGTAAACTGCTAAAACTGTATCTGAACCAAAACCATTAGCTACTGTATTTCCAATTGCTACGTTTTGATTATCATCAATTACTAAAGCGTCAAGTTGTGTATCTCCATTTCTTTTTGTTAAAAACCTTAACTTTCCACCTGTTCCTGCATCTGTTTGAGCTATTATTGAAGCTATAATATCAGCAGTTGATGCTTTTTTAAAGTTTAAATATTGAGTTTCTGCCGATAAGGTAACCTCTCCTGCAAAAGTTGCGTTTCCAGAACTGTTTATAACTAATCTGCCAGAATTAGCATCAACATCGAAAAAATTTAATGAACCATTTACAGCTGAATATATAGAAAATGTTTTACCTTGTGCAGCTGAGTTATCTAAAGTTATAGAAGCACAATTTCCATTTGTTATAGATATTCCACTCTCAGTACCTGATATATTATTAATAGGGGCTGAATTACCTATTTTTAAAAAATCTCCATCTGTGAATAGGAATTTATTATTTATATTTGATAAGTTTGCCATACTATTTCTTTAATTCGTCTATTTCTGCTTTTAATTCTTGTATTGACTTAACTAATAAAGGAACTATTTTAGAATAATCAACACCTTGCATTTCTTCTGCATCTTTTTCTCCTACAACTGCTTGAGGTAAAACTTCTTGCAGTTCGTGAGCCATAACCCCATAACTTCTGCTTTCATCTGCTTTCCATTTAAAATCATAAACAGGTATTTTAGAAACCATATCTAAACCTGCAAAGTCTTGTAAATCTTCTTTTAATCTATAGTCAGATGTTTCATTATAAGAAGTTGTAGTGCCATTAGAGGTTATACCTCCTACAACAGTACTTGTACCATATAATAAAAATTGAGCAAAAGTATGAGTTCCACCATCGCTTGCTGCATATATACCTAACGCATTGGAATTTCCACTTGTAGCTGAAGAATTTATTGTTAATTTTCCCCTTTCTGTTACATTTCCAATAATTACATTTCCATTTGCATCAATATCAAATCTATGGGCGCCAGCCGTAGCATCATATATATAAAACTGACCATTTGGAGTTGTACCACTACCACCTGTACCTATTCTAAACTCACTTGCGGCTTTTACTTGAACTTCAGCATAACTAGTGGCAACAGTAGTTTCAACCATTATACCTCTAACATCACCTGTTGTACGAAGTAAATGTAATTGTTTTGTTGGCGAAGTCGTCCCGATTCCTATGTTTCCTGCGTTAAAATACGTATTTCTATTTGATGCACTCTCAATATTAACAGTTGTTACATCTGTGTCCATTAATTGAAACCTACCTGATTGCCTTGCGCCAGCGCCTGCTTCATTTCTTAAAAACCATAAATAATCAGTTCCATTTTTACCACTGAAAGCTTGGTTTTGAGTATTTAGTTGTAAAGTTAATTTTTCTGAAGGCGAATCAGTTCCTATTCCAAAATTTCCTTCTTCGATACACACCGCTGAATTACCGGTTGTTGCAAATCTATGATTTAAAGCGTCTACAGAACCTCGTTTTATACCTAAATATCCCGCATCAGATGCAGAAGCTGAATTATAATAAAATAAAGCTCTATTTCTTTCAGGAGTACTAATCTCTAAAGCATAAGTTGCGCCCGCAACATTTGATATATCTAATTTTGCCTCAGGCGAAATCGTTCCAATTCCAACATTTCCATCATTCTGAATAACCATTCTTGATACACTGTTTAATCTATCAAAAAACTCTAAATCTGTACCCGCGCTTATATTAGTTCCTATTTCCCATCTATCCG
>Ga0208157_1000142_pt1 | contig 46743 bp, 47 predicted proteins | sample 5_EtaG_FD_184077 | JGI IMG/M metagenome (GOLD analysis project Ga0208157, IMG submission 184077) | Marine viral communities from the Subarctic Pacific Ocean - 5_ETSP_OMZ_AT15132 metaG (SPAdes) (version 2) | ecosystem: Environmental > Aquatic > Marine > Oceanic | place: Pacific Ocean | collected...
AACGGAGTTTATGTTCCTGACAGAATGGATGGCATTTTAGCTAAACAGTCTGAGGTGGGCATGCAGACTAAGCATGGGTCAGGGACTTCTGCTTACTTTGGTGATCTTCGCGAGCGTGGCGCACCAATTAATTCTGGTGGAGAGTCTTCTGGGGCAGTCCATTTTATGGAACTATTTGATAAGGTTGCTTCTGTTGTTTCTCAGGGTAATGTTCGTCGTGGCTCTTTCGCAGCTTACCTCCCTATTGAACATCCTGACGTAAAAGAGTTTCTTCGTATTAAGAGTGAAGGCAATGCGATTCAAGACATGTCTTTCGCTGTGACTATTACAGATGAATGGATGAAATCAATGATTGGGGGCGACTCTGATAAGCGTCAGATTTGGGCTTTAATCATCAAGAAGAGGTTTGAAACTGGCTATCCATACTTATTCTTCCAAGATACCGCCAACAATAACGCACCAGAATGTTATCAAGACAAAGACATGAAGATATATGCTTCTAATCTTTGTAATGAGATTAGCTTGCCTTCAAAAGAAGATGAATCTTTTGTTTGTTGTTTATCTTCTCTGAATCTAGTTAGATGGGATGACATTGTAGAGACTGACGCTATTGAGACATTGGTTGCGTTTCTTGATGCAGTAATGGAGGAGTATATTCTAAAAACAAAGCGCATTCCCTTCATGGAATCTTCTCATAACTTTGCTAAGCGTCACAGAGCTTTGGGCATGGGGGTTCTTGGTTGGCACTCTTATCTACAAAGCAAAACGATTGGGTTTGAAAGTATGGAGGCTAAAATGCAGAATAGTTCCATTTGGAAGACTATCCGTAGTCGTGCAGATGAAGCGACAGAAGAATTGTCGCGAGGTTTAGGGGAGCCTATGTATTGTGAAGGGTATGGTCGTCGAAATACGACCACCCTAGCTATTGCTCCAACTACAAGTAGCTCGTTTATCTTGGGTCAGGTTTCTCCATCTATCGAGCCTCTCAATGGTAATTATTTCACCAAAAATCTAGCCAAAGGAAAATTCACCTTCAAAAACCCTTACCTCAAAAAACTCCTATCTGAAAAGGGTCAGGATAATCAAGAGACTTGGATGAGCATCCTTGAAACTGGCGGTTCCGTCCAACACTTGCTCTTCCTTTCAGATGAAGAAAAAGATATCTTCAAGACCTTCGGAGAAATCAGCCAAAAAGAAATCGTTATTCAAGCGGCCCAAAGACAAAAGTATATTGACCAAGGGCAATCTCTGAATATCATGGTGGCTCCAAAAATTCCTGCAAAAGAAGTTAGTGAGTTAATGATTTATGGCTGGGAAAACGGATTGAAGGGGTTTTATTACCAGAGAAGCGCCAATCCTAGTCAAGAATTAGCAAGATCCATGATGGAATGTAAATCTTGTGAAGGTTGATTTCATTTATATCTAAAATAAGTGTAAAGGAAAATACAATGGAGTTGGACTTTTCTAAGAAAATTAAAGAACTTTTGGAGCAATCTGAAGCTGCAAAGCGTGGTGGCCCAAAAAGTGGAGCGCAAACTCCTGCAAAACCATCAGAGCGTAAAAAAGGTTCTAGTAAGAATAAGAAGGGTTCTGCTGGCGGGAAAGGAGGCTCAATTACATTTTCTGCAAAAGTTATCACTTCTCTTAAAAATAAAGTTAAGGAACATAACGAGAAGCACTCTAAAAAAGTCACCCTTGGTCAACTAAAGAAAATTTATCGTCGCGGTGCTGGCGCTTTCTCCTCCAGTCACCGCCCCGGAAAGACTAGGGGTCAGTGGGCTATGGCTCGCGTTAATATGTTCCTTAAAATGGTTAAGGGAGGTAAAGTCAAAAAGTCTTACCGCGCTGCTGATCAAGACGTAGCGAAAGGCTCTGAAGAGTATTACCTTGAGAAAGAGGGCGAAGCTTTTATTGATTTTGCTAATATTGAGTTTGATATTGCTCACCTTGATCTAGTTATGGCTGGGGCTAATGAGTGGGAGCAAGATGATTCAACAGAAGATCTTGAATATACAGAAGCAGAAAAGAAAACCTTGAATAAGCCTTTCCGACTAAAAGACGGAAAAAAGAAGTATGGGGTTTATGTAAAAAACCCAAAGACTGGCAATGTGATTATGGTTAAGTTTGGTGACCCTAATATGGAAATCAAACGGGATGATCCAGCTCGTCGTCGTAGTTTTAGGGCTAGGCATAAATGCGATACAGCTAAAGACAAAACGACTCCTCGTTATTGGAGTTGTAGGTTTTGGTCGAAAAAACCTGTTAGTAAGATGGTTTCTAATGAAGTCCTAGCTTGGGACGAAGAAGAAGTTTATAGTGAGTGGGTTTGGGATGATGAAGGTTTTGCTGATCATCAAGATTTATTAAACGCTTTACCTTTCTTAGAGAGCGTACGAGAAATCATTGAAGAAGAAGAGATTTAGGGTATAATCATGCATTAGCATGAGAGATATCATAGCCGTTTATGCTTTGTGGCGCGATAGCGAGCCACATATTGTTAAAACTTTAAGTCAGTTAGAAGATTTAGAGTCTCTTGACTACGATTTCGAGTATTACTTTTACGAGAATGACTCAAAAGATTCCACTGTACCTTTGTTAAAGCAGTGGCTGGAGAAAAGAACCCATAAGTTTCTTCATGAAAATTTGGATGCAGAAAGTTTTGGCAGTGTCCAAAATAAAGAGAGGATGCAAATGCTTTGTGAGTTTAGAAACAAATGCAAAAATCTACTCAAAAACAGTTCTTCTAAGTATACATTGATGGTGGACTCCGATGTTAACTTTGATAAATCCAATCTAGAGTCACACTTAGAACTGATAGAAAGATTAGAAGATGCAGTGTTGGTCACTCCAAATGTCAGGCAAAACATCCCAGATTACGCTTTTGGAATATCTCCAGATTCCTACTATGATGTTTACCCTCTGCTAGACAAATCAAACAACAGGGGGTTATATTGGACAGATTGTCCATTTAAAAATGGATTGGACAGAATGAACTGGTCTCTAGGAAATGTAATCAAGTGTAATTCAGCTTTTGGAGGCTTCGCTTTATCTTACACAGATATAATTAAACAAGTAAAATGGTCAACTGACGGAGAATGTGATCATGTTAATTTTTGTAAGGAACTGTCAGCCTTTGGTTCTATTTATGTAGACCCCAAAAACAAGGTTAATGTCGAGGTCGATTTATCCAAGCATGATTTAAATAGATTTAAAAATATAGCCAAGCAGCAGCTTAATGCATAATTCAGAAATATCCATAATAATCACAGGGCCAATAGACGATAGGACTTTTGAGGCTGTGGATAGCTATTACAGTCAAGGATTTGGGGAAGTGATTGTTTCGACTTGGGAAGATGAAGATTTAAATTTACTTAACAAGACTAGCAAGGAATATAAATTAGTATTAAGTAAGTATCCACAAAACCTGCGGGAAATCAACAACCAAGGCTGTCGTTTCTTTCAAGCCTTTACAACTTGGAAGGGCAGTAGGTTAGTCACGAAAAAATACGCTATAAGAGCTAGAAGTGACGAACTCTATCCAGACCTCTCTAAATTTGTAGACAACATGAGGGAAAATCCTAATAAAGTTTATACTACAGATAATGGGTTCTGGAAAATTCATAACTTTTGCTTTTCTTCACATCTGTTTGGTGGTGAGTCTGAAGTAATCAAAGATGGATGCTTCATGATGACTCTAAATGCAGAACAAAGCTTCTTACCAAATATACAGTTAGACTACCCAGAACAATGTTTTGGTTTTTATTTTTTATTGGCTAATGGTTGTGATATAAGAACCAAGCCTTGGAAACAGGCGTTTTACGAAAACGTATTTATTACTCCGTGTAAGGATCTACCCGGGCATCTACATTCTGGACAATCTTTTACTGGATACAAATTTGTAAGGCATACGGATTATCCTGATAATAGACCTGACAACCATCAAAGAGAGCGGTTATATCAATCGTCTGAAGAATTTTTATGTTGACTTTTTTATGAAAATGGCTACTATCTTTAGTAATGGAAAAGACTTATATCATCTCAGAAATTGGCATTAATCACAATGGAGATTTAGATACAGCTAAAAAGCTTATTGATATTTCGGCTGCTGCTGGTTGTGATGCGGTAAAATTCCAAAAGCGCAATCCAGATGTTTGCGTCCCAGAACATCAAAAGTCTGTCATGCGCGACACTCCTTGGGGAGAGATGACATATCTTGATTACAAATACAAGGTTGAGTTTGGCAAAGAGGAGTATGATGAGATTGACCGTTACTGCAAGGAGAAAGGTATAGCTTGGAGTGCTTCACCTTGGGATTTAGATAGCTTAGAGTTTCTTAATCAATACGATATCCCTTTTATTAAGATTGCATCTGCGAGCATTACAGATAAAGAACTTCTAAAGAAAACTTGCGAGACTGGTAAAAAAGTAATTATCTCTACGGGAATGAGTTCTGAAGAGGAGATTGATGAAGCTGTTGATATTCTAAAAGCTCACGCTAAGGATTACGCAGTCTTACATTGTAATTCGTCCTACCCAGCCCCAATAGAAGAATTAAATCTTTCTTGTGTTAAAACTCTAAAAGACAAATATGGTTGCCAAGTTGGATACAGTGGACATGAGTTTAGGCTTGGCACTACTGTGGCCGCAGTTTATCTTGGGGCAAGTATTATTGAACGTCATGTAACCCTTGACAGGACTATGTGGGGTTCTGATCACATGGCTTCGGTTGAGCCTCAAGGTCTTTTCAAGCTCGTTAGTGGAGTTAGAGAACTAGAACAATCTTTTGGAGATGGCAAGATCTCAGTTACAGAAACTGAAGCGGAAGTAAGAAAAAAACTCAGGAATAGTTAATGAGTCTTTACAGGAAAGACATTTTCCAAGGAGGCTGGTTCTCTTTCCAATCTAAAGTTGAAAATTGGACTGAAGTATCTCAAAAATTACGAGATGCTTTCTTTAAAAGTTTTATGTTCGATGAAGTCTTTGGAGAGACTAAAACAACTGATGAGTTATTTATAAAATCTAATATTGATTTTAGCTTTGTAAAAGACAAGTCGGTTTTAGTTATTGGTGGTGGCCCATCATCTAAAAACCTGACAGACGATCAAATAAAATCTTATGATTTAGTTTTTAGTTGTAATCACTTCTTTAAAAACGACTCCCTAAAGAAACATAAGGTTCATGTAGCTTTAATTGGTGACGAAGTTGATTTTAACGACCCTGAGTTCTTGGAATATGTAAACAATCATAATCCCATATTAGGCTTTGATCATTCTGCCAGAAGGCCAGCTTTTAACTTGTTAAAGCTTGGAGAAGCTTACCCCTTAACGTTTATTTGGTTAACAAGATATTTCTCAAGGCTTGGTTATGTCCCTAGAGCTTGTGTATTAGCTAAGTTATTTGGGGCATCAAAAATAGATTTTATAGGTTTAGATGGATTCAAAACTAATGAACATTTTTTTGAGAAGGATAAAAAGCCTCCTCCATTCAATAGTGTAAAAGAGTTTCAAGATCAAATGCGAGTATTCTGCGAATACATGTTAAATGATTTAAAAATCGACTCTGAAAATTTTAATGATCTATCCAGTGATAATATTTATGAGGGTATACTGGATAATGTAAAGCAGTTATGAAAACAGCATTGTGTTATAGTGGGCAAATTGGAGCTTTTGACAAAGCTTTAAATTCGCAAAAGCAATCATTCATGGATGATGTGGATGACATTTACGCATATACATCTAATGTTGTTTCTCACAAGACTTTGAATAGACCTCAACTTAAGCCTAGTTCAGAAGTCTATGAGTATCTAAAGTCGGGGGAGGGTTGGAGAAAAAACCAACCTTCATATGGAATTGTTTACAAAATTGATGACTCCCAAGTTGAACACTTGCTATCTCTTGTAAAAACAAAAAAACAGTTTATAGAAAATGAATCTTTAGAAGACACGTTAAACGATTCAAACATGTCTAAGTGGCAATGGCTTCGGAAAAGGCAGTTATGGAAAATGCATCAATGCCATCAAATGATTGAAGGCAACTACGATATTATTATTCGGTGTAGGTTTGAGTTTAATCCTTTCGTAAACATTCCTGTAAAAGATATTTACAAAACACAATTCAATTCTGAAAACAAGATATTTTTATTTGGTGGATGGAGTTGTGTAGCCCCAATGATTTTCATGGACGAGATGTTGTGTGATGGTTTTGCCTTTGGCTCTCCTCGCGTTATGGATATATTTAGCTCTTTGTATCTCAAGAGTGAACCATATCCTTACGATCCAAAATACAAAGATTGTTGGGATAGATTTGGAGATAACGTCGAATATCAGTTGCGAGAACATTTAGAAAAACATGGTGTTGAGATAGTATATCTTGGCGACCAGAGATCAATGTACCACTTACAAAGATGAATACCTATAAAGAACACTACAATTTATGCAAAAAAACTTTCCAAGAAAGTTGTGCGAGCGGTTATAATGACGTTTATGATCTCAGGTTAGATCAGGAAATATTTGAAAAGGACGAAAAGTATTTAACTCTTGTAAAAAAAATAGCAGAACAAGTTCACCATAAGCTTAATAACAAACAAGATGTTTTAGAAAATCAGTGGGCGACACATTTAAATGGATGGCGAGATATACCAGAGCTTGATGAGTTGTTTTCCACTATCATGCCAGAAATTGAAAAGAAGGTATTTAAATCAAACGCCCAAATAGAAATTTTACACTGCTATAGAAACAAGCCCGGAGTTAATCCTGATAGCTCATGGCTTTGGCATTATGATGACTGTCCAGATCAGTTTCTTAAATTGGTTATCTATCTAACTGATGTAACAGAAGATAACGGATGCTTTCAATATCTCCAAAATAGTAGTGGAGAATTTCCTATGGTCCCGACAAACAGGACTCACCCAAGACACAATGGTCAACCGTTCTTTTTTAAAGGCAAGAGGATTCCACCACAAGAAACTCAAAACAGAATCGATGAAGGTTACGCTATAAATAGTTTAGTTGGTAATGCTGGAACCTACGCATTGATGCATCCTAATATTTACCATAGAGCTACTGTTCCCTCGGCGGGGTCTAGTCCTAGAGAATGTTTATTCTTTTTTATTAGGCCAGCATTAACAAAAAGAGAATCTTACTCAGAAGGAATCTCTTCTATCATCCCAGAGAGGAACGTAAAAAGGTATCAGCTAGACTAATGAGAAAAATATTTCTAGATTGTGGTTCAAATGATGGTTGTAGCGTAAGGAAGTTTAGACATCTAAAAGATAAAGACAAAGAGTTTGAATGTTTTTGCTTTGAAGGGAATCCTAAACTTTTTAAATACCACCCTGTAGATCATCTCTGTAAATTTTATCCGAATATTGTTTATGGTTCAGATGAAGTTATTGAATTCTACATACAAGGTTCAGGCGGGGGAAGCACAACGAGCAAAAAAAAATATCAAGGGTATCTAGATAAATATAAATGTGGAGTTGAGAAGGTTCAATATCAACCAGTCATCTTGTCAGAATTTATAAAAAATAACTTCAGCAAAGACGATCATATTATTCTTAAGCTAGATGTAGAGGGTGCAGAATATTCAATTTTGCAGAACATGATTGATACTCAAGTATTATCCTATGTAAATGCGATATATATTGAGTGGCACACTGGCAAAAAAACAGATCATGAGAACTGTAAAGGTTTCATAAAGGAATTTAACAATATTTGTGGGGCCATGAGTATTCCTATAGACCCATCTTGGGATGCACAACAAAAAATTTATTCACCTAGTTTAAGATGATTTATCCACCAGAAAAAACTTGGGATCGTTTTAATGATAGAAAAGAAACCCCTTTTGTTTCCACTTCAGAAAAATTTGCTAACTCTATCAGGGGTGTTAGATGGCTAAAAAAACAATCTGTAATTCACGAATCTGAATATATTTGCAATGGTCAGTATGTATATCAAAAACTAGACAATTTAAATAAATTTAAAGATAGTAAAATACTAATTATCGGAGGAGGTCCAACAGTAAATGAATACGACTGGGACCATAAAGATTATGATTATATTTTTTCACTACACAATTTCTACCAATCTGACTTGTCGTCTAAAATAAATATTGATTTATATTTAATAGGTAATCAGACAAAAGCTTTAAGCCCTAAGTTTTTAGATTATGTTGATGGCAAAAATACCATTCTAGCTATGGAAGACTTAGAACTTAAACGTCAAATGGTTCATGAAATACAAAAACGTTACACTGACAGGTCTCTTCTTTGCTCATGCAGAGCGCAATTTAAATCTTTGGGTGCTTCGCCAAAGTTGATTACATTAGCTCTGAGTTTGGGTGCAAAACAAGTTGATTGTATAGGCGTAGATGGAGTGCCTAAAAAATTCAACAAAAAAACAACCGAATACAAACACGCTTTTGATAAGACAGGTTGGGACAAAAACTACTCACATGAATCTTATATTGATCAATTTAAACTTTTTTCTCTTTACTTAAAGCATTATTTTCCGTATAGTATCGTTAATAATTTAGGGGTAGGGCATCCATATAATTGTTGGCATCAAATACAATGACAATGTGTAATAAAATACTAATTACAGGTGGCACAGGGTCTCTTGGCAAGAAGCTTGTTGAAAAGCTTTTGGTAAAAAATCAAGTTGTCATATATAGTAGAGATGAAGGGAAGCAAGCTTCTATTTTTAACGACGATACAAATGTAACAAAAGTTATTGGTGATGTTCGTGATTTTGATAAGTTTAATACAACTTTAAAAATCCACAAACCAGACTACATCATTCACGCTGCCGCATTAAAAAGAATTGACGACATGGAGTTTCATCCAGATGAATGCATCAAGACTAATGTTAATGGAAGCGATAATGTCGCTAGAGCAGCTATTGAAAACGATGTAAAAAAATGTATCCTTGTATCTACAGACAAAGCTTGCCTTCCTGTCAATGTTTATGGTTCTAGCAAGTTTATAGCGGAGAGGATTTTCACGAACTACGATTACAATTCTACTTCAACTATTTTCGCCTCCGTACGTTACGGTAATGTAATTGCCTCAAGAGGATCGTTTGTCCCGCTATTTATGGATTGGATCAAGAATGATCGTGAAATTAAATTAACATCTGAGTCGATGACTCGTTTTCTTTTTACTTTAGATGACGCTGTAGACGCTGTTCTTGGAGCTTTGAAAAACAGCAAAGGTGGAGAGGTTTTTGTTCCTCAAATTGACTCGTATACTCTTCCTACTTGCGTAAAAGCTTTAGAGTTATTATGTGATAAAAAAGCAAAGACTAGAGTTGTTGGTCTTAGAGCTGGTGAGAAACATCACGAAGACATGTTAGCTAAAACAGAATTAGATTTTACTTTTCAAGTCCCAGATCAAAACCTTCTTCAAATACGCCCTCAGTATACCAATAAGAATTATCAAGATTGGGAAAAGTATACTGGGCCAGAGTTCAATTCTTCACTTTGGGTTAGGGATAACATCGTAGAGTTGGCATCTTTGATAAGGAGGGGTATAAAATCATCATGAGTGTTTTAATTACAGGGGCTAGTGGGATGCTTGGTAAAGCCTTGTCAGAGGTTTACCCTGACGCAGATTTGTTATCTGGCCGTTGTGAAGTTGACCTTACCAATTTCGAATTAGTAAATAAGTTTTTTCACGGCAAAAGGTATAATACAATTATTCATTGTGCAGCTTATACTGATTTAAATTATTGTGAGCTTGAGCCGTTGAAAGCTTTTAAGCTGCATGCTACTGTAGTCAGAATACTGCAAGATCATTGTGATAAATTAATTTATATTTCTACAAACCCTACAGATTCTTTAAGGTATTATTATTTATCAAAACAAAGTGGCGAGGATATTACTTTGCAGAGACCTGACGATTTAGTTATCCGCGCAAACATCTATGGGCTTGGTGGCCTTTTTGAATGGGCTGTTAATTCTTTAAAGTCTAGTAATAAATTCTTTGGTTATGATGATGTTTTATTTAACCCTGTTAGTGTGTATCAACTTGCTAACTTTATATTTAATTACTCCAAGGATTATTTTGGTGTCGTAAATATTTGTAGTGACTCTATACTTTCTAAGTATCAGTTTATTTTGGATGTCGCTAAAAAGTTAAATATTGATCCAATTAATTTAGAAGCGTGTAAAAAAAATATCGACTTGGATTTAACCGTGCCGACAGAAAATAACTTCACTTATCCTTATTTAGAAGGTTTAGATTTCTTATGCAAAAAACTTATTTTATAGCAGATATTGCGGCCAATCACGATGGTGATTTAGAAAGGGCTAAAAATTTATGCCTTTTGGCAAAAGAGGCGGGTGCTGATGCGGCAAAATTTCAACACTTTAAAGCGTCTACTATTGTTAGCGATAAAGGCTTCAATGATTTAGGCTCTAAACAATCACATCAGTCAGGTTGGGAAAAATCTATTTTTGAAGTTTATCAAGACGCTTCTGTCCCATTAGATTGGACAAAAGAATTAAAATATTTCTGTGATTCTATTGGTTTAGATTTTTTTACCACCCCATATGATATTGATTATGTTGATGAGTTAGATGAATTCGTATCTCGTTACAAGATTGGATCTGGCGACATCACTTGGCACAAAATGTTGCATAAGGTAGCTTCAAAAGGCAAACAAGTAATAGTAGCCACTGGAGCTAGCAAAATGCGAGAAGTTCTTGAGGCTGTCTCTATTTTGTCAGAATATAATATCCCTATTTGTTTAATGCAGTGCAATACAAATTACACTGTTGATTTAGAGAATCATAAATACATAAACTTAAACGTGTTGAAAACTTATGAGAACTTTTATCCAAATATAGAACTTGGATTAAGTGACCATACTGCTGGAGATATCACCGTGCTTGGCGCAGTAGCTTTAGGCGCTACTATGGTTGAAAAGCATTTCACAGACGATAACAATAGAGAAGGTCCAGATCATCCATTTTCAATGAATCCTAAAAGCTGGAGAGATATGGTTGATAGGACTAGACTTCTTGAATTATCTCTAGGTGACGGTGATAAAAAAGTTGAAGATAACGAAAAGGAAACTGTTGTCTTACAAAGAAGAAGTATTCGCATAAATAAAGATTTATACGAGGGTTATGAGCTTTGTGAGGAGGATCTGTATGAAGTGAGACCTTGCCCAGAAAATTGTATTCCTCCATCCAAATCTATTGTCGGTAAAAAACTCACTTGCGATTTACAAAAAGGCGACTGTATAAAGTATGAGCATATCGAGTGAATACATAAGACTGAGGGCTATAGAAGAATCAGACTTGCCTAAGATTCAGGCTTGGAGAAACAACGAGAGTCTTAGGAGGTATTTTAGAGAATATAGAGATTTTTCTTTTAGCCAACTTAAATCTTGGTATCATAACATGATATCGGATGATAGATTTGAGTTTTTTATTATTGAGTCTTTAGAGGGTGAAAGTTTAGGAGTAGCTGGTTTAACTTATATAGATTGGGTAAACAAACATGCTGATGTACATTTTTATATTGGTAAGAATTTTGAATGGATAGATGATAATTATTCACACAAAGCTTTCCCAATTATTCTTGACTATGGTTTCAATAAATTAAATTTAAACAAGCTTTGGGCTGAAATTTATGACATAGATCATAAAAAATTAAATTTTTTCAAATCTTACAGATTCAAGCAGGACGCTATTCTTAGAGATCATTATTTCTATGATGGTAAATATGTTAACTCAAATATTTTATCTTTATTAAGGCGTGAGTATGAATAAAGTTCTTATTGTGGCAGCTCATCCAGATGATGAGATATTAGGTTGCGGAGGTCTTTTAAGTAATTTGAGGGGTCAAGCTGAGTTTAAAGTTGTATTCGTCGCTGAAGGAACGACATGTCGCTACGACAAGCCATCTTGTGAAGAAGCTCAAAAAGAAATTGAATTAAGAAATGGGTTTGCTGTAAAAGCTCTAAACTTTCTAGGTGTAACTAATTATTGTTTCTACAACCTGCCTTGTGGAAGATTAGATAATACTCCTCAAATTGAAATTAATAAGATAATAGAGAAAGAGATAAAATTATTCTCCCCCGATACTGTTTTTACCCATTCAAATTGTGATAGCAACAAAGATCACCACAAAGTCTACGATGCTACAATTATTGCTACAAGACCACAATCTTTGGTGAAAAGGGTGTTATCTTATGAAGTTTTAAGTAGTACAGAGTGGGGGTTTGACAAAGTATTTTCTCCAAATGTATTTTATCCCTTAACAGAAAAAAATGTGCAAGATAAATGGGGCGCTTTAGAATTTTATGAAACAGAAATTAAGGAATTTCCATACCCTAGAAGCGAGAAAGGTATTAAAACCTTAGCTTCATACAGAGGTCTTCAGTCTGGTTATGAAAATGCAGAAGCTTATAAGTTAATAAGGGGGGAGTTGTGAAGGTTTTGTGTTGCGCTTACAGAGATTGGGCTAATAAGATTTATGCTCATCTAGAAGATAGATTCTCAGATATAACTTTTATAAAGGTTGACTCTATGGAGTTTGACTACAGTTGCATAGATCAAATAAAACCTGACTTAATACTTTGGTATGGGTGGAGCAAAATAATACCAAATGAAATTTTAAATAAATATTACTCTGTCATGTTGCACCCATCTCCTTTGCCTTTATACAGGGGTGGTAGCCCAATTCAAAATCAAATTATAAATGGGGAAACTGTTAGTGCTGTAACTTTATTTAAAATGGATGAGGGTATAGATACTGGGGATATAATTTACCAGAAGCCTTTTGATTTAGATGGTGACTTAGAAGATATTCTCGCTAGAATAATAGATGTAGGACTCTCTTTAACATACGAAATGCTAAAAAATTTCCCCAACTTAAATCTGACCAAACAAGATAATTTAAATTCTTCTTTCTTTAAAAGAAGGAACCCTAGTCAGAGCGAAATAACTTTACAAGAATTAAGTGGTTCGAATGCAAAAAACATTTATAATAAGATTAGAGCTTTGCAAGATCCGTATCCTAATGCATTTTTACGTTTCTCAGATGGCTCTAAACTTTTTTTAACAAAATCTCATTATGAAAAATAAAAAAGATATTTGCGTTTTAGTTCAAGCTAGACTTGGTTCTCAAAGAGTTCCTCGTAAAATGATTAGGCCATTTTGCGAGACCACTCTGGTAGATGTTCTTTTTAATAAATTAAAATGTTTAAAATCCCTTCCTCAAAGCAATATTTATTTCTCTGCTTATGAAGATGAATTGAAGGAGATAGCCAATAATCATGGGATTAACATTTATCACAGGTCAGAAGCTTCCGCTAAATCTGAAGGCCAACCACTTTCTGAAATTTACGAGTGGTATGACAAGCTTCCATTTAAATATGTAATTTTAGTTAGCGCCTGTAACCCCTTGTTAGAAGTTGAGACAATCGATTCTTTCATTGATTCTTTCATAGAGTCTGATAAAGAGGGGGCTTTTGCGGTGTTCCCCAAGAAAACTTACTATTGGGACGAGCATGGTAACAATCTTACAGATTGGAAAGGCTCCACCATCATGAACACTAAGTTTGTTGACCCTGTTTACGAAGCGGCTCATTGCTTATATGCCTCTAGGATGGATATTATTGGCGATGGCAACTGGATGGATACGAAGTCACCACCAGAACCTCATCTTGTCGAGATGCAAGAGCTTGAGGCGTTTGATATTGATTACGAATGGCAATTTAAAATCGCAGAGCTTCTATATAAAAACTTATGATTTATTATGTTGATATAGACCATACTATTTTTAACACTCAAGGTATGGATTACGAAAATAGTAAACCAATCATTGACAGGATAGAAAAAATCAACAAACTGTATGATGAAGGTCATACCATTGTATACTGGACGGCTAGAGGCTCTGGGTCTGGTAAGGACTGGTCAGAGGTAACTCAAGAACAGTTTAAACGTTACGGTGTGAAATATCACACTTTAAAATTTGGCAAACCTGTATATGATCTATTTATAGACGATAAGAATATTAATTCAGAAGTTTATTTTAAATGAAGAAAGTAATCATCACAGGAGTCACAGGTCAAGATGGCAGCTTTATGGCTGACTACCTCTTGAAAAATACAGAGCATCTTATTGTTGCTGGTGTTCGTAGATTAAGCGTTAAGAACCACAAGAATATTGCTCATTTAGTAGATAATCCACGCTTCAAGCTTATTGATCTTGACGTTGCAGATCAAGCTAACACAGATATAGTAATAGCGGAGGAAAAGCCAGATTACTTCATTAATTTTGCGGCGAATTCTTTTGTGGGCGTAAGTTGGAAAATGCCAGTGAATCACATGGAGACTAACGCTATGGCGGTTTTGTATCAACTTGAGGCGATACGCAAACATTGTCCCGAATGTCGATACTACAACGCTGGCTCCTCAGAAGAGTTTGGGGACGTTTTGCATTCTCCTCAGTCAGAGTCTCACCCTTTGCGCCCAAGAAGCCCGTACGGAGTATCTAAGGCTAGCGCGAGGCATATGGTGAAGGTTTGGAGAGAGTCTTACGACCTGTATGCTATTCAAGGTTGGTTATTCAATCATGAAGGCACTCGTCGAGGAGAAGAGTTTGTCACTCGTAAAATCACAAAGAACGTAGCTCGTATTCAAAAAGAATACGCTAGCGGAGACTTTAAACCTCTAGAATTAGGCAACATAGATGCCTTGCGAGACTGGAGTGACGCTGAAGATTTCGTCAAAGGTATTTGGTTGATGCTTAATCAAGAAAAACCCAAAGAATATGTTCTTTCTTCAAATGAGACTCATACTATTCGTGAGTTTGTCGAGGAGGCGTTTAATTTTGCTGGTTTTGGTTTTGAGAAGTGCCGTTGGGATGGTCATGGAGTTAATGAAAAATACATGCATGAAGATAAGATTTTAATGCAGATTAACCCAGAATTCTATCGACCTGCTGAAGTACACTTGCTTTTAGGAGACTCTTCGTTGGCCAGAAGGGATCTTAATTGGAACCCTCAAACTGATTTCCTTGAATTAGTGAGGAAAATGGTTGCACACGACATCAAAGAGTGTTAACCTAACTTTATGCCAAGAGGTAAAAAGCAATGCCCTAGCTGCGGAGATTTAGTCGCAACTAGGGCTTCTTGTTGTAGCTGTGGTCACATCTTTACGAAAAAGAAAGATGCTAAACCTAAGACCACCAAACCTAAGACCGCTAAACCCAAGATAAGTAAAATAGATATCTTGGAAAGACTGGTTGAAGAGCCAAAAAATAATAAAAGTTTTTTTTATGCTAGGGAGATGAAGATGCTGAATGATTTAGTGGATCTCTATTCACTTGAATTCATGAATGTCGTCAACCTCGGCAGGAGATTCGAATCCTTAGCTTATTTCAAACATTCAAAAGTTAAGGAAAAGCTTGACAGGAGGTTCAGAGAGTTTAATTATGTGACAGACAAGTCAAGATACCCCGAATACAATCTAGGTGAAAAAAGTGGCGAAGATCGATTCGTCAAGAGAAAGAAAAAAACATTAAAAGACTTTTTAGAAGAAGAATAATATGGCTAATAAAAAAACAGCAGGGACGATAGACTCCAAAAATCTAGTTGGCAATTTTTTGAAGAATAATAAAGAAGATCACTTCAACTATGAAGAGCAGGTAAACTACAGGGTATCAAGTGGATCTCTGGAGTTCGACCACCATCTTGATGGAGGCTTTGGCCCCGGCTTGCATAGGTTTGTCGGAATGAATGAAGGTGGGAAGACTTCAGCCTCTTTAGAAGTCATGAAGAACTTCTTAAAGATGCCTAAATCAAAAGGGGTTTACTTCAAAGCGGAAGGTAGACTTTCTGACGAAATGATTAAGAGGTGCGGAGTAAAGTTTGTCTTCAATCATGAAGATTGGGAGGAAGGTACATGCTTTGTGTTTGAGTCTAATATTTACGAGACTGTAGTAGATTTAATGCGTCAGCTGGTATCCTCAAATGACGAGAAAAATAAATATTGTTTTGTGCTAGACTCTGTTGATGGGTTGATTAAGAAAGCTGATAACGCGAAAACATTTGAAGATGCTGTTCAAGTAGCTGGAGGAGCAAACATCGCTGCTACATTTATGAAGAAAATGTCAATTGCCCTTGGGAAAAGGGGTCACATGGCAATTTTTGTTTCTCAGGTTAGAGCGGATATCAAGTTAGACCCATATTCAAAAGCTCCCGTTCGCCAGACAACTGCGACAGGTGGCAATGCTCTACTTCACTTCGCCAACTGGATCATTGAGTTTGAGCCTCGCTTCGGTGGAGACCAGATACTACTTAATCCATCTGTGAAAAAGATGGACCCAAAGACCAATCCAGCTATCGGGCATTATGCTAAAGTTGTTGTAAAAAAATCTCCAAACGAAAAGACTAACACTCGGATATCTTATCCGATCCGTTATGGAAGAACTGGTGGCAATTCAATCTGGGTAGAGAAGGAGGTCGTTGGAACTCTTGAAGCTTGGGAGTTCATCAAAAAGGCTGGAGCTTGGATTTCGATTACAGAAGATTTTAGAGAAGTCCTTTCTGAAGGAGGCTTTTCGCTTCCTGAAAAAGTTCAGGGGGAGAATAAGTTATTTTCTTTGATTGAAGATGACTCGGCTCTCTGTCAATATTTAGTAGCATATTTTAAAAAAATGTTTAGTGGTCAAGAATGAAATTTTACTCTACAGACGGTAAGTTAAGAAATCTTAAAAACCCCAGAAAATATCACATAGATTGGGAAGCTTCTAGTCGTAGCAAGTTTCAGAAAAGCGTAAAAGATTTTCTATATCCATACTGGAATACTGATGTTGTTTTTGAAGAGTTTAAAGTTGTCGGTAGTCGATTATCATTAGATTTCTACAACGCTAATAAAAAAATAGCTATTGAAGTTCAAGGCGCTCAACACACAAAGTTTGTTAAGCATTTTCACAAGAATAGATACAAGTTTTTAGATCAACTTAAAAGAGATCAAAAAAAGCTCGACTTCTGCGAGATCAACGATATAAAACTGGTAGAGATATACCCCAATGACACTGTGGATCAGTCGTTTTTTGAAAACCAAGACATTTACTTATGAACAAAGATGAAGAAGCATTTTCAATCCCAAGTGGGTTTGTAGAGAAAATATACGAAATCTCTGGAGATTCTGACAAACATAAGGGTGTCATAATGGTTGCAGCTAATGAATCTGGCGACCCAATTGTCTATAGTAAATTTGATTCTGCAATCACAGAGTTGGGACTATTGAAAGCTCTTAGTCAGTATCTCACTAGAATGGAAAGTGAAAACGAACAACCTAATGATCTATAGTTACGAATTAGAAAAACAGCTTTTAGCTGGCCTACTAAAAGACCCGCCTTCCCTCATTGAGATTTCTAATTTCATTAGCCATAAGGATTTTTATTCTGAAACCTCTTTTTTGCATGCGACTATTTTCAGGGTAATTAAGCAGTCTGTTGATGCGGGGGAAGAGCTAGATAATATCATCTTAGCTCAAAGGGTTAATGAAGTTGGACTGAGCTTTGAAGGAAGTGTCAATGCTGCTGATTACATTAAGTCTCTGGCTATGAGATCTGTCCCTTCAGGTAATTTGATTAAAACAGCAAAGGAGCTTAAGAAGTTCTCCATCAGAAGAGAGATCGTAGAGTCTTCAGAGCTAATCTCCAAGAAGATGAAGGGGATGGCTCCAGAGTCCACTTATAGAGAGATTGTCGAAACAGCCGATCAGATTTACAACTCCAAGATTAACCTGTTTGATATTGGAAGCGATGTTCCCGAAAATATCTATGAAGATATGGAGCATATGATCGAGGAGAGAGGTAACAATCCAATCGAAGAGTTTGGAATGATGGGGCCGCACGATAAAGTGAATAACATATATGGTTCACTTTTGCGACCCGGGAACATCACCGTCATCGTTGCTCGTTCTGGAGTTGGTAAGACTCAGTTCTGTATGGATTATGCGACTAAGGTTGCACTAAAATACGATGTTCCAGTTTTACATTTTGATAATGGCGAAATGAGCAAAGAGGAACTAATCATGCGCCAGTGTGCAGCTCACTCTGGAGTTCCAATGCATCTTCTTGAAAGTGGTAAGTGGAGACAAGCTGGGCAGGATGTGGTCAATAAAGTTAGATCTGTATGGCCAAAAATAAGTAAATTAAAATTTTATTACTATAATGTGGGTGGAATGGATGTTGATGTAATGATTAACACTCTTAAAAGATTCTACTATTCCACTGTTGGAAGGGGAAACAAAATGGTTTTCTCTTTCGATTACATTAAAACAACTAATGACTCTACAGGCAACAAGAATGAGTGGCAGGTTGTTGGTGAGATGGTAGACAAGTTTAAAAGATGCATTCAGAAGGAAGTTCTTGAAAACGGAGACCCAGTTATCCCAATGATCACTTCTGTTCAGTCAAACAGGAGCGGTATCACAACGAACAGAAACTCTCAAAACATTATTGATGACGAGAGTATCGTATCACTCTCTGATCGAATCACACAGTTTTGTTCTCACATGTTCATCATCAGGCGCAAGACAGAGGATGAGATACAGTTGGAGGGTCAGCGATTTGGCACTCATAAGATGATCAGTGTCAAGTACAGAAGTCTGGGTAGAGACATAGCTGGGGCTATTGAACCAGTCCAAGTTGAAGACTCTCTAAGAAAGAACTTTATCAATTTAGACTTTAATAATTTTAATATTACGGAGTGTGGCGACTTGAGAGATATTGTCGCTGTACAAAATGGAGATCCACAATTAGATGACAGTATACCAGATGCACCAGCAAGACAAAACAGAGAAGACATCCCAGAGCTTGGTTCCCTCTGAAGAGTTTGAGAGGGTTTTAAGTTCAATAGGTTACAAACTTATTGATTGCGGTGATCATTGGAGATCACAAGCATTATACCGCGATGGAGACAATGCTACCGCTTTAAAAATTTATAAAAATACTGGAGTCTGGATGGACTTTGTAGAGCCTAAAGGGTCTTTACCTTTTGAAGCTTTAGTTCGGATGACTGTGGGTGATGACCAGAAGATTTCTGAAACTTTAAAAAAAATTAAAAGTGATAAACTTTATACTACCCCAAAAGTAGACAGAATAGAAATGGAACAAATTTATCCAGAGGACTGCTTAGATAAGCTTTTCCCAAATTACAAATTCTACAAAGACCGTGGGATCTCAGAGGAAACTCAAATAGCTTTTAAAATAGGCTTAGCTGGAGTAGGCAAAATGTACCGCAGGATGGTCTTCCCCATCTACAACCAAGACAACCATATTATTGGTTTCTCTGGTCGAAAGATAGACGAGGGTAACGATTACCCCAAATGGAAGCATATCGGCAAAAAGAATACTTGGGTTTACCCCGCATGTATTCAAGAGAATGAGTGTGGTGCGGAAATTGACCGTTTGAGTCAAGTCATCTTGGTTGAAAGCATAGGCGATGCAATGGCTCTATATGACCAAGGCGTTAAAAATGCCTTAGTATTGTTTGGGCTTTCGGCTAGTCCTAACATTATTAATTATTTGTCTAGCAAAGTCTTAGATGGCATTTACATTTCAACTAATAATGATTCTAAATCCTCACAGAATAGAGGGTTGATAGCCGCGATCAAGAATTATCTGAAGCTAGCAAAGTATTTTGATTTAGACCGTCTCACCATCAAACTCCCTCAAAATGGAAATGATTTTGGAGAAATGTATCAAAGTGGCTATAATATTGACAACTGGCTCAATAGGGATATAGATCGACAAGAGCAAAAAGATTATATTAGTAATTTTGTCTCTAAGAACCCAACCTTATTCACTAAGGCGGAAAGTAAAATGGCAAAAAAAATAAATGAGTGATCCTAAAATACCTTTATCTGCGAGTAGAATTAAAACCGCCCAAGGATGCTCTTGGTTGTATTGGTGCAAGTATAAGCTGAAGCTTCCTGATACCAGCAATGATGGAGCAAAAAGAGGTTCTATCTGTCACTTAATATTTGAACTTCTGGGAGAAAAAAAGCGGAAGGTTCATTATAACAAAATCATGGAGGCTCAAGATGTTTTCGCTGTGCCTTCTATTGAGCGTTTGATAATGAAGCATGCTCGTCGCGAAGAAGTTGATGATGAGGATAATATTCAACTGATCAAAGAGATGACCTTTAATGGTCTCAACTACGACTTCTTTGGTGGTGATTTAGACAAGCCTACAAAAGAGCTTTCTGAGCAGGATTTTGATATCGTAAAGAATGATGGTCAGATAGCTTACAGGGTCAGAGGTTTTATTGACAAACTCTTTTTGTATAAAAAGCAAAAGTTTGCTTTGATTAGAGACTTCAAGACCAGTAAAGATGTTTTCAAAGGTGACGATCTTGAAGATAATATGCAGGATTTAATGTATAGCTTAGCTACAAAGCATATGTATCCAGAGTATGAAAACAAGCAGAGCGAATTTTTATTCTTAAAATTTGAGTTAGATCCAGACGCAAAAAAAAGTGGAGTGATAAGAATGGCCCCTCTGAGCGATGAGGATCTTTTCGGGTTTGAACTACAGTTGACCGAGATTCAAAAGTATTTGGACAACTTCTCTGAAGATGATGCCTTATCTAACATGGCTTTAGACAAAGGTTTCCCCTCAGATAAATCGTTTAGCGGGAGACTCCTCTGTGGTTTTGCAACTCAAAAAGGAGAACTCAAAAAGGACGGGACAAAAAAGTGGCATTGCGCCATGAAGTTTGATTTCTTTTATTACGTTTTTAAAAATGCAAATGGCCAAATTGTAGGCTCCTGTTTTGAGGAGGAGTTCTCTGAGGATGCTGTTCCAGATGGATGCACCCACGAAATTCAATATTATAAGGGTTGCCCGTCTCATTGTTCTTGATCTTTGTCCAGAGTTGTGTAGAATGGGGGAGTAATGACCCCAGTATTTAAATCTACATACTCGTACGGCAAAAGCATCTTGACTCTTAAAGACGAGTCAGAAGAGTCTGGTTCAGACTCTCTAATTGAAATGTGTCTTGATAATGGCATTAAGGATGTTATTCTGGTGGAGGATAACCTCACAAGCTTCATGAAGGCGTTTAAAGTCTGTTTAGATAACGATTTGAATCTGTATTACGGCTTGAGGCTCACTTTCTGCAATGACATGAAGGAGGATTCCAAAAGCTCTAATCATAAAAATATTATCTTCGCAAAGAATGATGAAGGATGTAAGCTGCTAAACAAAATTTACTCTTGCGCTTTTACAGAGGGAGATGGCCGTATAGATTACGCCGCATTCAAAGGGTATTGGGATAGCTCAGCCCTATCCTTTGTGGTCCCCTTCTACGACAGTTACCTTTACGAGAATAATTTTCACCAAAAAAACTGCATCCCTAATCTAGAAGGATTAAACCCTGTCTTCTGGAGTGAAGATAACTCTCTCCCTTTCGACCACCTACTGAATATTAAGCTTGAAGAAGCTGTAAAAAGAAAGCAATATAAGGTTGTCAAGACGAAGACTATACTTTACAAAGAGAAGAAGGATGTCGAAGCTCTCCAAACATACAAGATTCTTTCGAATAGATCTTTTGGTAAACAATCAACCCTTAGCAGCCCAAACTTAAGCCATTTCGGAAGCGAAGAGTTTTGTCTGGAAAGTTACCTTGAACAGTCATGAATGATCAATTATTAAGATTTGATAAGAAGCAAAAGTATCTAGTGTTAGATACAGAAACTGAAGGCTTGAATTTGATCAAGTCAAAACCATACCAAGTGTCTTGGATCATAGCTCAAGGAGATACAATCTTAGAGAAGAATAATAGATATATTTGGTGGGAAGACTTAAATATGTCTGAAGATGCAGCTAGAATCACAAGGTTTGATAAAGACTTTTACAAATCAAAAGCTGAAGATCCAAAAGTTGTTTGGGGCGATTTCTCCAAAGAGCTTTATAATCCAGAATATAAAATCGTCGGTCAGAACCTCTTAGGGTTTGATGTGTACATGATTAATGTCTGGAGGAAGCTGATGGGTTTGGGGTCTGATCATTCTTATGTGAACAGAATTATAGATACTCTTAGTTTAGCTAGAGCTATAGCAAAAGAGGATAAGCCTGATTTTGACAACTTCATATGTTGGCAGTATGGTTGGAACAGCTTTTTCCAACGGGGTTTACGAACAGGGCAAGCAGCACTACTTAAAAAGTACAACATTCCTCATGATAAGAATAGATTGCACGATGCTCTCTACGATATCGAGATGAACTTCAAGATTTTTAGAAAGCAGTTATTTAATATAGAGCTATGAGATACAAAAATCCATTTCCAGCTGGAGTAAAGTTGCCAGAGATCGTAGTCCCAAAAGAAATTCTAGATGAATTGGGATTAAAAGAGGGTAGCCCAAACAAAGAGATTCTATACGAGCTTTCTAGAAAAGGTTTGAGAGAGAAGGGTGTTACTAAACTCCCAAATAATAAAGAGTACTATGATCGGACGATTATGGAACTTGAGATCTTTGAGGAGTTAGGATTTATTGATTATATCCTTCTCAACTGGGATGTACTTTACTATTGTAAAAAACAAGATATCCCGACAGGCGCTGGTCGAGGATCTGCGGCAGGTTCATTAGTCCTGTATCTTTTAGGTGTAACAAACATTGACCCGATTGAATATGACTTATTTTTTGAAAGATTCGTATCTAGAAGTAGAGCAAAACAAATTGAGCATGGTGGTGAAATTTTTCTTGACGGCTCTCTTCTTGCTGACGTTGACAACGATATTTCTTATAATCGTAGGAGTGAAGTCGTTGAGTACATTGAGAAGAAGTATAAGGGTCGGACATCTAAAATCTTAACCTTGAATACACTTAGTGGTAAGCTGTGCATTAAGGAATGTGGTAAGATTGTATCTGAACTCAAAGAGATAGATGTAAATCAAATTAGCGATAGCATCCCCAAGCAGTTTGGAAAGGTGGCTAAATTAAAGGTTGCTTATGAAGAGAGTGAGTCATTCAAGAAACATGCAGACAATAATCCTAAAGCATTTAAGATAGCTAGAAAGTTAGAAGGCTTAGTAAAAAATACTGGAGTACACCCTTCGGGGATTTCTATTTGCTACTATCAACAGTCAGACATCATGCCCTTGCAAAAGACTAATGACGGATCTTTAGTTTCGGGTTACGACATGGATGATGTTGCGAGCTTGAGTGTCAAGTTTGATATTCTGGGTCTGAGGACTTTATCAGTTGTCAATGATGTTTGCGAGAGATTGGGTCTGAATGTGAATGATATTGATCCTCATGACCCTTTGATTTATACAGCTTTATCTGACCTGCAAAACCCTCAAGGCTTGTTTCAGATCGAAGCGGATACAAACTTCAAAGTCTGTCAAAAGATTGCGCCAAGAAATCTTGAGCAGCTTTCCGCTGTCGTAGCTATTGCTAGACCCGGAGCGCTAGACTTCAAAGACCGCTATGCTGAATACGCCAAGACTGGAGAATCCCAATCAGTACATGAGTTCTTTGATTCTGTTCTAGACTACACAGGGGGTATCCCTCTTTATCAGGAGCAATTAATGAAGATGGCTGTGAAGGTTGGGTTCAGCTTAGACGATTCAGAACAGCTTCGTCGCATTGTTGGCAAGAAGAAGATTGATCAAATGCCAGCTTGGAAGGCTAAGATTAGCGAGAAGGTTAGCCAGCTTGAGAATTCAGATCCTGTTATAGCTGATGTTCTGTGGAAGGTAGCCGAAGACTCAGCAAACTACTCCTTCAATAAATCCCACTCAATTAGTTATGCGTATTTGGCAGCTATTACAGTTTATTTAAAATTTAAATATCCACAAGAATTCTTTTTAAGCCTTTTGAGATTCGCCAAGTTTGAGCCAAACAGTCATGAAGAAATAGCAAAGATATCTCAGGAGTTGGCTAATTTTGATATTACGCTTCTCCCACCAGATCTCAACAAGTCAGATATTGACTTCAAGATTGAGGGTAAGGATATCAGATATGGTCTAAATTCAATCAAGGGCGTTTCTGAGAAGGTTTTGATTAACCTTCTAGATTTTAGAGAGGGTTCTTTTGCAAACAAGTATGAGGTGTTTGTGGTGGCAAAGCAGGTTGGTCTTAATATTGGTGTATTATCTAGTCTAATTCAAGCTGGTCTTTTAGAATCTTTTGTTGATGGCAATCGTTCTGACTTAGTGTTGGAGGCTCAAGTTTTCAACGCTTTAACAGATAGAGAGAAAAGGAATTTTATAGCGTTGGGTGAGAAATATAATTACAATATAATAGACTCAATTAATGATGTTATAACTCATGAAATGGTCGCAGATGACAACAAAAAGATTTTCAGAGATACCAGAATCAACACCTTAAAGAAAAAGTGGGAGCCTTACAAGGAGATTTGCAGACTCAATAAACACTCTATTAAGTATGCGAACTGGTATTTTGAAACCAAGCTTTTGGGCTACAGTTACTCTTATAGCATCAGGGATATATTTAAGCACCCTGAAGATTACCAATGCTCCGAATCCGTGAAGATGGCGGGTGAGAGATCTGAAGTAAGATGTGTTGGTGTATTAGCTGACATAACCAAGAGAACAAGCAGGAACGGCAATAAATATGCTAGGCTGGAACTGCACGATGAAAAAGGTGTGATTAATGCGTTATTTATGGATAGTAATAGAGAATCACGCTTGACAGATTACCTTGATGCTGGTAATAAATTGCCTAAGAAAGACGATGTGGTCATACTCACAGGAAGTAAGGGTGACGACATAATATTTGCTAATACAATAAATACTTTAAAAGATAAGATTTATATGAAGCTTTCTCAGGTAAAATAAGCGTAACTATATATGATGTCTCTAACCGATTATAATCTGACTCCAAAAGCAAAAAAAGCTATAAAGGATGCTAAACTTTTCGCCAAATCAAATAACCATGCTCTAATTAGGATACCCCACTTATTTTACGGGTGCTTATGCAACCTTTCTGATAGGGTGCGACTTTTGCTTGAAAGCAGAGGTATTGAATACTCATCTAAACAATATGTAAAAGATTTCAAAGGTTTCTGTACTGAAAACGACAGCTACTTTTCAAGATCTAAAAACGAAAATGCTTGGCATTCTGAACTCAACGATGTCATATCTGACGCTAAGTCATTCGCTGACGATAATGAAGACTTTTTTATTGGGGTAGATCATATACTTTACTGTATTTTGTCATCTCAGTTCTGTAAGGTTATACAATCAGATTCTTGCGATATATTAAGCATGTCTGAAGTTCTCCTTGAATTGATCATAGACGCTAATTTAGCAATCCCTAAATCGGAAGTTTTTTCTCTTGAATCTAAGCCTTCAGAAAAGTTTTTAGACTTACTTAAGACATCTATGGAGGGCGAGCCTTCTGGATTTTTAGATGAGTACTGCGTGAATCTTAATGATCGAGCTATGGAGGAAAATCAAGTCCCTATAACCTCAAGGGATGAGGAGATAGATAGTTTGATTGAGATTTTGTCAAAAAAGAATAAAAGTAATGCTGTATTACTGGGAGATTCTGGCGTTGGTAAAACGGCAATTGCTGAAGGATTAGCTCAAAAAATAGTTAGGGATGAAGTTCCAGCCCATATCAGCTTGTGTACCGTATACAGCGTTGATATGGCATCTATGGTAGCTGGTACTCAATACAGAGGTCAGTTTGAGGAGAGATTCAAAGGTCTACTCAAAGATGTTGAAATGCACCCTGAAGCTATTCTGTTTATTGATGAGATTCATACCTTAATGGGTGCTGGTAACTCCAGCGAGAACGGTATAGACGCTTCAAACATGCTTAAACCCGCGCTTGCTAGAGGAGAAGTTAAATGTATAGGAGCTACAACCTTCAAAGAGTACGAAAAGTCTTTTGGCAAAGATCCCGCCCTCAAAAGAAGGTTTGATAAGGTTGAGGTAAAAGAGCCGACAAAAGATCAGACAGAGCTTATGATCAACAATAGCATCTCATACTATGAAAATTTTCATAAAGTTAAATACTCAAAAAGAAATATCCGAGACATCTTAGATCTAAGCGAAATATATCTATCAAATAAAAAGTTTCCTGAAAAAGCTTTCGATGTCATCGATCAAGTCGGAGCAAAAGCAAAAATCGAGCAGGACTATCCCGCTGAAGACTTAGCTAATATTAGAGAAAGATTCTCTGAAAAAGGCAAAGATTTATATAAAGAGGAAGAATCGGGGCAATTAATTAAAGAATATATTAAAGATTTAGTATCTTATATAGACAAAGAAGACAAAAAAAGAAAAGTTTCAAGGAATCATATTCTTGAGGTCTTCGAAAAAAAGACGGGCATACCTAAAAAAATAATTGGAGAAAGTAACAAATCTTTTTCTAATTTTAACAAGAAGATGCGGTCTGAAGTTTTTGGTCAGGACGAAGCTTTAGACAGAATTTATAATATCCTCGCTTCTGTAAAGGTGGGTCTAAACGATCCAAACAAACCCTTGGCTAACTTCTTATTTGTTGGCCCAACCAGTGTTGGTAAGACGTTTACGGCCAAGAACATTTCTAAACACTTTTTTGGCAACAAGAATTCATTCCTTCAAATCAACATGAGTGAATACCAAGACAAGACTGGCATCTCTAAATTGCTTGGAGCAAATGCTGGTTATGTTGGTCATGAAGATGGGGGAATCCTAAGTGAATTTGTTATAGATAATCCAAACTCTGTTATTTTGTTTGATGAGATTGAGAAGTGTGATCCCAAAATTCTAGATCTGCTCCTGCATCTACTCGACGAAGGCTACATTTCAGACAGCTTCAATAGGCGCATTGACTTCTCAAAATGCATTATTGTGATGACAACAAACATTGGCCACAAAGAAGCTACAAAAAACACAATGGGCTTTATGTCCGAAAATAATGAGCAGGATTCTTATAAAGAAAGTTTGAGTAAATATCTACGACCAGAGCTAATAGCTAGAATACAAAATACCCTAATCTTCAATACACTAAATGATGAGATTATGGCGAATATTGTGGGTGTAGAAATAAAAAAGATTAAAAATCGTTTATCTGACAAAGGCATCAATCTTTCCGTTCCAAAAACAATCCAGAAGTTTCTAGTTAAGGAGGTTAAAGCTAAAAAACTAAATGCTAGGAACATAAAAGCCTTAGTTGTTAAGTTAATTCAGTTCCCACTAGCCTCATTTATTATGGATGGGGAGAAAAATAAAAAATTATCACTAAAAGTTGTTGACAAAACTATCAAAGTCTACTAATATACAAACATGAGTAAGTCAGTTCTTAAAGCTATTCGTAATTCAAAAGGTCGTTTCTTCGGCCTTTACACCAAGCAGGGCGAATCCCTTAACGCCCAGCTTCAATCTGAAACAGACCAAACAATTGTGATCTATGATCGCAATTTTAATCGTACCCGCCGTTTATCGAAAACCAGTATCGCTGGAGTGCGTTCAGGTTCTCGCACCTTTGGTCGAGTTCGTGGATAAATTAATATTATGGAAAAAAGTGAGAAAGGCTTCGTGCCAACATTGTTGTTATGCTTCTTTTTAGGAGTATTTGGAGTGCATAGATTTTACGTTGGTAAAATTGGAACAGGAATTTTGTCTCTTTTGACTTTTGGAGGTCTAGGCGTATGGGCGACGATTGATTTTGTCATGATTGCCATAGGCTCGTTTAAAGACTCTCAAGGTTTAGTTATAAAAAATTAGGATAGGTAATATTGGGTTGTAGCCATAACGCAAGACCCGTCCCTTTAAAAGGGGCGGGTTTTTGTTATAATCATTTGTGAACATTAATTCAATATTCAAGGGCAGGTTATATAATTTGCCTGTTGCTAGTAACCCTAGTAAGGCAGAGCGCAAGATTGTTTCTAAAATATTAGATTCTTGCGATATTAAAACCACCGAAAGCAAAACCTCCCTTCTTTATGTTGAAGAGGATTATGATTTTTACACTATAAAGGGCGATGTTCGCGGGTTTGATTTGAAATTTTCACTAGATCATGAGAGTAAAAACTTTTTTAGAGAAATCAAAAATGTAAAATCATGCAAGTCTCAATACTCCCCGAAGTATGTAAAAAGCGATACAATAAAAGTGGGTGACAAAGTTTGTTTTCTGCTTTGCGAGTCGGATTTATCTGAATCTTTGTTTGATTATGGCAGGTCTATCCTATCTAGTCATTTGACTTTGTTTTGCGACTGCTATGCAGATTTCGCTTCTAACTCAAACTACAGGACTCTATATAAGACTATCGTCAAAGAGTCTGTTATGGAATCCGACATGGATCAAATATTTGATGAAGATCAAAAAGAGTTTATCCAAGATAATTCTGATTATGAAAAATGCAAAACAATTGTAGACCAACTTAAATCAGAGATATTAGATCGTGTAGAGAAGCTCCCTAAATTGTATACTGGGAATATTCTTGGTGATATGAGTAAGAATTCTATATTTACTTGTGGAGATCAGTTTCTATTTAAAGATCTAAGGTTTGCATGCAAGGGACACATCTACTCAGATATAGCAAATATAGTTTTATTTTATGGTTTTAATACCTTTGTAGAAAGCGAACTTTTGAAAACAGCCTCGGAGAAATGTGGAATAGATTTGAATAAAGATCTATATAGACTTTATTATGAGCTGGAGTTGAGGCGTATGGCTTTATACTATTTACTACAATATTTAAAAGAAGTTTATGTTTACGAGTCTATGAGGGTCGAAACGATAATTCAAATTATAGACTCTTTCTCTCAAAGCTATAAAAGACTTTGCAAGATACCTATTTTTAAAGAACATAGAAAGTTTATATTGAGAAATATAACGGAGCCTGTTTTTGACAGACGAGTTAAAGATTAATTATTGAATTATAAGATCTTTTATGTATCATCATTTATGATTGTTCAGCTTTACAAACCTAACCCTAGAAATACTGGGTGCGCCTTTAGTTGTGATATCGGTAGCGCTAATCAGAAAGGCGAGCCTTGTGTTTATGTTAGGGCAGTCAAACAATTTTCTTGGGATAACAATAAGAAAACTGGTTCTTTTTCGCAAAACTCAAAGAATCCAGAAGCTTCTATTTCTATCAAACTTAACGAGGTTGAGATTGGGGGGTTGATTCATGCGATTGAAAAATATACAGAGTTTTCTGCATATCACTCCTATGAAGACAATAAAACTCAAATTTCTTTTAAGCCTTGGGAGAGGCAGGGAAGATCTAATGCTTTCTCTTTTGGTATCATTAGGAACTCTACCAACAAGTTTGGTATTGGGGTAGAGATGTCAGAGGCTTATTGCTTGCTTGAATTTTTTAGGTTTGCCCTGCAAGAGATTTATGCCTTCCGTCTGACTAAAAACGAAGAAATCAAGTCGCGAAAGTGAAGAAAAAAGTTTTAATTCATTCTAATTCTTGTAAAGCCTTTACGGGTTTTGGAAAGAATAAGAAGAATATCATGCGCTACCTACAGAATACAGGTAAGTATGAATTAATCGAGTTGGCTAATGGTTTGGAGTGGTCTAATCCTCAATTATCTATAATGCCTTGGCAAGCTGTTGGGGCGATGCCATCAAAATCCACCTTGTTAGGAATGAATCAGGAGCGTCAGAGGGCAGAAGGTTATGGCTTGTCTGCTGTTGATCGCGCAGTGAAAGAGTTCAAGCCTGATGTATATATTGGGATGGAGGATATTTGGGCGTTTCAAAATTATCATCTGAAGCCTTGGTGGAATAAAATTAATTGCATGATTTGGACTACTTTAGATAGTCTACCAATTTTATCCCAAGCTATTGAATATGCGCCAAAAACTAAGAATTACTATGTTTGGGCTTCTTTCGCTGAAAAGGCGATGAATGAGATAGGCTACAATCATGTAAAAACTCTTAAAGGGTCGTTAGAGCATGATAATTTTATACGATTGTCAGATGACAAACGTAAAAATTTACGAGAGCGTTACGGCTTATCTGATGAGTTTATTATTGGTTTTGTTTTCAGGAATCAACTGCGTAAATCTGTGCCTAACCTGCTAGAAGGTTTTAAAATTTTTAAAAGTAAAAACCCAGATTCTAACGCTAAGCTTCTTTTACATACTCATTGGTTGGAAGGGTGGGACATCAATAAATTAATCTCTGAAAAAGGTATAGATAAGTTAGATATCCTCACTACATACGTTTGCTCTAATTGTGGATCTTACCATATTTCACCTTATCAAGGTCAGAAAAAAGATTGTCCGAATTGCGGCTCAAAAGAGACTGTAAATACAACGAATACTCGAAAAGGAGTAAGTGAAAAACAGTTGAATGAAATTTATAATCTTATGGATTTATACTGTCATCCATTTACCAGTGGTGGGCAGGAAATACCAATCCAAGAGGCTAAACTGACGGAGCTTGTGACTTTAGTGACTGACTACTCATGTGGGGTAGACAACTGTACTGAAGAAAGCGGGGGCATCCCTCTTAACTGGAGTGAGTATAGAGAACCCGGGACGCAATTTATCAAAGCTTCAACCTGCGCGAACTCAATCGCTAATCAGATTGAAAAGGTTCACGCGATGTCATCTTCACAAAAAAGTGAGATGGGTAAAATCGCTCGTCAATGGGTGATTAATAATTTTTCTGTTGAAGTCATTGGTAAGAAGTTGGAGGAGATTATTGATAACATGCCATCTGTTGATTACGACTATGATTCAAAACATAGAGATTACAATCCAGACTATGAAGTTGGATCTTATAGCAATAAAGAGGACTTCTTGATCAGCTTGTATAAAAACATTCTAGATGAAGATGTTGATAAAAACTCAACGGGAGTAAAGCACTGGATAGAAAAAATTCAATCAGGTGAAAAACCAGAGCAGATAATTGGTCATTTTAAAAATATTGCTAAACAACAGATTCAAAAGTATAAAGCTCTCTCTCTAGAAGATTTACTTGGTGAGGAAGATAGTGGCTCTAGAATAGCTGTCATACTCCCTCAATCCGCAGTCGATGTTTTATTGGTTAACTCTCTAATGAAAAGATTTAAAAAATTGTATTCAGATTATAATATTTATTTTTTCACAAGTCCAGAATATTTCGAATTCATTGAGGATAGCCCCTATGTATTTAAAATTTTAAAATACGATAAAGAGATCGAAAACTGTTTGCTTCTAGAGGGGACAGGAGAGTCCAAGGGGCTTTTTGAGGCGGCGTTTTACCCGCATACAACCACTCAGAAATCAGTATCCTTCACGCACAATGGAATCACTAAACACGAATTTTCGTTTGTATAATGTCTCACTTACTTCATGAATACTCAAAGAGTTTAGGTGTAAAAGCCTCTAGGCCAGATGTCCAACAACATTTCTTTCCATGCTTAGACGAAAAGTTTATAGTATTTTTTGATGGCGATCAAAATCAATCTAAAATTTATAAACATTACTCTACAATCTTCCAGCTTATAGGTAAGACTTTAAGAGATCATAATATTAAAATATACCAAATCGGAGGTGAAAAACCAATCGTTGGAGCGAATAGGCATTTGAGTTGCAGCTTTAAAAATGAAGCTTACATAGTCTCAAAGAGTATGCTTTATATTGGCCCTGATAGTTATTTATCTCAGTATGCCAGTTCTCAAGACGTAAAAACTATTACCTTATACGGCAGCAATTACGCAAGCAACACAAAGCCTTTTTGGGGCAGCTTTAAAAATAAAGTTTGTCTAGAGCCAGATTGGAGTTGTAAACCATGTTTTTCTAGTCATGATCCACAAAAACAAATAGATTCGATTAAACCAGAGTTAATTTGCGAAAAAATATTAGAGCTTTGCGGGTTATCTCATTTAATCTTTAATTTTAAAACATTAAATATTGGTGATTCCTATTATCAAAAAATTGTAGAGGTTATTCCCACTTCAATAGTGGAAGGTTTACCAAAAAGCATTTTTGTTCGTATTGATTATGGAGTGGAGGAAGAGCCTCTACTTTACTATTTCTCTAATCACGAAGTGGTGTTACTGACAGATCAGTTAGTACAGGTAAACATGTTACTTCAACATAAAGATAACATAAAAAGGATTATATACACAATCCAAGATAAAGATGATACGATTCCTGAAGAGTATTTCGAGGCTTTGAAAAAATTAAATATTGATTTTATTTTGCTATCTAAAAAAGAAGAGGACTTGCCTGAATTAAGGAATAAATATTTTGATTGTCAAGTTCATCTTAAAGATGGTGACGAGGATAGGGTAGAGTGTTCTAAAAATGCCAAGTTTTTAACGAACAAAAAACTTATTGAAGGGGATAAGGTCTACATGAGTTACGCTCATTACAAAAAAGGGCTTGACTCCTGCGATAAAGTATTGGATACTCCTGAATACTGGGAAGAGTCCAAACACTTCTATATTTATGAGCAAGAAAAAAGTAGCTAAGAAAGCCGCCAAGAAAGAACTATTCGGACCTGATGTTTATCAGAGGGATGAGTATGGTCTTTTAGAGAATGTTAATTACATCTTTAATGGAGATGGTTCGGTGAACTGGAGATCTATGATCAAGCCTGAGTTTCTTTACCCAAATCGTGACTGGTTCAACTCTAGGAATAAACCTATGCCTCAATCATCCGAGGGTTTGGCTGACAATCAGCTTTTAATTATGCTTGGCGGTATTAAGGAGCTTGCTCGACTGAGGGGTTTTGAAAGCGTCTCATTTCATACAGAAAACATTTCTGAGAGCTACGTCATCGCTTCCTGTGAGATTGTGTGGTCTCCTAACTACGAAAGCGGAAAAGAGAGGGTTGTCTATCAAGATGTAGCCAATGCCACCTTAGACAATACAGACTCATTCGCTTCTAAGTTTTTGGAGACGATAGCTTGCAATAGGGCTTTCGTCCGTTGTGTTCGCAACTTCTTGAATATCCATATCGTAGGCGCAGATGAGATTGATAAGTCGAAAGGGGCTAACAACAGTATTTCTGTAGAGTGTGTAGACGCTGCCGCTACAACACCTATTGGTCTTTTGCAAAAAACCTTACTATCTAAAAAGGGTGTCTCATCTTTTGATGATTTCATTCAATTGCTTAAGGTGTTTTGGAAGGACGAAACTTACAAAAATGAGGATGTCGCAAAATGGAAATCTTGGAAAGATGTTCCAAGTAAAGAGATCCGTAAGCTTATTGGGCTTTTACACAAATGATAAAAAGGATAGTCAGCGCGGATGAATTTTACAAGGTTGTAGATGACGTTTCTAATTATCTAGACCTCAACGAGGAGTCTAATAATTATTATTACCTAGTACCCAATAATGGAGATGCAATAAAAAAAGCTTTTGGACATGATAGAATGTTAGCTTTTAATGTGTTTGTTTGGGCTAACCTAAATAATTTAGGTAAATATGATGCTGTGATAATTTTTGTTAAAGATAAAAGTCCAAAACACGGACAAGAGATTTTTTCTGAATATGTTTGGCTGTCAGCTAATCCCAAGGCGGGTTACAAACTGTTTGCTACAGCAACAAAATTCGCTAAAAATAACGGCTTTGAATATATATCTGTGAGTATTTCGGAAAAATCTCCAAAAAAAGACAAGGTAAAAAAACTTTACAAAAAATTAGGTTTTATAAAAACCTCAGAATGTTACATAGCAAAATTATGAGTGGAAAAACTTGCAAAAAAATCAGAAAAGCATTATCATTAATCAATGAAGACCCGACATCAAGAAGGAATTACAGAAGATTCAAGCGTCAGTACCAACGTGTCCCATCTCAACACAAATCAGACTTCATTAAAGCGACAGAAGGACTCTTCCAGTGATTGGAGTAAAAAGAGAGTCGGTGGATTTTGGATCAAAAAAGATGTATTAGGCAATAATTATTTGTCTGGTTCTGTCATAATTGAAGACGAGAATCCTGAGTGTTTTCATATCTTCAAAAATCGCTCAGAGGCTAAAAATCAACCTGATCGAATTTGTTATAAAATATCCAGCAACTCAGAAAGGGAGGAGGTTGGCGCTTTTTGGATTAAGAAAAGCAAAAAGGGCAAAGATTACCTATCTGGGGTGATTCGCAGACCTAATAAGAGTCCTCAATCTGTTCATATTTATCCAAATGATTTTAAGCAAGGCAATCAACCTTTATATAATTGCTACTTAGTTTGACTTTCGTCTCTAAGTCTTTGATTTTCTTCCCTCAAGAATTTAATCTCAACTTTCAATTCTGTAACTTGGACGGTCAGCTCACTTATTTGAATTCTCATAGCCTCCTTCTCCTCTGAGGAGCTAATAAGCAAGGCTTCTAGCTTGCTCACTCTATCAATTAGGTTACTAAGCAGGACTCCTTCTGTTTGGTAATCTAATTTTTTTATTTGCTGTTCGGCATTTAGTCTTTGACTCATATATTTCCACAAAGCTCCCCCGAATAATGCTGACACTACGGATGAGATAATTGTCCAATGATCCATAGATTTAATTACACAATTTATTTTAATTAATATTAAAATATTTCAAAAAATTTGATTTAGGTGTAATTAAAATCAAATGGGGGAAACAGATAAAAATCTTGAAGAAGCTACAGCATTAGCTTTAAAATACTGCAACCCAGATGATAGCGAAATTATCTCTGATCTTGACAGACATTTGCGAGAGGCAGCTTGGACGCTACTCGAAAGAATTAATAATTTAGAGAGTCAAGAATGTGTTTGTGAGGGGTGTGCATCTAAGGTCGCAGAAGAGGTAGAAGAAGTAGAAGAAGTTGAATCTACCCCTGAAGAGCAGCAAGAAAACCCAGAAGTCGAAGGTGAATCTTCAGATGATTCTAACTTGCAAAAGCTTATAGAAACAGATAAAAATAATAAGAGGCTAACAAAAAAATCAAAAAACGTTACGGTAGGGGTTGGAGTTATAGCTGCTACAACTCAAAAAATGGCAGCAATGGGAACCGCTGGAGTAATGACAATTGCAAGCGGAACCTATTTCCAAGCCAAAGCAGCGAAAACAGAAGGTATAGAGATAGCTGTTGTTACAGAGCAAGAATATGGAGCATTTTCCAAATTCAATAGGTTTACTGAGTCAGTTTTAGGCATTTCGACCTTCGAAGGCATTAGAGAATACGCTGAAAAAGGTTATGGTGACATTAAAGGATCTAATCCATCTTCTCAGGAGAACGAAGAAAAAGAGGAGCTTTCTGAAGAGGAGAGGATAAAGAGAGATAAGGAATTACTTCAAGCAAGGGAGGATCTCAAAATTAATTCCAATGAGCCTCCCACGAACCCCCCCAAACTATCTGATTACTAATCATGGAAGAAATATTCGACAAAATTTTAGCGCCCTATATGTCTTCGATGCCTGAATTTGTAATCGCGGCAATGGGTCTAGTTGGGACACTTGCGTTTTTTGCGCCAGAAGATAGTAGGTTAGGTAGATTCCTTAGCAAAATCACTGGAAGATTGTCAAAATTTAAAGATTACTTACTCAAAAAACTTAAAAAATGAAAAAATTAACACCTCTATTATTGTCACTATTTGTCTTATGCTGTTTTTGTAAAGCAGCTATCGTCACCTTTACAGGTGGGGCGGCAGACTTAGAATCAGGTGGCACTATCATCACAACCACAACTTCTCAAAATTATGGGGTCATTAGCTATCAAGAGCAATCTGTTATTCTTGAATATGTTTCACCTACCGAAGATTGGAGTTTTCAGACTGTAGGTGATTACTATGATGTGGGGAATGATGTTATTCACGGTCATTGGACTGCAATCTCTGCTATAGAGATTTCTCTTCAAAATAACAACCCTTTCGATTTACAGTATTTTCAGATCACTTCGAATACTTCGGTTGGTGGGCAACCAGCTACAAATGAAGAAAATATAGGTATTCAAGGCTACTTAAATAGTTCTTCTGTTACGGAGATATACGCTTTGCCCAGTGTAGATTGGGGCGCAGCAAGCACTAGAGATGTTTTCCTGCCCAGCTCTTTTAATAACGTCGATAAAGTAGTTATCTTTGATAGGGGCATATCAGGAACTCACACTGGTAATTCAAGTTGTCCTGAGTGTGGTAATTCAGGTTTTTGTTTTGGAATGGACAATTTTGTGTTTGATGAAGCTGTTCCTAATTCTCTTGTTCAAGGTAATGGTACTACATTACCAATAGTCCCAGAAGCTAATTCTTTACTATTTTTAACTGTAGCTTTGCTACCTCTATTCAGAAGGAAGCGCTAATTATTGATTGTAAACTTCGCGCTCTAGCTTCCTATAACGAGCATCTGAATGCCAAACTTCGTTAGTTTGGGGAGTGTAAATCCCTTCCTCAGTCTGAATCGGCTGACCCGCCTTGAGCTTCAAGGAAGACGGCTGATATATGTTTAAACTGCTTGTTTTCGGTGAGGAGCTGCCCCCGCAAGAAGTCAGCGCGATCATTGGACTCATTGTCACCAATAGCGCGTAGCCTTTCAATTTCTTCGATAAATTCATTTTTCTGTTTATTATGTTTTTCTGTGATTTCAAAAAACGCAAGTTTGTTCCTCAAGGCGAGATACAACTCAATGCTTTTTAAGATGGATTTAATCAGAGACATTACTTTGCTTGTTTTTTACTATTAAAAATCTCTTTTTCCCCATCATCTTCTATAACTTTCACTGAGCCAGAGACATATTTGGCGCAATTAATCGCTTCACCCTTTAAAAGGTACGAGTGATGATATTTCTTTCTTTTATCGTATACACGATATTTTACTAATTCTTGATTCATTATGGTGTGAATTCTAAAGTTATCTTGGCTACAAATGTTTTATCATCAGAGATCATTCCTTCAATTAGACACTTGCCTTCTCGTAAGGAGACACGCTTCCCGTCAAAAAGATACTTCTGTTCATCAATACTAATTTGAGTTACACAGGCGTTTATACCAGATTCTACGTTAATTATATCGTAATCCACAATTTTATCTTGTAGGTGTTTACTGCTATCATTTGTGCCTATTACTTTAAGCTGTTTTTTCATCTTTTCTGTATTATACCATAGGACGGTTTCGTCCTTATCATTAAATATTATAGCTCTTTTATCGTATCTATCAACCCATTTCTTGTATGAGTCAGATTTAAAAGTTCTCCTTATCACTGAAGAAAAATATTTGTGATTATCAGATCTGATAAAATCCATTATAGAATAAGCGGCTTCAAATGTTTTCTTAATATTTCGGGGTTTTGTAGAGAATACAAACTCAATCAAATTAAAGTTGTCGCATTCCTTATTGTATATGTAAAGAATGTTTTCATTATTTAGCTTAGCGACATACACATTACATTCCTGCCAGAAATTATCAAAATATTTTTTGATTGACCGTTCTCGCATAATTCTAGACCCTGAGCAGAAAACCTTAAAAGGTTTAGATTTTTGACAGAATTCTTGAAAATCATCCCAAGCTTCTTCTTTGTTGATTAGTTGTTTAATTATCATTTATCCTGTCTATAATAGTAAAAGAAGTGTAATATTAAACATGGCGGTTGAAGGAAGAAATGAAGTAGCAAGGAGTTTGTTGGATTTACAGCCAACAGCAATTGTTGAGTTATATACATTGCGTCCAGATACTACCAATAGCCCGAATCTGTCTATCGCTTTCCACGGCGGTTCATTATTTGGCAAAAACATTACTTGGCAGGGCATTGAATATGTCCCAGTCCCTATAGAATCCGAAGGTTTTGGGGTTTTTGGCGATGGCACTTTACCTCGACCCAAAATTAAAGTAAGCAATAATAACAAGTTGATTACCTTTTTACTGGGTAAATATAAAGATTTTAAAAATGCTTCTATATCTAGAACAAAAGTTTTTGTTAAACACTTGGACGATGCAAACTTCGATGGCCAAAACCCTTTCGGTCTAGCTAATACTGAATCTGAAATCTCAACAGAGAAATATTTAATAGGCCAAAAAGTTCAAGAAAATAAAGCATTTGTTGAGTTTGAGCTTAATTTACCTTTAGATCTTGACAACTTTGACATAAATTATAGAACGGTAAATGCAAAATACTGTTATTGGACATATAGAGGTTTAGGTTGCCAATATGAAGGTAAACCTGTTGAACAAGAAGATGGGAGCGCCTTTGTTAACGCGCTTGGAGAAAGGGTGGTGTTAGATGCTACCGAAGAAATGATAAGGACGGGTCAATTATTCTATGAAGCGGAGAAACAGTATAATGTCGGGGAACCTGTTTATTTAGAAAACTCAAGAATAATAATTGGGAGACAACAAGATCATGAACCAATTTTTCATAAAACTTGGTATGTTTGCGTTAGTGGTAATATTGGTCAGCACCCAGAGGATAACAAATCTTTTTGGCAAAAAGATGGATGCAGCAAAAAGATCGAAGGGTGTCAAAAGAGATTTACTAGTGATAGCTTAAAAAGAATATCTTTAGGTGCGGAGGAAACGGGTTTTAATTATCTACATCTAGATCGGGAGGAGGGTGCAACTTTAGCTACTTTACGCCCCGAGGTAACAGGAATATTCAATAGCCAAGAGTGGACTGTTTCTCTTTGGATGCGTGGAGACAAACAATTTCAAGATAGTTCGGGCAATTTTACGGACCCTGCGGTATTCGCTACTAAAGCTTTACCTAGAACAAATAAACTTTTTACTCCTGTAGACGAGGGTGAAGTTTCGGCTTCAGGCTCATTTACAGATAGAGTTACAGCTAACCTACACTTTTCTTCTGCAATTCCGGGCGAAGAGGGTCTCTTCTTAGAGCTTTCAGCTCCTCAACAAAAGAATGACAGAAGCTATACAAAAAAAATACCCACAAAAATAGCATCATCAGAACATTTTCACTGTGTGATTCTCAGAGGTATGTCAAGAGGGGCAACACGAACAAGAGGCCATATTGAAATACTTGTTAACCCATACAAAAATCAATACGGAACATTTAGTTACTCAAACAAAGTTGAAATGAGATCAAATCGTTTTAATTTTGGTGTTGATTTCTTTTCTATATTTGGTGAAGCTACAGGGGTAAACGAAGATCCCGTCAATCAAATAAATAAAGAAAATTGTTTTGGTGGTGATATAGCTCAGGTTTGTGTTTGGGGCAGAAAATTGTCTAACGATGAAGTCACTTGGATTGGCGCTGCTAATAGTATAGCTGATTCAGAGTTTTACTTGACTGATAATGGTCTGCAAAAACGTGTAGATCTTTATTGTGATTATGCCCCTCTTTCATATGGGGAAACTACAGGATACTTGTCCTCCTTAAGGACGGATTTAAAGGGGTGGTACGACATGACTACAGCTACTGTTAGCGGTAAATTTCTTAGCCTTGATGAGTCGGATGGAGATAACCACCTAACAGGATTTGGCGACACTAACCAATTTGAAACACGGAGGCTAGATTACACAGTAGGTAAGTTTGAACAGTTTATAGCTAACCAAAATGCTCTACAACCTTTACCTTTTGGTGGGTTCCCCGGCACAGACGGATTTGATTACAAAGCTTTAGGATCACAAAATATATGAATTTAAAACAAAAACTACAAGAAATAGTTGATTATTCAGATAATAACCCATTTGTAGAAATTTGTGGTTTTTTGGGTTTTGATGAGAAAACAGAAAGCTATGTAGTGCAACATTTGGAAAACATATCGGAAGACCCCAGAAACAACTTCATGCTAGACCCTTTGGAGTATCTAATCTTCAAAGATAAATTTGATATGGTCGCCATATACCATAGCCATATCAACGTGGATGAGCAGCCCTCAGAGTTTGATGTAAAAATGTGTAATAATTGCTGCATACCCTTTCTCATATACAGTTTAGAAACTAAAAAATTTAATCTTTATGAGCCACAAAATCTAGAAACAGATGTAAATATACATAACAGGTTTAAGGAGGATTATGACAACTATTAGATTACATGGGATTTTAGCTCAAAAATATGGCAAAGTGTTCAAAATGGACATAGATAAGCCTAGAGACGTAATCAGGGCTATAGATGTTAATAGAGAAGGCTTCCGAAAGACTGTTGTGGATTTACAGAAACAGGGTTTTACTTACGAAATTATTGTAAACAAGGAAAGACTAAGTAAAAAGACTTTTTTGGACAACAAAAATCCTAAAGAGATAGACTTTGTGCCTTTTATTGTAGGCGCTGGGGATTTCGGCATATCAATTATTCTCATGTTGGTTAGTACAGCTATACAATATGCTCTTATGGACCCGCAGACTATTGATGGTGGTGAACAAACTGTGGGTGGAGACAGTAAATCTTTAATGTTTAGTAGTAGTATAATTAATTTGACGGCTCAGGGATCTCCACTACCAATAGGTTACGGAAGATTAAAAGTTGGATCTAGCGTAATTCAGTCATCAATGAAGTCTCTACCTCAAACTGTTAGGACTGTGGATGCAATGCAATCTGATAATTATGTGCCTCAAAATGAAGACGGTCTTACTTATCGCCAATCAGATGTAGAGATTTCTAATCCTAGCTTGTAAATTATGAATCATCTATCTAGAAAAAAAAGGCTGCATGGAGCGGGTAAAAAACCCAAGGTTAAACCTGCGGTCTTATCTCCTCCAAAGATAGGTGATTTTCAGTTTGGGTCATCATTTAGTTTTGTAGAAACACTCGATCTTATTTCAGATGGTCCTATTGAAGGTTTGGTAGACTCAAAAGGCAATCTGTTAGAAACTGAAGATATTTCAAGAGGGGTTTACTTTGATGCAACTCCCGTTTCAATAGGTATTAATAATGAAAATATTGAAAACCAAAATTCAGTAGCAGATTTTAAAAAAATAAATGTATCTGTTTCTAGTGCTTTTCAAAATTTAAATATAAAAGATCAAGGTGGAGAGTCAGGTGGTAGTGTAAATGATATAACTCACCTTAATCAAGAGTATAGCGTAGGTGCTGATGCGACAAATCAGCTTCTAACTTGGAATAACCTTGTTGATGGTGTAGATCCTTTAATTGCTCTTTCTGAGCGCCCGACTTTTACGTCGCTAGACGATGGCGGAAATAACCACGGAAGTAGAAAATATAATTATAACTCTGATGCAGAATCTTATAATATGCTTAGGAGTAGTGTTGGCTACAGAGTCAGCCTTCTTTGGGCTAATGTGTTGAATGACAGTGACTTACGAGCTAACCTACATGCTAGCACAACAGAACTTATTGTAGGTTTTTACAAAAATTATGATCCAAGTGGTCATGTTGGACCTAGAAATATTAACGGCAAAAGGAGAATAATTGACACAATTGGAGCATTCAAAATCGGAGGGAAGGAGAGGGATGGGACAGAGACTTTTATTGCGTCTTTGACAAATGCGTATCATGTAACTTACAAAAACAACGCTTTTATGAGGTCGCTCATAGAGACCAAAATGAACGCTTTTTTTGGTATAGGTTGGCAGGAACGCAGCATAGGCAGCTTGCGAGATCAATTGTATTATACTCGCGATGATGCTGGATATTTTATAACTTACTATCCCAAACGAGATATTTTGAATGGTACGTCTGCCGTGACATTTCAAGATCCAACAAAAGTTAGGTTTACATTTACTGATTCCAACGGTAAAGAGTCTCCTATTGTAAGAAATTCCAGTTACATAGACTTTTTAATTCCAATATGCGATGAAAATGGCGTGGTTCAAACTGGCGAAAATGTTCTTGGGGCTTTATTTTTACACATTCCTGAATTCTCTACATCCCCTTTATTTGTTAATACTGTAAAAAGGCGGAGAAAGCTTGCGCAAGACTTAGCACTAGCGGAAGCTGATCGACGGAAAATGGATGCGGCTGAGAGATTCATTTTTATCCAAAAGGCTACTGAGAATATAGGACCACTTCCATTTTTAAAAGAGGAGTCTCACGATATAGATAAAACCATATCTGAATTTAAAAAAATATCAACCCTCTCTCTAACTGAAAAGCCTGATAATTTCGTAGGAAACTCAAAATACAATTACAATAATGTTTTAATTGAATCGAGAATGGGTGACGAGCGTCAATCTCCATTTAAATATTTTAACAAAATACATATAGATAAATCCGTAGACAAAAATGTCTTTGGAGCATTTAAAACCAATGGTCAAGTTCAGAGATTAAAGAGGAATCCCCTCTTCAACAAAGAGAATATTAATATGCTAGAGTCTGAATTCGATGGCCCTAACCTAACTTTGTCTCAAGGTTTACCAATTGATGAAGGTAGTAATGATAATATACGAGGTCGTGGGGTTGAGCCATCAACTTCTTTCTCTTCTTGGAATAATAATAGTCGAGAATATGAGTTAGAGGAATCAGCTTCTCCGATTACTTATGTGGTGCAAAACCCTAATGTCACTGAAGTTTTTGTTACTCTTAGGATAGATAGTCTTTTTGATACTGTTGAAACGGCTTATGTTTCGGAGCCAAAAGCTAGAGATTTTAAAGCTGGAGATAAACTACCAGCGATAATGAACGTTCAAATTGAAGTTGGGAAAATACTCTCTGACGGATCATTACAACCTACATCCTCAAGAACTTATAGAATATCTGCTCTCATAGAAGGGCCAACTTTAATAGATATAGGTAACCCGATTAACGAAGGGACAGAAGAGCAGCATGCACATATTAGAGACGTAGCAAATCTAGGGGAAGACGCTGATTTATCTACTCCATACTATTTGCCAAGAGTAAATAATTATTCAGAAAATAATGTATACTCTTCTCCAGAAAAAAGATATGTTAAAGTCACTAAATTGTCTACAGAAACTTTTTCAATATTAATATCTAAAGAATTAAACTTTTTCAAGGTAACTGAGATTATACCTGTAAACTTAACGTATCCTTTTTCAGCCATCATTGGTACAAAGATAGATTCTAAGAACTTTTCTGGAATGCCTCAAAGATCTTTTGATGCAAGATTGAAGCGTGTAAAAATACCAATAAATTATTTCCCCACTGAAAATACGGGTCCAAAAAAAGATAAAAGATATTACGACCGCAAATCAGAATTTGATTCAGCTAGCGACATAAACAAACGGATTTATATTGGTGACTGGGATGGCACTTTAAAAGAAGGCTGGACAGATAATCCAGCTTGGATTCTATATGACTTATTAGTAAATACTAGATATGGTCTAGGTCAACATATCGATTCTACAGATATCAATAAGTGGGAGCTGTATAAAATAGGAAGATTTTGTGATGCTGTTGATGAAGAAGGATTCTTTGAGGGTGTTCCTGATGGAAGAGGGGGGCTAGAACCAAGATACTCTTGTAACATCGTATTTAACAGTGATGAGAAGGTTTTTGATTCAATACAGCTCATTTCTAAGTTGTTTAGGGGTCACACGTTTTTTAGAGCTTCAGAGGTTTCTTTTACTGACGATAGAGTTAAGCTTCCTATCGCATTATTTAATAATAATAATGTCAAAGATGGAGTGTTTAACTACTCTAATTTGAGAAGGGATCAACAATTCAACACTGTTGAAGTGTCTTATTTAGACAGGTTTGAAAACTTCACTCCAAAAGTTGAGGTTATTGAGGATGAGGAGGATATAAGAAGTAGGGGTGTATTCAAACAAAGGGTAGATGGTATGGGGGTTACATCTAGAGCAATGGCTAGAAGGATCGGGCAACATTTAATTTTTAGAACAATTAAAGAGAATCAAAGGATTGCCTTCTCATCAGGATTAGAGGCTTTACTTTGCCAGCCCGGGGATCTAATTGTTGTAGACGATGATTTAAAAAACAAAAAATCTAATTTCGGTAAGATTCTCAATGTTGATGTTGAAAAACAATTTATCCAACTTAGCGGCCCTTATGACGGGGATTCTATGACGGGTCAACTTACCGTATACAATCCCACTGGAGAAAATTCAATTGCAGATCTTGATGGCGATGCAATAATAGACCGCCGAAGGGCTGAGATGTTTCAAATTACAGGTAATGCTTTTGAAAGCCAATTCTTTAAATATACTGGTCAGTATGTATTCTCTGGATATAAAGAAGGTTTCGCTGACTCAGACCCTACTAAAAGCACCTTTGCTCAATACGGAGTTTACACAGGCGAGGACTCCTCACAATCTCGATTGCTATATTTTAATACAGATCACACAGGTTGGGTTTTCTCAACCAGCTTTAGTGAAAGTGATGCAGATTATATTAATGTGGGGACAGGTATTCACACTTTAGTTGATCTTAATAAAGGCGTGATAGCGCCTTTTGACTCTTCAACTACTGATAGGAGGAGTGCTACTCATTCTTACCCATTCTCCAATTACATTAGTGGAGATATAAGTACTTTGAGACACAAAGGTGTTTTAGAATCTGAAATATCTCTTAATTCACCATCTCAAATAGTCACTTTAAATGTTGTTGGCTCCGTTGGCAATATGAGTTATGGGTCTTTTGTCAGTGGTGTTGATTCTTCTGAATATTTACCATTCATCAAGTTGGGTAGCCCATACAGATTTGAGCTTAAAGATACCAGTGATAGTATCTATAAGATTGATTCAATTAAGGAAAATTCTCCTAATGAGTATTTGGTTGCTGCTTCAAAATTTGATACTGGCAAATTCCATTTAATTGAACAAAATATATCAATCGAAACTAAAGAGAATACATACGATTATAATGTTGCAACACAGTTAGGAGACAAAACCTATAAAGTTTTGAATTCTCCACAAAATCTTGTTTTAAGCACTGGGGATTCATCTGATCATACTGATCCTTCAACATTCTTCATTAGTGGTAACTGGGACGATGTGACAAACGCTACTAGTTATAAAGCTACTCTTCATATGCCCAACCTTAAATCTACAACAACGGGGATCACTGATAGTTCAGTTAAATTTAATAATTTAGTTGGTGTTGGGGGTTATGCTTTAAGTGTTCATGCTGTTGGCGACTCCTCGTCTTCTAACGTTTTTTTAGATTCTGAAGTGTCAACTAGCAGAGTATTTGCATTGTACGAAGATTTTGAAGAATTCGATAGACCATTTATTAACTTTATAACATTCGAATAGTATGCCTATTATTTTAAGAGAATTTGACACCACACAACCGAACATCGATTTTACAGACTTATCGACAACGATAACTGTAAGTGGTGTTAGGTTACTAAGAGATGTCACTTTAAAAACGTTAATCACCGACAACATAAGTGGTGAGGTAGATAGCGCATCCGACTTCTTAGAGAACCCTTACACTAGTAAGTTAAATGTAGATATCCTTAATCAAGACGGTTCGGTAGCTTATCAAAATTTCTTACAGGATTACAAATCCAACAACTTCACATTCACTGAATATGATAACATTAATGTTTTTGGTGAATACGAAAAAGATTTTGGTGTTCAAATGAAAGTTGTAGGTAATGATGACTCAGAACAAACAACGAGACTATTTCTGTATGGAAACCATCCGTATATTAGCGGTATTGATGTTCAAGATGTTAGTGGAGCAAAAAGGTTTAGCAGCTCAGCATCGGCTGGATCTACAATTTCGGCAATTGGTCAAACGGGTGGTATAACTGGCGTTATAAATTTTTTTAATGACCCTAACTATATAGTTTTTGACAAACTAGAAGTATATAGTACTAAAAGTTCCAGTGAGTTTGTTAATCTAATAGACCCTCAGATTGTTTTAAGTACACCCATATTAGAGTCAAGCCCTCAATTTGCATTCAACATTGGAGAGAATTCTTTTGGTTTTACTGATTCTTCAGAATTTTTCTTACATTTTGTTACTTATGGTCAATTTGGCACGGGGGATGTTTGGAGGACTGGACCCCACAACTTTGTAAGCACCCCGGTAGGTAGTAGCGAACTAGGCTTGCAGAGTCTTCAGTCGGTTACAGATATAGGTAGTACTACATCTAATGAAATTTCTTTGCTTAATAACCTCAATATGAGTAATGAAAGCGCTGAGATTAATTTCCTTGCTGGTGCAGCTAGATTTAGTGCTAGTAGTGCGGAGGGAGGTAGCCTTGGAGGTGTTCGAATAAGATCTGATAAATTTAGCTTTGATGTTAATACTAGTTCTGCCGAAAACTCCAACGAGGTTAATTCTTTCGCGTCTGTAGCTTTAGCTGGAACAAAAAATAAAATCTACGGTGATTTTGACGCTATTGTTGTGGGGACCAACAATATAATTTCAGGTCAAGAAAATGCTGGAGCAGCAACAGGTAATGCCAACTTCAACTTTATTGGTGCTGGTTCAGGAATAAGAATATTTGAATCAAGCTTTTCCAGTATCGTTGGGGGAGCAGATAACGAGATCAATGAAGACTCTGAAAACGCTTTTATTGGTGGAGGATCTGGTAACAAAATAGCTGGGTCTAGAAACAGTATTATAGTTGGTGGAATAGGTAATGTTCTTCAAAGTTCTGAATCGGTTCAAATTTTTGGATCTCATGTTGATGGTGATGCTGGCACTTATAATGGTTATATTTATTTGTCAGATGATGATAATAGAACAAAAGCTCCAAATAGATCAGATGCCTTGTTCATTGACTTTAATAATGGCGTAGATATTAAGACAGGTCATCTCGCTGTTGGGGAGGGTATAACAATGAGTGGTGGTCAACCTGTAGCTACTCAGAGTTTTGTCACTAGTCAGGGTTATGTTACTGGTGTTAGTTCCAGTAGCGTTACTAGTGCTTTGGGTTATATCCCAGTGGACCCTTCGACTACGGGCGCATTAGTCAATGACAACGATATCGCTAACTTTATTACGGGCATTAATTCCAGCAGCGTCACTAGCGCTTTGGGTTACACTCCAGTGGACCCTTCGACTACGGGTGCGT
>Ga0208157_1000145_pt1 | contig 46288 bp, 72 predicted proteins | sample 5_EtaG_FD_184077 | JGI IMG/M metagenome (GOLD analysis project Ga0208157, IMG submission 184077) | Marine viral communities from the Subarctic Pacific Ocean - 5_ETSP_OMZ_AT15132 metaG (SPAdes) (version 2) | ecosystem: Environmental > Aquatic > Marine > Oceanic | place: Pacific Ocean | collected...
AACAAATGTGCAACAAGCAGATGAAGATTTACGAAAAGATATGATTCTTACAGAAGCAGGTCTTGAAGTAACTCTTCCTGAAACACATGCGTTGATTAACTTGGAGGGTGTGTAGAATGAGAAGTGATATATTAAATGCAAATAGTAATGCGTATGCATTGGCATCAGGTGAAAATTTAGTAAAAATTAAATCTAAATCTGTTCGCCATGGTGACGCAGCTGCTACAATTGCTTCAGGTGCTATATCGGTACCAGCAGGTTCAATTATTACAAGGTTAACTTGTATTGTTGAAGAAGCTCTTGCTCAAGCAAGTGGTAATGTAGGAGTTAGCGCAGGTACAGCAGCAGCAGGAACTCAGTTTACTGGAACTCTTGATGCTGATTCATTAGAAGCAAGCTCTACATCTGTAGCCGCTGGAATCGGAACATCAACAGATGATGTTTTGACAGCAGGTTTGGGTGGAACTGCTATAATGGGGCCTTTAGCTGCTGCATACAGAGCAGCAGATACTGACGTACATTTTACTGCAACTTCAAGTGGTGGTAATTTTACTGCAGACACAGGTGTCTTGCGATTTATCGTAGAGTATATAGAGCTTGACGATTCATACGTTTCGTAAACCAAAGCAATAAGGTTTAATAGTTTTGTAGAACTATGGGGTAAGTCGTATAAAGGGCTTACCCCCAATCTACTAAGAATTTTATAACATTTAACAGGAGAAAATATGGCAGCATATGGTGATTCAAATACCAAAGTAAAAACTTTTATTCACGATGCAAATGAAGGAGCTCAAGACGGAAGTACAGGTACTATAGCAAGAGATGTTCAAGATTATATTGCAGCATTAGACGATGCAAATAATATTGTTGTTTCTGTTAGTCATTGTTCTTTACGTGGAGACAAAATACTTACAATGGTTGTGGCTATGAACTATAATATACCAACCTCATAATGGCTAAGAAAAAAGGATTATGGGCGAATATACACGCTAAACGTAAGCGTGGGGAAAAACCTGCTAGGCCTGGTGAAGAAGGATATCCTAAGACACTTGACATTAAAAAGTATAAAAAAGGTGGACCTGTTAAGGGTTCTGTTGCTGATTTAAAACAAATAGCAAAAGAATTAGTTAAAGCATCAAAGATGCACAAAGGTCAATCTGAAAGAGTATTAAAGCATGCTGAGTCAATGAAAATGGAAGATGGTGGAAAAATGTACGGACCATCACATAACAATGGAGGCATTGATATTAATGTGGAAGGCGGAGAGTATGTAATTAAAGAAAAGTCAGTCAATCCTAAGACGGAGGCTGTTTTGGAATATATCAACGAATATGGTAAATTACCAGTGCAAGATGCACGTAAAAGGGGGAAGAAATAATGCCAAAAGTAGGAAAAGGAAACAAAGCAGTAAATTATCCATATTCTGAAAAAGGAATTAAGGATGCTATGGCTCACGCAAAAAGAACAGGCGAGTCTGTAGAAATGGAAAGTGGAGGAATGATACCTCAGTATGGACATGGTGGAATGGTTAAACCTATGATGCCAATGTATGGACACGGTGGAATGGTTAAGCCAATGATGCCAATGTATAAACATGGTGGGAAAGTAATGCCTAAATATGCAGGTGGCGGAATGGTTATGAGTCCAGCTCAAAAAATAGCAATGGCTAGTAGAATTGCTAAAATGATGCATGGTGGAAAAGTTAAGAAAAAAGGTAAATAATGGTAAAAAAAGATAATTATCCAACATATGATGCGGGTGGGCGAGTTAAAAAAATTGCTAATAAAGATTTAAAATATAGTGGACATAACCCAGGTTATCAAAAATATTTAGATAAACAAGATTTTGGAACAGCATTTTCACTTGCAGAAAAAAGATATGACAAATTTAAATGGCGTGGAAAAGTTTATACTACAGAAACTAAAGACCAAAAAAAGAAGAAGTGATGCTAAGAAAAATATTTATATACGATGACAACACAGGAAAGGTTGTTGAAGCCAATCAAGCACCATCAAAACGTAATAATACAAAAGACCATGTTAACATGAGAACAACGTGGAGCTCTCAAACAAAAGTTGAATTTAGTCAAACAACAATTGACCAAGATATTGCTGATAGGAATGCTAGATAATGGCAACATTAAGCGCACAAATACAAGCATTAGCTGGAACTAATATAACTGAAACAGAATTAGACCAATGGTGTGAAGATGGAGTAAGAGAGCTTGTCAACATGTTTCCTCAAGAACTAAAAAATATGTGTTATACTAAAAACACATTTACTTCTGCCGCTGCAGGTTCCGAAGCAGAAACTATAGCTTCAAAACATATTGGAAGTGTTTATGCTGGAACTGTAAAATGTAGAGAAATAGACCCTAAAGATAAATATAAAGCAGCTGACTCAAGTAGTATGCATTTTGCAACTGCAACTGACCCCGTATATTATGTCGAAGGTGGTAAGCTAAATATTCTTCCAGCATCATCATCTGGCATATATTATTTAATTGCAGACCCGTCAATAAATGCGGATGGAGTAAGTGCTATAGATAATTTTCCAAACGAAGCTGAATATCTTGTTGTTATGTACGCTGCAATAAAAAACCTAGAGCATTTATCTGTAGATGAAGAGGACCCTGAATTATATTTACCTATAATACAAAATTTAAAACAAGATTATGCTCAAGGTATTCAGGCACTAGGGCTTGTGCAAGCTCAACCTCAACAAGGAGCTGGATAATGACAGTTAAAAATATAATAGAACAAATAGAACAACTTTTTGGGCAACAATCAGAAAAATTAATGTTACAATTGCTTAATGATGCTTTAACCGAAATTAGCGGAGAGGTTCAGCATTACACAAGAACATCTAAAACAGATTTAGTTACACATCAAAGATGGTACGAATTAGATAATAAAATGATAGATATTGTTAGAGTTGAGATAAAAGATTCAAATGACAGATATGTTATGATACCAAAGCTAGCAGACCCTCATAAACTATTAAGAGGTGATACAGACGAAACAGCGGAGTCTTTAACTTAATGGCAACAGATAAAAGAACATATCCAAATTCATATTTTTCATGGTATAATGATGATGACAGGTTGGCAATTTTGTGCGAACAAACATCATCTTCTTCAGGAGAAAAAACAAGAGAAAGATACGACTCCTATCAAGGAAGCTCTGTAAGTAACGGAATAAGAATTACATATCATTCTAAGTACGAAACAGCATCAGCAGTAACAGAAGACTTAAAATCAGACTTAGGAGTTGATTCAGGTCTTCATAAATATGTTTTAGACTATATAAAATGCAGAATGTATGAAAATATAGGAAATCTTCAGAATGCTCAGTATCATATGCAAATGTATCAAAGAGGAATTAAAAGGTGGCCACATAGAAAATCTGGAGTAAGGTTTCTATCTGTGCCAAAAATATAGGAGCAGTAAATGGCAACAAATTGGGTTGACGAAGTATTATCAGGAGCTACATCAACAGGAAGTAAAACTATTAGTTTGGCTAATGACCAGGCTTTATCTGTTGCAAATACAAGCTCTGAAAATTTATTCACAGTAACATCAGACACATCAAATGGTGGCTTTACATCAATATTAGGAATTGAGGGCCAAGAAGCTATTTTATTTTTAGGGGCAGACAATGCAGACGATGCAGGAGATGTGTGGCAGATACAAGCAGATGCTTCAGGAAATTTAAAGATTGGAAATAGAACAGTTGGCACAGGAAGTCCAGAAAGAGGCAATACTATAGTAGATGCAATAACTATTGATTCAAGCAGAAATATAAGTGTTGGTGTTGATGATACAGGCTATGATGTAAAGTTCTTTGGAGCAACATCTGGTCAATATATGTTATGGGACGAGAGTGCTGATGAATTAGTCTTGACAGGAGATAGTAAATTATCTTTCCATGATGCTGCTGGTGGGGAAAATATTATAGCAACATCAGATGGACATTTAGAAATAAATGCAGGAACAACTTTAGATATAACAGCCCCAACAGTAGATGTGAATGTTGCAACTGAATTAAATATTGATGGAAATGTAGATTTAAATGGAGCACTTGATGTTTCTGGAGCACTAACAGGAACCGCACTAACTGTTGACAATGTTATTGTTAATGGTACCACTATAGGGCACACAGATGATACAGACTTATTAACTGTGGCTGATGGAAGTTTGACTATTGCAGGAGATTTAATTGTTGCGGGAGGAGTTACAAGCGGAACTTCTTCTTCTGTTCACTCAATTCATGTTAGTGATGGGAGCACATCTTCTATGAACATGGGAAATGAAGCAGAAATCGTTATTACTGACGATGGGATTCCAAGAATTTATTTTGAAGATACTGGTGAAGGCACTAACGATAAGCTTATGGCAATTGCAAACTATCATGAAAATTTTGTCGTACAGTCTCTTGTTGACGATGGAGAGTCTTATGACACTGAAAGCATATTGGTATGTAATAGAGATGGAAGAGTTGGCATTGGAACAAGAACATTTGATAGTAGTGCTGTTAATTATCTAACTATATTAAATGGAACTGAGCCAAGCGCACATACTGACAATCAAATATATATTGGGTCAAAAGATTCTGCTGGAACTGGGACAGACACCTCAGCTACATTAGCATTATTTTGTGAGGAAAATGTTGATGCGACAGCAATGGCATCAGACCCTTCAAGTACATTTACACACAGATTTCCAATCTGGATAAACGGAACAGCCTACTGGATTGCATTAGACCCAGTATAATAAGGAGAAAAAATGGCAGAAAAAATAGACGATAGATTAAAAGATGAGGTTAAATCTTATAATGTATTAAATACAAAAAAGTCTCAAATGGAAAAAGAGCTTGGGGCAATTAATCAAGAAATGCTTAAAATACTTGGTAAAGTTGAATTATTGCAAGATATGAATAAGCCAGAAGAAAAAAAGAAAAAATAATGGATATTTTAAAAACTATGGGAGTTGGGCTGACAGGAATGGGAATTACATGGATTGAATGGTTGCCTGTAGTAATTAGAATAGCTGTTGGAATAGCTTCGCTTGTGTATTTGTTTATTAAAATACACAATGAATTAAAAAAATAGGATTTTATGAATAAAGATAAAGGCGTTGTAAAACGTGTATTCGTAACGCCAGATAAACATTTTCCACTACACGATAAGAAAGCAATAAACGTAGTGAAGAAAGCAATAGAAATAGTAAAGCCTGATGTCTATGTAGACTTGGGTGATGTAGGTGAGTGGCATGGTTGCTCTCATTGGCAATGGAAGAAGAAAAAAAGGCCACCCCTAGAGTATCAGTTACCTTTTATAGAAAAAGACGTTAAAGACGTAAATAAGGGCATGGATTTAATTGATGAGTCTTTGGATAAGGCTAACTGCAAAGAAAAATACATGATTGAGGGTAATCATGACGATTGGATGAATCGATTTGTAGATGAAAACCCTTACTTAACTAAATATAGGTTTGAAGAATGCGTAAAATTAAAAGAAAGAGGATACAATTATTACCAAGCAGGAAAGTATCTCAAGATTGGCAAACTACACTTTTACCATGGCCATCACTTTGCGGGAGTTCAACATACAAGAAATCATCTAATACGTCTTGGAACCAATGTAATGTATGGTCATCATCACGACATACAGCAGAGTTCAGTGACTCATATGGATGGTCAGAAGTCAGCTTGGAGCATTGGATGCCTAAAAGATATGAGAGATGAGCAAAATACGTGGCTTGGTGGAAGACCTATTAATTGGTCGCATGCATTTGCAATTGTGGATTTTTTCTCAAAAGGACAATTTACTGTACATGTGATACAGATAATAGATGGAAGGACCTCATTATGGGGTGAATTGATTGATGGAAAATAAATATGAACGAAGAGGAATTACAGAAACAAGCAGAAGGATTCTTAGGAAACTGGGTATGGTTATTTGTATCTGGAGTTGCTCTTTTATTATTTAAGTCAACGATAGAATCGGTTGTTGAATCGATAAAAATTTTTGCAGGTAAGGATTTGAATACTGACGATGTGGTAATTTTAGATGGAAGGCCTGCTAGAGTAGTAAGGTGTGGTTTTTGGAAATGTACATTTTTTGCTTATGATATAGGCACAGCAGATGGAAAACCATTTGTTAAAGGTGGAACTAAGATACAGATACAAAACGACAAGCTTAAAGACCATGTAATTGAAAGGCCACTACAAATGTTAGATTTAAGTAAATGGGAGGAAAAATAACATGAAAAAAACAGACGCAAGCGCACGTTCTCAAAATATATCTATGGATTGTTTCCATAAAGATACTGAGACTATACAGTTTAAAGATGGCGGCAAAGTTAAATCTCCTGCATGGCAACGTAAAGAAGGCAAGAATCCAAGTGGAGGGTTAAATGAAAAGGGAAGAAAATCTTATGAAAAAGACAACCCTGGTTCAGATTTAAAAGCTCCTCAACCTAAAGGTGGTTCAAGAAAAAAATCTTTTTGTGCTAGAATGAAGGGCATGAGAAAAAGGCAGAAGCCTAGTAACAACACAGGTAAAGATAGATTGTCTTTATCATTAAAAAAATGGAATTGTTAATATGTTGCAAAAAATGGTAATAAATAAAATAATAAGTTTGCTTGCAAAGCAATTTAATTTATATAAAATAATGAAGTACGTTGAAGAACCTAATGATGCTGATAATCGCATATCTGACCTTGAAATAAGGTTGTTTCAGCTAGGCAGAAGATATGAAGAATTAGAAAAAAAAGTTGAATGTGGTAAGTGTGTTAATAAAAAATCAAGGAGAAACAAATGAAGAAAGTCGTTGCAATAATAGTAAAGAATTTATTCAGTGAAAATGTTCTTAAGTCAGTCTTTGTTAAAGTTGGAGACTATTTAGTATCATCTTCTAAAAATAAATTAGACGATAAAGTATGGGCAGTTTGTAAAGATAAATTATTATAAATGGCCAAACAGGAGTACAAGATATTAGAATTTCATGGTGGTTCAAATACTAAGTTTGACCCTAGGGATATTGGTGATAATCAAAATGTTTTTAGCAATTTGTCAGTAAGGAACCCTGGAAGGCTTACAAAAGAAGGGGATGCTAAAAACTTATATGGTAAGACTGATATTAACGGAGCTACTATAGCAGATATAACAACAGCATCGGGAGGATTTGAAAAAGGCTATGGTTTGTTTTCATTCTCTCATGATTACAGTATGGAGTCAACGCCTACAGAAGTTGATACTGACTTTGTTGTAATTAATAATGATGTTGGCATTGACATATATGATGCAAATCAAACATCTGATGAATGGCAAAACGATAAGTTTAAACTAGGCTCAAGAACTGGGGCAGTTAAGCCTGAATATTATAATGTTGATGGAGCTTTAAGAGTATGTGATTCAAATTTCTTGACTACTGATGTTGGAATTAATACAGATTTAGCTGCAACTAAAAATGATGTAAAAATAGGAATAGCCAATTCTGCCGCTATATTGGCAGGAGCTATAATACAAATTAATCAAGAAATTATGTATGTAACAGCTGGAGGAGATTCAGGGGCTGTTGATGAAATAACAGTTATAAGAGGTTTTGCAAATACAAAAATTACATCTCACTTAACAGGCCAAGATATTTATTTTGTTAATGTACCTAAATATTTTGGGCATATAAAGCAAGATAGATTATTTGAATGTGCAACATCTAATTCAGTCAATACATGGGTTGAAGATATTCAAACTCCACAACCACCAAACAATACAAGATTTTCTTCAGGAACAGGAGCATCATTGGCTTCAAGTGTTGGGAGTCAATCATTAAGAATATATGATATAGCTGAAGCCTCAACCTTAAATTACCCATCAGAATCTGAAAAAGTTATTCTTGAGTTTGAAGAAGGTCAAGCTGATGTTGGTATTACAAAAGTAGAAAACGTAGACCTTACACATGTAAAATTTACAACAAGTGGGTATGGCAATAACGCATCAGGAGGAAATAAATTAACTGAAGGAGAAGAAATAACTTTAACAAATATGCAAGGCATTTCGTCTGTTTTTGAAAATACATACACAATAATTGGAGTAGACACAACATCTTTTACAGTGGAAGTTAGCTCATCTATTGCAAATACAGCTCTCGACTACTCTGGAAGTGCTTATGTAACTGCAATTGCAGATTGGTATGACCATAGTGAGTCAGGAGAAATTGACAATGCTTTAGGTGTAAATGTTGGTGCAACAGAACTACCATCATCTGCAGGCACTATCTACCCAATACATATAACAGGAGAAACAGGGATAAATGGCTTTAACGGTATATATGAAGCAAGAGCGATAGATAATAATGATTTATATATTATAAGTAATTTACATGGAAGTCATGCATCTGGAACAACTAATGGACAAGTTCAACAATTAATAGGTATAGCACGACCATCTGAATCAGGTGCAATAAATCCTGATTTAAAAAGAAAATGGAATTTTGCAATGTCATTTACGTATGATGGCCCAGCTCAAGAAGTTCAAGAATCATTGTTGACAAATGGACATACTGTATATGCATCAAAAAGAAATGACAATACTACTAATACATTAAGAGTAGATATAAGCGATAGTGATGAAACTATTGAAGTTGACGATACAACAAATATTTCTGTAGGCGATATTATAATGCTTTCTAATGAGCAGATGAAAGTTCTTAGTATTACAGATGAAAACACCTTAGAAGCAACAAGAGGTGTTAATGGAACTACGGTAGATACTGATATAGCTGCAGATACTCAAATATATATAATTTCAGAATTAAGCTCTACAGCAACGGTTGATTGGACTAATTTTGCAGGAGTTCCTAGTTGCATAATTAAAACTTTATATAATTATGGAGATGGCTCTGGTAATTTTTCTTGGAATGCAAGAATTAATGGTTTTAAAATATATATGAAAGACGTAACTGAAGAAAATGAATCAAAAGAATGGCGATTATTTTCAGAAGTTAATTTTAATAAGGGAACATATATATTATTTGCAGCAGGAGATTCAGAGCTCATACTTGAACAACCTGGAACTTGGGCAGATGATGGAAAGGTTTGCACCATATCAGTAGGAACAGAATTAACAATAAAACCTATTGATACATACTTATCAGAAAATTTATTTACAGAACAAACAATCATTGATGCACAATATAAAGTGGCTGAAGTTGTGGGAAGAAGGGTGTATATAGGCAATATTAAGCAGGGGGGCAGAACTTACCCTGATAGAATGTTAAGAAGCCCTGTAAACAAGTTTGATACATTTCCTGAAACAAACTTTATTGATGTTGCGGTTGGAGATGGAGATAGAATAACAGCACTTAAATCATTTGGTGACAGATTATTGCAATATAAAAAAGATAAAGTTTATGTAATTAATGTTTCAGGGGGCTCTGAAGTATTAGAAGCAGAATACCCAAATGCAGGTGTTGCAAAACCATCTCAAGTTGTAAAAACAAATTTAGGAATTGCCTGGTTTAATCCATCAGGTTTATGGTTTTTTGATGGTCAATCAATTCAAAACTTAACACGCAACATTGAAGGCAATCAATATCCTGACCATGAGGCCAATATTGGAATTATTGGATTTGATAAATATACTAATAGAGTAATATATACCCCAAGCATAAGCAATGGCCTTGGAACTGTTTGGTATATGTACGACCTAGAGCTTAAATCATATCAAAAACATTATTTAGGGGATTTGTTTCCACATGGAGAGTCAGGAGCCAATCATTACACAAACATGATTACAGACGCTGATGGCAACTTAATAATAGGTTTTGTAGATAACGCAACTCCTACTGAATTAAATTTTTATCAATGGAGCAATAATGCCTCTGAAGGACAACCTGTTGTCACTACGTTTGGAGTTTGGAAAAGCAAAGATATTGACCTTGCGAGCCCTGCGATAAATAAAAAAATATACAAAGTTTATGTGACTTACAAGTGCACAGGACACTCAGGTGTCAAGATGACATATGCTACTGACGGAAGTGCAAGCTTTTCAGGAACATTTGCAGCAAACACCAACTATGATGCAGAAACTTTTTCTACTAATGGCACGCACACAGGTTTTAAAAATACAGATGGAGCGTGGGCAGTTGCAGAATTAAAGCCCTCTTCATCAATTAATAATGTTAAAAGTATACAATTATTTTTAGAACATATACAAATAGCAACAGGAACTGCAGCCGCAGGAAGTAGCACAACAATTCAGCTTGCTGGAACAAGTACAGATGCAGACATTTACAATGATTATAATATAAATATTTACGGTGGAAACGCACGATATAATACATCTAAAATAACTGATTATGCTGTTAACAGAACTGCAACTGTTGCTACTATGACAGATAAAGGATATGATAACGCAGCAGCAAGTGGGTCTAAATATATATTAGGCGCAATGGCTACAGATTTTGAAATAAACGATATTACAATTATATACAGAGCCAAAAGAGTTAAGTAATGCCAATAAGAAGTAGCTCTACAACAAGAAATCTTGAGGCAAGAAAATCATCTATTCCTACAATAGGTAAAGGCAAACCCTTAGATGCAAGAGGAAATGAAGGAGATATAGCCTTTAGACGCACTTCAGAGGGCTTAAAACTATACATTAAAGCAAATCATAAATGGCATGGAATTAAAGTTGGAGAATCATTTGATTCATTGGAAGAAAAAGTTAATGAAATCAAATCTAAAGTTGACACCATAAAACAATTTAGATTACCATCAACATATTCAGTTACGGGTGACTTTGTGCTTGACGCATCAGGAGATATTGAGTTAAATGCTGATGGAGCAACTGTAACTTTCAAAGATAACACAGTAACTAATTATACATTTGAAGGTGGGTTAAATCCTGTAATGACAATGAACTCATTGAGTGTTGGTGATTCTTTTAGCATTACTCTCGCTGGTTCTGGCGTAGCTACACTGGCCACTGTAGATAGTAGCTCTGATGAAGGCCATTTAGTCTTAGATGCTGATGGAGATATTCATCTTGATGCTGTATTGTCAGGTGTAAGTGACAACATAGCATTTAAAAACGCTGGCACAACATTTAGTGCATTTCAAGTTCATCATTCTGCTTCTTATTTTTATTTATATGAAAATGGTGGAGCTTCAACAGATGATTACTTAGCCATTAAAGTAGAAGCTGATGGAGCTTCAACTATATCTACTCAGGACCTTGCTGGCAATGCTGCAGACTTAACATTAGATGCTGATGGAACTATAAAAATTGACTCTGAAGATGGTATAGTAAATTTCAGGAACTCAGGAACTAATATGGCTACTTTTAGTTCAAACAGACTTAGGATTTACAATCAGACTGACACAGCTGATTATTTTAATATTAATGTAGGTTCAAATGCGGCAACTACTATAAGCACTATTGATGATGGTGCTGAAGGTGGTAATTTAACTTTAGATGCAGATGGCAGTATAATATTAGAGCCATATTCAGGAGGAGTGTATATTAAAGAATCTGCTGATGCTGCAGCTGATAGTGCTGGTTATGGGCAAATATGGGTTCACGACACTACGCCTAATGAATTATGTTTTACAGATGATGCTGGCACCGATGTCATAGGTATAGGTAAGTATCAATATGATATGCAAGTTACTAATTTCTATGCAACCTCATCTACTACTAATTGGGTTCCTTTGCCTGGATATGTTATTGAAAGAACTAGCCTGGCATCTCAAAATGAATATGTTTGTATGGTTGCACCTTATGATGGGTATATAGAAAAAATTGTATTTAGAAGTGAAATAGCTCATAACGGAAACCTAGTGTTTACTGTTTCTAAATCAAGTGATGGAACAGAAGTCCCAAATACTGTTAGTGGCGTTCACTCAACAGCTATAAATGTAGCTGACGACACTACTGTAGACATTAACACAGCAGCAACAAGTTGGGCTGTGGGTGGAAACTCAATTACAAAAGGAGATATATTTGCGATTGCTGTCACTTCTCCATCAGCCCCATTTGACACAAATGTAACTGTAGTTTTAAAATGGGACATAACATCTTAGGTCGATTATGATAATTAAAAATTTAGTATTAAATTACTGGTTAGAATAGGAGAAGGAAATATGGCATCAATATACGATTGGGCAAATATAACAGCAGGAGACCCTATAGGGCGAGTCGAAAGAGCGGCAGGGGAAGCTTCAGCAAACCTTGAGCAATATAAACATAACAAAGAAATGATTGAGGAAATTAACGCAGCATATCAAGCAGCTCAAGATAAAATGAAAAAAGGTAAAAAAGGATTTGGTCTTGGCGGAAGTCTGCTTGGAGGATTATTGTCAACATTTGTTCCTGGAGCGCCCGTAATTGCAGCTATTTTATCTGGAGGAAGTGCTGCGCTTGCTGAAAAAGTTCGACAAAACAGATATGACCCCACAAAAGAATTAGAAAAAATTGATGAAAAATATAAAGGAAGAAAGTTAGGGGAAGGTATTGGAAGTGATATTGAAGAAATTGAAGACCAACTGAGCTCATCAATTTTAACAGATGCTATTACTTCAAGTTTAAGTTCATATGCTCTTGGAAATTTAGAGTTTGCGCCAGGAGAAACTACAGAAATATTAAGTTCAGAAGAGGTTGTAGATAATTTAATTGAAGAAAATTTTGTATCAAAAGGATTACCAGATATTGCAGACGCTGATGGAAATGTATGGCAGATTGTAAGTGAACCAGCAGCAGAAGATTCTTTATATGGCTTTACTGAGGGCTATTCTCCTGGAACTGATATTGTTCAAAATTTTGACCCGAACTACGTTCAAACAGCAGTTGATTATACTACAGGACCACCTTCATTATCTATGAGTGGTTTAGATGAAGAAGCACTAAATTCATTGGCTGGGATGAAAGGAATTGATATTTCAAAAATTCTTGAAAAAATAAATTTAGATAGTCCTTTTGGACAAACAATTCGAGGCTTATTGAGATATGGAGGAACTCCATTATTGCAAGATTTAATGATGCCTGAATTTCAGGCTCCACAGATGGCTGCTGCACCATTTAGAAACCCATTTGGAGGTTATTAATGCATACACCAGGACATAATCCATATTTACAACAAATAGCAGACCCATATACTTTTGATTTTGATATAGGGATGAACCAGCCTATACAGCTTCAGCTTGACAACTTATATGGATATAAAGGCGTTAATGACGAAATAATGTCGACCCTTGCTAGAATTTTTGGCAGTCAAGGAAAAGATGCTTTGAGTGTTCTTCCAGGAGTTTGGAGTGGAGATTCGGAGCATGGCTGGAATATTGGTGGCCAACATGGTTCGCCTATGAGTGAAGAATGGTTGCTTAACCAAGTAAATCCATCATTTAGCTTGGATGATGGTCAGCTCCAAATGGACTATGACTCTCCTGAGGGTAAGATTTACAATTGGGCAGTTAGCGATACAAGCGATGAAAATACATATTACGTCCCAGCGCAAGAGGGGAGTGTTGTTTTAGAGGGTTTAGATTTTGAAGGTCAACCGCTTGGTATAAATATATTTGACCCTGAAAGTATTGCAAGTGTATTATCTGATATGGGTGAGCTTGGTGATGCGCCAATAAAAGCTGGTGAAATTCAAGCCTTAACACCTGAGATGCTTGAAAAAACAGAATCGCAATACTATAGCCCTTATGAAGAAGCTGAAAGAGTTTCCTTAGTTGAGAAGCGTGGGGAAAATATTGCAGGAGCAGAAACAGGGGGCTTTGCAGGAAGCGGTGGAAGGCGAGCAGGTTTATCGGCAGCTGATAGAATGTATAGCGCAGGATATGGAGATATTATAGCCGATATTTTAAAAATGAAAGCAGGTGCTACTAGTGATGTTATGGACACAATTTATGGCTGGCAAGAATTGCTTTCTGACCAAACAACTACAGGCTAAAGGAACAATAAATGGCTAACGGACCAAGATTAAAACGTCAAGGAGGATTCAAGTCCCCAAGCGGGCTTGACAGTCTTATGCAACTTTTACAAGTTGGAAGTGGAGTTGCGCAATCTGTTCAGCAAAACAGAAATAAAAGAGATGATTATGACCTTAAAATGATTGGAATTCTTGCAGGAAATTATGAGTCAGAATACAACTCTTCTGTTCTTGATGAAAACATAAAAGCGGTTGAAGCATATAAAAATAAAAAAATGAACAATATGAGCAATAATGCATTTGAAACTTATGATGTTGTTTATAATCAAATGAAAAACCAGCAAAATCGAAATCTTCAGTTTAAAACCGATATGAGTGCCCTTGACAGTCTTTCAAACAATGCAGGAAACTGGGCAACAGACCTTTATGAGAATTGGGAATTAAAAACTCCTCAAGAACAAGATGCTTTAATAGCGTCTGGTGCCAAAGATTCTTTTGGTGTTCCTTATAGTAAAAATTATTCCGAAGCAAAGAAAAAAGATTTTTTAAAAATTTCAGAAAAATGGGCAGAAGCAAAAGACAAAATGGGCCAATATGATTCAAGGCGAATGACAGCGTTTCACACATCAAAAATGGCAAACTTAGAAATGATTGTTGATGGAGCTTTAGATTTTTATGGTGATGGTCAAATGAGTGAGCTTGAAATAACCACAATAAAAAATGCAGTAAAATCAAGAAATGCAAAACCTATTCAAGATTTAATGCAAACACAAGCTAGGCAAGAAGGCAACGCTACAACAGTTTTATTTAATGAGCTTGAAAAAAGTAAAAAACTTATTGGAGATACTAAACAAGCTTTAAAAGATGAGAGATTTACAGTTCCATATAAAAATGTTAAAAATTTATTAAACACTACTGGAGGAATGAGGGAAACTTTGCCAGAATATATCGGGCTTGATGACAACGATGATTATACAATTGACCTTAGCGATGGAAGTCCTCTTGCAAATCAATATAAACGGATGCTTGAAACTGATTTAGCAGAAGAGCAAGAAAAATTAACAAAAAAAATGCCTACATATGAAAAAATTACAGGAAAAAATTATGCAGACATGTTCGACTTGTCAAATGATTTTCTTGGAATTCCAGAAACTGTACCACCGCCCCTTACTGTACCACCGCCCCTTGTAGGTGAGGTTAAAACTCAAAGCGATGCAACAGAAATTTTAAAAAATTACACTGACTATAGTTCTAATATAGAAAATTTAAAACCTGGGGCAAGAAATTCAGTAGAACCTATAATAAAAAGAAGAACAGATGATTTAAATAATTATATAGAATTAATTGATAATATAAAAATTGGAGAAGGATTGGCTATTGGGAACAAAGCCTTAGAAGCATTTGCAAAAGAAAAAAATCTTAAATTAGAGGATGCAAAAGAATTTTTAAAATTTTATAAACAAAAGTTTCCTAAATCTCAAGATGCTACACATGAATATGTAGTTGAAGAAAGTATGCGTGGATTACGACAAATATTAGAGGTTGAAGAAGGGAAGGATGGCAGGTATGACAGAAATTCTTATCAATATATTTCAAATGCACCATTAAGCTTTGAAGAATTAAATAAAATTGAAAAAATATTTAATGCAGATAAAGCTAATTATAACAAAATTTTAGAAAATAAAAAAATACTAGAAAATGCTAAAGAAACTAAAACCCCAGAATACGTTAATTTGCTTAAACAAGAAGCTAAATTTTTGCAAAAATGGATGGGGGGAACCGAAAGAGAAGGTGGAAGAAAAATGCAAGGTGGGTTTAAAAACCCATACACAGAAGAATTTTCAAAAATTGAAGGTGATTATTTTGGAGCAGGTATATGGGGTGCAGGAAATCCTGGAAAAATTAAAGGAATGGCAGATGCTCTTAATTCTTCTTTATCTTTTTATAATGATTTTTTAAAATCTCAATCGGACGAAAAATCAAAAAAATTGGGAGCAATTATAAATCAATCTTCAGTTAAATAATAAATGCCAAAAACTCAGCAAACAATAGATTATTTACAAAAAGCAAGAAACGAAGGTCCTTCGCATTATAAAAGACTTTCAGATGAAGCTCTATATTACAATTTAAGAACTCAAAACAAAATAACCGACTTAACGTCTTGGGATTCTCAAGACAAAGCTCTTGGTTATGGAAAATACTCACAAACAGCCCCAGAACAACAGTACCAGCAAGAAGGAGACATAAACACCCTTCAACAATACTCAGACTATTGGATAGATGAAAATTCTTACGATTGGGCCAAGGCTGCATATAATCGTTCTTTAACAGGAAATGTTGAGCAACTTATGACAGGAAAGCAGCGTTATGATGTTGATGATACAGATTTTAACATACTTGAAGATATTGGTGCAAGCCTTTTATCGTTTATTATGCCTCTTGATATATTTAGTATGTTTACAGGTGGACTTGCAGGTAAAGCTTTAAGCAAAGGCCTTGCTAAAGGCATGGCAAACAAAGCAAATTCTCAAATATTAAAAAAACTTCCAAAATCAATTTCTAAATGGAGCCCTGAAGAAACATCCGCCCTTATGTCTACGCTATCATCAGGACAAAAAATGTTAGTAGGAGCAGCAGGACAGGCCCCTGCGTTAGCTGTTTATGAAGGAGCTATGGGGGGAGTTCAAGCAGGACTTAATGGGGACAATGTATTAGGAGGAGTAACTTATGGAGTTCTTCATGGAGGATTTTTAGGAGGTGTTACTGGAGCTGTAGGTACAGGATTAGGCGGGTTGCAGGCAAAACTATTGCAAAAAGGGCAAAAAGAAGCTCTTACAGGATTCGAGAAGTTTAGAGCATATGGATTTTACGGAATGCCAGGACAGGTATTAGGAGAAGCTGTAACTTTTACAGGAATAAATACAGCGGAGAGAATGTATCATGCAATTAAAAGTGGCGAAGACGTAGATGCTAACGCTATATTGAGGGATTTTTACCATGACGTAGGAATGACAACTTTTCTTAAAGGTAAACAAAAAGTCATGAAATATGGTAGTGATGTAATTAATGATATAAAGCAAGCCTCAAGACAAGAAATCATAAAAAAACAAGACATAGAGAACAAAACTAACGATATAAAAAGCAACGTTAGAAAAAATATTAATGAAGACCCTAATATATCTGATAGGAATAAAGATGAGATTAATTCTTCTTTTGATAAAGACGCTATATCCGTTGATGCGACTTTAAAGGACAAGTCAACAGAGCTTGATAATCTTGATTTAAAATTAAAAACATTTATTAAGTATCTTGATGATGGCGTTTTTACAGACAAGGATGTTGCACGCAAACAATTAACTGATTTAAAAAACAGCTTAGTGGAAGCTGATGGAGTTATAGATAATTACTTAAAAGAAAAAGGTGGTGCAGAGTCAGATGTTGCATTTGCAAGCAATCTTGAAAAAAGAGCACGACAAGCTAAAGAACAATTCAAAAAAATTGATGCAGATATAGACGCAAAATTTGATGCTTACATTAAGTCAAAAGGCGATGAGTCAGATATTCATGTTCCTTTTGGATTTAAAACTTTAAAAGAAGCAAAAGAAAAATCAATGACCTTGACAGATTCTGAAATATCTAATGAGGCAAACAAGTTTGGAATTGATACAACAGGAAAGCTTGCTGACAAGGCTCAAAGAGATGTAATCATTGAAAGAATATATGAATCTGAAAAATCTGAATTTTTAAAGAAAAAAGAAATACAAGAAGCTCCTATTAAAAAAATGGGAGAAGAGGTTGGTGAGATAGTAGAGCAAAAGCTGGGACAGTTTACAGATGTTGAAGGAAGAACAATAAAAATTCCAGAAAAAAAATATAAAAAAATTGAAGAAACGAGCAAGAAACAATTAGAAATAGATTATGTTAAGGATAGCGCAGGAGATTTAATAAAAAAAACCGTTAAAGAAGTTAGTGCGGACATAGGTAAAAAAGACCCTTTTATAGAAACTGTAGTTGAAAGAAGTTTGCAGAGCGTTAGCAAGGGAGAGCCTACAAAATCAACCATAAAGGCTTACAAGCCTAAGATTAAAAGTTTTTTTAAATGGATTAACAAGAAAAAAATGGACGTTACGGAGGCAACGGAACAAGACATTGTTAATTTTTTCAAAGAATCTCAAGGAAAATCTTTAAAAGAAATTAATCCATCTGATGCATCTGCAATTAGAGCTATATTTAAATGGATGTCAAGCAAAAGAGGGTTAAACATAGACGACCCTTCTTTGGGCCTTGAAGCCACATTTAAAGCATATAATACACAGTCAAAAAGAAGGCAAAAGAACTTACCTAAACCTGAAAAATTTAGCAAAGATATAGAAAAAATGACTGCTGAATTTGAAAAAGATGCACCAAATAAAGAAATTGCAGACAGAGCTAATATTTTTGTTAAAATTGCTCATGATTCAGGGGTTAGAAATCAAGAATTTTTTACAAGAGATATTAAAGGTTCTGGCATAAAAGTTAAAGACATAAAGCATATTAAAAATGGAAAAGTAGAAGAAGGAATTGATTTATCTAAAGGTGCTAAAAATTTTATTGACATGCGTCCAGCCACAGGAAAAGGTAAGCAAGCTAGAGAAATACCTATAAAATTAGAAACAGCAAAAGAAATTGATGCTTTTGTAAAAAAATACAAAATTGAAGAAAATAGTAGTTTGCTCGGAGATAGCAATAAAAATCCCATAAGAAAACTAGTTAATGACAAATTAAAAAAACTGTACGACAAAGCCCAAATAGATGATGTTCGTGATGTTCTTCAGCAAGAAGGTTATTTTACCACAAAAAACTTCACCGACAAAGATACTCGTTTACTTAATTATATTCTTGGACATGACATGACAGCTATTGAAAAAATTTACACAAAAGATGTAAGTAAAATAACAATAGTCGAAGCTGGTTTTGAGGCTATGAATAAAATTTGGGGTCAAAGAGGAAAAACTGTAAAAGAAAAGTTCCAAAAAGTTACTCCTGAGTTGCAAAATAAAATTGATACAGGCATTGAGATACAAGTAAAACAAAAAGAATATTTTGAATCAATTCCTGCTTATAAAAAAATAATAATAAATTTAAAGAAAAAATTTGGCAACAATAAAGGAAATAGAATTTTAGGAAGAATACGTGGTCATATTATTGATGTTGCTGACGGAAAAGTAAGGCTAGATACATTGCCTCACGAGGTTTCGCATTATGTTGTAGATGTGTTAAATCAGTTTGGAACAAACAAAGACAAGTCTTTAATCAAAAGAGGTGTTAATTTTTTTGCTAAAGATTTAAAAAGGAAAAAAGGTGAAAGTCTAGAAAGTTTTGCAGAAAGAAAAGAAGAGCTTCTTGTTCAAAGAGTTGGAGAGCTTGCAGCTGGGCAAATAACTAATAGAACAATGATGTCTAAGTTTAAAAATTGGGTAAAGGCAGTCAACTCAAGAATGAAAGAGTTTTTTGGTATTGCCAATAAAGACGATATTGCTTTTATATTATCAAGAAGAGTTGTTAAAGGTAATATACCTGTGAGTAGGCAAGTTGAAAACTATATTAGTGGACTTAATGACCACTTTCAAACAGTCAAAGAAGACCCATCTAGAGTAAAGTCATATAACAAAGAATTAAAAAAACAAGAGCAAAGGTTGCTTGATGAAGGTATTGAAGGTGGAAGAGGCTTTTTAGACGAAACAAGGGCCATGTTTGGTATTGAGCCTTCTGGAACAGGAAGAAAAGCTTTAGACACGTCAGTAGCATCTTACGAAAGGTATCTTCGGGAACTTGAATCTCACGCTGAGATTATCCCTAAAGTTAAAAAAGGTGAAACAATGATTGAAAGGCTTGCAGAAGAGTATAATGTGACTCAAGACGAGCTTTCTAATGTTGTTGTTAATCTTGGAGAACCTTCAGGAATAGCTTCTAACATGTCTAAAAAATCAAAAGCTTACATCACACATTACATTAAAACTCATGGAAAGAAAACTAAGCCTACATCTATATCTGCTGGAGAAGTTACTCAACTATCAGGAGACAGGCTTACATGGGTTCAAAGTGCAGGAAAAATGTTTTTACCTGCTTATTATTTTATTCAAAAGCATGGAGGCAAAGCTGGAGAAAAAATAGCTGACAGAATATTGGGTTTTGATGTTGCTTTGCATACAGAGTTTAAAGGCCCTGGGGAAGTTCATATTAACAATATAAAAAAAATTCTTGGGGGGAAAAAATCTGACTTTGTTCGCAATTTTGATTTAGATAGAAGTGCTGCTTTATTAAAAGCAGAAAAAGAAGGAAAAACATTTGGCATAAAAATGTCTAGAGAAGAAAAGAAGTTTATAGAAGACATGAAGATTGATGGCACTGAAGCAAATCTGGCATACAAAGAACACAAAGCATTAACTAACTTTTATTGGAAAAAACTTGGCGGAGAGGTTAAAAAAATAACAAATAAAGCTGAGTATGAAAAATTTTTAAAAGAATATAATGAAAAATTTGTTGTTGATTATCATACAAGAAAAGTAACTCAAGAAGCTATAAACCATTTTACAAAAGAAAAATCAGATTCAAAGCACATACAAACACTAGTTGATGAAAATTTGAAAAGAGCTGCAAGTCAAGACGCTATAGCTCACGCTAAAAAATTACATAAAAGCTCTAAAAACATAACGCCTAATCATAGTAAGAACATGGCTATAAACGAAAGTTATAAAAAAACTTTTACAAATAAATACAATGAAAACTTAAAAAGTGAAAGGCTGAGAATTGAAATTGCTGATGGTGTTATGGCCTTGTTGACACAACAACACTCAAAAGTTAAAAATTCATATCTATTGAAAAGAGGGCCATTGTTGCCTGAATATATTGAGATAACCAAAAGAAATGGTCAGAAGAAAATAATACAGACATATGAGTCTAGCATATCTAGGTCTATTGACCCGTACGTTGCAGGAATGTCAAAATATTTAGCAACATTAAGGTATTTTCCTGAGTATACAGGGTTAGGAGGAAAGTACACAGTAGGTTCTTCAAGATTGTTGCAGCTAAAGACCATAATTAAGGATAAAGAAGTAGGTAAGTACGCTAAAGATACTATTGAAAGACTTCTTGGGGTTTACAAAGAAAACGAATCACATGCAAGGGTAGCAGATTTTCTAGGAGCAACCGCTCATTTGTCAGCAGCAGCTGGACTATCTTCTCCAACATCTGGAATTAAAAATCTTCTTATTGGGATACCTAGAAGTATTGCTTCTTTTGGATTGGGGAACACTGGCAGAGGGATATTGAAGGCACTTAATACAAATTCGTGGGACGAAGCCAGAGCAAAAGGAACTCTTGACTTTGGTTCTAAGGGAATGGAGCTGCCCACTGCTAGCTTAGGTAGAAAAGGAATGTTAAAATACTTTAGCATGGAAAATTTATTTAGATATGTCAATTTTATGACACCTACGGAAAATGTAAACAGAATAGTTTCAATGGAAGCTGGAAAACTTTATTTTACAAACAATCTTCAAATGTTGAGAGGTAAGACGGGAATATTTGGAAAATCAAGCCCTGCTAAAATAAAAAGATTATATAAAGACCAATACAAACTTCCTGAGTCTGAAATTAAATTTCTTGAAAAAGGAGATTTATCTACAATTGAGGGAACTAAAAGATTAGAAAACATTCAAAGACATGTAGAGTTTTATTCTCATGCTTCAGCCCAAGGGACAACATCGATTGGCCTTATTCCTAATTGGGCAGGAAGCCAACTTGGAAAACCTTTAACATTGTTTATGAGAATGGCATATTCTACTACGTTTGATAGTTATAAAAACTACCTTAAGCCTGCAATAAAACATGGAAACATAGCTCCTTTAGCAAAAGCTTTAATGGCGCATGCGGTTTCAGGTTATGCTTTATATGCCATGTATGAAACATTGTTTGATAAAGAGCCAACAGATAGCGCAGGGACAGCAGGAGATAAAATGTTCATGTATTTATGGCGTTCAGAGTTTTTAGGATTATTTGGAGGTGTTATATCTCCATATGACGATGGAACTTTTCAAAGTATATCAGACCCAGTTATTATTCGGAATCTGAGCAATGGTAAAAAAGAACTTTGGAATTTTATTGGGGGCAAGGAAAGCTTTGAAGATGCTAGCCAAAATTGGCTAAAGAAAAGCTTAGTTTTATATTCTCAATATGAAAATTTTAAAAAAGTCAAAGGCAATAAAGCCTACAGTGAAATGCTTGTTATGAACAATTGGGAAAAACAGTTTAAAAAACAATTTGATGTAGCTCCATCTCGAAATGAAGATTACTCAGTTAGAACTGTTTACTATAGAAAACTTAAAGAAGCTTTGTGGGAAGGAAAAGAAAAAGAAATTGAAAGGCACTACATAAGTGCTTACAACTATTTAGTTACTGATATAATGGAAAATAGGCCAGGAACAGTTACAGCGACACAAGCGCACAAACTTGCAATCCAAAGATTAAAGTCTTCAGTTAAGTATATGGCTCCAGTTTCTTTTACTAAAAAAGGCAAATACGTAGTCACTCCACGTAGAGAATATTTAACATGGGTTGAAAAGAATTTTGGTAAAGAAGGTTTAAAAAGAATTAAAGAACAAGAATACCAATACAGACTCAGAAAAAAATTATTTGAAAAGACTGTTGCAAATAAAAAATTATGGCGTGAAAAGTCTGTGTTTGCTAATATATCTGGTTAGTAAACAATTCTTTGATTGGCAACAATGCCATTTGAGACATTTTATCATCACCACCCATTATAAGCTTTAATTTACCCTCAGCATGGAGCTTTTTTATCTTATCCCTTAGTAGCTGTGTCTTGAAAATAAAACCTCCCTCAATCACGTTTTTATAACTAAGCAAATGAATCCATGTTTCTGCTTCCGTTGCAGATATGCCTGATAATTTGCCTCTACACCGTATCTCAACCGCTATGTTCCCTGTAGTCTTCCATATATCTCTCTCTGTCTTGACCTCTACCTTTGTATTCTTACTTTGAAACGCTTCAACAAAATCCTCTCCAAGCCTTCCAAACTCTAAATCGTGGTCAAACTTTAGCTGTACTTCTTCAGTTACTGGCATCCATCTTCCTCCTTTATGTATTTCTGCAGGCCCTAAGACCTCAATCATTTTCTTTAAGGTCAGCAATTCTTTCCTCTAATGTGTCTATGTCATTAAACCCTTGCATCTGTATCACCATATCCGTTAATGATGAATGACACCAGACGCAAAACGATACTGGACATATTCCAAAGTAACCCACTATATCTCCTGCTTCCTCATCTATATCGCTACCACATATTGTGCACTCAGGCTCATTTTTCATCTTTAAAATGTTCCTTCATTGCATAATCAGCAATCAATATTGAGTCTGATGTCATTAAAGTTACGTTAAGCTTTGGATATAAAGACTTGGCTTTTTCTTTAAGCCACCTCTTTCTATCTTGATACTCAAGGTCTTTACTACATCCAAAATATTTAATCCATTCATTTGGAAGGCAAGTCTGCAATGGTATCTCATGGCAGGCAACGATAGCCATCCATTGTCCATAATTAACACCATATGCAAATGCTGACCTAACTGCGTTATTGGGTCTTGCCCACACTCTTTCCATTAACAGCTTAACATCGTAAGAAGAGGTGTCTCCAACGAGCAAAGTAAACAATATTGCCATATCTTCTGTCCTTTGGGGACATTTATAAGTCTTCACATCTTTCCCATGAATCATGGTGATTCCCCCAGATTTTCCTGGGTCAATTCCTATATATTTAAAATGGGAGTTCTTTTTCATCCATCATCTCCTTTCTTTTTATTGAATTAATAAATCCATCATACGTATCAAATATCTTGCATTTATCGCCATTGTATCCCATGTCAGACTCCCCTGTCTCACCATACCTAACCTTCTTAGCAACAAATGTTATGATGTTTTTCCCTTTACCATCTTCTCCATTAATCTTGTAGTCGTAGTATACAAAGAATACATTCTCTGCAACCTGCTCAATAGCTCCACTCTCAGCAAGGTCTGATAGTTGTGGTCTTCCTGCTTTGTGTCTTGATTCAATGGCACGATTCAACTGTGATGCTAATATAACTGAACACTTCATCTGTTTAGCAAGCCACTTATAGTCATTAACAAGCCTTTCTAGCTGTAGCCTTCTCTCAGGTATCTTTCCATCAGGAGATACAAGCTGTATATAATCATCCATAATTACATCAGGCTTAAATCTTTTGACTTCAGCAGAGGTCTTTGCAAAGTCTCTAATGTTGTCAAACATCAAAAACTTATCTTCATTGTACTTTTCTTTAATGATTGCTCTAACTAACTCTAATTGTTTCAATGAATCATCACTATGTATGCCTTGCCTTATAAGCGAATAAGAAAGCTTTTGTGACTCTAGGCATATAAGCTTCTTAATAACCTCTATATTAGGCAATTCTCGATTAAATAAGGCTACTTTATAGCCATTACCTATAAGGCTAGCTAGCATGTTTATCATCATGGTTGTCTTTCCATGCCCAGGCCTACCTCCAATGATTGTAATCTCACCTCTAGTGAGCCCTCCTGCGAATTTATCGATATTATCGTATCCTGTCTTAATAAGATTGATGTCTTTGTTCTGTATATCTTTCACCGCATCAACTAACAAGGAATCAATAGTTTCTTTTTCTCTGGCAGGGTTTAACTCGATAAGCTCTGAAAACAATGTATGAGCACTTACAATGCAGTCGTACGTGTTTTCTCCACTATTAATAGCTTCAGTTTGTATTCTTGATGTTTCTTCTACAACTCTTCTCATTAAATACTTCTCATAGAGCTTTTTAACGTAAGCTGATGTAGACCCAGATGCTCCTGCTGACATTGTGCAGTCAACCACATAAACATGGGTGAGACCTGCTGCAATTTCTTCATCTTTTAAATTTGCTGCAACTGTAGTCAGGTCTATGTATTCTTTCTTGTGAAGCATTACCTTTACCTTGGCCCACAACATCTTTGCTTTTTGTTGATAAAAAACATCATCTGTTGTGATATAATCTCTTACCTGAGGATAAACTTCAGGGAATTGAATTAACGCTCCCAAGACACTATTTTCTAAATTAGTGTCGCATGGCACTATTGGATTCATATTTTCTCCTTTTTATTATTTGCTTTAGTTAAATCTTAATGCCTTTAACTTTTCTAGCAAACTTTCTATAATTTTCAATTAACTTCTTCTCTCTTTCTTCAAACTCAGAGAGCCTTTTTTCTATCATGGATAAAGAACCTGGTACTCCATATTCAGTTTCTTCGCCAATTTTTCTACTTAAATCGTCAAGCATTGAGCTATAAAAATATATCATTTTCTGTACATAATTAAGCTCAGACCCTTCGACTACATCTCTTTTGAACTTCTCCCTATCTCCTTCTCCTGGCATTCGGTTTCTCCTTGGTTGTTTATTTCCTCAATAATCTTATCAAACTCTTCCGAAATTGCCCCCTCTAACTCACTTATAAGCACCTCGTTTAACTTGTAAATGCTGGCCTCACCATTTACTGGCATCTCTAATAAAGGCTTACCCTTAAAATAAATGCCCCAGTTATTTTCATTTAGTATCTTTCTTATCATCTTTTTTATCTGGTTCTGCATATTTCTCCTCCACATATTTTGTGAATGGTTCTGTTTCTTTTTTGTATTCTATAAAATCATTTAGAACTCTTTGAGTTCTTATTATTTCCAGTTGACTTCTTCTTGACTCCATTATCAGGTTTGACATCGCTGTCTCCATTTCCTTCATCGTCGGTTTTCTGTTCTTTGGTTTCTTCATGTAAGTCTATGTGCTCCTGTGTTGTGTTCATGTTGCTTAAATCATCTAGAATTAAAAGTATTTCGTTTACTTTGTATTCTAAGGAATCTAATCTTTTATCTACCTCAATCGCTCTTCCCATTATCTTTTCTCCTTATAGTATTCTTTTTCTGTTTTGAATCCATAGTACTCCCACGCAGGAATACCGTCAAATTCTATTTTTTCCATATCGTCAATGTTAGGGTAATTATCCCATCCATACCCAAGGTCAAATCCTGTTGAATCTAGCCAACTACTTACGTAGCTTTTTACTCTTCCCATTTCTCTTCTCACCAGATATCCTCCCTATTTCTTTCATTTCCAGCTCTACAACATACATCTCAGCTTCTCTTTTTGTCCAGAACCTTTTACTATTAACAATATAGACTTCTGTAAGTTCCTTGTATATTAATGGTTTATCCCAAGTCATTAGTCTGCCTTAGACATATCTACAGAGTTTACTCTTACTCCCATTTTATACAACTCAGCTTTAATCATTTTTCCATTCTTATCATAATGCTTCCACAAACCTTCTCTAAATTTTTTAACCTTAATTCCTTCCATCTTTATTTTTCCATTACTGTGGAATGTTTGATGCTTTAAGGTATCTCCATAGCTAACTGAGAAACTTTTAACGCTCCCAAACCCTAATGCCATCACAAATAATAGTACAATTGCTTTTTTCACTTTTTTCTCCTTATATTATGTCCCTTACCACGCTGAATATTATAACCAAAAGCATGATAAATAAAATAAAATTAATAAATTTCTCGAAAGAGGATAAACCACTTTCCATATTCACATCATCAAACCGTCTGAAAGGCCTAAGTTTTCTTTTCGACGAGTTTATCTTTGTTCTTCTTTTTAGCACTCAATATTCCATACTTAAGTTGAACATATTTCCTAAGCCTTTCAACGGGTGTCAATTTTTTGAGAGGCTTTAACAAGGGCAAAACCGGCAAAAAGGAATGGGTATGAATTGGCCCAACAAAAATGCCATAAACCCTCCTGATTCCTTGCAGATATCAGAGCCTCTCAAATTATTATTTAATATGTCTATATACACTTGCCAATGACACATTAAACCTATGCGCAATCTTTTTTGGCTTCATGCCTAAAAAATATGCACCCTTCATCATAACTGACTTAAAGTTCTTAATCTTAGAACGGTATGTCTTCATCAGTCATCTCCTTTTTTTGTCCATCTTTCCAGTTCCTTACAAACTTAACAACCCATGGAGTTCTCTCCTTGCCATCGCTATCGGTCCAAGTCTTACCTTTTCCAATAACTCCCTGAACTGGCGTTCCTACAAGGCTTTCCATGTTAATCTCTGGGAGGCTTTTAACTTCCATTTCCTCACCATCAATCTTGGTTGTGATTGTAGGGCACTCTATTCCACACGCCTCACAAAACCACATGTAGTATTTATTAAATTCACTTCTGCTTTCAAATGTATCGCCTTCACCTGGCTCTAGGTATTTGAAAATTGAACCTTTGAACTTATAACCTACATAAGCGCTTCCGTCTGTATCCACAACCTTATCATCATCGTATCTAGTGTATGTGTATTTGTTGATTTTGTTCTCAGGTGCAACTTCAACAAAGTAATCATATACTCTTGCTTTATATTTGCCCTTTAACACATCAACAACCTTGCTATTTACCTGTACGATATGACCAAGGTAATCTCCTGATACCAAAGGAGCTTTATCACCTGTTCTAGGTGCTTTTTTTGCTCCTGTATCTGGTATAGCAAAACTTGTCTCATTTACTGCTTTATTGAATAAGCTATCATCTATATTAGCCATTATTTATTCTCCTTACTGTTATTGTTATTTATCATCTCTATTATCTTTACTTTGCAAGCCTCGAAATTACTATTGTTGATTTTCAATATATCTATTTTACCAGCTATATCTTTTTCTAAGGTCTTATCTCCAACCTTACCAACAATCTCTAACAACTCAGCTCTTTGCTCACTATTTAATGCATCTGGCTCAGGTAAATCTTCACCAGCAAAAATATATAAGCCTAACCCATGCAATGCTATTGCCTTTGCTAAACACCTTTGTATTGAGTTTCCAATGTCGCTACAAGTAGGTTGTTTAATGGGTTGATTTCTATTGTCAGTTACTGGATGTACTTGGCTTCTGGTAATACCATTGCACTCAACACTGACCTTTACAAAACAACCAGAATTAGTTGTCATGTAAGGCGCAGTTAAACCATCTTCGTTCTGGTACTCATGTACTTCCCATTCAGCCTCTGGACATACTTTAAGCAATTCTGCAACTGCCCATGCCCAACTCAAGTAATCAAACTGACCTTTCTTCTTTTTATTTTTATTGACATCTATTTTACTAAACTGTTCAAATAGGCTCATTTCTTTCTCTTTTTCTCTTACCATGTTATCTCCCTTTTTATGAATCGACCTCTACTATCTCTAGGTCTCTTCCTTTTTGTTTTTTGTTTAGGTTCTTCGTTTCCAAACATTATCTCCAATAACTCTTTTAAGATTGAAATATCGTCCATCTTATTTCCTTTTCCTGTTTGGTGGTTTACAGTGGTCAAGGTAAGGGCAGTAGCTACAGTTCCAATCCTGTACAGGTGATACCCCTTGCTTAAATGGAGGTAATCCCCTCTTATGCTCCTCACCAACATTGTACCAAAAGTTATACGCTCTGTTTGTATAGCCTAAAGGTATGCTCACTGAATTCATCATTGAATTATCTTTATTGTAGTAAATAAGATACATGCCATCAAGTCTTCCAAACTCTTCTTTAATGGCATAGCCATAAGTTCCAAGCTGTAGTTCTTGGTGGATAGAAGGGTCAAAGTCCTTATTGCGCCCAAACTTTTTAGAATAAGACCAGCTTGCAATGGTTTTGAAGTCAAATAGATAAACATTATCTCCTTCAAACACGCAATCATAATGACCTCTTACGTTAAGTTCTTTGATTTCTATATTTTTTTCAATGTGGAATCTTTCTTTTTGTTTATTTTTAATTATTTTTTCTTTATTTAGTAATTCTTTATTATTAATATTATTATAATATACGAGCGCGTTCTGTAAATCCTCATGAACTACCGTTCCAAGTCTCATTATCCTTTTTCCCTTAGATTCAACTGGATTGGTAGGTTCAATCTGCTCGACAGACTCAAAGTATATCTTTCGTGAGCAAAAACCACTACTGCTGGCTCTATAAAAGCTTTCCTTGCCCTTGTATCGCTCTTGCCTATTGACTTCGTTCTCACTGTCAATATAGCTCTCGTATATCTCCTCGAAATTAATGGGCGATTTCATTTGCGTATTTGTTGATTAAATGTAGCATCGCCTGATTGTACGTATCAAAGCCATCTTGGAGGAGCTTAATTCTAAACTCTCTCCAGTCCTTCTCTGGTATGTCCTTTACTAAATATGCTTTCTTTTTCTCATTCATAATCTTAGTCTCCTTTTGCCTCGATTGGCTTAATATTATTTTAGATAACATGTTATTGTCAAGTAGTATTTTGTTATTTTTATTATTTTTCATCATTCTCACTATTTCTCATTGGTACATTAACTACGTTAACCATAACATCATTTTCTCCTGATTGGAAGGTAATTGTTACTGATTTACTTGTTTTGTAATCCGTTTCCGTTCCGTACTCCACTTTTATGTTTCTCACTCCATTTATACCCAGATATTTCTTTGCATCTTCTAATGCTTGTGATAATGCTGTCATTTTTAGCTCCTTTTTTTATTAGTTTGATTATTAATATGATTATTAGCAGTTTAAGTACGCCAGTAATCACGCTGTCTATCACGTAAGTCAGGTCAAATATTAACTCGTTCATTTTCTTCCCTCTCTTTGTTTTTTCCAATGTAAATAAATCATTTCAAACTCTTCAAATGTTGCGTTATTCTTTATTTGGTTCGCTTTTCTTGATATTATTTGCACATTGCTTTTTATATATCCTTTGTTATTGTTAATCCTATCTATTGATGGTGATGTGTCCAATCCTCCTATTTTGCCAACTATTAAGTCAATATCTAAATAAGGACATTTTTTAGGTATTTCTGGCACATCTTTATAAGTATAAAGCTCAAATGGTAGATTTTTAATGATAGCTCTTTTTCTAGCATTATCCCTCATTCTTATTCTAGGCTCCTCTGCGTGCCTATCTCTTCTCCTTTTAAGCTCAACACTATCCATTATACCTTCTCTTTATCATATTCATCTTCCAAAAACCTATCAACAATCAACATCATATCAAGTTGGTCAAACTCATCTTCTTTGTAGAATTCTACAAACTGATATAATGCATCTTTTATTATTGCGTCCATATCTCTCTCCTTTTTAAATATTTTATTAAAGTTACTTTCATACTTTTTTGTCCAACCTACTCGCCATCCGTCTCCTTTCCCGTTCATTTAATTCCCCCCTTGCCTTTACTTGTGTTTTACATCTCTTGCAAACCTTTTTTGACCGAAACAAATCTAGCCCCCAAAGGTTTCTGCACTTACATCTGATGTTTGCTTTTTCTTCTTTCCAATCCATTATTCTTCCTTTTGTTTTTTTAACATTTCGTAAGCTACCTTAGATGCTTTGTCATACATATCTTTGTCAAGACTATACATAGCACCTGCAAAGTTTTCAAACCACCTCATTTCCTTTTTTATCTTATCAATCGTACCTTTATAAGCTTCTTTATCAAGCTTGTATGAAGTTCTCTCTCTTCTAAGCTTATCATTTTCTTCTTGTAGTTTATGTATTAATGCATCTTTATTAAAGCTCATTTCTGTGTTCTCCTTCTTTACAATTATCACAAATTATTTTTAAATCTTTAGATTCAAACATTTCTTCATAATCTGTATCAATTAACCTATCACATTCTTTACACATCATTATACTCATTCTTCCTCCTCGTAATCTCTTACAAACCTTAAGTTAATTGGCTCTCCATCATCAGTTTCAAATGTCCAATCAATATGGTCTGTTCTTTCAATTATTAAGTTTTGAAATGTATCAATATCATATTCGCTAATTGGAATATGTATTCGTCTATTCTTTTCTCTGTAATCTTTGACCTTCATTTACACCTCCTGCATCTTTTTTCTTATTGCAACCAACCCTTCAGTCTGCGCAATATCTCTCAATATCTCATGCATTGCGTGATTGCCTATCATTTTCTTTTTACACATTCTGTCGTACTCTGCACTATCAATTTGTGCAGTATATTTAATTAGTATTTTCTTCATTCTTTCTCCTTTTTATCTTTCATAAAAGTTTATTATCATTGATATCACTATCATCATTAAACAAAAATATCCAAATGATTCCATTATTTTTCCTCCATATTTCTTCTTTTCCAATATTCATCTGCATCAACTCTAGATTCTGCAACCCACCATAAATCAGGTATGTCAGGCGCATTGCCCATATCATAGCCTAATTCATATCCATATGATTCCAACCAATCGTGTATGTGATTCTTGATTTTACCCATTGTTTTTCTCCTTTATTGCTTCATCGAGATACATATTCATTGCTAAAGTATCTTCAAATGCCTCTCTTAAAATACATTTGCTTGTTTTAAGCTTAGACATTGCTTTATATTTTTTTCTATTGTCTTCTGTTTTTTGAATAATAAAATTTATTGCTGATTTATTTTTATTGTATTTCATTTTTTCTCCTTTTGTTTATCCGTAAACTTGCTCACCAAATAATGCATTTTGCAGTATCGTATCATATGTCCAACCATCTGCTTGTCCACTATCAAATGGAAAATACATTCCACCATTATCAAGATATTTCTGAAATCCTTTAATCATCATATCTTGTGTTAAGGTATGCTTTTCTCCCTCCATTGTGGTCAATATAAGCTCTCCACCCAATCCAATCACATCAGAAGCATATTTGCCTCCCTTATAATCCTTGTCCTTTACTCTTACTTTGCTTAACCAATAATTACTTCCACCTTCAAATGCTCCAACCAATATTTCATCAAGGTCTTTTGTTGTTACGTCAATTACTTTTCTTACTTGTCCTATTTTCTTCATTTTTCCTCCCATTCTTTTTTTAAAACTGCATATTCAATAATATCTTGATTCAATGCATCAATCGTATATTGTCCATTTGCTAGTTCTTGAATTACCTCAATAGCCTCTCCAAGTTGATTTGATGTACCTAGCCATTCTTCCACCATCTTTTTGGTTATTCTATCTACTACCATTATTTTTCTCCCTTTTATTTAAGAAATCAAGAAATGTGATTTCGCCTTGCTTTGTGTCTATATCTAAAAACTCATATAAAACATTATAAATCATATCAACATCATGTAGGCTAAATCTTTTTTCTAATGCTTCAATTAAATCCATATCATTATCTGTTTCTACTAAATCCTTCATTTATCCTCCTAGCTTGTTTGTGATTTTATTCTTTTTAGTGGTTCGTACACCACCTCATTCTCAAATTTTTCCACCAACATAATCTGCATATTTTTGGTTAAATTATCAGGTATTTGTCCATAATACATACACATCATATCAATCTCATCTTGCGTATAATAATCTTCAATATTTAGCATATTTGAAATCCTCCACTATCTGCACAAAAGTCTGCAAAATGTTGCACATTCTCAATATCAATTGGATAACTAGCTTCCCATTTATAATCTTTATCACTAGCACCCTTTTTTAAGCCTTTATTATGCTCTTCTGCGAGCTTTCTGCGTGATTCCCATAAGTCTATGTGGCTTTGAGCTTTTCCGTCCTTAATCAATTGATTTAATCTTTTGGCTATTTTCTTTGCCCTATCCTCATCAATTGTCAATCCACTATTTGAGTGTCCTTCATTCCACTCATCTTCTGAAATTATATCATCACATACTTCATAGACATAATCCCATAATCCACGCCACCACCATACGTTATTTCTAAAATATACTCCGACATTTTCTTCTTCAAACTTGTTAAGATTGTCATAATACTCATCAACTATCTTATCATCTATCTTTTTTCCTTCATATAAGCCTTCAGGTTTTTCAGGCTTTTTTCCTTTTCTTATTATTGGATTTATTCCATGTATATCAAATCCCATCTTATTTTTCCTCCATTTTGTTAATTGCGTCTGCTAGTCTTTGTCTATGCTTACCATCAAGGTTTGCTATCCATATAATTAAGCTATTTTGCATACTTTTAAATTTGTCCCTTGTATAGCTATCAGGCTCTTCCCTTTGATATATTTCTTTAGCAAACTTTACTCCATCAGTATCAACTGACCATCTTATTAACCTATTTAAATCTGTTTTATTCATTATTCTGTCTCCTCTTTTCCACATTCATCATCTTCACAATCTTCTTCTTCACAATTATCACATACTTCATATTCTTCTTCTGTAACCTCTACCACATTGCCCGTCCATACCCATTCCAAGCAATAGCTATTCCAACAATCAATATCTCCACAAATATACGTACCACTTGCATATGCATCTTGTATTTCTGTTTCTTCTGGCGTTCTTGAGCAATATTCACACGCCACATCATTCGCATCTTCTGTAAATCCATCATATAGTTTTCTTGTTCTAATCATTTTCTTCTCCTATCATTTGGTTTGTAATTTAATTTGAAAGACTCTTTTGCTTCTTTTTCTGTAAATCCCATAAATGTATTCGTTCTCAAATATCCATCAATAATATCTGATACTATAAATGCTCCATCACTTTTTCTTTTTTCTATTGTCATTTTCTTTTTCCTTTTCTTTTATTGAGTTAAAAAAAAGCCCTGAAGCGTAATGCCTCAAGGCTTAATTTTATTCATTTTAAAACTGTTGTATTATAAAACCGTCCGTTCCTTCTATTCTGATAACTGTTGTTTCTTCTTCTACTTCTTCAAGGTTTTCATATTTATCGCCTTCTACCTCGTCAAAATATTCACCTTGAAATTCTTCAAGGTCTTCATATTCGGAGAAATCACAACAAAGCGCAATAACATCAAGTTCTAATTCTGTGTCCGTTCCTTCTTCGTATTCTTCTAGATAGTCGAACAAAGCACCTAAGCCTTCATAACTGAAGCTATTAGGTCGACACGTTTCAAACGCTCTTCTAAATTCATATATATCAACATTTTGTTTCATATTGTACCTCATTTTTATTTATTAACAACTGTCAAAACTAAGTAATAATAAATAATAAAGCAACATAAACATAATAAAAAATAACTTGTATATATCAATAGATATAACGAAATTTAGTCTAGTTAGTTAAACAAGAACAAAAACAAAGGAAAAATAAAAATGACTACAATTAATAATAATGATTTTAAAGTAATAGAAAAGAAAGCACCTGCAAAAAAAGCACCTGCAAAAAAAGCACCCAGAGACACTAAAGTAGATATGACAGATGCAGAACGTGAGCTATTAATGAAAGCTAAAAGGCAGGCAGAAGAAGCACCTAACTGCGACTCGTGCGAAGACTCAAGAGAGGACTTATATGGTGACGATTGTCTAAATTGTGAAGAAGCAGAAAAGGAAAATGAGCAGTTACAGAAGAAATTAGATGCTAATTGCAAAGAAGTAAGAAGGTTGAGGGGGTGTGTTCATGAGTTATATGAAGAAAATAAAAGAAATGAAAAACAGACAGAAGAAGCAACTCTAGACGTTGAAGGTGCAACGCTTGAACACGCTGAAAAGTTACATGATATTAATAATGCAGTTACAACGCTACAACGCAACGCAGATGCGCAGAAGCAGTTAATAAGCTCTGTTAATGATAAAAATGATACGTTACAGGAGAAACTTGAAATATTTGACGTTGATTGTGTAAAGGTTGTAATACCTAATCACACGTTAAAAAATGCTATCAATAAGCAAATTGAAAAGGTTAATAATAAATTAATGAATTCAATTGACGAAGCTAATGATGTAATTGAGCAGTTAACAGGCGAAGACGTGCAGAAATCGTTGAAAGATATGGGAAGAGTTAACGACTTAGAAAAGACGATTGAAAGACTAGACGATAATATGTACAGACTTGACGACCTCGATTACGACATAGAAAACGCAGTTAGAAGCGAACTCGATTATTGTGATTACATAAAAGAAGACGACGTTAATGATATGGTTGAGAGCGCTATTAATGATGGCGAGTACATAACACGTGAAGACATTGATAATGACCTGAAGATATATGGTCGCGAGATTAACGAGCTGAGAGAGCGTTTAAATAATACTATATATAATAAAGTATGTAGATTAGTTAAGAGTATATTTAGTTATAACTTATCTAATAAAGTTAGGTCTGTATTTAAGCGTAATAATAATAAGAAGATTGACATCAATGAGATAGACGTAAATAAGGGCATGGATTTAAATGAGATAGCAGATAGAATCAAAGCGAGTAAGAAATAACTTGTCTAACTAACACACACAGCCAACAATAGCCCCCCAATAAGCGCCTCAGTTGATTACTGGGGCGTTTCCTTTTTCTGAAACCTACTAAAAATTCAATTAATATTATAATTTTTACTTTCAACCTAGTTCTAACCCCATAGGGGGCAATTTTCGGGGGGGTGTGTATATAAAAAAGAGGAACACGCATTCTAATACTATTTTTTAACTTTTTATAACTTTAATTGTAAATTTTCTTTGGAAAACTTTTTAGGTTCTTATTTACCTATTTTTTTCATTGCATCTTTATGTGATTGTGTAAATGTTTTTCCTTTCTTCATTGCATTTACCATTGCTTTTATATGATTCCCAGTATGATGTACTGAATGTCTTTTCATTGCGTTTTGTTGTTTTTTAGTTAAATCTTTTAAATCTATTCCCTTAACTTTCATAATATCTCCTTTTATTATAATATAATATATATTTTATTAATTGCTCTTTTGGTGAATGTTGTTGAAAGGATAGAGAGATATTACCCCTGTACATTCAAGTCAGAGCCTCAAAATCCTTTACAACTTTGCTCTTCTGGAGCCATGCTGCTATTGGATATGTTATTAGCGAATAAACTAGCAACACGAACAATTATCAGTTTCGGGTTATTCCCCTAGAATCGGCCTCAATTGTCTTCGAGTTGGCCTGTAGCTTAGATTCACCCCTTATTGTAGCTACTTTTCAACATAAACGCAACAAGTATTAAACCAAACCATTTATGCGAGGGTTAATTTAGTCTAAATTTTTTTAAAAACAAAATTATGATTATATTATTGCATGGATTACAAAAAAGTCAAAGGCGTAAATCATTATTTATATGACTCGATACAAGAATTTAGGGTACATCACCCCAATGCCTTGTTAAATGAGAACTGGAGAAAGGCACAAGAGGGTGAATGGGTCTTAACAGATGACCAAAATGTGTGCCAAATCCTTAAATGCTATGCTTTAAAGATAAATGCGTCCAATAAAGTAACTAAATGCGTAAGAACTGTCTTAGGCACCTTTAGAGTAGACAACATGAACGCTAAATTACTAGGTGAAGACGGAATTGCAGAGAATATATACACATTTTCAAGGACATATAAGGCATTTAAGGAATATAAGAAGTCAGGATTAAAGCCCAAAGAGTTTGTATTTGCAAGATATGTGGCTGAGGGTATGGAAATTACACAGGCATACAAGAAAGTATTCAAGAAATCAAAGAGCAGTGAATATATTGCCAGCTCAGCCAAACAATTAATGAAAAAAGATGAGGTTAAAACAATGGTTAAGGAAGAAATTAAGAAAGTATTGCAAGAAGAGGGCATAACGCCTGATTGGATACTGGCAAAATATAAAGATATTGCCGAAGTTGCAGACAAAGACGCAGATAAATTGCGCTCATTAGAGTCGTTATCTAAGATATCAGGGTTATTTGATACAGATACCAAGCAAGAACAACTTACAGTATGGTCAGGTTTTACAGAAGAACAAATGGAGGCCCTAAAAGATGGAAATAAAACACAACTCATTGCACACAAAGAAAAAGAAGTATAAGGACCCTTGTCCTATATGTGATAAAAATCTTTATCTTGATAGTAATTACACTCAAAGAATTGGTTTAATTGACAAAGACAGGGAAGTTACAGGCTGGATTTGCCCTGAATGTGATAGTGAATTTGATTTAAATGATAATATTGTGTATATTTACGGGGAGAATTCAATACAAGGAAAAGCTTAATGCCACATATACCAGGACATCTTACACCATTTAGTCAAAGCCTTATTAATCAAGGCATGAATCAAACTAATAGGCTTGCAGCAAATGCAACCAATCCACCTAATATAACTAATCCGCCTAATATGGGCAATCAGCCATATACAAATTTTAGTAATAATAACATGAATCTAGGAGGAGGCAATGTTATGGGAGGGTCTGGTTTTGGACCTGGAAGCGATATGTTAGGTGTTGGTAATGTTGCTGGAAGTGGTTATGGCGGCAATATGGGGCAATTTGACACAAGTGAAGGCACTCAAGGTCATATGGGCTTTGGAGGAAGCCTGGGTGGAGATGCTTATGCTGATTATCAAGCTGAACAAGCATGGCTTGCTTCTGACGAATATGCTTTGCAACAGCAAGGAATCACCACAAACCCTGATGGCACTTATGGTATATATAGTCCTTGGTTACAAAGCGGGGGGCTATATGGCGATGTTTGGCAGCAATCAGGTATGTCTAATAGTTTTAGCTCAATACAAGAAGCATTAGAGGCAATTACAAATCTTCAAAGCTTGCAAGAATTAAATGAACAAGGCTTTTATGATGAGGGCCCAGGCCCAGGCTCTTGGGACTTGGACGTTGGCGGATTTGACTTTGATTTTCCAGGTTTTGGACCATTTGCGCCTGGCGAGTCTGGCAGCTTTTTGGGTCCTTATGGCGATTCTTTTGGAAACAATCCTTGGGCAAATATGATGCTTTTAGAGCAAGGAGTTACTGTAAATCCAGACGGAACCTACAGCATAACAGATGCAGAAAACTTGTATGGTGATATGATGGGGCAACTACAATCCTCTAATACTTTTAGCAGTGCTGAAGATGCTTTAGCAGCAATACAAAATTTTCAAAATATACAAGGAGTATCAGAAACGCCTATCTCTGATTTAGCAAACATAGACCCAGGCGTTGGAGACCCAATTGAAGGCGCAGGTCAAGACTTTGGAGATTTTGATTTAGGGGGCTTAGGTGTAGGCGGTTTTGATTTTGGTTCTAATTTTGGTTCTCCTAATTTTGATTGGAATGCTTATCAAACACTTCTCAATAACCAAGAGAGCCTTGGAGATTTTGATTTAGGAGGCTTGGGTGAAGGAGGATTTAGCTTTGATATTCCAGGTATTGATGATTCTGACAATCCATTTTATTACCCATACCAACAATCTTTTATTGATGCGCAACAACAAGCTCCAATAAATACAGGCGGAGGAGGTCAAGGGGGTCAAGCAGCTAGAAAACTATACTACCCTGGTACATCTGGCGGATTTGCAAGCGTTGGAAGCGGAATTGGTGGTGGAAACAATACATTACAACAATTATTAAAAGGAATGGGATAATGCCTAGATTTGGAAAAAGTTCAAAACGTAGACTTGCAACATGTCATGAAGATTTGCAAGAAATATTTAACGAAATAATTAAACACTTTGATTGTTCTGTATTATGTGGGCATCGTGGAGAAGAAGACCAAAACAAAGCAGTTAAGTCAGGACATTCAAAAGTTGCATGGCCAAATGGTCGCCACAACAAAAAACCATCCATTGCTGTTGATGTCGCCCCATACCCCATCAATTGGGAAGATAGGGAGCGAATGACTTATTTTGCTGGCATGGTAATGGGAATTGCCAAGTCAAAAGGCATTGGCCTTAGGTGGGGTGGAGATTGGAATCAAAACACAGATTTAGAAGATAATGGTTTTGATGACTTACCTCATTTTGAATTAACTAACATATAGGAGAAGTAAGATGTCGAATGGTAGAAGTGAAACATACCAATTAGAAGGATTTGAAACTGTTGCGGGAGACCAAACACTAAGAAGTCAGTATTCAATTATTCCTGAAAATATGCGTGATGAAATTGAAAATAGGGAAGTATGGAATAGTATTGGCGATGTTGGCGAGGGTTTAGGAAATATAATAACAGGAACAGCAGAAGGTTTTGGCTACGACCTATCAGACCCAAGTTCTTTGCTTACAGACCTTGCACTCTCAATGTTTCTTCCTCCAACTCTTAAGAATGTAGTAAAAGGTACTAAAAAAACAAAAGGTTTGAATCCTTATCAAAAAACAGAGTTAGCAAAAAAGGCTCCTCTTCATCCATACAGGCCAACATTGCCAGTTAAACAAACTGGAATTAATGTCCATGATTCTAAAGTTATTCGAGATTTTCATAAAAAAAACCCGTATTTTAGAGGAGAAGTTAATCCTTATGATGTAATTGAACATTATAGAGGAACTTTTCCTAATCAAATTTCTAAGGCTGTAGCGCAACCTAGTGTCCCAATGCAAAAAGCTACAACAGCAATAAAATCTAATAATACAAAAAAACTTCTTCCTTTATTGCTCGCCATGGGCAACCAAACCTCTAATTCAAAAAATGTAGCCGAAAGGAAAAATATTTTAGATAGTTTAATTATGGATATAGAGCCTATGGAGTTGAGAAAACCTAACTTTGAAGAACAAGTATTAAATATGCTCAAAGAAGACTCTAAATGGAGATATTAAGAATTATATTTTAAATAAATGGCAAATTTAAACCTTAATGGAAATGTTTCAAAGAATGAAGAAACACTACAACTTGCACACTCAAATTTAATTACATTTGGCAAACTATTTTCACCACAAGACTTTTTAGCAAGCGCAACCCCAGATTTTCATATTGATGTAGGAAAACTACTTATTGATAAGTCAAAACAACAATTGGCACTTGTTTTACCTAGGGACCACGCAAAATCTACTTTGGCAGCTACTGCTGTATTACATAGGTTTTTATTTGCAACTAAAGATAGACCAGAGTTTATTGCATGGATTGGTGAGGCACAAGACCAGGCACGAGATAACTTAAACTGGATTTCAAATCATATATATTCTAACCCTGCTATTCATTACTACTTTGGAGATTTACAAGGAGATAAGTGGACTAAAGATGAATTTACATTAAGTAATGGATGCAGAATGATTGGTAAAGGTACGTCTCAAAGATTGCGTGGTAAAAAACAATTATCTACTCGTTATACAGGAATTATACTTGATGACTTTGAATCAGAGTTAAACACCAAAACGCCTGACTCTAGAAGACAAATTAAAGAATGGGTTACTGCAGCAGTATATCCTGCGATTGATTTTGATAAAGATGGATTTCTTTGGTGTAATGGCACAATCGTACATTATGATAGTTTTCTTAATGGTTTAGTTAAGGGAAGTCAAGAAGCAGACAAAACAGGAGAAGAATACGCTTGGGACGTATTTACACGAAAAGCATTAGAAGATGGTAAACCTATATGGCCTTCAAGATGGCCTATTAAAAAATTAGAAGAACGTAAACAATTCTACATAGATTCGGGTACACCTGCAAAATTCTATCAAGAGTATATGAATCAAGCAAAATCTCCTGAAGACCAAATATTTAGTGAGGAGGATATAAACGATGGAATTTATCAAGGCAACGCAAGGTTTGATGAAGCGGCTGACTCGTGGTACATACAATTTGCTAATGGGGATAAAGAATACATTAATATATATATTGGTGTTGACCCCGCTTCGACAATTACTTCTAGGAGTGATTATTCTGTCATTATGGTTCTTGGCGTTACTGCCGAATATGATTATTATGTTATTGACTACTGGCGTAAAAGAGTCTTACCAATGGAATGTGCCGATGAGATATTTAAAATCGCTAAACAATACTCGCCAATTAGACGAATAAACATTGAAACTATTGCATATCAAGAAATGTTAAGAGATTATATAATGAAACGAAGCAAGAGTGAAGGATTGTTTTTACCAGGAATTGAAAAAGGAATCAAGAACTATAACTCTAAAAAGAAAGACAGACTGTTTGAAGGACTGCAGCCTATGTTTAAAGCAGGCGCAGTTCATCTTAAAAAACAACATCATGAATTTATTGATGAATTAATTGATTTTCCTAAAGGTTCGCATGATGATGTTATTGATGCTTTTTATCTTGCAACGCAATGGGCAAAAGGAAATCCTAAAGCTTCAAGTTTAAAGAAAGAAAAGAAAAAAGACGGAACTTGGTATAAGCCAAGAAAGATGTATGATTGGATGACAGGTAAAAGAATTTGAGTCGATTTGTTAGTTATAACCATTTATTAGTATATTATCTACTGTGATTAAAGAAGATTTTAGAGCAAAAGAAATAAGAGAGACTTTTGACCGCTGGTCTAATGCCAGGGAAGATTGGGATGTTGCTGCTAGAGAAGATATTGATTTTTATTTAGGTAATCATTTTACTGCAGAGGAAATGGATGAACTTGCATCTCGAAATCAATCAGCTGTTCCAATGGATAGGCTTTATTCTGCTATTGAACAGTTTAAAGCAATTATAACATCAAAGCCCCCTAAGTTTTCAGCAGTTGGAAGAGAAGACTCTGATAACAAACTTGCAAATGTTTGGAAAGTAATATTAGAGTATGTTTGGGATATATCTGATGGAAACGAACAATTTAAACAAGCGGTCCACGATTACACAGTTACAGGCATGGGCTATTTTTATGCTTATATAGATAAAGAAGCTGATTACGGTAGAGGTGAAGTTAAATTTAAACACCTTAATCCTTTTAAAGTTTATGTAGACCCAAATTCAAGAGAAAGATATTTTGGAGATGCTTCAGGTATAATGGTATCGCATATAATGAGCAAATTGCAATTAATTGATGCATATCCTCAACTTGCGCAGCCTATTGAAGAAGACAGTGAAAAAATGGTAATTGACCAAATAGATACTGTTTCTGAAGAAGATTATCCAGATAATTCAAATAAAAGAACAATGGACTCATTTACTCCTGATGTAGTTAAAGATTATGATTATCAAAATTCGGGTGAAAAATATCGATTAATTGAATATTATTCTAAAGTAAAAGTTCCATATTATAGATTGTTAGACAGAAGAAACAATCAAGAAAAAATTATACCTCAAGAACAATTTCAAGCTTTACAGCAAGATAAACAATTTTTAAATGCAATTGATAAAGGTTTGATTGATTTTGTTGAAGTTCAACAAACAAGAATAAGACAAACGGGTTCGGTTGGACAGGTTGTTTTATATGATTCTGTTTTAGATACAGATATATATCCTGTTGTCCCAGTTCCTAATATATGGACTAACACACCATATCCAATGAGTGATGTTAGAAAAAATAAAGATTTTCAAAGGTTCCTCAATAAGGTTGTATCATTAATTACTTCACACGCTCAGGCTAGTTCTGGACTTAAACTTCTTATACCTCAAGGAAGTGTTCAAGATATTGAAGAACTCGAAAGAGATTGGGCAAATCCGAATGCCACCCTCGAATATGATGCTTCTTTTGGGGAACCGCATTTTCCAGCACCACAACCGTTATCTTCTTCAATTATGCAATTACCTGCAATGATTGAAAAATATATTGATTTAAATATGGGAATATTTGAAATGATGCAAGGAAATGCTGAGGCTGCTCCAAGAACGTCTTCTGCAACTATGATGATGGAAGATTTTGGACAAAGACGCTCTAAGTCTAAACTAAGAGATGTTGAAGGGTCTTTAAAAAGAATTGGTAGAGTAGTTTATAATTTATCTAAATCTCATTACAATTTTCAAAAAACATTTAAAATTGCGCAACCTAATAATGACATAAATGAATATACAGTTAATAAAAGATTATATGATGATAAATCAAAACAATTAATGGAAATTGAAAATGAAGTATCAGTAGGCCAATTTGATATACGTGTAATTGGCAATTCTACAATGCCTTCAAATAAATGGGGTGAATGGGAAATATATATGCAAGCTTATCAATCTGGACTTATTGATAAAGTGGAAGCACTTAAGAAAACAGACATATTTGATAAGGAGGGTGTATTGTCAAGAACAGACCAAATACAGCAGTTACAACAAGCATTAGGACAAGCACAAAACCAAATTAAGAAAGTGTCAGGCGACTTACAAACTGCACATAGAGAATCTATACAAGCACGTAAGCGTACTGAGGTAGAAAAATTCAAGGCAGAGCTAAGCAAAGATTCTTCAACTAGAAAAGCTGAAGATAGGCTCTCCGTTGGTAGACTAAAAGATGCGGTCAAACTTGAGTCAGAGAAATTACGTTTAGGTAGTCAAGCTCAATTACGACAAGAGAAATCGCAAAAGGAGAAGTAAGATGACAGACGCATATGAAAACGAGAATCTTCCAGAGGGAGGTCAACCCGTTGATAATGTAGGGCAAGATGAAGGACAAACAGTAGCAGAGAGTTCTGGACAGAATTTGGAAGAACAGGTCAAGTATTTCCAATCTGAAAAGGATAAACTCGCTAATGAAAATCAGAATCTAAAAAAATACGAAGCGATTGGGAAGTTACTCCAAGGAAGACCAGATATTGCAAACACAGTTGCAAGCATGGTTCAAGGTGGAAATAATGGACAACCCGTTGGCCCGCAACGCATTGAATTAGAAAAAGATGAATTTGACCCATGGGAAGCCTATAATGACCCTAAATCTAAATCGTATAAGTTCAGACAGCAAGAGCTACAGGATAGTATTGGACAGGCAGTAAATCAAAGGATGGCAGGTGTAATGAAACAACAAGGAGTTCAACAATTAAAGGGCAACCTTTTACAGCAAGGATTAACTCCTGCTGAAGTTGATTCTTTTATGAATTTTGCATCAAAAAATCCTGGAGAGTATGGCGTGGAAGGTGCTGTTAAAATGTGGAAAGCTGTTATGAACGAAGGCCAAGGCACAGTTACAGCAGATAACCCACTTGACAATGTTCGACAAACGCAACAAGCCCCAACACCTGGTGGCATATTGCAAGGTCAACAACCTCAAGTTAAAAGCGGACAGGATGAAATGTGGGATAATATTGTAAGTGCTGGCAGCCGAACTAACGTATTAAAATAAAATAACTAAGGAGAATAATAATGGCTACTTATAATAGTGGACAAGTAAAATTTGGAACTCCTGGTGTAAGTAATACTGATTTTCACACACGAAGATTATTTGACTTTAGCGATAGGGTCGCAGAACTGTCACCAGAAGAATCTCCATTTTTTGTTTACTTGTCAAAAGTTGCAAAAGTACCAACATCAGACTCTCAGTTCCGTTTTTTAGAAGACAGAACAAAAGTATCAATGACAGATAGAAGTTTCTTACTTAAAGGTGGTATAACATTAGTTGCCGAAGGAAGTGACGATACTATGGTTTTTGATACAGCTGGAGGAGATGGTGTTGATTGGTTAATTCCTGGAATGGTTGTTGCTATTGGCGATGTCGATGGTAATAGCGTTCCAACAACAGCAAATGTAAGAATAAATAGCGTTGACAATTCGTCAAGTGCTACACAGACTTCAGTTACATGTACAGTTATTTCACATGTAGCAACTACAAGCACTCTTGCATTAGCAGATGACTCAAAATGTACTGTAATAGGTACATCTTTCCAAGAAGGTTCAGGTGCTCCTGATGTATGGTCTCAAAAGCTTGATAACGATTATGGGTTTACTCAAATCTTTAAAACAGCTTGTGAAATGTCTAATACAGCAAGAGCTACAGTGTATCGTGGATATGCTGATGAATGGTCACGAATATGGAATCTTAAATTAAGAGAACATAAAGTGGACATTGAAAGAGCAATGCTTTTTGGTCAAAAAGGTTCTGCAGGTGGCATACAGTACTCTGATGGTATTGTTGGCATGACAATTGCAGAAGGCTACGGAAACATTACTAATGATGGTTCACAATTATCATATAATGAAGGTGTTCCATATTACAAGTCTAATACAGCTGCAGAATGGTCATATGATGATATGCTTTCTGATTTTGAAGTAATTTTTGACCCTGCAAGGGGTGGAGGTTCTTCTAAATTAGCATTAGCTTCGTTGCCTGTAATATCACACTTTAATAAAGTTGGTGATGGTGGTTTTATAGATGGCTCTTTACTTAATTCAACTGGAGCTGCTTACAATCATAATGCAAGCAAAGGTGCTTTTGGGCATTTAATTACTAAAATAGATACTATTCATGGTGACGTATCTCTTGTTAAAGAACCTTTATTTAGAGGTTTTGCAGCAGGATTTATGCAAATGGTTGATTTAGACCATGTATCATATAGGCCTCTAGTTGGTAATGGTGTCAACAGAGACACTTCAATCACAACAAATGTGCAACAAGCAGATGAAGATTTACGAAAAGATATGATTCTTACAGAAGCAGGTCTTGAAGTAACTCTTCCTGAAACACATGCGTTGATTAACTTGGAGGGTGTGTAGAATGAGAAGTGACGTATTAAATCAAAATAGCGGTAGTTATGGCATGATACCTAATGCATATAAAGTATCTGCACAAACAGCTGATTTTACAGCAGCAGCAGGCTATGTCTATGTTGTTACAAAGTTAGATGGATGTGATGTTACTTTACCAGCTCCAAGTCTTGGAGATAAAATCAAAATAGTTTTTGATGGCGCTACAAGTAATTCTCACACAGTAACTTCTGATGCATCAACTACTTTAATAACAGGATGGGCCTCTATGTCTGACACAGCGGACCAAACTGCAGCAGCTATGGAAAACTTTGTAGCTGATGAAGTAGATGACAGAATAATTACTTTGAATAGAACTACTACAGGTCTTTCAGGAATTATTGAGTTAACTGGAATAGGCTCTAACAAATGGTATGCAGAATGCATTATCCACTCAAATGGTGATGCAGCTACACCGTTCAGCTAAACCAAAGCAATAAGGTTTAATAGTTTTGTAGAACTATGGAGTGGGTCGTATAAAGGGCTCACTCCAAATCTACTAAGAATTTTATATAATAATAACAAGCCCATTCACGCACAGCCAGTGCTTAGGGCAGGGAGGATAATATGGCGTTTAAAAAATCATTGCACAACTTTACAGTTGTAGAAGCACAAAATGCAGCCTTAGGTCAAAATGGTGCAGTTATAATAGATGGTACAGATGAAATAACAGGACCTTTTGTAGCAGTTACAGGTTTAGAGGCTTCAGTTGTAGATACTTCAGAGTGTACAACAAATTTATCAGGAACAGTTCCTGCTACATTTAAAATACCAGAAGGCACTACAATATATGGAAAATTTGATTCAATTGAACTTGACTCTGGTTCTGTAATAGCGTATTATGGATAATGGCTAAGAAGAAAGGATTATGGGCAAATATACACGCAAAGCGTAAGCGTGGGGAAAAACCTGCTAGGCCTGGTGAAGAAGGATATCCTAAGACACTTGACATTAAAAAGTATAAAAAAGGTGGACCTGTTAAGGGTTCTATTGCTGATTTAAAACAAATAGCAAAAGAAT
>Ga0208157_1000149_pt1 | contig 44688 bp, 39 predicted proteins | sample 5_EtaG_FD_184077 | JGI IMG/M metagenome (GOLD analysis project Ga0208157, IMG submission 184077) | Marine viral communities from the Subarctic Pacific Ocean - 5_ETSP_OMZ_AT15132 metaG (SPAdes) (version 2) | ecosystem: Environmental > Aquatic > Marine > Oceanic | place: Pacific Ocean | collected...
ACAGCATCTCCAAAATGCCAGTTGTAAAATTCATCATTTGATGTAGCAATTAATATAGAATCACCGCTACTAACATCATACCAGTTTTGATCTACATAAAAACCCTGTACCCATTGCTCTGATGCATAACCAAAGTCTTCAGCTAATTCTTGAAATGTTGATTCACCTGGCGTCCAGAAATCTTCAATAGGATTTATACCATATACTGGGTGTACTCTAAATACAGTACCAACGGTTAAATCCCAATTACCTTTATTAAATCTAAATCTATAATCTAAAGAAGAGTATTTTAAATTTACTCTTTGATTATCTGTGTATTGTGCTTTGACAACGAAGATGTTCCCAAGGTATCTAAGCCAGAAATTTTGCTCAGTAAACTTGTCACCGCGATTCCGTATAAAAGAATAATTAAAAAGATACTCCCAACCAGGAGCGTTACCAACAGTAACGTTGTCTGCAGTATTTCTTTCAGTACCATAATACCATGTTTGACGTTTTGTTTCATAATCGAATCTTGCTATTTTGCGCAGGCCTAGCGTTAAATTGTAATCGTAAGGTGAGACCCACGTTACATCTTCATAACCTTTATCTACAGCTATATAATCTTCTCTTTCTGTAAATGGCGTGCTAGTTGTTATTGATGTATAAAAAGTAGAGTATTTAAAAAACTCTTGCGCACAACACTTCTTTGGTGTGGCACACGATATTAGTAATATTACTAATAGTAAAATTATTTTTTTCATTTATGATTTTTTATGTTTTTGACAAAATTTTCTAGCAGCCTCCTTGCTACCAAACCCCCATTCACTTAATGCTCTAGCTAATTTACTTGGGCTGCCATCCTTATCTTTCATACCACCCTGCATACTTCCAAATCTACAAGCAAATGAAACTCTACGTGGACTAGTTCCTGTTTTTTTTCTATCTCCTAGTGTTCTACCAGTTTCAGACTTATGTTTAGCCCTCATTTTAGTGTTAGCTTTATCGTAAGACTTTTTTGTTATTTTTAACGGGCCAACGCCCCTATTATTGTATGTCATAATTATCTTTTTTTTCTACAACTTTTTTTAGTGCAAGGTTTAGTTCCTGGTACTCTCTCGTAACCTTTCCAGCAATTACAATCTTTTTTCTCAAAAGGAGATAACTTCTTATAAGGGTTGTGATCGTAACCTTTTTTCTTTAAGGCGTTGTGTTCAGCCTCAGTTTCAGCACGTTCTGTTTTATACATATTATGAGCTTCAAAGCCCTTCATTTTAAACGCCATGATTATATAGTTTTATATGTTATTGTTACTTCTTCTCCACATTCTAGAGCTTCAGCAATACGTGGATATATTCTTTTATACGCTTGAGTGGATTTACCTATAAATCCATTTGTTACTATTTGATTATTCTCTTGAGAATCACCTACCAATAAACAACCTGCTGTATGCTCATCGGTGTTTCCACAATGGATAAGTATATACTCAAAGCCAGGAACATCAAGAACATGCAACATACCAATATGTACGTGAGGAAATCTTTTCGTATACCTCGCGTGATATCCTCCAACTTTTCTAAGACCCAATTTATAATCACCGTCTGGGATTCTCGTTTCTCCAAGAACTTTTGTATCTCTTTTTTCATCTTCTAATGTGTATGCTAAAAATTTTTTCTGTTGCCATAACCCGTCTATATCATTACCTTGTTCTATTACTTCTAATAATATTCCATTAGTACTATCTGTACCACTTGAAAATCTAATTACTTCTAATTTCATTATTTTATTATTACTGTTATATCTGCGGTTGTACTCGTGTCTATTTTTAAATCGTATTTACTTACGTCAAAACTTAAATTATCCTCTAAAACAAGTGTAGTTAAAGCTGGTATAGTATTTTCTGTTATAGTGTAAGTATTAGTACCATCATATAAATATAGCTTAGCAATAACAAGATCTGAATTATCGTGATTAGCTATTGTTATTTTACTAATAGATCCACCCTTATCCCCATCTTTAGTTATTAAAGTTGTTGTAGCTATTGATGATATATTTTTATATATTGCCATTATGCTAGTGTTAGTGTTATTGTTTTTGCTACAACTTTAGCGCCTGAGCTATCTGTTACTGTCATAACAACACTATAAACTGGTTTACCTTTTACCAACGTTGTTGTCAACGCTCCAAATGATATAGCGTGATTAGCTGTACCCGTCACGTTTGGTATTACTTTATCTTTATTAGCTGAAACCTCTGTTCTAAGATAATCTATTTCATCTTGCATTTGTTGTAATTGATATAAAACAGGGCCTAACCTACTTAATGAGTCTTTATCATTAATGTAAGTGTTATTATCAAATTCATTCTTCATTAAAGTTTTTTCATCAGCTGTTATCAAATCTCCATCACTACCTGTTTCTGAGTATATTCTACTATATTTTTTACTTGTTAATGCCATAATTATGTTGTTAAATCAAATTCTAAAACTATTGAATATTGTGTTCCATATACCGCTCCGCTGTCAGTAGCTTTTATAGCTATATTTTCACCTTTACTAAATGTCCAATCTCCTGGCGAATCTTCACACCAAGCATTTGTATAACTAGAAACATCCCAATCACTTCCTCTTTGGTCTGCAACTAGATCGCTATCGTCTTTATCTATATACATTTCTAATTTTACCGTTTTACTACCACTTGACTGTGTTGATGCTGCTATTCTTTTTACTTTACCATCAAAAGGACAGCTAAAAACTGTTGTATAAGAAGAGCTTGCTAGAGAAGTAGACTCACCAGTACTACCCCCACCTAAAGTTATATAGTAACCAGATGTAGAACTTGACCAAAAAGAAGCTCTAATAATAGATATATGTCTGTTTGTTAAAGCAACTGTCCCAGTAGCATCAGGTAATGTTATTGTTTTACTTGAGCTAGTTGTATCTGCTGCTGTTAATGTAGTGTTATAAGCATCATCAGTGGTTCCTTCAAATATAATTCCTGCTCCTGTATTATCTACAAAACTTAAACCATTAGTATCTATTTTAGCTAATATAGCAGTGTCATCTTTAAAGTTAATACTACCACCATCTGCATTTAATTCTATATCACCAGCTGCATCTAAATTAATATTTCCATCAGCAACAAGATTCATATGTGCTGTACTACCACCACCACTTTCAAATGTCGTTAATGTTGTTTCTCCATCATCTTTGGTATCTATCGTAAAGATATCAAGAGAACTAGCTCCTGATCTAATTTTAAAATCAACAGAGCTATTTGGAGTTTGAACTACTATTCCTGTCGTGAGACCAGGATCGCCGCCTGAAAGTGAAATATCTAATCCAGTTTGCAATACAGATCCTTGATCACTACTATTAGTTAAATCTACATCTATACCAGTTGCTATAGGTATACCAGCTGCGTTATTAGTAGCGCTATCATCATAATCAATATATATCCCTTTAAAATTATTAGCTTGACTAACACCAAGAGCACCGGTTTTATTGTAGTCAATAGATAACACAGTACATGAACTACTTGTTGTGTCGGCATTTGTAATACTTAAATCAATACAATTCTGTAAACTAGACCCAGTGTGTATACCAGTGTAATCTATAAAACTACCAGTTGACAACGCATTACCAGTAACATTTATAATATCAACTGTAGTATTTTCAGCATCAATACTTAAAGCAATTTGATCTGCGTCGTCGTTATCTATACTTAAAGCTGAATTACCAGAAGTGGAGCCAGGAGTTATGCTTACAATACCTGTAACCCCTAAAGCACTACCAGAGAAAGTAAGGTTTTCTTCGGCGTTTATAGCATCAGCACTGGTAGCTGTTAATACTCTATTATTATCACCGTTTGTCATAAAATCTGATACGTCTACAGTGAACTCTGTACCACCTAAATCAAGACCAGTTCCAGCTGTATATGTTGTATTAGTATCAGTTACGGTTTCCGTTGCCGATGTTAAACCTGTAACGTGACCATATGTATCTAATGTTATATCTTGTATATACGTCCTACCAGAGTTATCAACGCTAGCTTGAGATGATGTGTCTTCGTGGTTTATAGTTATTGCTCCAGTATCTCCTCCTCCAGTTAAAGCATCTCCAGCTGTAACACCTGTTATATCACCAACAGATACGTCTTGTTTATATAGCTTTCCATTAGCATCAATTCCAACAACGTGATCTTGAGCTGATTCAGTTACATCTTCTAGATAGACATCATTACGAAATCTAGATATATAATCCCATATGTGTTGACCTATCCATTTCATTTATTCCCAATTACGTTCGTATTTTTTTCTTTGATCTACCATAACGTAATGTATGGTATCGTTTTTCCCACAATGTGGGCAACTTAATCTCTCTATTCTTGAGGCCTCATTTATCTTCCATTCCATTCTACATGATGAACATGTATAAATATAAGTATGTCTAATAAAAACCTCATGACCCATTTATAATCCTATTTCAAATCCAAAGTTTAATAGCATTAATCTAAATTTATTCTTACAACATACATCATCACTTTTACAAGCAGCACACCACTTTATCTCCCATATTGTTAACCATCCAAATCTGAATGTAAAATCTATTTTGTTCTTTTTGTTACTTGATTTCCAAGAATTTATCCAATTTACCATATTTTAATTTATTGTTTCTTTATTATAATTACATGTTTATTGGTGAGCATAACATTTTTTGCTCTCATTCTCAGTTTTGTTCTTGCATCTATCACCATTACTTTTTATAGCCGTACATCTATATTCTTTGATTCCATCACCATCTCTATCCATACCATCTTCAAAATCCATATGATGATAACACTTCCAAGTTTTTTCTGCTGTCTCAGTAGTATTACCACATCTTTGACCACTAGATCCAACGCCAGAGCATTGAACAGTTTTAATTCCTTTCTCTTCTTTTTCTTTTTCTTCAATTTCCTTTTCTTTTTCTTTTTCTATTTTTTTCTCTTCTTTTTTCTTTTCTTGATTTTTTATTTTTGCTTCATCTTTAGCCTCTTCTAGTTCTTCATCTTTAATACCCAAATCCCATCTACTCCACCCAAGAGCTAATAAAACTCTTTTCCACGTCTCATGGTTACCTGTTATAGCTTCTTCTAAATTATTAGCTTTATTTTGTATTCTAGCTATTGGGACGTTAAATAAAGCCTCTATGATATTTGCGCTCATAGTTAATTTAGGATTTTCAATTCTCCAACCTAATTCTTCTGACACCCCCTCGTTCCAAGCATCTGCATAATAAGCATTAACTATTTTCCTAACCTTACTTCCAATAGGTGGAGAAAGGTTCACAACCTCAAGAGCTATTTTTTCTATTCGTTCTTTACCCCATTCTTTATCTTTTTGGTTTTCCCATTGCACGACTGTGTTCTTAAGAGTTGATGCTAACGCTCCATATAAACCAGTACCTCTTAAGAAAGAATCTAACGTGCTATTTAAAGTTCTAGTTGTTTTATCCTCTATCAACTCATCTTCCTCATCGCCCCATATTAAAAACGCTAAAGCATTTTGTAAAGCTGAGAAAACTATATTTTGTACCATACCATAGTAAGCTATTTTAGATACATTAGTTTTCCAATCACCCCTACCGTTAATTAAGTCTGACAAAGATTTTTTAGTTAATCTACCGTACTGCATTGTAACGTTTTGGAAAGCTAGTACTATTCTACCTAATACACTTGCTTGTTGTTGTGATATTAAATCTTCTCTTGACGATTGTTGTGTTTCCTCAGCTATCTCTTGAAAGTCTAGCATTGTTTGATCCTGAGCCGCGGACTTAGACATACCTTCTTTTATATACTTATTGTATCTATTTCTATAAAACGTAGCTCCACCAAAGGCAATAGCAAAACTATCTGCAAGTTGTGTGGGTTTAAAACCAAATTGAAGTAAATGATTTATAACAGTCTGAGGACTATATCCTTTTTCAGCAAAGGTTTTAGTTAACTCTGATGCTGATACATCCGTTTGTAATCCACCTCTTCTTTGTTTTAATTGATCAGAATTAAACAGTTTCACAAAGTCTTTCCAAAATTGAGGTTGATTAGCAAAAGCAGCGGATGCTTTAAACATATTATTATCTGACCAATTAATAAAGTTAACAGTAGATATAGTCTGTAATACAGCTGATCTCATATTAAAGAACATAATAGCGCCAACAGAACCATTTATCCAATTAGTAAACCAATTAACATCGCTGTCCTTACCTCGTGATCTATTGCCACCATTTTCCATACGATATAATATGTCTTCTAATGACTCTAAAAATCTACCACCATATAAAGCTTCTACTTTATTTAAGTTTTCTGGAGAAAATATTATATTTTTATTTTCTATCCATTCTTCTAAGAATTCTTTTCTACCAATTTTATCTACAACATTTCTTAAATCTGATGGTATAGCCTCCATCATCCAGTTTTCATTAGGCTTAATATATCCATCTTTTCTTTTAGTTATAATAGATAAGCTCTCTGCAAAAGATTTTATATCTGAATTGTTATTTACGTGATTAACTAAGGTTTGTTGCAAAGATTTAGATATACCTGGTATATCAAAACCAGCTTTGCTCCACAAGTAAACCCTCACAGCTGTGTCATTTGTAAAACTTGTTCCTGGTATTTTTTTATTTAAATTCTTTTTAACTTTAGGGAATTCTTTTTTTAAAGCCTTATAATCATTAACCATGTTTTGCTTATAAGAATTCCAAGCTTTAATTCCTTTAGCAAAAGGGGTCAATAAGTTATCAGCAAAAAATCTCATATCAGCATCACCTTGTTTTCCTTTACCTAAGAAATAATATAATAATCCTTTAAAGTCCTCAGCAGAAGGTGGTATATAAAGACTTTTTATAAATCTAGCAATATTAGGTTGAGACCCTCTTTTCCTTGCCTCAGCTGAAGAAAAAACTTTTTCAGCCTTAACTCCTTTTCTACGTTCGATAATTTTATTAAATTCTAAGTTAGAATCATTTATTCTTTTACTAAATGCTTGGACGACGTTAGACTTGATGTCTAATTGATCTAATACTTTTTTAACAGCTTTAACATTTTGCAAAGCGTCGTCAACAAAGTACATATCATTATATCCTTCTGCAAATTTTTCTAACATCCATTGAGCTTTAGCGTTACCAGTGCTATTAGCTAAACCAGTTATATTTTTTATTGGTATATCTAACCCTTGGCCTTTTAAGAATTGCTGTATAGCAAAAGCAGAGGCTTGTGGCCTAGCTGTTAAAACAAACATATCTTTAGTACCATATTTTTCAGCTCTATTTCTAGCTTTTTGAAGTAACGGCCCTGGTGTTCCATCAACAACTTTATTAAATTCTGAAAAATCAAATTCAGCACCTTGCTGTAATAAATTATCACCTTTATTGGCAAACTCTTCAGCTGTTAACCTACCTTTAATATAACCTGTGGTAAAATCATTTATTTTATTTACAAGAGTTTTAGGCATTGGATCTCCTTGTTTTAATTTATTGGTATTTACTTCTGCAAAATTATTACCAAACTCTTCTTTAAAAGCTTTTTTATTTTTTTGAACAGCTTTCCAATTACGCTCAACTATAAAATCTTTTAATGATCTTTCTTGTCTAGCTTTATTTCTTTCTAATGCTGTTTCTAAAGAGCTTTCTACGAATAACATTTGAACGTCGTAACCAGCATCTTTATATTTTTGCACTTGAGTAGACATTGATATAGTACTAGCCCCAGTACCATCTACAACAACACCGTCACCTCTACCCTTAAATTTAGTCGCTTTACGCTGTGCTATGTCCCTAGCCTCCCATTGTAACTCTCCCCACTTGCTAGCCTGCTCAGGTGTAAAATCTCTCATATCTGTAGGTAATCCACTATTTTTAGCTAACCATTCTAATGATATATCTTGATTAACCATCTTAAATCCTTGTGCTTCTAAACCTAATTGTTTTACAACGTTTGATTTACCACTACCAGCACTACCAGCTAAGAATATAACTTTCTTTCCAGGCATTGGTTTGCCAGTATTATTTGGTATAGTATATCTAATACCTGATTTAGTTCTAGCCAATGTATCATCAAAATCAAAGGTAGACATTCCTTTTATTGTACTATTTACAGCGTTACTTATCTTAGCACTAAAAGCGTCGTTTATAGTTTCTTTTGCTTTTCTTTTAGAAAACGATTCAGCTATTCTTATATCACCACTAGCGTTAATATTAAACGTTTCAGCCATAGTTCTACCATCAAGCATTTCTATAGAATTAGGATCTATTCCACCGTCTATAGCTTCTACTATATTGTTAAAATACCTTTGCCAAAATTTTCCATCCACAACGCTCCAGTTATCAGGCATTCTTCTTTGTAAACTAAACCCACTTAAAGTTCTAGCATCTCTCAACTTAGTGTCCATAGCTTTATCTAACGCTATTAACTTATAGTTATCAATAACTAAATCATATGCAGTATTAAAATCTATATCAGGAGCTAAAGAAGAATTTAATAAATACAAATAAGCACTAGTAGCGGGCATTGCATGCTCTAATTCGTATCTAGCTCCAGTTATTTTTTTAGAAAACCCCACGGCTTGCGCCCCTAGTTTATGCCAGTTCTTAGTGTCATTAGCAACTAATCCTAAATAATGTGCTATATGCGGAGCAATAGTTCTATCTTTTTTTATAGCTTCATTTATTCTCACCCAAAGAGCTTTATGTATAGCACCTACATTATTATTAAACTTTTTTATTTTCTCCTTGTTATTTCTTAATGTTTCAGGGTTTTTAAACAAACTACTAAATTGATTTCTAAGTGACCATATTTCACTTGCTTTTACACCAGGTATAGGCTTTCCGTATTTTATTGATTTATCGTTTTTTAATTTTTGTATTTCTTTCATTAACACTGGCCACAAAGGATTACTTGAAGAATCAAAATAATGCCTAGCATTACTAGTAAATGCGGTTCCTTCTCTAGGTCCAAACCAAGCCTCTTTTGGTAATAATGGTAGTACAGAGGTTTTTAAATTATGAATATACGTTTTTATATCTTTTTTGGATTTTATTTTAAAAGTTTTAGGTAAACCATGTATTTTTAAAACGTGATCTTTACCTATAAACTCACCACCTTGAAAATCATCTTGAATAAAGTTTTCTACCTGTTCAAATCTTTTACTAAATACCTGCTCCCCTTTACCCTCGTTAAGTCTAGCTATAATATTAGCTTGAGCTAATTCATTTTCTATAGTATTCATTGTTACCTCTTGAATAGCGGCTAACGTGGCTACTTGTACTACATATTGATTAATGGCACCATCAGCATCTGTTCCAGGTTGTAAAGAACCATCTGGATTTATCCCGAACGTATTTAAAAATTCTTCTTTAGTTATATTAGTTCTTTTTGTTTGTGTAGCAAGTCCAGATGCTGTAGCTCCTCCAGCAAATTCAGCTCTACCTCCTTTAATATAAAATGCCTCAAGTAGTTTTTTAGAAAGGCCAGTTGCTCTACCACTTCTATCAGCTCCTTCAGGTAAAGCGTTTATTACGTTATTATTAAGTGTACCATCTTCATTTACGGCCTTATCAAATATCCATCCTTGCGCTAATTTTCTTTGATTATCATCTAAGTTTTGATTAGCTAATATTCTAAGTGGATCAACTCCAAAATCAGAAGATATAGCATTTAATGTTTCAAATAAAGGCCCAGTTGGAATAACAGCTTTTTCGGATTTTGCTTGCTTACCTGTTTTTGGATTTAGTACTTTAGGGTCAAACTCTTTTTCTACTAATAATTTTTTTATATTTTTGTAGGTACTAAATTTAGCATTAGGATCAGTTATAATATCTAAAGGTATGTATGTTTCTTTCACGTTGTTCTCAACAGCTTTTTTAACTTTATTAGGTAAACCAAATAGATCCATTACCATTATAAGATCATCTAACATATCTTTATTAGCCTTTTTAGCTGTAACAGATAAATCTGCATTATCTATCTCATCATATATAGATTCTTTTTCAGCTTCTATAACATCAGCGTAACTTTGACCATCAGATGTTTGCCTATCTAAAGAACGTTTATCTGTACCACCTTCTTTGTCAAAATAATCTTTTTGAACAGTTTGTTTTGCCCAGTATAATATACCATTTTTTCCAAACAAATAACCTGCTGCACTATTATTTTCTTTAGGATCAAAGTTTTTTAACCACCTCATTTGAAGTTCGGTTTTTACTTTTCTCATATAATCTTGCTGTACTTCAAAAGGTAATCCTTTAGGATCAAAACCACCTTGTTCTTCTAATATCCTACTATCTAAAGAGCCTTTACCAGAGTCCATAATATATTGCCATACAGCAACATTATCAGCTTCACCTTTTTCTTTCCACTCTTTTTTGTTTTTATATTTTTTAGAACCATCTTCGTTTCTAGTGTGCTGATCATATTTATTTACTATCTTCGGGTTATTTTTCATCCACACAGCAGAAGACTCACTGAACATGCTCATGTTTTTTCTATCGGCTGGAGTTTTGGCATTTTTAAACATTTTGCCATTAGCTCCTTTAGCCAACATTTTAGCTATAGCTTTACTTGGTTTGTTATTTTTTATAGAATAATGATAATCTTTTAAAAAGTTTTTAATATCATTACTTTTATTAAATGCTATAGGTGCGTTAAGATAATCTTGAGAGTATCTTCTAAAAACATCTTTAGATTTTTGTAAAGCACTAGTTTTAAATTTAACATCCCCATCCATCATCATTTGAGAAATTATTGCTAGACCTTCTTCACCTCTAAGATTAGGATCATATGAGTTTACCCTTTTATTAAATTCATTAGCTTTTCTTCTAGACGAAAAAACTACATCATCACCTGTTAATATTTCTTGTAGCTGATCACCTAAAACCTCCCTCGCCTTAGGATCAAATTTTAAAGTATTCGCAAAAGTAGCATGTACGAACTCATGACTTAATTCGTTGAATCTTCCATCTTCAATAGCTGCGTCTCTATTCATTAATATAGCCATGTCAGATATATTACCATCTTTATCAAACTTAGGCTGCATAACACCATAATCGCTATTGTTTAATATATTACTAGCTATATTAACAACCGACTCTGGATTTTTTAATTTTTCCCTAGCGTCTTGTATCTCTTCTGGTGTAGAATTCTTGTCATTGATTATTTCATTTAATCCTTGTACAATACCTTCTTTTTCAGAAGCAATGTTTTCTAATTCCTTGCTATCTAAACCTTCATTATTTTCTTTATATTTTTTTACTTCTTCCGCATAATCTTTTTGATTTAAAGTTTTAATAACAACTTTTGGAGCCCCCATTAACTCAGCTTCTTTCAAAGTTTCGTTCATGGTTTGTAATATTTCTTGATGTTTTTTATCTATATCTGCTTGAGTATATTTATTTAATATCGCATCTCTTTGATCAGCCCTTGCATCAACCTCTTCCTGAATTTTAGCCATTTGAAGCTCTTTCTCCTTATCGCTTAATTTGTCATTTAGCATTATATCGTCACCCATCTTTCTAGCCAAGAAATCTTCTTTATCTAAAGTGATTAATTCTTTTTTCTCGGCATTAGATAAAACATCAATCCTTTTTATTTCATTCTGTAATAACTCATAATTTTTGTCTGTTAACTCTATTATTTGAGCTAATTGCTTTTTGGAATCAGGGTCAGCATTTATCAAGTCTTGAACTTGTATATCATTACTTACACTAAAACTTCCATCTTCTCCTTTAAGTCCACCGTCTAAAACAAACTTTACCATTTCTTCCTTAGTAACACTTTTTCCATTTATTTCATAAGCGGGAGCGTCAGTAGCATTTGTTTCACTAATTGGTTGGCTAACTACTTCTCCATTTTTAAAAGTAGTCGTAGTGTTAGCGCTAGCTGATGTGAAACCATTTTCATCAAACCTATTTTTAACTTGATTAATTAGGTTTAGTATTTTAGTTTCATTTTCACCCACCTTCTGGTTGTAATCTTTAGTTCTAAATGGACTCATCATTTTGTTCGCCATTGATGGAGACTTATAAGCATTTGTCATCACTATACCGCTAGCAAAAGACTCATCCACGCCATCATAAATATGAACATCTTTCATACCACTAAGATATATATCAGCCCAGTTACTAGTGAATTGAGTTAATCCTTCACCAAGACCCTCAAGGAATGTATCACCAGTATAAATACCCATGCTTAAGGCTATACTTTTAGTGTCAAATATATTTGTTTTTAAACCATTATCAAATCCAAACTTACCTAAATTTCTAGCTTTTTTTGCGTTATTAACAATAGGTAGAGTAATAAACTTTTCAAAAGCATATTCACTTAATGCTGTTAAAGCAACGTTACCATACATACTCCAACCACCGTGATCTTGACCCTGCTCCCCACCTGTTTGAAAGTATAAATTTCTCTCTGTAGTAAGTTCTCTCCATTTACCTGTTCCAGATTGAGTAGATAAAATAATCGGAGCGTAACCACCTGTTGCTACCACCAAAACTGTATTAGCAGCTTGTTCACCAGCAAAGTGAGTTAACCAATCACCTACGTCACTTAAACTAGATATACTATTAAAATCTTTACTTTTTCTCCAAGTTGATCTGTAATCAGCTTGCTTTTCGTCCCATCTAGCACTTTCTTGTTCTAAGTAATCACTCGCCTGTATGTACGCTTTTATTAATTTATCATCTCTACCTCTTAGATTATTTTTCCCACCAGCTATATCTAAACTTATATTTAAATATAAATCTGCTAAATCTAAAGTCAGCATTTGAACGGCATCAACAGTACTATTCCAAGCTCCTTTTACAAAAACAGTACCTGGTTCATGATTTCGTTTTAAACCATCAGAAAGCAACATTAACTCAGATTCATTTAAAGATCCCTCTTCAATTTCGGTGTTCTTATCCCTATAAAGTTTTTCTAAAGCAATTATTTCATTTAATTTAACATTATATGTTAATAGTTCCTTAGCAAACTCAGGATCTACATTAGCTATCCTCATCATAGCAGCCTCATTAGTTGCTAAGTTATTCATATTAGTAGCCCCGTATTCATTTGCTATAGCCGATATCATAGCAAATCTTTCTGTATCTTTTTGAATAGTATCAATAGAAGTCATTATAGGCGTTAATTCATTTATAGTATCTTCTATTTTTACACTAGTATTTTTAATATCAACTATAAGATTAGCGTTTTCTTCCTTTACTTCTTTTAAATCAACTTTAGATTCACTAAATAATTTTTTTTGTATATCAGCTTTATTCCACCAATTATCTGAAAGAAATATTATATCACTTCTTAATTCTTCTTCGAAATCTTCAATATAAAGAGTTTCATTAGCAAGTTGTCTACCAAAATTATCCGCTATACCAAAATCTATTTGTTTAAATATATCTCTATATTTTTGTGCTAATTTTGGATTACTCACCCCTTTTGAATCAGTGAGTATTCTCTTTTTAAGATATCTGAAGTCAGAACTCCCCATTGCTTTATTTAAAGCCTTTCTTCCATCCTCGGTGTCAGTGTCATGATCTTTATAGAAAGCGGCTTCGTCACCTTTATACTTATGATGTTGTTTTATGTATGCACTTAGAACTATCTGATCAATATACTGGTTTTGGCCCTCTACTACTAAAGCTAGTTCCCTACGATACTGCGTCATTTTGGATTTACTTCCCGTTTTGAATTCATCTGGAAGTAATTTCCAAAGTTCAGCAGCTTTGCTACTACCTATTTCGTCGTATATCAAGCCGTTTCTCCATCCTAACATTTTACCATCTAAGATGTGAAAAGTACCTTTATCATCTAAATATTGAGCGTTAATCTGAGCATACAAATCTAATACCTCATGGTCTGTTTTGCTAGACATTCCCCAAGCTTCTTTTAATTCATCGAGATAGTTAACGGCGTTATGCACTCTCTCCATTTCAATTTTACCGTTCACAACTTCCGCGCCTATATCTTCCCTAACCCTTTCTAGAACAATATCTAATTCCGAGGTGCCGTATGTAGCATGCTCTGCTATCCAATCATTAACTTTATTAGCATTTTCTATAGCGCCAGATTTAGTCTTACTTGCGTAATTAGTTGGAACTACAATATAATCCCTCCCCTCAATTCCATCTTTATCACCACCGGGTTTTATAATTTTAACCGCAGAACCCTTCCAATTATCTTGCTGAAATTGAAAGCCATGTTTAAAATAATGTTGTTGAAGCTTCTTTATAGTCTCTGTTTCAGATAAAGTAAAAAATTGAGGACTTACTATTCTAGGACTTGAACCCGGATTATCTACAAAAGATTCGTAATTAGGATTGGACTTAAGCATGTCATTGTTCATCTGCCTCAAAGATAAAGACTCACCATATTCTTTAGACCCTAATAGTTTATCCTCCTTGCTAACGCTGACTTGATCATCTTCTGATAATAAATATAATCTATCTTCATGCGGATTATATCCGTACTTACCAGACATAATTTTTTCTTTAACCTCATCCTGTCTGTTATAAAATTCATCATCATTATAAAGTGCAATTTTTGATCCATCTTCCCTACTTTTAAACATAGCGATATCGGCACCTTTTTGATCTTTAAAATATTCGTCAACAAAGTAACTCCTATTATCAAACCACTGCTTAGCGTTATCATACGTTAGTATTTCATCAACATTTCCAAATTCAGTTTCTGCTAAATTTCCTTTTATACTACTTTTTATATTTATGGGCTCATAAGTATTTTCTAATTGTATTTTTTCTTCAAAATAATTACTTTTCCAATCTGCAGCTTCTTTTGTACTTTTTTTAATATTGTCCCATTCTTTTTCCTCTCTTTGTTCTTTAATCTTATCTTGAAGATCTGTATTTTCTAGTTTATTTTTTTTATGGGTTTCAATTAATTTTTTAGTAGTTTCTCTAGAATTACTAGGTATCTTTACGCTCCATAGTATTTCGTTGGTATCAGGATCCACATTTTTTTGAACAGCATTACGCGGGTCGGTTGGATTAAAACCATAACCTTTGTTATAAACCATGTTTAATATAAACTCGTCTGCACGTCCATCTTTACCATCTAACGGTAGCCCATTTTCGATAGCGTGTTTAAACCAATCATCAGCATTGCCCGCGTGTAACATTATATCTGGCCTACTATTTAAATAAGTATTATGATCACCACCTATAACTTCATGAGCTAACGGACCTGTGTAGCTTTCGCTTCTTGAACGCTTGTCTTGTTCTATTATTTCTTTATCTGTAAATTCTTTTTGAATTAGATCATCTTGGATATCAAGATTATCTTGAGATTGATTTATCTCTTGGGTACCGTCTTCGATTTCTTCGTTTTTATCTTCTTCAATTTCTTCTTCTTCTTCTTTAACGACATCAGTGTTTATATTTTCTTCACCGGTTTCATTTAACGTATTTTCAACGGATATTTCTTTAGTATCATTTTTCAGTGTAGCACCATCATGCTCTAATAGCCAATCCGCCTCTTCTTCAGCTGTTATCTCGTGCTCTACACCGTTGTGTATATATAGTTTTTTTTCTTCCATACTGTTTCGTTAGTTACCCGTTTATAATTTTCACAATACTAAGATCTTGTAGACTGAGGTATCATAATACTTCCAGACTGCTTAGATTGGGGTGTTTGTTGGTTTTTCCACTGCATTTCTCTTCTAACATCTTGGTTTAGATTATCATAATAATTTTGTTCCATAGCTTTGGTATAATAATCAACTAAATACTCTTGTAATATATTTTCATCTTTTAATATATTGGATACTATATTCGTTGCGTCTTCAGGGGTTATACCGTCTTCTTGCGTTGGATCCATTAGTTTAATTTGCTCCTCATCAAATCCTAGATCTTTATATGTATTACTTTGTATAGCAGATAATAAGTCATCTTTAAAAACTCTATTGCCAAATATTTTATCAGTAGCCAAAGATCTAATATCACCCATTTCAACTATTTTTGATTTCACATCAGAATACGCTTTTTGGAAGTTAAATTCCGCGTTCTCACCAGTTTGAATAGTTGAGGCTAACTTCTGCTGATCTTGAACCATCATTTTGAACATATTTTTTGATGCTTCATCAACGTATCTATTTTTTACTAATTTCTCTATATCATCCATAGAGGTCCAGCCATCGTGTAGTTCATATCCTGGAACGTTACCATCGTATGTAACCTCATTATTACCATTAACTATATTAGTCATGTCATCGGTATATTCTGCTAACTTTTCAGTAGGATTATGTCCTATGCCTGAACCAGTTTTTAGCATGCTAGCTAGATTAACTTTAAATTGTTCAGCTGTTTGTAATCTAGTACCTGTCTGTACGACATCTGCTTCTAGCATAGCTTGATCTTCTTTGTCTCCATTAGCATAATCAGCTTTCATTCCTTCAAACTTTTCACGTAATGCACTCATTTGGTCTTCTGGAAAAGCTGGCTCTTCATTTATCTTAGAATCCATTAAACTAAAGAAATCTTCATTTGAAGTTGGCACTGCTTGAGGTGCTCCTCGGTCGCCATATGCTTGTGTAGGATCAACTTGTTGTTGACTTTGTGGAATATACTCTTCTGGCATAATTATATTTGTTTAAATTCTACGTCTAGTTTAGAGTAATCTACTATATCATACTCACCATTATTTATAACAGCGTTAACTGGTACCTCATCAGACATGACACCTTGATAAATTCCTTTTCCTAATAGTTCGTTTATATACTCAAAAGCATATATATTTAGACCACTAGCAGATTTACCTATTAATTTAATATTCTTTTTAAATCTTCTATCAGATAAACCAAGGGCCTCCCCTATCTTAGGTATCAATGGGATAGCCTGTGGGAGAGCTTGTCCAATAGCTTCATTTTTCATAGCATTTGCCTCAGCAGCTTGTTTTTGATAGTGCTGGTATTCTGAAGAAGCATCTTGAAGTAAAGCTTTTGTTTTTTGCATATTCTGCATTTGCGCCGTTTGTTCGCCAGCAGCTATTTGTCTAGCAACATCCGTGGCACCTTGTCTTTCTCTTGTTTGTATACTACTAGCTTCTTTAGCCATAGCCATTTGATTACCTGCCTCTTGTTGACCAATACCAGCCGCTGATTTCTGTGCAGCTATTTGGCCTTGTTGAGCTAGTTGTTGCGCTAGTGCCGCTATACCACTACCACCAGCTGCCCCTCTTAATCCAGACATAATGTTAGATTGACTTTGTGCAAATTGTTGAGATGCAAATTCTGCTTCTTTCTGATTAACAGTTAAATCTTCCATAGTATTTTCCATACCAGCAAATTGGTTTTGCATACCTTCAAATGGATTAGTCATATTCATATTTGCTAGATCCTCTCTAAATGTATCTCTTGCTAACTTTGCGTCAGCTTCTAAACCTTCTGCTTTTTTAGCGGTTTTATGAGCTGATATACCCTTAAACACGGCGCCAGCTACACCAGCTAACTGCATCCATATTTTAAAAGGTGAATCTTCGTGTCTTTTAATTGTTGCCATATCTTATTTTTACTATTATATAGTTACATTTTTTGCTTGTTATTTACTACTTTCGTTGATCTCACAACTAGTCGCAAACATCTCAGCCTTTTCTGTAGAATCATTTTTAAATTTAGCAGAACCATAATAACCCACTAAAGAAGAGCAATTAACAGTATTATCTTTAGAAAATAATATAAAGCTAGATGTAGTAGGTGGAGTTGCATTGTTAATCATGTCGCACGTTATATTAAAGTAGTCTTGATCAGATAAATATCCACCATCAACAGAGGTTACCTTACCTATAGTTATTATATTATCTTGAGTAAAATTATCACCTATTTGAAACCCACCACTAGATGATGGATCAATATAGTAAGCTGTGTCACCTACTTGTATAGATGCTTGTGCTTGGGTTGTTGCAAATGTTAATGTAATTGGTATCATAATTTATTATGTTATTATTTGATCTAAATCTAAAGTCATATATACTCCACCCACTCCCCATTTTTTAATAAGTACATCTGCAGTTATTGTGTATGCAGTAGTACCCAACCCACTTGCTTTTATATTAAAGATCTCAACGTGTGTGCCACCGTTATTTGCTGGCACAGAGTTAGAGAAATGTGAAATAGTAGCATCAGTACTAGAAAATACTGGTAGACCACCAGTAGATCCTACAGCAGCAAAGGTCCCAGATGAGCGACTAGGAATCTCCCATTTTATGGAAAAGAACGAAGGAACATTAGGAACTTGACTAGGGTAAGCGTTTATTATACCTTTGTATTTATAAAAATTTGTTGGGCCAGTGTAATCAGCATCAGTCTCTTTGGTTAATATCCACAAAGTAGGAGAGTTATATTGCCCTATAGTATAACGAGGGTTTTGTATAGGAATATTAGGCCCTAATGTTGTCCCAGACTTTGGATAAATATTTATATCGTAAAATTCTCGAACCCGAAGGAGAACAACGCTACCGTGATCTAGTGATATTGAGGATGACAATAATAACTCATCAACATTATCACCATCTGGATTAACTTCTACCACAGTTACCTCAGGACTACTAGGTATATCTTCATGGGTAATTCTATCACCCACATTCGCGATACGACCAGAAGTAAAAACCCCTTTGTTGCCACTTAATGCACCACTACCTGGCATCGCGAGTACAATTCTACCCCTTATCTCAGAATATTTTGGAAACTCTTGCAAGAATCTAAATGCTGTTTTAGTCCTTCTTTTACCTGTTGGTACTAGTTTCTTGCTTAAAGCTTTTACACTACCATACTCCGGAGTTAGTATATCTTTTTTAGCAATATCTTTACTTAATATTGAAGACCCATTAGAGCGTTTAGTTATTACTAAATCAAATTCAGCATCAGCATCACCATAAATTTTTATATCTCTAGAATCACCCTTACTTGACACTTGAGCGTTACCAAATGTAATTTTCGATATCTCTTTTGTAACAGTAGGTATTTTTGCTGTTTTATATCTTATATAAGCCTTGCCAGGAGAATTTTGAGTTGATACCTTGCTTTTATAAATTAGTTTAAAACTATAAGCTGTAGCTCTATTTTTACTATCTCTAGTTACTACAGGGGATCTTAATGCGAGAATACCACTAGGCATACCAGCGAGTGCTAATAAAGGTGTTTCTGGGAAAAATTTATCAGGACCAGCTTCCACATTTACTTGGCCAATTACCACAGGTTTATCAGGCGTTGCTTCACCAACTATATTTATCTCAGTAAAATTATCAACTACAACTTCAGAATAAACAAATTCCGTTACCTCTGTAATTGTTACATCAGCCCCATTATTTGGTACTATATTATCATCTTCATTTATAGGATTTATTATTTCAAACTCATTTTCTATCACAATAGTTTCGTCAAAACTAATATCGTCTATAATATTAGCAATGTTTACTTTTCCATCAATATCTAACTTAACGGAAAAGTTACCCGCTAAAGTTAGTGGTCCCCTAGGCCCTCCACTCGCAAAACTTACAGTAACAAGAATAGTATTATTAACTGATCCCGCAATACCAGTATCTGTTAATACTATACTATCAACCCACCTATAATCAGGGCTCTCTGTTCCATCATCTAAAAAAGGTGTAGTTAAAGCAGTGTAATTACTAATTGAAAAATCTGATGCTGTTACTGTATACCCAGAATCAGGTACTACTGTTAGTGTACCGGAAGAAATCATATTACCATCAAACACAGAATCCCCAACTAATTCTGTAGCTCTAAAAACTTGCCTACCAAGTGGATCAATGCTATTACCTTGTACTGTATACTTATTTGTTGCCATTTATCAATATTTAATCATTAGTCAAATCATCATCACCATACGTACTCGTTAAACCATCAAATGTATCAGTTATTACTACATCAGCCTCTACTGGAGGCGTAGAGGTCACAACAGCAGCAAACCCTAAACCTTGAACGGAGAATTCGCTTGTGTCCAAGTTTTCCAACGTGGTTGTTTTTCCATTTATTTTATTAAACCATTTGTTTTCTTTATTTATAAATTCAGGAACTGTACCCGTTTGCAGGTCTGTTGTAAATGATTCTACCCACCATCCTTTTTTATCTATTAAATTATAATATTCACCGTCGTTAACACTAACGGATAAATTACTAGCATCTGCTCCATATGACTCAGTTGAACCAGTGTACTTATTTACTTTAGATTGAGTACCTTCGTAATTAATAGTTTTAAAAGATTTAATAATACTAGGTTGATCATTAAATACAACTTCTATCTCAGATCCATACTGTGTATTATAAAAATTATTTCTTTCAATATTATCATCATAATGTTCCCATGGGGCTAACTTCATTCCATCATAACCATCACTACCTGGAGTTGTTAGATATCTACCATTAACTGATAAACCAGTTGAAGGTATAAAAGATTTAAAGCTAGTCCAACCTTTAGATCTTTCGTTAAAAGATATTGTTACTGGTGGATCAATAGTAGAATTCCATTGCCAACCTGAATCAAGAGTTAAATTATACTCGCCACTAATAGTATCAAATGTACCTAACATAGAGTCGCTTTTTTTCATACGGTCTCTAAAATATGCGCTCATACCAATTTCTGATATAGGCGTTAATCCATCGTTGGACAGTCTTAATACAGCTCCTCTTTGTTTATCCGTAAAATATAATCTATATTGATCCCATGCTAGTGATTCTGGATTCTTAGATATACCATAATCACCTGAATAAGGATTTGCGTCTCCCAATACTCTATTTGTTGCTGTTAATTGAGGATTACCATCAGCGTTATATATAGCATCTTTGTTTGCTAAAACTTTTATGATTTTATCTTCAGCGAGTACAGTTAAATTTCTTTCAGCAGTTTTCAATGCCTGTATCGAACCATATATTGGATTTAGATTTTTTGTTATTTTTTCTGCCATGTTGAACTCATTCAAGTCATTAACACTCGACATGGAATTATATAATCCAGAATATATCAATCCACTACCTATATGCTCTTCTCCATAATTTAAAAACGTAGATGACACCTTTACGCCGTTGTCAATAGTCGGCGCATTGAAATCATCTTGTATTCTATCAGATTCCACACCATTACCAAAAGAGTAGCAATTAAACCACCCTAATTCTACAGGATATTTCCATACATTCGTATCTATTTTATACCATCCTTTATTAATATAAAACTCAAAATTAGCAGGTGGTGTTGGTTCAGTTAGTGGATTAAAGCCTTCAGGAAAAGCATATTTACCAGTTATCGTAATATAACCATTACCAATATCAGTAACAATGCTAACCCCAGCTAAATTAGGACTAAGTATTTGAGCACCTAACAAGCTTTCACCTTCAAAAATTGTTGGAGCATTATATAATTGCGTAAAACCATCTTGAACACCAGGTTGTGGTGTTGCGGTAAAAGAACCCCTTGGTGATGGAATAGGTATCTCCGTGTTCCCAGGTAAACTTAGAGTATCATAAAAATCTATTATTTTAGATTTAACTACCACGCCACTACTATAAGGATTAGATCTATGAATAAAATGAATCATGTCTCCTATAGCAGCACTTTTAAAATCTACGTTATAACCAGGTGTTAATACACCACCTATATATTCGTATTGTTGGTATTGCAAGTGAACACCATCATTACCTATAATTCTATTTAAAAAAGGCACAGTAGATGATTCTATCTTTTTATAAGATCTATGTATCTCAATATGACTAGCATTTGATTTTTTACCTGGTTTTGTAAAAATTGTTAAGTCTTTTTTATCATCTAGTCTTAAAGGAATCCCTTCACTCGCCTCGTAATATATATCTAAACCAACATCTTCTTTCGGTTCCGTTTCCCAACAAGCCGCATTAGTAGCCAATGATTTATCTGATAAATCAAAATTACCAACTTGTGCTAATACTTGTATTTCTAAACTACCTATACCATCGTGCCTAACATCACCTCTTGGGTCCCACTGTGTGGTGTCTATTCCTTCATTTATTAATTCGTTATTATTATCATCTAATCTACAAAATCTAGTTATTATTGAGTATCTTTTTTTCAAGGGATCATCTGTAGCAGAGAAGTTCGTACTTTCTATATCTAGGTTCATTCCTGAAAATTCACCGAAATCTTCAAATCCATCTAGCCAATTAGTTGTTAATTGGTAATTTATTATTTTATAACGATTTCCTGGGTTAGGATCATTCGCAAATGTAAATATCGTACCAGGTGTTGTCATATCTGATTTAAATAAAGAATCTGTAGAAATACTATCCCAATCATCTTTAATAACGGAAAATGTAAACTGACCTAAATGGCCATCTGTTGTAGCCTTACCCTGACTTAATCCTGATGGTAACCAGTTTTGATTCTCACCACTACTCTCACTCCATTCAAGATTGTAAGCTGGATTTGGATACGTAGCTTCAGTACTGTCACCATTTCCTGTTCCCGGATAAGGTCCGTATATATTATTATCTATAAGGTGACTAATAGGTTGTCCTCCTGAGCCCAAAGCTTGTAGTACTTGTCTTTTATACTGATTATCATCTGGCCCCGTTATTTCCTTAATCAAACTAAAACCGCTATAAGCTGGTGCCTCATCTATAAATATATTTGTATCTCTAGCTGTGTTATTACCCTCACCAAGTAAGTTACTACCTTGATCCCACCACCAATTCCAAAATTGCTGTGTTTGAAAGTTATTTGAACTATGATCACCAGGTCCAAATAAAGATACTACTTGATTTTTGTCATCTCCGTAAATAGAATGCGTGTCATTAGCGTCTTCGTTAATACTATTTACCGTCACACCAGCACTTGGAACCGCTGGAAGATCACCGGTTAAATTATCAAGACTATTGTAATTTAACACATCATTGTCTCCAGTACCACCTATAGTGTCTATTTCATTTGTAGTAAATATATTCGCTCCACCATCTGTGTACGTGCTCCAATTAACCCCAGAATAAGTACCCACGCTCTCTACTTCATCTTCATCACTATCAGCAGGGTTAACTTGCCTTGCGGCTATATAAGCTACTTTATAAGTATTTTTTACTTCGTAACTAACTTGACTGCCTAATACTGAAGTTTCTAATGTTGAATCTTTTTCTAATTTAACAAAAAATCTACCATCAAATTGAGGTTTGTTTTCTACAATAGCGTCTCTAAACTCTAAACTGTATTGTATGTAATGAATACTCGCTGTATCATCAGCATCAGCTTTGTTGTCTATTAGCTCTGAAGGAGTTGACAGTTTTAAAATTAATTTTTGGTACATATTAACATCAACCTCTTCAAATGCCTCTCTAAGAACCACACCCCTGTCATCGTCTTTATTTATTATCTTTGTTATATTTCTCCAAGGGCTATATTCACTAACAGCTCCTTCCGAAGCGCTATTATATGTGCCCACAATCCTAACTTTAGCAATACCTTTAAAATCTTTAACTTCAGGGGCAGTTTCATCCCACTCTGCGGATTCTAATTTTATTGTTTTTTTAGCAATTAATTGATCCGGTATAGCATCACTTATGTTACCTACTAAGTCATTATAAACTTTATCTCTAGATATTTTAATTAAATCAAAATCATTGTTTACAGTCTTTATATAATCTGGGGCTTCATTTTCAATTGCTATAACTTTATATCTAGCTTCCTCAGTAACAGGGTTTTGATTACCATGACCATTTTTTAATATTAAAAATGTTTCTTCACTAATTTTATTTCTATCAACAGACGGAAAAGCTACCCAAACATTACCGTCCTCCGCATCGTACCATCTATCCATTATTAGATTGTAATATTCATTAGACGTTTCTTTTACAAAATACTTTATATAATTCATCCAATCTGGTGGCTCACTACCACTCCAACTTTGTTCTAATTGAAATTTATTACTTGATGATGATAAATTTTTTGGTACATTTAAATCACCAGTTATATTTTCTTGTAATTCGTTTTCGCTAAATTCATCTAATGGGTTTCTATAACCACTAGCTATAACAGGTGTTTCTCTACCATATTTATCTCCGAATACTGCGCCGAATTTATAATTTCTACTTGATTTTATAGATTTTTTAGGACTAGGAAATTGTATGTTATTAGATTTTATAGATTGCTTTAATCCAAATGGTATTAGTATATCATAACCTTGAATATAGTTACCATATATTAATCTATTAGCCGTCATCTCTTGAGCTATTGCATTTCTAGGTACATTATCCCAACCTCTAAGAGTTTGATTCGCTGGTAGTACTTTATGTATCATTTCAGAGGTTACTGACATAGAACCGTTTTCATCAGCTGTCCATTCTATATCTTTTGCTCTAGTTATGGATTTTACTACATAAACGTTTTGATTATCCGTAGTTTTCCAAAGTATATCAATCTCTTTGATGTCATTAGGTTTTATAGATACTATTGGATTTATATTTTCCCCACCGTTGATAATACCACTTACATCATTAGGTACAAAATCAGTTATTATTAGACTTCTAACATTACTAGTCATAGCTTTATTATAACCTTTACTAGGAGTATACTCAAAATCTCCAGGTAAAAAAGCAAGTTCAGACCAAGGCGAGAAAGAAGAATATTCTCCATCATCATATTTATATCTATAACCAAATCTCCCGAATTTAGTTTCAAATAAAGGTTTTCTTTGCTCTAACTCAACTTCCCAATCTAAAGGATTTATCTCTACCACATCATCACTAACAAATGATAGTCTAATCACTACATCTGGCCATTCTTCAACGCTAATAACTTTACCCCTTACTACCATAGGTTCGTTAGCAAAAAGGTTGTCAGCTGTAAATTTAAATACATCATCTACTCTACAGTCTATAGTAGAGGGAAATGTTATATCATTTATTATAGAACCTTCAGTAGGCACTAATAAAGTATCACTCACAAAATTGTGGTCTATTTCGAATGTAGTGTCACTAGCTCTATCACTAGTTGCTAATTTTAATTTAGGCGCTGATGTAGGTGCTTGTTTTATTACCGTAATATTTTCTTGTTTAATATCAGCTGATAATAAGTTAGGTTCTATATCATCGTCTGTTACTATAACAATGTCTCCAGTTACAGGATGTGTTACGTAAAGTTGTGTGTGAATAGTATCATTTACAGTTCCTTCTCTAGATCTTTCAATATTAATTTTTTTTGGTTCATGAACGCCATCGGTCCAAAATAACATATCGTCTAGAATATTAATACCAGTTAGTGTATTTTTAATTCTTTGTAAAGTATTTTCTGATCTCTTATAGTAGTCAAACTCTAATACTCTTTCTTCACTAAAAAACTTCATAGCAACGCATTTTTCTTCTAAATCCTCTGTTTGTTTTTCTGCTAAAACTATTAAGTTATTTGTTGCATTATTTGGGTCTTCTACTATATTAATAACTTTAACCCCCTCCTCTTTAATTACAGATCCATCTGGTAACGTTCTAGAATGCCATAATAAATGATTACCATTAGTATCCCAAGCGTGGAGTGACATACCTATTCTTATATTACGAGCGCCATATAGTTGGTTACGCACAGTCAGGTAAGCGTAATCAGTCGAATCACTAGTATTCTCAGGACCTACCATATCAGAGTAAGTAGCTGTGATCATATAAACATCTGTAAATATAGCATCGTGATTTTGAGTGTTACCCACTGGCGGATTATAGTTTATTTCAAATATACTATCTTTCCATTGTCTAAGCGAGTAACCAAGACGAGTTGATCCATCATCATTAAGGCTTTCTGCTACTATATCAGAATATGGAACACCATGATGTATACCGTCAAATGGTAGTGGGTCCGCGACAAAAAAGAAAGCCCGATCATTAGCCTCGTCTGCGACACTTCCAATTATTCTAGTGTAATCTTTACTACCAGAGTTATCATCATCTTTATAACTCTTCGTGTAAGTAACACCACTTGCGATAAATTTATTACCTTTTATATTTTGAGCAGTGCCAGCGTCACCAACCCCACTGGAGTTAGCGTCCGTTGTTCTAACTTGTATATTTAAAGCATCCCTATATTCACCATTTTGAACAAGTCTTTCGTCTATGTCCTTGTTCATTTTTCCGGATTGGAATACATGTTTAATTTCAGGCATATCGAATTATTTTATTATCTTACTCATTCCTTTTAATACTTGAGTAAACTCTTCTATTTTAATATTTGATAATCTTATTTTTGCTTTTCTAGATTCAGCAAATCTTTCTTTTTTAAATCTTGCAACTAAATATTCTGGTATATTAGATTTTGTAGATAGTATACCATGCGCTATCCATTTGTAACAAGCTTCTTCACAAAACTTATGTACTACCATTTCATCATCAGTACCTAAGCCATCACTAACATATTTTAATATGACAGTATCTCCAGCTAAACTAGAGCCAAAGTGTATATACCCTCTAAGATGGTCTATATAAAAAGTACCATTAGACTGTGCATGTTGTGGATCTAATCCATATCTTCTACCTCTGTTATCTATTTCTATATCAGTTGTGTCATCAGCATAAACATCAGTGTCCACTTGATCTTTAAATTTGGCCCATGTATCACTTCCTGTAGATTGCTCTGTTAGAGTATCGGCTACACCGTCGCTATCAGTATCAGTAAATTGATATACACCATCAGTGTCTTGTGTTATAGCAAATGGATTAGACGTTTTCCCTGTAGGATATAAAACCCTCTCTATACCTTTACTGTCAACTCTTGCTAATTTAACGTAGTTAACGTAATCTTGAGGTAAGATCATTTTGAGTGTATTTGGGACCTCTATTTCATGAGCTTTGATAGATCTAAATACATCATATGAGAGTTCCTGTATAGCTCTCATGGCATGGAACTGAACGTCGGTTCTATTTACTTTAGGTATTATCTTTCCCTCACCAACATACGATACTATAAAACCATTTATAATATGATCTAGACTTATAAATTGATAGTTACCATAATTACCAGAATTATTTGAATTATAATAAGTAGCCTGTGTTGTTCCGTTTAATAATCCCATAATTAACTATTTTGTTCTTGTTTAATCATTTGCGCTCCCTGACCCCCAGCTTGTATTATATCTGGTTGCTTTATTGTTAATCCAGCTAACATTAATACTCTTAGTACTAAATTTTCTTCTTCAGAAATGTGCAGCTCGAAATTAGTACTAGTATTACTATTATATAAAGCCTTTTCATTAACAACTACATATCCCCATTTAGGTGCTGTAGGCGTCTTATAATAACTAACCTCAAACTGTTCATAGTCATTATTTAAACCAGGTAAATTAGTTCCGTAAATGATATTATATGTTGAAGAAGAAGCTGGAGGATATATAGTAACAGTACCCGCATCTTCTCTAACAAATACAGATCTTGTTTGTGTAGCTTTTGTTAAAGGGTGATTCTCAGTGTAAGATATTTGATCTTTGTTCATTTGAGTAACTCTAGTACCATTACCCCTTGTTATACTAATAAGTTTCTGTATACCATATGTAGACGGTAGAGTTAATGTACCATTATTGGTCTTTGCAGTAGTATCGTAATGGAATGGATGGAGTTTTTCTTCTAGCATCTCTAACTCATCTGCGTAATTTTCAAGTCTTTTAGGTTTTGCTTCAGACATCTTTACTCCATGAAAATAATTTTCATAAATTTCATTTTGAGCCTTATCCGCTAACAAGTTAAATTCTTGCGGCGTTACATAACCCCTTTGTTCTTTATTAGCCATAGCTAATACCTTTTGATATACTGTATCTACACTTATTGCCATTTGTTTATATTTTACTATTATATAGTTACATAATAAAGTGAAAGGTTAGTATTTAAATAAAAATAGCCACCCGTTAAGGTGGCTATAGTTTTGTTAATTCTAATTAACTAGTGATTTAGTTTTATTTCATTCTTTTTTCTAAATTAGAATAAATTTCCATACCTTCATCAGTTTTAAACCAAGCAGCTAACGCTGAATATGGATGCTCGTCAAAAGGAACAGTTAATAATTTTTTATTATTAGATGACCAATAAAAAGTTCTTTGATCCCCTGATAATCTTATTATTCCTGATTCTACAGATTTTATACCAAAATTCCTAAGTTGTATATTTTCATCTGTAACTAGATCTATAAATAATTTTGGATTACCTCTAGCAAATAGTAACAAATCTCTTTTAAGTTCCTTAGAACTCATCTTAGATACTTCAGATCCAATCTCTACTCTCATTATAGCTTCAGCTAAATCGATATCTATATCTTTAGCTAACTTTAACGCCTCAATTTCGAACTCTAACCAATCTAATTGGTTTTCCGCTATTTTTATAGGTTGATGTTCTGTATAGATTATATTTCTCATTGGATGATATAAAGAAAGAAGTTTTTGTAGTATTACTTTATTTCGTGGTACTGATAACGTACCATTTCTAAAAATAATATGCTCCAATCTTTGATCGCCTTTCATTTCATCAACAAAACATGTTCTTTGATTAGAGCAATATTTTAATTCTCTTTCGTAACCCTTCTCTTCATCAAACCAATATATATTAGCTGATTTTATTGTTTTTGAAAGAGGTGTTTTACCTTTTAAATGATAAACTCTATCTTTAACTTCCCAAGTATTTTTTGGCTTAACCTCCATTTTAGGAGTTTTAACTTTAGGCTGTTCTTTAACAGCAACTGTTTCTTCAACTACAGGTTCTTCAACCTCAGTCATTTTTTTCTTTGTCATAATATAATATATAATATAATTAATAAAAATAAAATAGAGGCAGCGTTTTAGCTGCCCCTATCTTAAATAAATACTAGTTCAATAACATAAAGTTATTAGCACCTTGTACAACTAAACATCTTTCAGTTAAGAAGTTTACAGTCATAGCATCTAAATCAGATGAAACAGCACCAACTGAACCTGTAACCCAAGTTTTCATTTTTCTGCTCTCTGTGTTAGAAGCTCTGAACCGCATGTGTAAGAAAGGTCTTTTTAAGTTCTTTCCTAATTGCTGATCGTAAACAGTAGATGTTCCAGCTGGAATCATAACACCACGTATAGCACCAACAGTATTTCTATCGTTGATACCACCTCTTGTAGCCATGTCATTTAAGTATTTCCAGTCAGATTTATAGAAGTCATAAGAACCTCTTCTAAATCCTGAGAAACCTAAGTTTAATGCCATATTTTCGTCGTTATCAAATACTCCATAAGAAGTACCACCAGCTCCGTAAGAATTCATTGAAGCAAGCATGTCATCTATTGCAAGAGCTGTTGCTCTATTAACAAACATCATGTTTTCTTCAATAGCACCATTCTTATCGAACTCTGCTAAAATAGCGTCAAACTCAGCTAAATCAGTAGCAGCGTTAACACCAGTAACACCAGATGATTGATGACCTCTTGACTCGATAGCAGAAAATAAACCTTCAGTACCTTGTCTTTCATCAGTACCTACTACACCACCTAAAGATAAAGATGCTGTTGCAGCTTTTTCAGCTTCTATTAATGACATTTCACAATAATCATTAAAACGAGATCTAGTGTCTCCTTCAGCTTTTAAGTACCAGTAATAACCGTTTTGTCCGTCTTCACCAGATACTTCAACCCAACCAATTTGAGCAGCATCAGATCCTGATACTTCAAATTTATCTTTCATGATAATTGGTTTGTTAGTAAATGTAGTGAAAGAAGGTTTGTTAGAACCATCTCTGTTAGTCATAGTATTAAATGATGTTCCTTTTTTGTATTCAGAACCATAAACCATAATAGTTAAATTGTCTGAATCACCGAAACCAACATCGTTTAAATGCTCGTGAGAGTAAGGTTGAACAGTAATAAAATCTGTTGCACCACCAGAAGATGTAGCTGTAGAAGCGCCATCAGCATCAACTACAGAAACATAACATTTCGCAGTTAACGTTGGTGAAGCTACTATAACTGTATCTCCAACTCTAATACCGTGAGTAGTACCAGCATCATTACCATCAATATCAGTATCAATTTGAATAGTACTAATATTAGCAGTACCGATAGTACCTTTGTAAGATAGATGTAATCTACCTTGTTCTGACCAAATAACTTGGTCTGCAGACATAGCTTCTTCTGCACCTACTTGAGCAAGAAAACCCGAGATTGTTCTTTGTCCGAAAACCTCAGCTTCTTTGGCCATTAGGTCAGGAAGGTATTGCTGTGCCCACCCATTAGTTTGTATGTCCAAATAATTATCAGAAGTAGTTGCTTGTACAGAAGCTGCTCTTGAATTATAAGGACTAGGACTTGTAATTGCCATAATTTATAATTTTTTTAAGTTAATTTTTCTTTTTAATTTTGAAAGATCTGTTTTTCATATCAGAAGAAGTTTCACCTAATACCCTAACTTTTACACCGCCAGCTTCAAACTGACCATGGGTCTGTCTAGGATCTAAATTAATATTTTTATCTTTAGCTATTTGATTTTTAACCGCGTCTGCTTTACCTTGCTCATAAAAATGTTTCGCAATAGCATCAGCATTCATGGCTGTAAATAAAGATTTATGATAACCTTTAGCATCCTCAAGTGTATCATTTTTTTCGTTAGTAAACTTATTAACAAAATTGTTTATATCACTTTGAGTTGTCTTTACATTATCTACATCTTTAACATTAAACCTGTAATTCTTATCTCCAACGTTGTATTCAAAACCTTTGAACTCATTGTTAAAAACGTTATCAGTTTTCTTTAAAAATGTTTCTTTACTTGCTTCAGATAATTTCTTCTGCTCTTCAGATTCTTTATTGTATCTATTAAAGAAGTCAATAGCTTTCTGTTGATCACCAGTAAGTTTACTTCCTGCTTTAATTTCCTCGTAATATTTAGACTTTTGCCCGTCTAAGTAGGCTTTAGCCTCGGCAACTTGCTCTTTAAGGGCTATTTTCTTTTTACGTATTGTTTTCTCATCATCTAATTCCTCATCAACACCAAAAGTATCTTCTAATAAAAAAGCTCTTTCCTCTGGCGTTAAATGAGACTTAGTATTTTTATAATACTCATTTAACACATCGTCATTATCCATTTCAGAGGTATCTCTATTTAACCTTACATAATCATTTAGATCTCCACCTGTTTCATTCATGAACTCAACGAGTTTTTGAACATTTTCAGGTAATGGCTTCCCAGTGACCTCTGATTCTATAACAGCTTCTTTTAACTCTTTTTCTATAACACCTTGTTCTTTGAGGTCCTCTACTGAAACCTCTTCGATTATTGGTATATCTTCTTTTACCTCTTCTACAGCCTTTGGTTCTTCTTCTACGTTTTCTTTTTCTTCAACAACTTCAGGAGGTGGTTTACTTAAATCTACCTTTATGACATTATCGTCATCCGTAGATGTAAATCTACCTTTTTTATCTCTTAGTTGTTCTTGTTTTACTTCTTCAACCTTTTCTATAGGTTGTTCTACTGTCTTTTCGACAGCTTCTTTGTTTTTCTCCATAATAAAATTTTATAAAATATTAAATATTAGAAAGGCGAGAATTTATTTGTCCCCGCTCCTCCTGTAAGTATATCATTACCTGATGATTCAAATTGTTTATCAGCATCACCCTGTTTTCTTTGCTCAATCATGTTCATTTGATGATTAGCTTGTCTATCAACTCTTTCATCTTTCCTATCTTCTCTTTTATTTTCTTTTTCTTTGTCTGTGTCTTGTTTAGATTCTTCTAATTGAGAGTTTAAGTCAAATTCAAATTGCATTAGTTCTTTTTTAGCCTGAACCTCAGCTTGTAAAAATTGCGTTTGCAATTGGTTTTTAGTTTGTTCTAACTGAGCCTCAGCCTGTGTTTTAGCTTGAGCTTTTTGCATTTCAGCTTGAGCCGCCGCTTGTTGTTGTTGTGCATTAGCCGCTGCTTGTGCTTGGATATTTTGCTGCTGCATTGCTTGATCTTTAGACATTTTAGCTTTTCTTTTTACCTTTAGTAGTTGATTAGCTAATTTAACGTTTCTTATAGATCGCAAATCTATAGCATCATCTAAATCAATAGACTGTTGTGCTATAGCTGCTTGTATATTATTTTCTAACATAGCCTTCTCTTCTTCGTCTGGTAGCAGCTCTATAAATATACCAAAATCATAAAGATGTAACTCTGTTAATTCTTCTAACGTAGCAACGTTATGCGCCCCAATAGCTTGTATAAATGCTTCTTTAGTTGGAGAGTACTCAATAATATCAGATATTCTTAGTGACATACACTCTGCCACCTCCGCTGTTAAGTATAACATTGATTGTAATATATGTCTTGTCGCGGTGTTTGAATTTGCAGCTGCTAGTTTTTGAACACCAACTAACGCGTTTTTATCTGGAGTAGCGGCATCTCTTGCTTCGTTTAACCCAGTAGTATCTCTTATCATTTGTAGATAATAGTTATACGTAGTAATTAAACTTTGGATTTTATTTCCACCACCACCGTTTTGTATTTGTTGAATTGGCACTTTAGCCGGATTACCGTCTCCGTCTCCCGTGAAGCTCCTACCAATAACAGAACCAGTTTGGAAGAACATGTTTAAAGCCTCTTGCGGATTATAATTTGTTCCGTTACCAAGATCTACCTCAGCTATACCATCTACGTCAAGATATACACCATCTGGCACCATTCTTGACATTACTTGTTGTAACTTTAAATGAGTAAGTTGTATCATATCTGCGAAACCAGTTATTCTACTAACTATAGATTCTAACTTTCCTTTGTACATTCTAGGAGCTACTATTTGGTAATTCATTTTAACGCTACCAAAATCAGAATCACTCCTCATCATGTTATCAGCCATTTTCCATTTTAGTAATTTATCTGCACCTATTAAATACACGCCCTCGTATAATACCTCAACAACTCTTTCTAATTTCTGAAAATTTCCATCCATGCTTTCTACAGGAGGATCAAACGTGTCATCTTTTTGAATAACCTTTTCAGCACCACTACCCATAGTCTTTAATTTATAAACATCGTTCATGTGAGTTTTGTAATTAAAGTAGAGCACTTCAATTTTATTTTTATCCGCGTTAAGTCTATAATTATTTTGACTATATACAGTTCTACCAGAGTTATCTATTATTTCTTTTATTTCATCTTCCGTTAAATCAGGAAATTCTTTTACTAATTCGTTTATTGGCACTTCCTTTATTTCACCAATATAATATACATCCTCGAAATATGGCGACTCGGTATATGAATAAACTAAATTAGCTGGATCAACATATTTCGCTTTAGCACCTTCTGTCCAGTCAAAAGTAGTTTTAGTAGCACCTATGCCTAATGTAACTAAATCATAAAGACATCTTCTTCTAACTAAATCATAATCACTGTTCTCCATTAAAACATCTATAGCCTGTTCTTCTGCTATTTCTATAGCTTGCTTATACCCAATTTGCATATGTAAAGCTAACTCTTCTTCATTATCTGGTAAAGTTTCTGGGTTATTTTCAGATATATCTATACCAAATTGTTCTTGTACTAAAGTACTGAAATCTTTAGCTCTCATGTCTCTTAATAGAGATTCCATGTATTCAGTTCTTTTACTAACACCGTACTGGTCTTGTGCATAGCAGCTTATTTCGTAATTTCTTTGTGACATTCCGTTAACGACTATATCAACGAATTTAGGAATAATTGGAACAGGCTTCCAATCTAAGTTAAGGTAGGATAAATCACCATTTATAGATAATTCATTTTTATATTTTTGAACTGATTGCTCTCCTCTCGCGTACAATCTCAATTGATGGTAGTTATTTATATTACCGTCAAATTTAGAAGTAACTCCAGTGAACCATTCCTGTCTTATAGCTTTTGCTACTTTAAGTCCATAATCTTCGGACAATTTTTCTAAATCACTAACCGCTTGAGATGGAAAATTTATATGAGCGTCTGATATCATACTTTATTATTTATTATTTTCGATTGAAATCCTCTATTATTATATTTCAATATATTTATTGATACGGGTTTTTTATTCTTATCTGGATTTGGTCTATACAAATGTCTGTTGCAAGCCATTATTGCTAACCCAGTGCTAATTGAAGCATCATGCTTAGTCCTTTTGTTTATATCAAATTTAGACCAATCATTTAGTGTTTCGTTGAAATACATTGTACCATAAGTACCATCTTTTAATAATCCAACGTGATCGTTTATATACATTTCTATTGCAGCAGCATGAGCTTGTTTTATATCTTCACTAGAATTAGGTATTCCACCAACTTCTTTCTCTGCTACAGATAATTTGTTCCAAATCTTGTCTGGCCTGTTCATACTAAATCCTCTGTAACCTCTTCTACGTAAATAGTATAATAATCTCGGTTTATTATTCTCTGCAAGTATTGGCATTCCATAAAATACTAAAGACATTAAAACATCTTCAAAAAATATTTCAGCCGTTTGTGGTCTTGCTATGTACTCTAAGAAGAACGTGTTGGCTGGAGCATCTTCCATTGAGAATTTTGTTAATCCATGTAAAGCTCCTTTTGATCCTGCTCCATCCACTGTTCCTGATATATCGTACGAGTCACAACCAAAAGAACCCATATGCTCATTTCCTGGATATTTTGCGCCATTTTTTAAAATAACATTATTTTGTAATTTAAAATTTGGTACCCAACTTACTTTAAATCTCCCTTTAGGATCTGGATTAAAAGTTACTCTAGTGTCTTTAACTCCATTAGCCCATTGAAAGTTACCAGGTGTTAACACAGATGAATTTCTATTTCCTTCGTTATAATCTATTTGCTCATATATTTTTATAAGATTAAACAAACTATGACCAGTTTCATCTCTAAAAGCGTGCTCTTCAGTTCTCGGGAACTGACGGTAGAATTCATTCAAAGCGTCTTGATCATCCCTTAATCCATCAGCTTCGTTTTCCCAATGATCTATTACCCCGTAATCTATCTCTAATCCGTGTGGATCAAATGATTGTTCTCTAGGAGAGTTAAATACAGGTTGTCCGTATTCGTCGATGAAACCCTCGTAATTCCATTCCATAGGAATAAACAAAGAATATAATCCTGACTTAGTCTGTCCATTTCTATTTCGCTTTGTAACATCTGAATTGTTGTATAAGTTCTTAAAATTATCACCACCTTTATCTAATGCGTTAGAAGTAGATCCCATCATACATTTTCCAACTACCCTACTACCTAGTCTTAAACAAGTTTTTGTAACTCTCCAGTTATTTTTTATATTATCAGGTCTCTCCCATTTACCACTTTCATCATGTACTAATAGTGAAAGTTTCTCACCATCATAACTATTATCACCTGTATTTTTCCAGTCAATAGTTGTATCAAGTCCTTCCATATCATCTTGCTCTTCTCGCTCCCTCATTTTCTTACGAGTAAACTTCTTTGCGGGGACTCTATAAGCGAGTTCGGACTTTGGCCGGTCCATACCGTCCTGTATTGGCTTGAAGAAGAATGGGTAATTTAAACTAATTGGTACTACTTTGTCGGTGAACATTTTCTTTGCATCACTACCAGTTTTAGAAAGTATCCCAAATCTACTATCACTAGCTAATGTAGCTAAATTAACAGTTTCAGCTGAACTCATAAATGAAAAACCAGAACGTCTATTTTTTAAATAACACATTCCGTAACTTCTTTTATCCGCCTTACAAGCCTCCCAAAATATAAAGAATAATCTATTTGCCTCTCTATAATCTGGAGCTCCAACATCAATCTTGCTCCATTGTAAGTACATATAGTGCGTGCCTGTTATATATGTTGGTTTACCATTATTCATAAACCAAAACCCTTCGTCTCTTCTCTTAAACTCTTCATCTATATATCCGTAATGTTTTTCTTTAAAATCATCTGGATAATCCTGCCAATCAAATACAGTTTTAATTCTTTTGAAATCAGAGTTAGATGGAAATCGTTTCCATTTCTGCTTTGATTGTGTTTTACTACAACAATATATTTCTTTTGGTTGTTTAGGTAAGGCTATTTGAAAGCCTTGTATTTCTAGTACTTCACCTATTTGACCTGTTTTAGATATAGAAACTATATCAGCTTCTTTATTATAACCGTATTTCCATTTTTTAGCCTTATTAAGCCTTTTAATGGTATTTATTTTTATAGGCTCTACAACCTTATATAATGTTTGTTGATACATTATTTAGATCTTCCTTCTGCGAATCCCTTGAAAGTAACTTTCTTTTCCTCTTCCATCGGTTTACCCTCTAACATGTTTTCTTCCTCATGGATTCTGTTTAATATTTCAAACGCATCAAATATAGCTAGTTTCTTTGTTGCTGCGGCATTCTTTAATCTATCCGCCGATATATCCTCATCTGAATCAACTATTTCTTCTCTAGCAACTTTAATTAGTTCTTCAACCGCTTTATGCCCAGCTTGGATTATATTCTTTTTCGTTTCCTTTATATTCATATTTAATTGTAATAAATTTATTTAAAACTCTATATAATCTTTGTTCGTCTATAACAAACTCAAATTCACTACCAGGTTTAAACCCTACTAACTCTTCTTTATTAAACTTACCATCGGAGTATTTAATTATACCCATTAATGGCATCTCGTTACTTATGTTAAAATTGTTAATAGATTTTAATGGTTTTATAAAACTAAACCCTGGCATAGCTCTCCAATCTTCTTTCTTATAAAGAAAAATTTGATCACTTGATACTATATATTTATTATCTTTCCAGTATGATCTACTATTCCTTTCCTTACCTTTAATATCGTTCCATCTTCTAAAAACATTATGATGAATTATAACTTCATCATTCTCACTTATAGGTGACTCAAACAACAATGGTGTATTGATTACTTTAGCTTTTCTATTAACATATTGGTGATTAAACATCTCTGTGTTAAGTATTAAGTCTTTATCACCTACTTTTTTAGAATTATTATATCTCTCACCTATTGGTGATACTACAAACTCTTTATAAGCCCTCATTAATATTCTAAATTATACTCAATAGATATAGCCATGTTTTTATTAAAATCTTTCCATGGAATAACTATATCTCCCTTTCTTATATAAATACAATATTTATCTTCCTCTTCTATTATATCACAAATCTTGTGACCACCGTAAACCTCTTGTCCTACAGAGTAGTGCATAGAATCGTTTTTATAATCTTTACCTATAGTGATTTTCCTGATGATATTATTTTTCATCTTTAGGCCAATTTATAGTTCCATCCATTATGTTTATATCAAAAGAACCATACTCTTTAGAAAATACATCTTGCATTTCTAGTATTTTCTTCTGTGATATACTTAAATCATGAAGCAATGTATGTTTCTGTGCTTCGAGTTTACCAATATTGAATTGTAAACTATTTATGACGTTTACCACGTCTTGCATTCCTTTTAAGTGCTCGTCAGATATTTTATCCGCTTTTGGTTTTAAGTCAACCAACTTTTCTTTATTTCCCATTATATTTAATTTTATTTAATTTAATTTTTTTAACACGAGGTATATCCAGCAGTTTTCCCGTCTACAACTTGTACACTAAAGTACCTACCTCTATCAGGACCTACTTTGATATATCCATTCGCCACGTTAAATTCGTCAGCTTTTCTTTTCTTTACAATAATAGGGTCACCTGTAGTTAAAGGTAAAGCACTATTTCCACCATGGTAGTAGGTAATATTAACATCACCGTTCATAACCCCGCAAGCAGCACTACCTTGTACGGCAGATCCTTGAAAAGCTCTAAAGTCTTTTGCAAGATCAACTTCTTTTTTTCTTTTTACCATTACGGCCTTATTTTTACCCTTAATTTGGGCCATACTATTATTATTACCTAAGGCCATTAGTATCCGAAGTAAACTACTATACCACTAGTAACACTATCTTTTATTCTAAGTGAAGACCATCTACCATATATAGTTATTCCCGCTGCTAAAACAACACTACCTATATTATCTAAAGCTCCCGTAGCGTCCCCACCTATTGCTTCGTCAGCATCGTATAGTGTTCCGCCATCACCAGTTCCATTTGCCACAACAGTTGTTCCAATAAATTTAGCGTTAGCGTCATTAACTGGAATTAGTTCATCTAACTGAGTTGTTCCAATAATAGAAGTAATAGATGTTATAACCATTCCGCTTGGTGGTATAAATCTTTTGTCTTGACTAGATATATATACACTACCAAGTTGGCCTTGGTTATATGCTACGTTTTGTGAATTCATAATTATTTATTATTTATTTGTTGTTGTTCATTTTTCTTAGACGATCCGCCGAAAAAGAAATCGACCACCGTGTTTACCTTAGCACTCATAGCACCGAATATTGTTGATATAAAGCTTATTTCAAATTCTCCTAGGTCTATATCACCCATCATGAAGAATCTAAACATTACAAAACTTAAAGCGAAATATGCTACCGTGAAGAGTGTGGCAAGTATTTTCTGAATAAGTGCATCGTCTTTATACAAATCTCTAGCGCTCTTTCTGTCTTCGACTTCTTTTGCAAAAGCTTCGGCTTCGGCTTCGAGTAGTAATCTTTTAAGTGCAAGTTTGGCTTCATCTCGCTCTTTGTCTGTTGTAATAACTTTATCAAGTATTCCTTCTGCATTTTCTACTACTTTACCGAATAAGCCACCTACTAAATTTTTTATCATCTTTCATTATCTTTTATCATATCATCGATAGACTTATTCATGACCTTATCGGTGTACGATTGATTATTAAAAAACACACTCTTTCCCGAAGTAGGTATATCCTCCTCTCCTAATAATATTCGGTATATCCTACTAATTAAGTGTGAACATTTAAAAGAGGTTTTGAATACAGAGTATTTGATGGTTGTTCTGTTTCTGTGTCTCCACGTTTCTATCCAACCATTCCTCTTTAGTTTCTCCCAACGGTTCTTATCCCAACTCATGGTATATGTTCCGTCGATAAATTCTTGACGCGTGAATCTTCCTTTACAATCTAAGTAAATAAGAAGTTCTAAATCCGCATCAGTCAATCCGTAAGTCTTACAGGCCCATTTTCTAACGAGCCTGTAATACTTAAGGATTTGTAAATCACGTAAATCGTGACTTGTTAATCGCATTTATTATGATGCAGTCGCTGTTTGAGCAACACTTGCTATTACACTAGCATTTTGAGCTGTTAAATACAATGATCTCATGTCATCACAAACAACAACCATTCCATTTACTTTGTTATCATCAGCAATAACATCTGTTAAATCCTGCATAAATTCTTTATGCTTTTGACTACCATGAGTTACTGTTATCGTATCCACATCATTTAAAGCACCTAAATCTCCAGTTTTACCTTGGAAATGTAATTCAGTTGTTGTTGCTGTTTGGTAGTGCATACCTCTTAAATACTTAGAGTTATATACATAACCATTACCAGTAAGATAAGGTTTTAGTTGTGTTATTATAAAGTCATTATGACCAGTTGTATTTTGATCTCCAGTAAAACCATTTACAGCATCAGTTGCTACCTTTGTTATTGTTATAACTCCAGTTGTAGCGTGATAAGTGCAAGCCGCGGAGATATCAACCGTATCGCCAGCGTTAACAGTGCCATAAGCTGAGCCAAATACCATGTCATTCGCATCGCTATCAAAAGCAGCTAACACAGTGACTTTCATACCGCCATTAGCTATAAAGTTTACACCATCAGGTGTTGGGTCATCAAAGTTCGACGTATTTAGTGCCGAAAGTGCTTGGGTACCAGTGCAATCAACTCCAGAAATAGTTTCTGAAGCAGCTGCATCTAACCCAAAATATAAATATTTATCTCTCATTTTTTTATTTTTTTTAGTTTATAATTAGGTTATAGTGAAAAGTCACATTCAGTTATATACGGACTGCAAAACTCTCCTCCAGCTTCATCAGCTATTACAATGAAACCATCTCTTGGTTCGCTAGACATAGCTACACAAACAGCTTCCATAACTTCAAGACTTCGCCCTTCGTCATGCGTTAAAGTTACTGTTGTTTCAGCAGCTTCTGTGTTATCTTTGTCAAGGAAATACATCATTGTTTTATTTCCGTTTCCAGAATCTATTGGCCCCATTGCTATAAAATTATCAGCATTAAGCAATACGGCATCATTAGCAGCATCCGATGGATCGTTGCCAATTGAAAAATATAGTGTTTTTACCATTTTTTATGTTTTTATGTTTTTAAATTATTATTTAACTAGCGTCGTCTACTATAACAGCTCCTTCAAACGGTGTTACATAAGCACTGTTCAATTCATCTGCAACAACCAGCATATTTCCAGCAGCTCTATTTAAGCAACCAGAAAATACCTTACAAGCCTCTTTAAATTTAGCCGTACCTGCTCCTGCCGCTAAAGTCGGTAAAGCTAGTGTAATATCCGCTGTGCTTGTGTTGTATAATTCCGCAGGTTTAAAGAATAAAGCAACAGTGGTAGCACTAGCTATTTCCATTGATAGAAAATCTGAAGATTTAAAAACACCAGTATCGTCAGCTGTTCCAGCTAACTCATCAGAAAAATATAAATAAGTTTCTCCTTTCATAATTTTTTTTTTTTAAGTTTATAATTAATTTATGATTCTAAGTTTATGATTTATGGTTTACAGTTTATGTATAATCTACAATAATAGTAATTACACGTTTTTAGTGAATAGTAATCATTCTACTATAACTATATCTCTAGAACGTATTACCCGGTACATACTATCATTATAACTAATATCATGACCAGCAACAGCATCGTAGTATATACTATCCCCAGTTTTAACCATTCCCACCAGTTCCCCGACGGATATGACACTAGCTTTTTTATATCGATTTGTTTCATCTGTTTCATCTGTTAATATAAAACCACCAACTTTCTTTGGTCCTTCTTTTATTATATCTACTATAACGTAATCATTAATTGCTTGCATTCTCTATTCTTATATTTGAAATTACACAATCTGCTGACATAATAGTTAATGCTACACTTACAGCATTCTTAAGCGCAGATTTAGTTACAAGTACTGGATCTATTATTCCTTCACGTACCATGTTAGGAAATGTTCCATTTATCACATTACAACCATAACCTTCTTTTAAATTACTAGGATTCATCATTAATCCAGCATTATCCATAATTACTTCGTATGGAGAAGATAAAGCATTAAGTAATACTTTACCGGCTTGCCCGGTCGAAATTTTTTGAGATGCATTTAATAATGCAATTCCACCACCTGGTACAATACCTTCTTGTAATGCAGCTTTAGTTGCATATATAGCATCTTCTACTCTATCTTTCTTTTCTTTTAATTCAACTTTAGAATTAGCACCTACCCTTATTATACCTACACTACCAGATAGCATAGCTAATCTGTCTTCTAGTTTCTTTTTGATAAAACTATTTGACTCTTCAGCTAAATGCTTGTTTAATTCGTTTATTCTATCCTCAATATCCTGAGTCATACCTTCTAACGTTAATACGGTATTTTTATCATCAGTTACAGAGAAGTCAGCTTCACCTAGATGTTCTGGCTTCATAAGATCTAAATCATCACCAAGCTCCTCATTAATTACTGTAGCTCCAGTTAATATAGCTAAATCCTCTGTAGCATCCTTTTTAGTAGGACCAAAGCCTGGTAAATCAATAATGTTAACTTTAATAGTACCTTTTACTTTATTCATTAGCAAAGCAGCTTTTACTTGTTGAGCTACTGGCGCTACAATTAATAAGGCTCTGTTATTTTTAATAACGTGTTCTAATATAGATTGTATTTTTCTTACATTAGGTATTTCAGACGAGCATATTAAAACTAGCGGTTTGTCTAATTCACAAGTTTGTTTCTCAGTATTTGTTATGAAATGCGGCGAAGTTAAGTTACAGTCCACTTTGACGCCGTCAACAATATCAACATATGTATCTTCAGATTCACTTTCCTCCATAAGTACCACGCCATTCTTACCGACCTTATCATAAGCCTCAGCTATAATAGTTCCCAGCTCTTGATCATTGTTGCATGATATAGCACTAACAGATTTAAGCATATCACCTTCTACATCAATAGCTATATCGTTTAAATAGCTTATGACACTATCTAGCGTTTCTGTTACTCCGTCTTTAATTTCTCTGATTGTAAGACCATCTGCGACCGCAGCGTCTACTTGCTTGATTATTGCTTCTGCTAGTACTGTAGCGGTAGTTGTACCATCACCAGCATCTTTTACTGTGTTTCTAGCAGCTTCTTTTATTAGGGTTGCACCCATATTCTCAACCGGGTCACGTAAGACTACGCTCTCTGCAACGGTTACACCATCTTTTGTAATGACCGGTTTGCCACGCCCATCTTCGTATATAACGCATTTTCCTGATGCGCCTAATGTAGATTTTACGGCTTGGGCTAATTTATTTACTCCAGTAATGACTCTATCCTTAGCTTCACCACCAAAGTCGAGGTTTTTAACCAACTCGCTTGGTAAGTTGTATTCCATAATGTATTTAATTTAATTTAATTATATTGATTGTGTACTCTATACGTTAGATTTTAATATTTCTTCGTCTTTCCTTGCTTTCACATCTGGATTAACGATATCACCCTCAGCACTATTATCAGTAACAGCAGCCTCTATTCTATCAAGACGTGCTCCTATAGAATTATCTCCGCCACCTGTTATACCGCTACCATCACCTTTACCACCAAATGCTTTACCAATTCCTCCAAGTAAAGCATTTCCAATACCTTTCAAAAGAGGATAAGGTGATTTTGTGCCTGATCTTAATTCAAAGGCTTTGGCGCCTCTACATTTTTTTGTTCTTTGCATAATTATTATTCTGTTTCCGCTTGGATAGCTTCAGCTTCCCAAGGATGGTTAGGATGTCCTTCTGGCCACTTGCCGTTAGGTCCATTTATTATTGGTTGTCCGTTCTCTTCTTTTCTAAGATAGATCTTTCCTTCCCACATAACCCAGTTATCTCCGTAATCTGCTCTACCTTCTTCCATTTGCTCTTGATGTTTGAGCTCGTGTTTCATTACTTCTTGGCCAAATTTACTGTTTATGTCAACGCTAGGGTCTACATCAATAGACCCGTCGTTGTTTGCTTGAGCTACTACACCTGGACCCATGTCACCATTTTCCTTAACCTTACCCTTAAGGGAGGAGGAGGTGTTATTAGGGAAGTTCATCCCTCTTTTTTCTGATCCAAGTTTAAAAGCCATTCTATTCAAAAGTTTTAACGACCTTAGGTCCTTTTATATATTCTAATTTTTTACTGAAATGGTCAACACTACCTTCTATTGCAGCTTCTGCGCCTTCCATTGTTTCTCTTCTGGTGATATCAACCCATTGATCTTCGTTTTCAGGCTTATTAACCTCTGTTTGATAGAAACCGTTAGGTAATTGAGTAATTCTCCAGTTTTTCTTTTCGGCTAAATGCTTCCATTCGTCCGTTTGTTTCTCTGAAATTTTCGGTTCTGTAGTATATGTACTACTTTTATAGTATATGTATGTCATGTTATTTGGTTTTTGTTAATTATAGGTATAAGGATTTTCCTTATTATGCTTTGGTCCAATATCCGTACTCAACAACTACCGTGTTTGCCGATGCTTCTAATTGTATTAGACCTGAATTTTCCGCTTTATGTGGGAAAAAACAAAATTCATCAGCGGATAAATTTATTATCCTAGTATTATTAGCTGTTTCAACTTTTACCGTGTCTGTAGTAGCCGTATCACTAGCATCTAGTCCTGTATTTTTAATATATACATATCTAGTTGTATCTAAATCAGGTAGTATTATAGTCTCGTTACCAGTAGCAGTGCATGCTATTCGCGATATACCCATCATAGGGTCCGTAACAGTCAATGTGTCCGTTACGGATAAACTTAATGTAGAGTCTTCACTAACTCCGGTCGATCCACTATTACTTTCTAATGTTAATGTAGGTTTTAATGATATTGCCATATTATTTATTTATTATGCTCTGTTAAACAACCAGTACTCTAATTCTGCGTCCGCGTTTTCAGCGTCTACAACAAGATCCATAGTATAGTCATAAGGTAAGAAAGCAAATTCACCTTGTTTTAATGTACATAATCTAACTGCATCATCCGCGTCATCTAAGGTTGAAGCGCTAACACCATCTGCAACGGCTCCAATATATATATCATAATCTGCTGCTGAAGCATTTTTCATGTATATGAATCCGCCATGGGTTCCAGCTGTACCGCCATCGTCTTTTGCACTACCGTCAAAAAGCGTAGATGGAGTAAGAGTTGGTTTAAATATTTTTGATTCAACTGTATCCACTGATAATGAATCTGTTGCTGATAGAGACAACGCTACACTTAATGGTCCAGCGTCTGTAGTTGCTGTACTAGCGTTAGATGTTAGCGTTAATGTTGGTTTTATTACTGCCATTTTGTTTTTGTTTTAAAGCTTTAATATTTACGACCGAGTGTCGTTATTCCTTCAAATAAGATAATTACATAGTGTTTCATATATTTACTCCCGTACTGTAAATATAGGGGTTTTGTATTTCCCCCTCCCCCCAATACCCCCTCCCCCACTATCTAAACCCAATATTTTAACCCACCCCCACCATTCCGTTGACCCTCTTCCATATCCATTTCAATTTCCCTTCCATTATATAATAGATTCCATCCCATCGATCCGATCCCTATTCTTCCTCATCTACTAATCTCCCCTCCCTCTCCTCTTCTATTCTCTCATTCCATATAT
>Ga0208157_1000155_pt1 | contig 43344 bp, 40 predicted proteins | sample 5_EtaG_FD_184077 | JGI IMG/M metagenome (GOLD analysis project Ga0208157, IMG submission 184077) | Marine viral communities from the Subarctic Pacific Ocean - 5_ETSP_OMZ_AT15132 metaG (SPAdes) (version 2) | ecosystem: Environmental > Aquatic > Marine > Oceanic | place: Pacific Ocean | collected...
TGGACAATGACGCCAAAGATTTACATCGACATTGAGCCTGAAGCATTCGCTGCTAGCAGGCGACATGAGTTTGAGTTTCAGATCAGCGACTACAAGTGGACCTATCACACACGAATTGATTACTGCCTCAAGGACTTGGTCGGTCAATTAGAACAACTGCAAAAACATGCACCAAATCACACGCAAGTGCTGTGCATGGGCCACAAGAACAATTTCAGATATGCAATTTATCCACGATATAAAAGTAATCGCAGAGGGATCCGCAAAGCAGCAGGCTACGGGGCCTTAAAGGAATGGCTGGCCAATAACTATGAGTCAGTCATCCTGCCCAACGTGGAAGCCGACGACGCCCTGGGCCTGATGGCTGGCCCTGATGATCTGATCTATTCCAAGGACAAAGATCTGCGCACCATCAGGGGAGTCCACATGGAACCCAATGGTGAGCTGACAGAGGTAACTGAGCTTGAGGCCAACCGTAATTTCTACAAGCAAGTCTTGACCGGCGACAGCTGCGATGGCTATCCCGGCTGTCCCGGACTGGGCGTCAGCGCGAAGCTCTTCAGTAGCGACGACTGGCTCAAGTGCTGCGCCGAGATTGATTTCTGGCAGCTTGTTCAGGGGCAGTATCTATTGGCGACCAAGAAACTATTTGATCGCCATGAAGTGACAGACCCTCTCAAGTTCTGCTTACAAATGGCCCGTGTCGCACGGATCCTTAGACCAGGGGAATACGACCATGAAAATGAGAAGCCTGTCCTATGGGCTGGGCCGGGTTAGAACAGGGTGGTCTACGCCCCCGCAATAGATGGCTGACCCCATCCAGTTGACCGACGCGGCCACGTATTACAAGCAGGAGCCTCAACAGGTTTCTGCTTTTGAATGGCTCCAGCTCCAGCAAACGGCAGAAACAATGGCCGAGTTTGCTGAGAAATACAGAGCAACCCCACCACCTCCACCCCAGCCTGAACCCCAGCCCGGTTACATCACGCCGGACTTGATGCAGGCAATCACCGGGCACCCAGCATCGTCGTTTGATGCAGCGTTCTGCGATGACTTCAATGACATGCTGGAAAGCACCGGGTTCGATCAGCACCTGGATGCGATGCAGATGTTGATGGCCAACCTGTGCCATGAAAGCTGTGGGTTTGTTTATATGAAAGAAATTGCAAGCGGAGAAGCATACGAATACAGAAAAGATTTGGGCAATATATATCCTGGCGACGGCGTTAAATATAAAGGAACAGGCCCCCTAATGGTAACTGGACGTGCAAATTTCCAGGCTAGTTCTGATTGGCTACGTGATCACCGAGGGATAGACGATGGCAAGATCATGGATGTTGGTTGCGATTACGCCGCTGACCATTACGCTTTTACCATCGCAATTCCTTGGCTTCTTAATAACGATCTCCTTGCTGTATGTCTTCACCAAGGGTTCGACCAATGCTGCTACCGAATCAATGGAGGTTGGAACGGGAAAAACGATAGAGACCAGTGGTATGAGAAATGCAAGCAGGTGATGCTGTGATGGTGGGCCTGTGTCGCCTCTATTGCTATCGCAAAGGCGTGTTCAAGCTGGTCGATGTTCCTGTAACTGAAGCCAAAAGAATGCAGCGCGAGCTAACACTCGACGACTGGGTTGTTACTCACACCGAGCACGTTTAATCTCTCTTGGCGACTACCGCACGTTCTAATCGGTCAAGCCTTAAATATAACTCTTGGAGCTGAATTTCCCCTCTGATGGCCGTTGTTGAAGGACGGATTAGTCCGTCTTCATTGACAAGAACATTCTGAGTTGCAGATAGTTTTTGAACGACAGACTGCATGGCCATCACTTGAGAGATGAGCCATATCAGAAGGGATCCTGTCGCCGTGCCACCAGCAGCAATCAATGACTCAGCATGGCTTGGCGGTGCTTTCTTTGGTGGCTCAGCTGGTGGGGCTGGCGGACTAGCGACCTTGTTGATTTGCATTTTTGCGTGCCTGATCTAACAGGTACGCACACAGCCTAGACAAGCTGCGTCCCTCGAACTCAGCCATTTCCCGTCGCCCGAATGAGACTTCCATGAGGTTTTGGGCAAGCTGGGTGGGGTTTAGTCCTCCTCCTTATAGAAAAGGGCCGCCCTGACACCAGCGGCCATCGCATCATCAACGGCGTTGTCGCTGTTTTTTGCCATCTCTTCAATCAGGCTGGCAGCAATGTCCTTGCCCTGGTCAGATGTGGCGAGGCCGAGGATTGCACCTTTAAGGTCAAAGTTCATCGACGGAAGATCACTTTTCAGCAGCATATAAAGCAAAAGCTTGGGTTGCCACCAGGGCCATAATTTCCGTAACGTTTTCGCCTGAGCAGCGTTCATTACCGGCCACTCGATTCGCGATCTGCGGATAAGTGATGAAGCAACCGACCAGTGTGCCGCTGACAATTAGCAGCTGGAATGCAACGACCCCAGCCACTAACATCAGCGCAGGCTTTTTCACTCTTCAATGACTGGCTCTTCAGGCACAGTGACCAGCATCCAATCCTTAAAGTCTTTGTTTGGAAATGGTGGCTCCTCAGCAGGCTCTTCTGGATCTGGGGTGTAAGGCTCAACGTCAGCTAGTGCTCTGTAGAGATTGAGCTTGAAGACGACATATTCACCGTCGTCGTATTCATCCTCCAATTTGAAATGACGAAAGCCTGTGTAGTTCAGTTCAAATGCACGACGTGCGGCATCATCACGAACATCAAAGACTTCATCATTTGGTTGTCCTGTTTGAAAGTCGCTGCCATCAGGAACCTCAACGAATGCAACAGCACTCGGTCCCCAGCAAACGTGGTATTTAGTAGTCATGGTGATTAAGGGTTAGAAGTGATTGTCCAACCCTTGTTAATCAGGTTGGTGTAAGCAGTGTTAGCAGCAGCAGACCAAGTGGATTGGCCAGCGTTAGTACCGCCGTCGATACCTAAGGTGATACCAGAAGCACCGTTCGTGTCCAAACTGACGAGGATGTTCTCGATTGATTGTGCGGTGAGGGCACAACCACTCCAACTATCAGAGAACGAATTGGCTTGAAGCGTTCCCGTAGCATTGAACATGTCGGCGGGGAATGTAGTCAGATTGCCGCAGCCTTGCCATGCATCACTGAAGTCAGTGCCACTGCTTGTGTCAATCTGAGGGAAGCTAGTCAAAGAGCTGCAACTCTTCCAAGCGCTGTCAAAGCCTGTGCCATTACTTGTATCAACCAATGGGAAACTGGTCAGGCTAGAGCACTCTCTCCAAGCACTTGAGAAGTCGATACCACTACTTGTATCGATTAACGGGAAGCTAGTTAAAGCTGAACACTCTCTCCAAGCACCTGAGAAGTTAGTACCACTACTTGTGTTAATCGATGGGAAGCTAGTTAGGCCAGAGCACTCTTCCCAAGTGCTTGTGAAATTAGTACCACTACTTGTATCGATTAACGGGAAGCTAGTTAAAGCTGAACACTCTTGCCAAGCGGTGGTAAAGTTTTCACCTTTGGAAGTATCCCAAGCTAGCTGCGTTGTTAAATCAGTATTTTGATACATAACATTCGTAAAATCTATGCAGTTTGAAGAATCAATAGAGGGTGAAATTACAAAACTGTTTCTAGCAAAAGCACCCTTGAGGGTAGTTGCTGCACTTGTATCAACGATGAGATTCGCTAGAAAGCAACCAGAAAAGGTGTTGCTCCAGTTTGCAACCGATGATGAAACGGTGACCGGACGATCATTGACAAAGTTGGCAATCTTGGCATTAGACCAAGTGCTATTTAGCTCTGTCAATGCAGTGCTTGTCGTAAGCGTCGGAAAATTAGTCCTGTCAGGAGACGCCTCATTGTTATATCGACCCAATCCGCCGAAAGCACTGGTCAAATTAGTTACCAATGAGAGGTCGGTTGGTATGTAATCCCAAGGCGATAAATTAATTGCAGTAACTTGACCCGTGCAGTTGCTAAATGCGCTACGAAGAGAGGTTAGATCAGTGTATTTGAACTTAGGGATTGTGCCACCCAGCGCTTTCTGACCCTGAAACAAGTAAGCGATTTGATCTCCAGTGTAACCAGGCCCAGTTGCATTTTCACGATACTCCGGAAGCCATTGGTCAACACGGGTAATCACGCTTGCAAGACTATCACCCAGCCTTACGGAATCAAGCCCATCATCAGCAACAATCTGAATGCGGTATTGACCAGGGTAGGAGTAAGAGTGAGAAGGAATTACACCTTGCTCATAGACAGTAGAAGTGCCATCACCCCAGTAAACACGCATTGACACTGTGGGGACAATGTACGGCAAGGTTATATCTACGTTGCCTGCATCGGCAGGGTCAGTGTTATAGACAAACGAATAGGAATCTGACTTGATTGGCCCACTTTCAACGATGTTATATTCACCTTTGATAACAGACACTGCTTCAGTATTGCTGAGTTGTCCGTTCCACAAGTAAACAGCTTTCAACGTCTGCCCAGGTCCAAACTCAACTTCATCAGCACCAGATGCCACGATGGCATTCGTTGGGAATGACAACCCCGTTGTGTAGAGATAGTTGAGCTGTGTAGTGCCATCAGCAGCACCAAACGAGCTAACAGTTCTTACCCTTCCGGGCTGGATTGCACCGACCTGTGGGTATTCGGGAGGGTTAGCAGTAGCGGCTGATACACCGTTTACGACCCAATCAAGCGTGCCGTTAGCGTTGTTTAATTCAGCGATTGTTGTGCCATTTGCTTTGACCTTATAGAAATAATCATCAGTGGTGCTATCTGAATCAATCAGCAGGGAGAATCCATTGTCGAGGTTGCTAGATGAGGTTAGAGAGAATAATTCCGCAGGCTGTTCAACAATAACGCCATCATTGATCTGTATAGATCGCTCGCTCAGTGTTCCATCAACGATTTGAGCACCCCACATAAGAGTGTTAGAAATAGGTCCAGACTGATCGCTAGGGTTGGCTTTTGGCTCTGCTATGGGACGCATAGCTATGGTTGCTTGTTTGTCTGATTGGTTGTTTTTGTATGAGCAGGAGACACGATACCAATCATCAGCGTATTTTGTAACAACACCAGTCTCAGGCAAAAATATACTGGTGGTTTGCGTAGCAGTAAAAACACCTGTCACAACATTAACATTAAGGCTTTGCATACCTATGCCGGAAATGTTATAAATGCTGATATTAGCTTTCTTTTGGGTATTTGTATTGTCGGGAAATTTGATAAAGAAGCTTACGTTTCCTTGGTCGATTTTAATGTCGTTTACATAGCGAGGATTGGGAACTGACGTAGTAGCGCCAAACGCAATAGTCGCTAGTCCTGCCGTTTGAGTGCCGTCAGGAGCAGTAGCATAATTCGCAGTCCAAGTCGTAGTCCCACCAGCCTGCGCTGAAGCTATTTTCCAACTTTGCTGTGATTGATCCGACGTACCAAACTTATGAGATACAAGATTTTCATATGCTTGCTCTAGGAGTAATCCCAAAAATTCACCAGTACCTGGGTCATAGTTAAACCGTGGCTCATCAACACCAGCAGTCTTGATCAGACCATCACTGTCTACATAAGTAGCTTCTGAAGCTCTACTAAACGTACTAGCTGCTGGTAACTCTGGCCTACCGTTGATGACGTTATAAATAGACCGTGGGCGAGCTTTGGGATAGAGGTTCTTGATTGTCATGATCAGGAAAGTGTCAGAGTTGTGGTTTTAACAGCCCCACCATTAGTGGGCTGGTATGAAATTGTCAGAGTTGTCCCTGACACAGAGAATGTCAGCTCATTGGACTGTGGTGGGCTTTGCGTAGAACTAACAGCAGGGGCTGAATCACTGAATGCAAGCTTGCCTAATAGCCCTGATACAGGAACTTCAGCAGGGTCATAACCAATATCACGTTGAGTTACTACTGGCCAAGTGCGGTCATAAGTGATCTCGGAAGTATCTGGATCTTTTTCTACATTGTGCTCAAGTATCGGTGCAAGAATAGATGCCGGTCCAATTCTAGAACCATCAGCATTCTCATCATCAGTACCTAAAACAACATCTCCAGTACCACTAGGTTGTAACTGAATATCAGCATTAGCACCGGATGTAGACGGGTCTTGATAGATCTTAAAGCCACGTAAATCCAGATCTTCTCTAAGGATAAATCTTGATTGAATGGCTTCAGGCAGGATAAAGATTGATCCTGTCTTTTGGTTTACCGTGAAAGTTTCACCAACCTTAAAATTCCCATTTTCGTCTGTACTGGAGAGCCAAACACGACCACCATTGATGTAAGTCAGACGTGAACCAGCATCACCTACACCGCCAATTTCAATGGCTTGGTTGGCAGGTTCTGGGATGCCGCCAAAATCTGGGTGAGCCCGGTAGTCCGTCCCGCTACCAACGAACTCCATGACATGCCCACCAGTACTAATGTACGACTGGAGGTAGAACTTACAAGTGTTGCCCGCGACACCAGCGACTTTTAATCCACCGTTTTCAAATGCGTCAGGGTCACCAACCGTATCCGCGAGAGGCGAAAAAATATTTACCTCATAACCAGTAGCTGTTTTAGTAGAACCAAGAATTGGATACAGGACACTATCGCCGTTCGCATCAACAATCTCAACCACCATGTGATCTAGTGGTGTCATCTGACGTGGGGGTTCCCACTGTGTTCCCTTGGTAAAGCTGACAAGATCAATAAATTGAACACCTGCGGCTACATCATCTTTCAATGCAGCAGTAAAGATAGGTGAATCTGATTTACCATCAGCAATCAGTCCGTATTGACCAAAGTCAGAAGTACAGTTACTGAGGTTTAGCTGGCCACCATTAAGTGACTTCGCATGATACCAACAGAATGTGCCAAAAAATGATACTAACTGCGCGTATCCGTTGTTTAGACAAGTCACGCCGGGCCCACCGAGCGAGATCTGCGTGAAACTATCTACAACAAATGAACGTAGAGGAGATGAAACATCAACTCTTTCTCCATCTACAAGGATGCCGCCGCCTGCTGGTCCTGATGTTGTATCACCACCTTCACCTGCTAAGAAGTTAGGGTCAAAGTTGGCGTTATCAGTTTGAAGGTCAGAGAAGTGGGTACAGTTCTGGATATAAGGAGACTTAGTAATAAAGGCACCTTGCCTGTGAGCTGCTACCCAACCTTGTTGTGGAGGTAATCCATAGGTTGGGTCAGGGTCAATGCCACCATTGCCACGAGTCCCAAGACTCTTCAATCCAGCAAAGGTGAATCCAGTGAGATAAGAGCCGCTGTCCAGCTCAAACATGATCTCCAGTTCACCAGGATAAATATCTATTCCTTGTTGTTGTCCAGCTACAGCTTCACCAGTGATGTCAGGATGAATATAGGTATTACGCAAAGAACTACCAATAATGGCAAGGTTCTTAGCTTGAACTTGAATCGGGAACTTCTCAGCGTAGACGCCAGGAGCACAACGGATTGTATAGGCATCACCTAGACGCGCATCTTTAGGAGTAACGACTCCACCTGATACATATGTGTGTGCCTTCTCAGTTGGCCCTGCATAAACTCTGAATGTTGTAGGGCCTGTTACCGAGGAAATTCTGAACTGTTTACTTACACCAGGAAACGAAGCCTGCCCATCAGTACAACTCCAAACCATTGGAGATAATGTAACTGTAGTGCCACTGATTAAATTGTGATTAGCAGCTGTTGTGATATTAACGAAGCCACTAACGTTATCGTAAGCAGCCGTACTTACGGTTGACACTGTTCCTGGAGTCGCTGTATTAGCAACCTCTACCGCACGTTTAATAGTACGGAATGCTTCATCAGGTCTCCGTCCAGGGTTAGTGTCTTCACCTTGTGGATCTACATACAGAACGCTTTGTGGTGTAAATGGATTAGGTACTACCTCACCGGCTGCAATTGTCTGCCAAGTAGCACCATCGTAAATAGCAAAGTTTTGAAACTCCTTCCCCAGGTTGGTTACATATCTCTGATACCAAAGTTTTCCTCGCTCCCAGGCTTCATTGGGATCCGGTGGAGTGTCCTGATAAAGATTTTCAAAATACCGCTTAGACGCTCCTGCTGTCGGTATTGCACCATCAACCCACCTAGAGCTAGCAGCTCCATTCCTCATCTCACTCTCGGTGATTGGGCTCTTATTTATCCATTGCTGGGTAGTCGCATCAAACGTCAGTTGGTCCCAGTCAACAGGGCTTGTGATCGTGACATCACCCAGATTGTCCAGGTTCACAAAATCACCAGGGCCAGACCCGCCGCCAGTAATTTCCCCAAGCCAATCGGTCAACTCTTGATCGATATAAAGGCTTTGCTCTTCGCTGGTATTTAAGTCCTCCGCAATGATGTAGCTGCCATCCTTCCATTGCACAGCTTGCTCATTGACAGGGGTGCGCCGCTGAACCTTGAGTTGCTGGTCTGTCGTTGGCGCAGTCCCTACCGTTATCAGCTGGTCGTTGTCCCAAATAAATTCATCGCCTGTTGGCGTCCCCGTTTGGATGACAGTTAGTTCTGTTTGGCTGCCGTCAACTGTCTCAATCCGGTAAACAACAACAGTGTCCCGATCCAGAAAATCAAACGTGACCGGAAACGCGACCTGTGAGCCGGTCCCCGGATACACGTCAGCTGAATAAAACGAAACGACTGGCATCTGTTCTGCGGGGCAGTAGCTCTATTGTGCCTGTTCTAGGACGTTTGCAAACGCATTCGCTCTAGCCTCTGCGCAGTAGCTCTATTCTGCCCTTTGTATTGCTGAGGACATAGCCTCAATCCGAGCCGCCGCCGCGCTCGCTCTTGGAGCGCCACCGATCTGATCCATCTGCGCTTGAGCCTGCTTGGCTCTAAGGATCTTCAGGCGTTCCTGCCACTGTTCAACTGATGGCGACGGGTTCTGTTCATTCTCAAACTTCGATTTGGTCATATGGCTGTAGTAACCCTTCACCGCCTCGACCATGATCACTGCCGCTTGCTTGCGCCGTTCCTCTGCTGGCACGTTTTCATTACTCTGAAGCTCAGGATCATTCTCAATTGCCAAGAACATTGGGTCATTGGTCAATGACTTCATTGCTTCAAGCACTGTCTTCCCTTCCGTGTGCTTGCCCAGGAACAAGGACATATCAAGGTTGAAATTCTTTGAGTCTTTCTTAACTGTGATACCTTCCACGGTTCGGAAGTTAATGCTGCCGGGAAGTTTGACCGTCCAAGTAGTGCTAACGCCAGAATTCTTCAGAGCCACGACAGGATCTGTTGTGCCTTTGATAGATCCGAGCGTGTCGTTGAACTCCTTTTGAAGATCGTCGCTCATTGGAATGTCATCCAACCTTCGGGTGATGAGCTCGTCTGGAGGTGACAGCGCACCTAATTGACGAAGCACTTTGTAGACACGTTCTTTCGGGTACAGCTTTGGAGAGAACCTGTTTTCCCAGTGATCCATGAAGTTTGCACCCCATTGCAGACGGATCGGACTGCCCAGCCAATCCTTGTCTTTATATGCCCCACCGGCAACTCCAGCCAAACCGCTGAAGTTATATGCCCAGTAGCGAAGTTCGGACTCAAGCTTTTCTGTCTCCTCTCGGGGGAATAACAGCTCGTCTTTATGAGTCCATGGAGCATCACGATAAAGATCTGACTGCTGCGAATTAGAGAACCGTTCAAGCGAACGCATTGGTCCCGCTCCTGGCACTTGACCCGCAGCCATGTAACCAACAAGAGAGCCAACTTTTTGGTCTGCGTTTTGCTGATTGCCAAAAACAATGTCAAACAATTGCTGCACTTGGCCCAATGCTGATGCCCTTTCAAGGTGCCCAGCGATTGCACCCAGCGCCGCATTAACCATTTTGTTTTGGTCAAACTGGCTGGCTCCTGCATAGGCCACGTTGTGAGCCATGTCCTCCATCAAGAACATGGTGTTGAAGATTGGGAACCCCCCAGGCAATGGAATACCCATGATTGAATTTGGAACCTTGCCTTGAGCGTCCAGCTCCATCCTCCATTGACGCTTGGCTTCAGGATCTGTAGGCCCATTGCCAATGATTGTTCTGCTGGCAGATAGCGTTCCCCATATCCCAAAGATCACGCCGGACATTGCCATGTTGGCTTTCATCCGACGGATCTTCACCTTGTCGCCATCCTTCATCGCTAATGCCAAACGGCCTGCTGCTACTGGTGGGAGCATTGTCATGTCCAAGCCAGTGCCGTTAAACGGTGCCTGAAAGTAAGGAAACGCCAGATCAACCCTTGGGTCTTGACGCATCTTCTGACCAGCGTCGTAGGCCAATTTCCCGAGCCCATCTTCTGGTGGCTTGGTGAATCGCATCTCAGAAGAGAAGTCACTAGCCGCTGCAATGTATGCGTTGGCATTAGGGACTGGTGCGCTATACGTCTCACGAACTCTTTGCTCAACAATCATGTCCGCAATCGCCTGATCGCTCATCAGCTCAGGGGAAATTCCTTGATTACGACGGAACGCAATGATCTGCTTTTCTGTTGGCTGCTTGGAATAGAACGACTCATCAAACTGTTTATTAACCCACTCATCCATTGCACGTTGCGCTTCCTCTGGAGACCGGCCTGCCTCGAAGTTCAGCTGCTCGCCCTGGAGCCGAGCTCGCATCTCAATGTCATGCCGCAGCTTGTAATTAAAGAAAGCCCAGCCAGCAGCATTATCAACAGAAGCCAATGACCTAAAGCCAGGTTGCAAGAACCACTGGCTGCCTGTCGCGTTATACATCCATAGCCTTACCGATGCGTGCATCCAGCGACGATGCCGATCAGGGTTTACCCAGCTCAGCGTCTTTGTCGCTGGATCTTGGAAGAAACCTTTGCGGGTACCGCCCCTTCTGGCATCCTCAAGCTCAGCAAGCATTTCATCAATTCGCTTCTCGTACTTGCCATAGGTTTCGACATTTTGCGTGTACATGTACTTGCCTTCTCTAAAGGCATCGAGAAAGACTTCTTTCCCTGAATCACGCATTGCACGAAACGCTGCGCCGTAACCCTCCCAATTGGCTTGCCACGCCACACGAGATGATTCCATCAGCTCAGTGCCATACGCCAGGATTGGATTGGCATTAGTCGCTCTTCGTGCCTTCAACGAGTCTTGAATGATTTGAACATCTTCCAAGTAGGTTCTGGCAGGCCCAAGTATTGCCATCGCTGAGTTGGAACCGACATTCAAGAATTGGGTTCTTTCGTTCGTCAGCTGCTGGTCTTTGGCCATTGCATTGCCCAGCCTGAACCTGTTGTATTTGTATTGCTTTGGGTCGTACTTCTGCCCTAGTTCTGCTCCGCGAACAAGAATATCTGTCAGCTCAATTGTTAGCTGCTCCATTGCAGCATTTGGATCTGTGGAATTTTTGTCCGCAGAATCCAAGACTCTTGCAAACGACATCTCCTCAGATAAGTCGTTAAAAGTAAGATCCACCGCTTCCTGCATCTCAGCGACTCGATCAAGATCTGTCCCTTTGACGGAGGCATCCACATCTGCGAGTGCTTCTTGAATTTCAGGGTCAAGATCACCGAAAGCTTTTAGTGGACCCTCGAACCCTTTGCCTTGCAACGCTTGGCCGAGGTATCCCCATTGGCTTCTGATCAAGTTGTAATGCCGAGTGGCCAGCATTGCCAGCTTGAAATTATTGAAGCCTTTGAGCTTCATCTCTGGTGGCACCACCTTCCCAGGGTTGGCAGCCATCCAATCCTTAATGCTCGTCGCTTGCGCCACATAAGCAGCATTTGCGGTGTCGTTAGCAAAGCGAACTGTCATCACCTGATCAAGCATTCCTGCCAGCCCTGGCGTTGGATCAGAGATAACTTTCAGCCAGCTGCGAATGTCCCCACGGCCAGTCAAATCTTGCAGCGTTTCTGCCCTGGCTCTTGGTGTAGAGAGTTTTGATTGCTTAAAGCCGGGGATGGCCTCAGCAGTTCCTTTCATTGCTGCGCCCATAACCCCCGTGTATTCACGAACAAGCTCTTCCGGCTTGTCTCTTGCGACCTGGGTGTAGTTAAAAGGCTGACCCTCCCCGATGTTGACCCCAGGGGGCCTCCCACCTTTGCCCTGTTTTCTCAGCTCTGCTTGCCTTGCGCCTTCCGCCGCCTTTGCATTGACCTCTGGGTCAGACAGGTTATCTATCGCTGCATCTTGCGCCTTCCTGAACTCATCATCTGAAGGGATGCGATTGAGCTGGATGTTGGACATCCGCGCCAACTCTTCGTCGTTGGCTTGCTTCTCAAGGTCAAGCGCAAGTTTGCGTTGAAATAGCTCGTCGCAACTAGCCATGATCAGCAGCCCTCCATGTTTAACTCGTCTGCCAGTTTGTCAGTGAGTACATCAAAGTCTGCCTGCTTTTGCTTCAGGTAGCTGTGGACTCGATCTGTCAGCTCAGGGAGCATTGCATCCATATTGGAATCAATACGGCCCTTTAGAGCTTCCAGCTGCTCTGGCCTCAGCTTGGCGATGGCTTGATTGCCCTTGTCAGCGATCTTGCCTTCTGCTGCTAGCTCAAAGACATCTACATAGGAGGGGTCTTTCCCGACCGCGAGCTTCCATTTACGTCGCAGAGTGTTGACGAACTTCTTGATCTTCTCAAAAGCAGCCTGGACACCGCCTGCTTTCATTCTGACCTTGCGGTTGTTGTACCAAGTGGCAAACGCTTCAGCTTGAAGCTCCTTGATGTTCATCCCTTTTTGATAATTCCCGAACCTGTCGCTTTTAACCAGCGCAGTCATTTCAGCAATTGCTTCCTCAGTTCCCATTGCTTCCATCATTGAGACGGATTTAGAGCCAACGCCACCTTTAACGCTCATCTTTTCCAACCAATCCTGAACGGCATGAAATGCCTCGTGATAAGCAGTTCTCTGAAACGGATAGCCAGCATCATTAGTCAACGCCTTGCTCGCCAGTCGCGTGTCAAGGCTTGGACCCATCGCCAGGTAAATCATGCTTCGGTGAATGCTTGGGTAGTCCCGTGGAACAAAGACGCCTGAAGTCTCTCCATCAACAACATCCATCAATGGATCGCCTGGGTTCTCTCTGGCAAACCGCGCAGCATTTGGATCCCACTGCTCAAGCGCCTTGTTTGCATCTGCATCACCAAACAGCTTGCGAGTATCAACCTTGTCGAGGTATTGAATCCGCAGCGGATCTAGGCCGGAAATGCGAGCTGCATCTTTCAGCCCAGCAACCATTTCACGACCAAGCCCTTCGCTCACCCGTGTCATGCCTGCGATGGTGCTTGGCAGCTTGAGCCCAAGATCCAGCAGCGCAGCTTCCTGCGCGAACTTCCTGCGTTCAGCAGCCCCCTCGTAACGCTTGCGGAATTTGCCTTCGTCGTATTCACCAGACCGGCTGAGTTGTGGGCCAGTCCGTGACAGCCGTGGCGACGACGTTGACGCCAACGCTGACTTCGGCACCTGAATTGTGAACTCCTCCTGTGGAGCACGACGGCTGCCGGTGACTTCCTTAACGCCGTCTTGGATCTGAGCCTTGACCTCATCTCCAAGCGCCCTGATCTCATCAACGTCGTAGCCCTGCTCCTCCAGAGCAGCGATCATTCGGTCCTCACCCTTGGACTTCTTCGCCTTGTTTCTGATCATGTAAGCCGCACGATCAAGATCGCTCTCGAACTGCAACTTGGCCCTGCCAAATCGTGGAGCTGATTTCGACAGGTCTTTGGGGATTACGAACTCAGCCGCAGGCAATGCTGGCGGCTGCATCGTGTCGGATAGCTCGCGAAGCCCAGCAGCCTGATCATCAATATGCTGGCCAATCTTTCTGGCCATTTGCCTGTCCAGTTCATTGCTTTCAGCAATGGCCGCTTTCATCTGCTCCGCTAAAGACTCCCCCTGCCGATCCATGATTCCGTCAACAGTTCGAGTGAACTTGCCAATCGATTGACCCAGGTCGTTTAGATCGCCACGCATCTGATCTGCCAACGACCTTCTTCGGGGCTTCTCAGCTTCCGCCAAACCATCCAGCATCCCGGCACCTTTCTTCTCCTCAAAAGTCATCTCGCTATAACCAATCGCCTTGCGTTCTGCTTCAAGTCGATCTGCATCAACTGCATCGTCGATGGCAGCCCACTCCTCACCTAGGCGAGCTTCGTTGTCGAGACCTTCCAGCAACGCAACATCAGCACGTTTGCCGTCAGTCGCAACCTTCCCCGGATCTGGAGTCTCAATTAGAGGGGTTGTTGATGGTCGTAATTCACCCTTCTTCGCTCCAGTCGCAAGAATCTTTTTGATCTGAGCTTTGCGTGGCAACACCTCGACCGTCTCCTCAGGAGCTTCGGCCTTGGCCTCTGGATCAATTGCTTTCTCTGGAGCAGGACTCTTCTCCGCTGCCTCGATCAACTGACGACGAATGCGATCAGCAACAGCCTTGACCTTGGCTCCATTCTCAATCTCCAACGCGCCTTCGTTCAGCAGCTGGCTGGTGGGAGTATCCATGTACTTGCTGGCCTTGAACTCGTTCACCAACGCTTCGGTGTCATCTGCAAGCGACTTGGTTCCCGCTTTATTGATTTGGCTGCCAGCCCCCTCCAAGGTGTCAACATTTTTGGCTGCACTTGTTGCAGCTCTCTTCACCTGACGCAAGCCCTTTTCAATTGCGGCGGCAAGCTGACCCTTTTGAACCATCAGGTTCAGCATGTCGGTGTTCCCGAATAGGTCCACCTGATCGCCTTGGACTGTTGGAGAAAACTTGGCCTGCTGGATTACTTCATCGAAGGTGGTATCTGTTAGATCACGCGATTGCAGCGCCTTATATGCCTGCTGCATTCCGGTCTCGTCGAGACCGCTACCGCCTAGCGCCAGGGCCTTGCCTTTACTGACGATGCCATCAACTGCATCTTGGAAGATGTTGTCTGGCAGCTTGGACAACGCCATGCCTTCAACGGCCAGCCCTGACTTCAGTGGCATCCCGTCCGCTGTGAGTTGGGCTAGATCCGTAATGCCCGAATCGCGCATGTACTTGGCGGCATCAAAAGCGGTCCCCTTGTCATCCGCAATGTTGGCGATTGCTCCTTTAGCGCGAGCCAATTCAGCTGTTGGAGCATTGATGTACTTGACTGGCAGGGAAGGAATGCGCAACTTGTCTGCCTTGGCCAAGCGGTTGTGGCCATTGACGACATAGGTCAGGCCATCCATTGGGTCCGTCCAGACCTGAACGATTCCTTCCATGTCCTCATTCCATACCTCAACGCCATCAAGCGAGTTGCCTTTCTGTTGGCCCTGGTCGTCAACGCCTTGCTTGAACTGGAATCGCTTTGGATCAACTTCGATGTCTTCCACCAACATCGTTGGCTGACCCATTAAGCGAGATGGCATCACCGTGCGGCCATCGGCTTCTAACCGCTCAATCGCAGAAAGAATGTCGAACCGATTGAAATTGGGCCATTCCTTGCCTGTTGCCTCGCTGATCGCTTCAGAAAACGCCGGGCTGTTCTGCGGACTTGCTAGTGACAGCAGGTTCTCTTGCGATACAGAACCAAAACGGTCACTGATGCTGCCTTCCCCCTGGGCGAGTTTTGACTTCGGTGCAGCAACTTCGTCGTAGGCCATGGCTGGATTGACAGCATTAGCCGCTGGAGCTGGAGAGCTGACCGTCTCAATAGCGACAGCTGTGTCAACGCCCTGCATCTGCAACTCGTTCATTCGAGCGAGTTGATCGTTTGAGAAATTACCCTCAATCGCCTCATAAGCCGCATCCACTTCAGGGATTGAAGGGTCGTATGTGACTTCAGTTGGGCCAACGTCACCCGTTACGGCTGGCTCGCCGTCATCCGTTTGAACCCGACCTTCGACGTTCTCAGCTTCCTCTGGTTGCAACGTCTCCTTCGTGAATGAATACTTCCCGTCCTCATCTTTTTGCTGAACGCCATTGGCTACCGTCTCGCTTCGCGCCGTCGTCCTTTGTGATGTTGCGGTTTGGGCAGTCTTGGCTCTTCTGATATTTGGCAGCCTGCTCAATGCCCGAGCTCCCACAGCCAAGCCACCTCCCAACAGCATTGCCGATCCAAGATTTGGCCAGAACGCTGCTTGTGAGGCTTCCGTCCGAGACATTCCTGGCTTGACCGGATCAGCGTCAGCGCCAAACAAGCCCAGCAAAGTGCCGCCAGTGTTGTCATCAAGGAAGGTGCTTAATGGTTCATCGACCAAGTTGCCTGCCGCCATGCGACTCAACATGCCCATGAAGGTTTTGCCTTTGGACGGATCAAGGAATTGAGTTGCACGACCAAGGGCTGGATAAGCCTTGCCAATGGCACCAAAAACTTGGCCACCGCCAACGGCCAACGCTGTATTCAGCACCAAGCTGGATCTCATGTCGTCACCCGCAAGCTCGTCCTCGCTCATCTCGGATGGCAGCTTTGACTCTTGAGTTGCGGCGTAATAGTTATCAAGCACCTGATCAATGGCACCTTCTCTTGCTGGTGTCAGCCCTCCCCCACCATCCAGCACTGACTTGGCAACGTTTGCCGTGGCTTTAGCGCCACCCAGCGAAAGAGTGTTGCCTAAATCGTCAGGGAGATATTCAGTCGCAGGATTGTTCTTAATCGCTAAATGCGTCAACCGAGGCAAAGCTGTCTCTGGGCTAGACAGTTGGTTCAGCTCATATTGAGCATCGTTTACTGCACGATCAATAAACCCCGGCATCTTGCCTTGCGTAAGGCCTTGGATTGTTTCGACTGCATTCGGTGCATATCTCAATGCAGGAGCAACGTCCTCCACAACATCAACCGCTGCATCCTTTAGCTGCTCCCACCACGGCTTATCCGGCGTAACCCTTTCAGGCTTTTGTCGAGGAGGTGCTTGCGTTGCTGTTGCAGTTTCAGGCAGTGGCGTTGTCGCGTCGGGATAGTCGCCCTCCCAGACGCTCTTGCCGTTTGAGTCAGTTGTCCAAGGCATGATTAGTTCCCGAGTTGTTGAGCGATGGACCGACGCAGTTGGTCGTAATTGGAGTAAGGCGTCATGCTTTTGCTCCCAGCAGGAGCAGGAGCCAAGAAGTCAATCGATGCGATGGTTCCATCGGCTGACCGGACACGTCCCGTGCCTCCCTGACGGCCGATGATCTGACCTGCCTCGATTGGCTGACCAGCTCTCAACGTCGAACCACTTGCAAGGTGTGAATAAAGAACATCAACAACAGCGCCCGTCATTGGGTCGCGACTTTCCACAACGATGTAATGCCCATAACCGCTGTCAGCACCACCCTGAAAATTCACCTCTTTTACGCGACCAGGCAGCACAGCAGGAAACTGCTTGTTTTCAAAAAACACGTCGATGCCTGACTGGTTTGTGTCGTATGTGATCGACGACACCTGGGGCCGGAAGCTGCTTAATTGAGCAGGAGCTCCAAGCCTGGAATCAAATGTGGGTTGCCTTGTGGCTGCTCTTGCTGGAGGCGTGAGAATGTTGACGAATGCTCTCGTTGCCATAGCCAATGGCCCATTCCCCGTAGGGGCCGCAGTAGCGAATGAGTTGGAAACGCCTTGAGCTTGATTGCTGTTTTGCTTGACCTTTCGCCGGATGTCGGGCGGCACAGGCAAGCCAAGACGATTGGCGTTTTCCAGCAGGAACTCACCTGGCGTCATGCCGGATGCTGCCGCTGCCCTGCGAACACTTGCGGGGATTGGATCGCCATCCCGCAACGTTTGCAGCATCTGGATTGTTGATTCCTGGTTGTAAACGGGAGCACCGCTATCAAGTGCTTCTTGCGGCACTGGCCCCTGAGGGCTGAAGTATTTCGGGATCGGTTGCGGCGCTGGTGCGCTGCTTGTATTTGAATTTGATGGAGAATTTGCAGGCTCAGGCTTTGGCACTCCCTCGACAGGGATCAGTGCATCCATCAGCTCCGGGTCGTTAAGAGCTTTCTCGGTAACTTCAAGCCAGATTTGTGACTGCCTCCCAGGCAGCAGGATGCCGCCGTTTTTCTCAGTCTCGGCAATAATTGCGTTCTCGCCTTGCTGCGTGATGTAAGCCCTAAACCGCTGTATTCCGCGAGTTTCGTTTACTTCTTGCATCGCGATGTAGTCCGAGATGGACACACCTTCTGCTGCTGCCGACCTAAGCATTGCCATGCCATCTTCCCCTAGTCTTAGCCTTAATGCACGATCTAAAGCGTCGTTAATCCCATCTGTTGAAGTCGCGGAATCTATTTCACCACTGCGTTGTCGGCGCTTACGTTCAATAATAGTGTTCGTTCGTGTTTCAAACTCTTTCCTTGCTGTTGCTGGAAGAGTCTTTCTAATCTGTGCTGCTTTCTTTCTAAATGTTCCTTCGTCATACCCAGGATTATCCGCCGTACCGTAAAACTCTTCAAGGCTCATCGTGTCAACATTGAGCTCTTGAAATTCAAGATTTTGCTTGGCAGCATCAAGCATGATCTGCCGACGCTTAATAGGAGAAAGCTCTGGATATAGTTCCGCAATCCTGGCGTCTTCTGCACTCCACTCAGGGCTGCCTGGAGCGAAGCCAAACCAATTAGCAGACTGCTTCTCAACCTCAAATTCCATTGCAGCCTGATCGTTATCGCGCAGCGTCTTGAGGTCTCTGCTGCTGGCCGCTTGGCCTTTGACGATTTCATTGCCATAGGCCATCCCTACGGTCAGCCCCGGAACTCCGCTTGGAAGGTTCAACAGCCTCCTCATAGCCAGCGTGGCTTTTTGCCTAGTCGCTGGGTCGGCCATTTGTGCGCTAAGAAGCTCGGCGGTGTGTAGATATGCCTTCTTTGTCATCTCCACCGGCTCGCCAACCAAACCAAAACTCGCGGCCTGGGCTCCCATGAAGTCGACGATGTTGTCATCAGACGCTCCCGTCATCAACTTGTTGTTTAGGAAGGTTCCTGTTTGCCTATACCCAACTTCTTTCTGATATTTGACGTGAGCTGCGTCCTGTTTTTGTCGCAGCCATTCCCATCCCTTGTTGATCTGAGGAACGACGTATTCCTGGAAGCCTGGACTGAACTCATCCAGCCCAAATGCTCCCGCCAGGTCGCTGGTAACCCTGGCTTCAATAGCTGTTATTGAATTGTCAGAAGGATCCAGTTGAGCAAGGTTTGAACCTTGACTTGCCCATGCAGCGCGAAACTGGTCTTGAGCTTTGGTCGCAACAAATTGGCTTGCTTGATTGATGCGACCAGCTTGCCTAAATGGATTCGCTTGATCCATCAGCACACCCGCCACGGGGTTTACTGCACTGACCTCACGGTTCTCTCTCGCGTATTGAAGCGACTTGCTAATCGTGTCGCGATTGATGTTGCTTGCAGCCCTAAGAATTTCGTTCTGGCCACGCTTGTACTGGTTCGATGCGTAATACTCAGCGCCATAGTCATACAACTGGGTCAAAGGCTTCAATGCCTCTGTCAACTCTGCGATTGGATTAACGCCTTGAATTGACCGGTCAGCTTGCCTTTGGATGATGTTGACCCCTTGGGGCCTGCCGAGCATGTTTGGCCTAGACGGCTGCGCCGGATCGCCATCATTCTTGAACTGCAAGAAGTTGGAGACGGGCCTAGCGGATGGCGTCAGTGAACCTGCGCCTAATCGTTGTGGTGCTGGCATTACTTCTTCCTCCCTGAATTGGTGTACGGCTTAACTGAGTTGTATGTATTGATCCCAGCTCCAACGGCCCCGATGGCAGAACCTAAGAACGCTGTCGATGCACTTGGAGCAGCGCCAACAAACGACGGACCAGCAGGATTAACCAGCGTCGGCAACGGTGCAAACGGCATGATCGGGTCTTGAATGTCCTGCATCTCGTAGAGCTGCTGACTGTTGTATTGGTTCAGATAGTTGGCGATATTTCCGGCTTGATCTCTTGTGTATTGCCGATCTCGAAACTTCTGGTTCATCATTTGCAGCGATGCCATATCGCCGGACTGCCTGGCGTAGTCATTTAGATAACGATCACTGCTAGCTCCAGCATTTAACCCAGCGGCTGTTGTCGCTTGGGCTCGCAACGCTTGCTGCTTGTACTGCATCAGCGACACAGCATCAGCCATCGACTGTTGGCTAAATGCTTCAGCCGTGGCCTCACTGGCCTGCATGAAGTTAGCGCCAGCTCCAGCCCTTGCTTGCTGAACTAGCTCCGCCTGGTCGATGGATCTAGCCAGCTCAAAATTGCGTAGCTGATTGGCATAAACAACCTCTTGGCCGTAATTGACCTGTTGCTGCCAATAGGAGTATTGATTATTGAGGTCTGTCTGCTGCTGCTGCTGAGAGGCAGACCACGAAGCAAACTCGGCGCTGGCTTTGCGTTGCGCCTGTTGGTTGAGATATTCCTGCTGCCTGGCGTTATTGCCCAGCATCCCCATCCCAAAGTTAAGAAGACCGGAGCCAACGGCCAGGGTCATCGGGTTGATAACAACCATCAGCTGTTCCTCCAGAAATCACAGAACAAAGCGCCAGACTTCCCAATTGGCTTGGGAATATCAACGGTAAAACCAAGCATCTTTAACCAACGAATTGACTCAGCGTTCTTGAAATACACCTGATTAAACAGCGGTCCACCCACTTCTTCAAAGCAACTGTCTACCCATTTTCGCCCTTCAACGATTAACTGCCACCTGCCCCTACGTGTTGCTGTCAGCTCAGGAGTTCCCAGCATCCAAATGCGATGCTCTGCGACCCCGCAGAGACCAACAGGAACACCTTCATCGCTTGCAATCCCACGACATATATCTGAGTCGCAATAGCTGGATTTAACCGCTTCGTGTGGACTCATCCCATGACTCAGCATTACCTCCTCCACATCTGACGGTCTGAGGTTGTGGCCAATCCACACAGCATCACTGGCTGACGGCTCCATGATCCACTGCATCAGCTCGCCCCTGAACGGCTGGTCATGCCACCGATCCATTCGCAAGTTGAAAACTTGCACGGATGCGGGGTGTCGTTCAACAGCTCCACCAGGACGCGATCACCACGACCCATAATCGGAATGTTGAATACGCCCTCGTAATAACGCTGTTGTGACTCTGTTGTTGGAGACGTGTCCCCAATCTTTGATTCCCTAACCGCCAAGACTGTTGCATCAAAGGTATAAAGGCCCGGAGAGCGGTGCTCCGGCATTGTCTTTGCCTGAAAGAAACCTGTTTCGTGATAACCCAGCTTTGCCTGTCGGATTTGGGTCCGAACCACGTTTCGAGGCGCTTTACCGCCACCAATATCTTGCATCAACTTGAAGCGCGAAAAGCGATAACGAAATTCGTACTTCTCTCCAGCCCAAACGTCTGCTGTTGACCAATCACCTCTTACCGTAATTGTCGTGCCAGACAATGTTGAACCCAAAAGGACTGGGCCAGGTTTGCCGCTTCCACTGTTGTTATAAGCCGACCAAATCTGAATCTCGTTTGTGGCGACATAAGGCAAGGTGAATGTGGTCTCGCGCGTTTGCTCGCTGTAAACGCCTGGCGCAATCTTTAGTGCAACTGGAGTCGCTGAAGTGCTGCTTACAAGCCTGTCGAGAAGAACTGGCAGCAACCCGTTACTGGGTTCCTCCGCTCGATCAAGAACGGATATGGCTTCTAAATAAACCTTGTCGCCATAACGCATTAAGCAATAAAGAATCTCCCTGATGCAAACGACCTGAAGAACCTCGTCTGCCCCAAATTCCCAATAACTCCAGCTGTTCTGTACACGCTCAGGACCGCTGCCCGTATTTCGCAGGAACCATTTGTATGTATAGATCCGTTTGCGGTAGTCAATTCCATCCGCGCCGTACCTGGAGCTGATCAGGAACGCCGAATTTCCAGCGTCATTGACTGTGAGCTTGAAGCATTCGTCAGGGATGTATGAGCTGACGTAGCCAGTCAAGTCCGCAGCATCGGCAGTCAACGCTGTTCCTGCACCCCGCACAGCAAATTCACGCATCTGCGACCATTGGCCGTTGGACTGCATGAAAAAGATGCCACCGCCTGCCTGCTGTGGCCTCACCTCAACATCAACATCGAACTGCGTCAGCACTGTGATCTGCGCTGTCGCTGGAGTCAGGACAGTCTCAGCAGCGTTAAACCTGAACTGGATCTGACTGGAAAAGAGGATCAGCTCGTCTTGATAAGGAACTGCGTAGCGAAGGACCGAAACACGGTTATTGCTAGCAATAACATCAATAGGGTCAGTATCCAGAACAGTCGTAACCGTCTCAGGGAAAAACTCAAAGAACTCTCGAACTCTGCTGAGGACAACGTTTTCATCAGCCAAGAATCCAAGCCGGTTCTTGTAGATAAAGATGTCATTAATCGCATAACCAATGAATGAAGGATCAGGAGCTGTGTCGTAATCGCCAGCAGTACGTTGCCCCCATTCAGGGACTCCATCAGGGATGCCGTTTACCGTTTGGCCATTTACCGGGCCAAACCAAAACGACAGTGGAGTTGAGTTCGTCCTAATCAGGACATGAGGCATCGTTAGCGGATCAACTTTGTACTCGACACCAGGGCTTACCGTTTCAGCCCAGGCTCCTTCGCCAAATGTTCCGCTGCGAGGCTCAAACTCGACGTAGTAGTTATCGAATGCTGTCCCCGGATCTCCTGTGATCTCGACCTGATAGCCCTCAGGGGCAATTGTTGGCAGTTCGATAAAAGCCTGAACTTCGCCAAGAATTGCAGTAATCGTGCTGTTTGCTTTGGCATCAGTTGCTTTGACCGTTATTGGGCTTGTTCCCCAAACCCAAATCACTGAGCCTGATTGTTCAAGCGTGTAGCCCGTCAAGCCAGCGGTGCCCAGCGCCGTTATCAGTTGCTCGGCAATTTCTTCACTACTGATTCTGTTCTCGGTGACGGTTGAACCATTGCTAACCACTGGGGCTACAGGGGTCTGGACAGTGGCTTCAAACCCGTTGATGTTTAGGACGTACTCGTTGCCATAAGCAGCCTGCTTAATCCAAACCAAACACTCATGAGGTGGCCTGCTGCTGACTGGCGCTGTGGCCGAGTCCATTGCTGTGGCCTTTGTTGTGTTGCTGATCCATGTGAAATCAGCAATTGTTACGGCCCGAATCTGCTGACGTGCATCAGTAACTCCGCTCAAATAGCTGTAAGCGCCAGAGTCTTGAACAACATTGACTGGATTTCCAGCTAGGTCAAATACTTGAATCCCATTGCTGGTAATAACAGCAATGTATTCCTCTTGCTGGTCCCTAAGAATCGTATGAAAAAAGGCATCACCAAAAGGTGTGTCGCTGACCTTGGCAAGGGTTCTACTGCTGTCGCGCTTCCTTAATCCTTCCGCAATCGAGGAGACGCCATTGATTTGTATTGCACCTTGACTTGGGTCACGCTGCGCGTCCGGCTGATTGCTCACACCTTGGATGAGATTAGGGATCGTGAACGCAATGTTTTTCATTAGAAGATCGAAGAACCAGTTGAAACACGACGGTTCATCAATCCACTTGACGGCTGATATGTCGGGAATGAATAGTTGCCGGTCAGCATGTTTGGGCTTTCTTGCGTCAGCTCCATTTGCATCAGCAACGCTTGGGCGTCCTGTTCATCTTTCAACGTGTACTTGAACAAGGCTTCAGATCCCAACGTCCGATCAGAAAAAACGCGAGCTGCCCTGATCGTGACGAAACGATTGAACGCCTCTGGCACGTCGTCCCAAGACAACATCCAAATAACATCCGCCGTTATTTGATTGATGGTTGGATCCATCTGATACGTCCTGTTCAAGAGGTCGTAAACCCTTGAGCCCCTTAGCTGAAACCGGCCATTCCATTCGTATGGGTTTGGGCTGAACTCGACCACAGTCTCAGGTACTCGGATCTGACCAAGCGAGTCCCTGGAGAAGGGGTAGGCGTACTCCTTATTCCAGCTCCAGCCACGAACCTGCTCTTGCTTATGCACTTCAAGAAGAGTCCTTTCGGCAACCCTGGCGTCTTGAATCTGTTCGTTTTCGAGGCTATCTACCGGCTGCTCCCCAATGTTCTCCAGGCAAATATTTACCGCGTCTAGCAATGTCGTTCGACCTGGCGCTCTTGTCTGTTGAACTATGCCCATGGACAACTACGGGGACGTTGCACACAGTCTATGGCGCATGAAAAAAGGGGCCAGCTCCCTGACCCCTTGATCCCCATCTCCTAAGTCAGCTTAAGCAGAGACGGAGATGGCGCAAGCGCACTCAGCGCGAAGCTGACCCATGCCAAGCGCCTGACGGGCAACCATCAGATCAGACTGGTACTGAACGCGGAACTCGTTCCCTGTGAGTTGCAATGAAGGTCTCAAAAGAGAGACAACACCAACAGCATCACGGTGGAAAACAAAGCCACGGACGTTCGACAGATCCTGAGCATAATCAGGGTTCACATCTCCAGCCACTAATGTGTAATCAGGCTGGGTGACGTGATTACTTGAATAGAGAGGAATGCCTGCAACTTTTGCAGTCTCGCCCTGAGCGATAGTGCCGTTGCCACCACCACCGTTGAAATCAGTATTGATCGCACGCGATGACTGCGTGATGCAGTAGTAATCGTCAGGAGAGAACACCGCATACATGTTGTCAATACTGACATCTTTGGTCTCGAAACCCACACGAGCATCGAAGATGGCATCAACCAACATGTCGCCACGAGCTTGACGTGTTTTGGCGTCAAAAGTAGCAGCGTCGTCGCCGAGATCGATGAGCTGGCCTGTCCTTCCAGCATTCAGAGGATCTTTTGCAAGAGGCTCTGTTGTATTACTAGCGGCGGCGTAAAGTATACGCGCAACACGCTTATCGTATTCGTAAGCTAATGCTCTGCCCAGCTCAGTTGTATAGATTTGACGAATATCATAGAAATTCATCAGCTCATCTACTTGATAAATAGCTGCGTCGGCTACCATCAATGCGTCAAGTTCAATTACTCGCTCATTGATATCAGAAGGATTGTTGCCTTGACCTAAAATTTGAGTTCCAGGTTGATGATAACGGGCGGCCATTTTTCCAGTAATTGGAAAAGCAACTGACCGGCCTCCACGAATATTTCTTTCGCGAGTTTTGCCCTTAAATACACAATTAGTCATGAACGCATCAAGAACCTCAGAGCTTCCCAGCTTGAGGAACATGGCGCGATCTTTATCGACGCCATTCAGCCCTGGACCCCAGGTAGCACCGTCGCCTTTGATCTGGCCTAAGCGTTGCAAAGCAACATCAGGAGGAGTAGGCATGATTAGATTTTTCGGAGGAATAGTTTTGGTTTTGTTTGACCGCCCATTCCTCCCTGGCTGCAAGTTATCCTTTCGGGCTTGCCCAGTTCCGGTTGCTGTCTAACAACAACTTACTAGAAGTCTGGTGAAGCGTGCAATATCATCGCCACCTTGTTCCTGTAAGCCTCATCAACATCGTAAAGACGCTGACCTCTGTCATTCCGTTTATTCATTGCGTCGAGGACTTGCTGTTGACTTTCAAACCTGACCACCGTGTCTGTTGGTGATCCGCCCCCGTAGAGCTTTGGCTCCACAACAGCGTCAGGGGCCACCTGACGGGCTTGCATTGCCTTCAATGCCCAACTAATGGCCTCTTTGTTGCCCGAGTCCACCACAGCGTTGTAATTGGCTAATTCTTCTGCTGGCAGGTTGGCTTTAGCCCAGCCACTTAGCTGATCAAAGTTCTCTTGGCCGCCAACAGATTGCAGCAGCTCTGTTGCATCAGCATCAGACAGTCCCGCCTCGCCAGTTGACGGGGCGGATTGCGCCTTTGATACATAGTTCTCCACCACTTGGCGGGGCACTTTGAATGTTTCAGCCAGCGTGTCGTAGTGCTCCGAGATGTCAGCGCCCTGGTCGGCGTTCCACATCAACTCAGCAAGATCGACACCTTTCTCGGCAAGTGCTCCAACTGCTTCTTTGCCATAAACCTCACTGGCTTGATCAGCGGAATAGCCAGGAGCTTCGGCTGCTTCAGGCTCAGCAGCAGGCTCAGGCTGAGGTTCAGCAGAAGACTGCTGACCCATCTTGCGCTGAAGCTCCGCATAAGCCTTCGCCAAATCTTGGGGAGACTTGAACTTGCCGAGGATTGCTTCTTCTTCCTGAAGTTGTTCCTGTTCCTGGGCAAATTCTTCGACAATTCCCTCTTGGCCGGGGCCAACCATCCCGCCCTTTTCGCCTTCAGGAACAGTCAGTTGAGGTGAAGTGTCGGTTTGTGATCCTTCGACAAAAGGTTGAGGATCGGCCATTACTGGTCTGCCGAGTTCAGGACTCATTGAGGTTGAGGTTCAGGGTTTTCGGATTGGATCTGCATGTTCTGAGCAGTCTGCGCTGCATCAGCCATGTTCTTCGGATCAGCCAACTTTGACTGCATCAGCATTGCTTGCTGCTGCTGTTGTTGTGCTGCTTGTTGTTCTTGGGCAAGCTCTTCGTCGGTCTTGATTAGACCAACAGTGTCGATGCCCATGGAATATGCAAGGCGCTTAATCAGCTCTGATGGCTTCAGATAGGTTTGTAATCCTTCTGGCCCCATTGTCTGACCAAGCGTTGTCGTAAACCTTACTAGCTGCTCCAAATCGTTGCCACGACCAACAGCGGCAAGGCCCACAGTCATGACAGGTTTGACCAACTCTTTTGGCAGCCTGGGCACCTTCTTCTCACGCTGAAGAATGTCAAGCTTGCGGGAGACATAAGGCACCTGAAATTCGGTCTGCAAAATGCTGTAGATCGACCCCAGCGAGTTCTCAATCTGTAAGGCCTGTAGGCGTACCTCTTCCGCTGTTGTGCGCTCACTATCTCTCACATCAGCCAGCATGAAAGCCTGTGACAGCCTGGCTTCTATCTGAGTTTTGCCTTGCATTGCAACTTGCAGATCTGTGGATTTCTGCACCTGCAAAGCCATCACATCCTGAGGGTCTCCTGTGACAAACGAACCGTTTGGACTGTCGGCAAGATTGGCTGCTTTGGTGACACCAGACGGCTTAACTAGGAACAAAATTTTGCTACTTGCAAGGCTCCCTTCTGCAATTGCTTGGCACAACGCTTCCACAGTCTGAAGATCAGCCAAGGCCGCGGCTTCCACGTAACTGATGCCATACATTTGCCCATCGCTGCGCGTCATTCGTAGGGGCATCCATGGATTTACGTCTTCTGGAGCACGACCTTTAGAGCCGGGAATGATCTTGTTATTGACCTCCTGGTGCCACTTGACCGTCCCTTTCTTCCCTTGGCCATTTCGTTCCCAAGTGATATGGGTGTAAATCCGAACCGTGTCGCCAGAATCACGACGTGGAACAGGTTGAGCAATGTCATCAATCAAGCCACTGGTGATGTCGTCGTCATCCTCTGGATTACGAATCAGATCCTGCACTTTTTGCGGCAGCGTCTCAATTGCCAGTTGTTCGCACGTAATTACTTCCAATGGATTTCCCATCGGATCCCGCTGACAGACGTAGCGGTTTAGGTGAAAACAACGCAGGCCTTCTGGAGCTACATAAAGCAGTGCATTGCCGCCAACGATTAGATGCAGCAATGCCTCATGGAAAACCACGCGGTCATTGCTGGCCTCGATCTCTCGGAGCACCTGGCGCTCGATTTGACTCAAGGCCATCTCAAACTCAGACTTTTGCTCTGGGCTTACACCTTGAGCATTTAGCTCGGCTTCATCCAGCGAGAAGCGAAAAAACTGCTGCGTTGGTGGAAGCAATGCCAAAAGCATTCGGCTTGCCAGGTTCAAACAGCCCCTAGCTCCAATGCCATTCCATGGGACTGGATAGGTCTCCTTGGTATTGGCGACTGGTTCTGAACTGGTCGGGATGAGATACGGAATCGTCAGTTGCGCACAAGCGCGACCACGACTTAGGTAATAGTCCCGGTCAGATTGCAGGTCTTCGTAGCGTTGAGCAGCAGTTTTACGCATGATTAGATCGAAAGGTTTGTGCCACGACTACGAGCAGATCCGCGAGCCACATTTGCTTGAGTTGATGCAGCCCCACGGCCACTAGGACGTGATGCGGTTTGCGATGCAGTTGGAGCCATAGGTTGCTTCTGCCCAAGGATCCGCAAGGAAGAAACAACCGATTGGCCACTGGTTCTGATGCCAGAAAGTTTTTCAGCTTGCTGAGATTGAAGGCCAAGCACTTCTTTACTCTGCGCCTTTTCCTGCTCAACCATCTCGGCTTGTAATCGCTGAGACTCGGCCTGCTGCTGCGCAATTAAGGCTTTTCGCTGAGACGATAATTCATCAACTTCTTTCTGCCGCATTTTCGCGACCCGTTTGTAGTGCTCCTCCCTGGTCTCACCTAAATAAACGATCTCCCCAGTCTTTTTACTTCTAAACCCCACAGAAAGACCTTTGGGGTCGGACCCGGCTTCAGCCCCCTCAATGCTTCCAGCACACATAATCAAACTCCGATGTTGAGGCCAGAGCCAGCACTAGCCATTGTTCCGCCAGTGCTGATCTTGAGATTTTTCTTGGGCTTTTTCTTCTCAGTAACAGCAGCAGTTGTTTGAGCACCTTCTGGAATTTCTGTTTGCTGCGCTGACGTTGTATAGGCAGCTGCTTGATCAGCAGAAGACGCGGCTGCTGCGGCTGCGGATTCCGCCGCGAAATTAGCCTGAAGCTCAGCAGTCTCTGCGTCAGCCGCATCGATTTGAGCTTGAAGCTGAGACTGGAACTGACTCTGCTGTTGCATCATCTGTTCCTGGTATTGATCAAGAGAACGCTGATTTCTGTCTATATCGGCCTGGGATGGACCGACATATTCAACTTTTGGAGCGCTAGGACGACCACCACCACACATAATCAAACTCCTAAGTAATGTTGAGGCCAGTGCCCTGGCTAGATGAATTGGCCGTGCGGCCAATGCGTAAGGACTTACGCCCTTTGGTTGTTTTAACGCCGCGATCTTTTGAGCCAATCTCAGGAGCTTGCGCTGGCTCCTCTGGCGGGGGAGCGCCAATCAACGTAGATAAACGCATGGCTTCTTCGTTCAAAGCCGACGCATCATTCGCTGCGGCAGTTTTGTCTGCGGCAATTTCAGATCTGACAGTGTTTTGCGACTGCAAAGCGCTCTGCAACTGCTGCTGCATTGCCATAGAGCTGCTATTTATTTGCTGCTCAATCGCAGAACGTTGCAACTCAAATTGCTTGTCGTAAGCGTTGTAGTCAGGCTGATAAATCGTGCCGCCACCTCCGCCACCTCCGCCACACATCAGCCACCCTCCATTTCCATGACGACAGTCTCTGATTGCTGGTCTAATGATTTTTGCGCCAGCCATTTGACGACTGACACCTGACCAGCACGCCAAATGATCTCTCGATCACTCCACGACAAGTCAGGAGATCGATCAGGAAACTCAGCCGCGAGAGCAGCCACAAGCCTCTCATCAATTTGTGGAAGATAAGGCACTCTGCGCAGCTGTAGATATGGCCATGGTATCTAAGCTTCAGTCAGAAACCCAATAGTTATGTCCGATCAGCTAAGCAAGCTCAGCGAGATGCACGACCTCGTAATCGATCAAGTGCTGGAAGATCTTCAGAACGGTGATCGTCGGGCACGTCAAGAAGCGATGGCATTACTGAAGAACAGCAACGTCACTGCTGTTGCAGCTGAGGGTTCAACCCTCAAGAAGCTTGCAGGCAAGCTCGACTTCTCTGAGATGAGCGACAAAGTAGTGCCGCTTAAACAGTCAGCCTCTTAACTCCACCGTAGGCACCGTGATTAGACAGATTGGGTCGCCATCCCAGCGCGAGGGAATCGACGGCCCCCTCCTGTTCACTCATCCATGCCTCCATGTCTTCACGCTGCATTTGCGAGCTGCGTTCTAGCTGCGTTCGCATCTGGTCCTGGGCCGCGGCCTCTACGAAATAAGCAAGCGCAATCGCAAGCGCATCAGCGCGGTCATCGTGTGACAGGCAGCCCTTCTCATCGGTTAGCCGCGACATCTGGTGCGCAACTGATCTGGAATATCCGTGTTCTGGATCTTCATCCAATAAGCGGTAATCAGCCTTGATCACCTTGGCCAACATGCACAGCCTGTGCTGCTGAATAATCGGGCCTAGCGTGTCACAAAGTCGCGTCTCTTTCCTGATGCTGTGCTTTACCTCCTCAATCGTTACCGGGTGATGCCGGAGCATGTGGGGTTTCAACAGGGCTGTGAACATGCCATCGCCCATGTTTGCCTCAGCGATGACGTAATTCACATCCCATTTCTTGGCGATCTTGGCGCAATTCTCTAGAACAACATCGTCATAGCCAAGGGTTGAGCCACCACTTTCCAGAACAAAGAAATTACCGCCATATTCAGCCAATACACACCAGGCCAGCTCATCCCGGCCTCTACCAGCAGGGTCAATCGACATGACAACACGGGCTTCTTTTCTTTCAACCCAGCCATTGATAAATGCAGGTCGATGCCAATACCTATCCGCCCCCATTCCGATACAGACAAGTTCCTGAAGCCTGTATTCCGGCGAACTCGACCAAACGACAGTCTCTGGAAGGGCAGATCCGTCGATATCGAGGACGACAATATCGCCCAGGCGTACTGGGAAGCGGTCAAGAGTGGCAAGCCTGCAATTGAGATAGAACTGAAGTTCGAAACTTGCCTTCGTCATCGACGCTTGACGTTGAAGGATGTCTTCGTGACTGAACCGCTCAGGGTCCGTTGGCTCTCCGACTAACCCTGGATCGGCGGTCACCTCCGCCTCGATTCGTGGATCTAGGTTCCCTTCATAGGTATCAAGCTCTTCTGGGTATAAAGCAGGCCAATACCGACTTGAATAACCCCTTTCTCGCACTAATCGCAGGTAAATACTTGTCTCTGTATGAGGAGTTCCGAGATAACTAATCTTTCGTGGCAGTAATTGACCCTCGTCGGGCTTGATGATGGATTCCATCTCTGTCACAGCATGAGCAATACGCTCTTGCTTCAGGATCGTCAGAGTATTTGCCAGGGTCTCAATGTCATCCAAGATCGCGCAAGTACAACGCTGGCCTGTGGTTTGCGCTCCAACACCCAAGGCTCGTACAGATGGCGACTGCTCAACCGTGCATGGGGCGACATCAAAGGCGACATTGCTGGATCTGTTCTCCAATTCAGGCAATAAACACTGCAATATGTCCACTTCAGCCATGGTCCTGAGCATGAACTGGGTGAAATCCGTTGCTTTGATGGCTGTGGCTGAAACGACAAGGATTTTCTCTTCGCAATCCATGCGAAGCCGCCAAAGCGCGTAATACGACGCCAACAAACTTTTACCCAGACCACGGAAAGCAACCGTTAATTGCCTATCTGGCCCTGATTCCATCCATTGAGCGACAGCTACCTGCTGTTTGGTGGGAGTTCTTGCCAGACCTTGCTCTCTAAGCAGATAGCAACAGAACTGCGGAAAGCTTTGCAGCTCTTTAGGTAGAGGCTCCCACAGTTGTTTCATTCAAATGCCTTAGCAGCAGCACGTTTGATGGCAGCTCTCAAGCCTTTTTCCTTGCCATCAACAAGATGGAACGACGAAACGTAAGTGCATTTCGTTATTCCATCCTCAGTAAGACACACCTTGAGACAGTCGTCTTCAGTGGTCGTGATATCAAGCATTTATTTCTTGCTGGTGTTTTTAGTTTGCTTGGCTGGATCAGTGACGACAACGCCAACAGTGGCTTCCTTTGGTGAATCGCTGGAATCAGCAGTAAACATGCAGCGCAGTGTTGCCATCCCAGCTTTCGCGCATGTGATCTGTGCAGTGGACTTATTTTTTGCACCAACGAATGAGATGCAATCACCTGATCTGACTGACCATAGATACGTCACAGGACTTGCATCACCGCTAATTACAGCAGTTAAATCAAGCGTTTCCCCTGTGGTGAGCGACACACTGCCACCTGAGATGCCACTGCCAGCAATTGTGCAATCACCAAGCGTTGCTGGTGGGGCCCCAGGAGTATTAGGCATGCCGGCGACATAAGGCCACTCACCAGTTGCGGCGTAATAACCCTCTTGAGCAGCCTGAACAATCGACTGAGCTCTTGTGTTTTCTCCTGTCAGCCCCAGCAGCTGCCTGGTGCCATTGGTGAGATAGATCTGTGGATCTGAACCATTCACGACAACAGTCATTTGCGGGGCCGTAGTTCTCCCCAGCATATTGGCAGCAACAAAGCCCGCTGCCTAGGACAACGGGCTCTGCATTGTCTCCCGCTCGGCTCAACCCCCCACGACCAATGGTTGGCGGCGTTACCGAAGACGACTAAAGACTACATCCCTCCAGCAGAGACGACACCAGATCCTTCCCTTGGGTCATTGCCATCGGCATACATCGCCAAAGCACTGGGATGAATTGGATTCCTCCGACCTGTCTTTGCCTTCTCGTCCTCAGCACGACGACGAGCCAAGTAATCGTGAAACTCGTTCTGATCACACTTCAATCCATCAGTCAGTCCAAATGACCTCCTATAAGCCTGCATCCCCTGGGCATACTCTCTCTTCTGATTAGGACTGAACTCAGTACCCCATTCCCTTCCCTCGTTTTCTCTCCGAAATTCATTCTGTGCTGAAGACATGCGTGTCTTTCCCTGTCGCCGGTAAGATCGGGTCATCGCCTAATGCTGTAGGTGGTCGTGTCAGGGAGCTGGTAACTCGTCTGACAGATAAATCATATACGCCCCCGAAGAGCAAACAAGCTCTTTAGGGGCTTTTCTTTGCAACCTGTTGACAAAGCACTTGACACGTTGCTAAAGAATGCGGACGGGCTTCTTTACGGGCACCTGATTCGGGAACAGCAACGGAGCTAAGTGACGGCGCTCCCCTGCATACCCCCACCTCTTATCTCGATAAGGCGAGCTTATTGAGAATCCGAAAATGCGTCGCGCGTTGAGGTGGGTATATCGAGGGGCGTTCGCGGCAAAATCCCCCCATAGGGGGTGGCCTGGCGGCCATAAATCAAGCATTCGCCAGCCTGTTTGGCATTTATTGCCACCCAGGGGGGAGGGGGTGCCCACCCTGACTGGGTTCTGCACACATTTCAAATGTGTGCTCACCGCTGGCCGCTGTCGTTTACTAGGGGAGGGGTGCGGCCGAAACAGCGGCCGAGGCCACGGCCGGGTGAGCACAAGCAAGTGGCCGCCGAGATAATTGCCGAGCTGTTCCCGAGCTGTTCCCGAGCTGCTGCCGCACCCTGCTTCCATCCAACTGTTACGGATTGTTTCAATATCTAGGGCATCTCCTCTCAACCTCTACCTATCCGCAGAGTTCTGACTATATTGAGGAGGAATCAATCAAATGATTCAACCCCACGACCGACCCTGGACAAATGAATAAGCAACAAACCGCAGCAGCCCTGCAACTCGTAGGGCTGTTGGAGGGTGACCTGGAAGCTCAGGCCAACTGCACGATTTACGGCAACTGGTTAGAGCACCTGACAGATCACCTGGCAGACGAGCACATCGAAGACCTGGGACTTCTCAAGCCCTTGGTCGTTGACCTTGCAACTCGCTAACAACTCAGGGGCCTTGCGGCCCCTTCACCAAAAGCTAAAGCTTTTGTCCTCACGACCTAATCAAATGCACATCACCGAATCAAGTCCCAAAGCCGAGATCATCTCTACGGCTCTGGAGTTCATTGACGACAAGTCGGCACGGATTGAACAGTTGGAGCAACAACAAGTTTTTCTGATTGCTCTGGCTTCATTCCTTCTTTGTCTCTTGTTGGCTCTTTGACCATCTCACTGAGGGGCTTCGGCCCTTCTCTGAGGTGTTTCACCTCAAACCCACGACCTCAAAACAACATGACCACATCAACAATGGACCCTGTCGCTCTTTCAGAGATCAAGGCGATGGCCACGGCCGCTGAACAGAACGCCAAAGGTCATCTGGAAACCATCGAGCTCTGGTATGAGGTTTTCACCTGGTGCCAAGGCAACGAAGACCCCAAGGCGCTGAGCTGGGCCGGTCGTCGCTTCTTAATTGAGGAGATGGACTGGGTAGCTGACCCTGACCGTGAAGGAATTGCTGAAGCTATCCGCGACATGGTTCAGGAAGATCCTCTAGAGGTGCGAATCCGCGAGGACTGGCACGCATTAGGGGAAGACCCAGACGGAGGCGAGTACATGATTTTGATTAGCACCGGAGGCCCTGCCCTGCGGATGATCGGAGCTTTGGAAGGTTTCGAGCCTGACTCAGCTGGGCTGGAGTGGCAGGACTGGGGCACGCCCTGGACCTACTACTACGCAGAAAACGACGACGCTCTGCTCTGGTACGCGTCGCAGTTCTATTTCGGCAAGATCCTCTAGAGGTGCGAATCCGCTACTGATCCACCCTTTGAGGCCCTACGGGGCTTCTCTGAGTGGCTCACCGCCGCTTAATCCCACGACCAAGACCAATGAAAACCCCATTCAAAAAAAGGTATCTACTGATTGCTCTGCTGATGCTGCTCAGTCCAATGATCCTGAACCTATTGGGTGAATTGGTCTTAACAACAGCATTTCAGGTGTTCTGCTCCGGTGCGTTGCTGTTCTGTCTAGTCAAAACCCTCTACAAAAAGGTGATGGAATGACCTGGCGACCCTATGGGGATCTGACGCCCCTGCTCAAAGCATTCACCAAAGAGAAAGGCGGCAGCCTCCTGGCGCTGCATTGCTTCCTACTCATTGCAGAGAAGCCCCGCACCATTACACAGCTTTGTTCATTGACTGGCTGCGCCAATGGCCCAGTCAATCGCGCTGTACGCAGCATGACGCCCTGGTTCAATCCAGAGACCGGCGAAGTGGTGCGGCCCAGGCTGCATCTGGTTCAACGTCGGCGCATTATTGGAGGCCGCGGACATCTGATGCTAATAACATCAACAGGGCGGAAATTGCTGAATGAATAATCGGATACATACGGTTTGTGCGGCTTTTGCATTAGCGAATGATTCTCATTCATTTTTCACAGGAAAACGCTGTCTTCTTCGCCCCGGTAGAGCTACGTTGCTTCTGTCAGACACATACCAAACCCAACGCATCTAACAAGTGCTTCTTTTTTCTTGTTCTTTTCAGTATGCCCGTGAATACTGGCATCTAAGGCTAGACCTATTGCCCAAAACCTCATGGAAGTCTCATTCCGTAATGGCCCAGCTACAGTCAGAGACACATACTCCCTCCCGCGATCTCCAATGGATCGAAGCCGACTGGCCGCAGCTTTGGAAGTATTCGCTTCTCTGTCTGACAGCTCTCTTCCGCTGCATCAATTGCAGATCGTCTTATTTGTCGGAGAGCATGGACCCTCTGGGTGCACGTACGCGGCGATTGAAAACAGGCTTGGCCTGTCGAACGCGGCTGCATCGAGGTCGGTTAATTCATTGAGCGCCAGCGCCAGACACCGCAAGACCGAGCCCATGGGCCTGGTCGAGGTGTTTATCGATCCTGAAGAAGGCAGGCGCTACAGGGTGAAATTGACCAAAAAGGGCTTGAGCCTAATGAGAGCCCTGGACCAGCTTTAGACCAACAACCCCACGACCAACAATGGAAAACAAGATCAGAAGATCGGGCGGCAAATGGCTGGCGGACTTTACTGATCCAGCCACAGGCAAGCGCCGCCGTGTGACCGCTGCAACGCAGCAGCAGGCCCAAGAGCGCATGAAGTTTGAACTGGCCGCTGTAGGGGACGCTGCGCCTCGTACGGCGGCTTTCACCATGAAGGAGGCCATGGCCCTGACGCATCAGATGCGATGGGCTGGTAAGGCATCAGAGACCAATGCGATGGGTTATTGCCGTCAAGTCGTTGCTTTCTATGGTCCAAACTTTCCCATCGCCAAGGTTGATGCCCAATCATTCATGCGGATGCGTGAGTTCTTCCGCCAGAAGGGCAACAGCAACGCGACGATCAACTGGAAGCACAGCTGCCTGTCGTCGATGCTCAAGTGCAGTGAGCTGATGGGCCACATCAAGGGATCGCCCCGGCTCCCTGATTCACTGCCGCTGAAAAACACCAGGGATCGTGTCGTCACTCCACGAGAGCAGGAGGCTTTTATTGCTTACTTCCAGGCGATCTGCGAGCCAGAAGCAGCGGACATGTTCACGTTCTTGATTGACGTGGGCTGCCGGTGGTCTGAAGCAGAGCGGATGCAGTCAGGTGAGATCGACCTCAAGCGTCGCTGTGTTCTGTTCCCCAAGACGAAGAACGGCAAGCCCCGCACGGTGCCATTGACCGGCCAAGCCTTCAGTGCCATCGAGGCCAGGCTTTCGCCCGTCAAGAAGTACCGGGTGTTCAGCTACACGTACAAGCAATTCCAGTACCTATTCGCCAAGAGCAAGGGTGCATTGGGCCTGGAGTACGACCAAGAGCTAACCATTCACAGCCTGCGCCACACCTGCGCGTCACGCTTGGCTGTGAAAGGCGTCAGCCTGCCAGCGATCATGCAATGGGGTGGATGGCGGAGCCTGGCAGCAGTCCAGAGGTACGCACATATCGACCTGACCGGCCTCGAAATGGCTCGTCGGGCGCTTGAATCTGAATGTGTTCCAAGTGTTTGGGGCGAATATGACATGGCAGAGCTTGGCAATCGCTTGGCACAGGAGGTTGAATGACCAGTCTTGGGGTGAATCTTGACCACATTGCCAATGTGTTTTTGTAGCCCTACTGCCCCGTAATACACACAGAAGCAAGCCCCACAGGGGCTTTTTTAATGCCAAAAAGCTTGCATTACGGGGGCGCAACATTCACGCTGTGGTGGCACGACCGAGTAAGCGTCTTGGCAGAAATGTTGGCAGCAGACGAACGCCTCGAATGGGAGCAGCGCCAGCGGCAGGAGAAAGCCAGACGCAGATCAGAGGAGGCAAGGGCCACCAACGACCGAAGGCTGAGGGAGTTCGGCAAAGAGAGCGCACTGCCCTATGGCCAGCACCTTTACAAGCTGATCGTTGATGCGGTGGCCGATTCGCTGGCTGCATCGTTCGAGGAGTTTGTGCTGGACCCGCGCAAAGCAAGGCAACACGCCAGCGCAATGCCTTTTTTCGATGATTTCAGCAGCGTCCACCACATAGCAGCCGTCGCAACAACTGCCGCTATTGATCAAATGAGTCGCAGGCAGCGTTATCCAACGTTCTTGCAGCACCTGGGCCTAGCGATTGAACGTGAGAACCGGCTGATCAAGCTCGGCAAGAAAGCTCCGATGGAGCTCCGCAGCATGATGCGCCACGGCATGAGCCGTAAAAGCATCGCCAAGAAAGAAATAATGCGCGCCTTCAACTGCCCTGTTCTGGAGTGGAACGACATGACTCGGTTGCAGGTCGGTGCGTTCCTGGCGCAGCCGATCTTCGACACGGAGCTCCTGACCACGATCCTGGTGCGTAAGGGCAAGACGACACCCCGGCTGGTGGTGCCCACCCAGCAAGCCGAGGGGTTCATTCGCAGTTGCAGACCCAAGGCTTATCGGATCAATCAACTGTCGATGCTGGTGCCGCCCCGTGACTGGCAGTCAGATCTATATGGAGGTGGCCAGCTCGACAACCAAGAGCCGCTGGTCAAGCCCGTCCTTTACGACGCATCCGAAGACGACGCCTTGGCGCACTACCTCGCGGCAGATCTGTCGATGCAGATACGAGGCATCAACTTCCTTCAGAGTCACCGGCTGCGGGTATCGACTGAAATCGTCGCTGCTCAGAGGCCGGCCTGGGATAACGGCATCGAAGGGCTTTGGCCGTGCAGCAGGAACCCGCCCGAAGTTCCAGACCGGCTCGGGGATAACCCCAGCCCGTTTGAACTGAAGGCCCGTAACAACGCCGCAGCAGCAGCTCACCGCGACCGTGAGACCAATAGGCACAAGCGGATCAAGATTGAACGCTCGCTTCAGATTGCGGAGGAGGTGTCGGGACGTGAGATCTGGCAGTCGTGGTACATGGACTTCAGAGGTCGTGCCTATACGTCGAATGCCTGCGGCAGCACGCAGGGGCCAGGGTATGAGAAAGCGCAACTGAGTTTTGCCGAACAGCTCTACGTCAACGTAGAGGCGTTCGAGTGGCTTCTCAAGGCTGCTGCTGGCCACCATGGGCTGAGTCGTTCCACCTGGAGCGAACGGTTGGAGTGGGGCCAGCAACACGTCGATCAAATGATTGCCGCGGCCGATGACCCGCTCGGGAGGCTGGAGCTGTGGCGGGGAGCCAAGGACCCATGGGAGTACCTGCAAATGTGCTTCGGCGTTCGTGATGCAAGAGCAACAGGAAAGACCGGCGTTCCTATCCGGTTTGACCAGACGACATCAGGCCCAGGGATCCTCGCTGCACTGACCCGTAATGGAGAGATTGGCAGGCTGTGCAACCTGTACGGCAATGAGGTGAATGATCTCTACACGGTCGTAGCAGAAGCCTGCACCGCAGCTCTGACCAAAGACCTTGAGCTTGGGGATCAAAAGCAAAAAGCCTTGGCAGAGCTCTGGTTGCAGCGTGGCGTTGATCGAGCCCTAGTCAAGGGACCGTGCCTGAAGGTGCCCTACGGGGCCACGTGGATGAGTGTGGCTGATGGCCTAGTTGTTGCGATGGAGCAACACATAGGGCAGGTGCCGCTTGAGGAATACATCTACAGGATTTCAATCCCGTCGAAATACATGGCCTCGATTGTGTGGACCGAGATGAAAGCGGTCATGACCCCGGTGCTGGAAGTGAAAGCATGGCTCCGCGATAGCTGCAAGCGAGTGCTGGCCAAGCAGGTGCCGATGGAGTGGAGCTCCCCCAGCGGCTGGCCGATGCGAGCAGCAGACCGAGAGCCAACCAAGCGCAGGGTTGAGACGCTGCTGTATGGCAAGAAGGTTGGCGCAACGATTGCTGATCAGCCAAAGGACTCACCGCTGAGTGCAAGCCAGTCCAACAGAGGGCTAGTGGCCAATACAATCCATGCCCTTGACTCAGCAATGGTCCACAAAGTCCTTTGCAGGGCCGCAGAGCACCAGCTCCCTGTATTGCCGACGCATGACTGCTTTGCCTGCCACCCAGCCAATGCAGGACAGCTCCACAAGATGCTGCTGCATGAGTTTGGGAACGTCTACAGGATGCCAGTGCTGGAGCAGATGAAAGCTGAAATCGAAGACAGGACAGGGGCCAAGCTCAAGCCGGTGCCCAATCACAAGACGCTGGACCCAATGGCAATCGGCAGCAATCCGTATCTGTTCAGCTGAAGGGGCTTGACGGAGTTCTTCGGGTGCGTAAAGTAACGGGGCAGCATGTCTGCACTGTTTTTAACACACCCCTTCCTATTAATGGCTACAGAATTACTGCGTACACCCATCATTGAGGTGCGCTGGTGCACGTTGTTAGGCAATGCCCGCAGCAACAAGTTTGATCCGACCAAAAACCCTACGTGGCAGGTCGAAGGTCTCCTAAGAAGCAACATTCCAGAAGAGGTCGCGCTTGCCGAGGAGCTAGAGGGCAAGTTTGAAGAGATTCACCCAGGAGAAAAAAAACACACTCACTGGTTGCCCATCAAGCCTGACGAGAAGGATCCCAGCATTCAGCTGATTCGCTTCAAGCTTCCTGAGTTCACCTTTAAGGATGGCAACAAGTCAGAAGGCCCAGTCGTCTACGACGCTCAAGGCAACCACTGGCCTGCCGAAAAGCTGATCGGCAATGGCAGCAAAATGCGGATCGGCTTTGACATCTACGGCTGGAAAGCGCCTGCAGGCTGTGGATTGACGTTCCAACCCAAGGGAGCGCAGGTGTTCGAGTGGGTTGCAACACCGACCAAGCCATCAAGTGCTGCGGACTTTGGCTTTGAGGTGGCTCCTGCAACCGAATCAAAAATCCCGTTCTGAAGAGGACGGACGGGAAGTTCGTCCAAGTGGCCGAACTCATTGGCCCAGTCCACCACTGACTTTCTCAACAATCAATGAGCGCATTGTTCAAGGCAACAGACTCAGGCTTTTACTTCGCAGACCATTACATCCGCATCGTGCGGGACTTCATCACCGACGCAGGTACTGCCGAGGACATCGGCTTTGTTGGCAAGGACGTGGCAAGCGCGTTGGACATGCGGGATGCGGAAAAATTCACTCGCATGTTGGCTAACGATCAAAAGGGTGCTCACATTGTGGGTACCCCTAGCGGGGACCAGTCCATGACTGTGGTTTCAGAGTCTGGCTTTTACGAAGGCGTGATTCTCAGCAGGAAGCCTGAAGGCAAAGCCCTACGAGGCTTAGTCACCAGGGAGATCCTGCCCACTCTCAGGAAGACAGGCGGCTATCAAGTTCAGCCTGCCGCTGCTCCGCCCATCCTCGGAAGAGCTCAGGAAGTTTCTGCCATCTATTTAATGATGGCTGAAGAGCTGAAGAAGGTTGGCGTCAAACCTGGCATTGCTGTTGCATCAGCCTTCTCTTCGATTCAACAGGAGACCGGCATTTCAACAGCAGGCATGATGAAAAGCTTGCCTCCTATTGATACAGATGCCCCGCAACTAAATCCATCACAGCTTGGCGAAATCCTTGGGCTTTCAGCTAAAGCTGTCAACAAAAGGCTTGAGGCTGCTGGCCTCCAGTGGTGGACAGGTAAAGGCGTCTGGCAGCTAACTGAAAAGGGCCAGAAGTATGGCGGGGCATTCCCCTATTCCAAGAACAACCACACCGGGTTTCAAATTCGTTGGGTCAGAGATGTCTCAAAAGTAATCAAGGATTAAATCAAACAACCATGCAACGCACCAATGGCAAGCCCTTCTATTCTCAGGCTGACGAAGACTCAGCGATTCAGATCCAGTTACTCACTGAAATCAAGCAACTCTTGCTTCGAGTTGTCAAAGTTCAAGAGCCTCCGACGCTTCCAGATATTCCGTCGCCAGCTCCGCGCCGTGCTCCTAAAAAGGCTCGGAATGCAGAGCTGTGAGTTCACAATTCCGCTGAGGCCCATCAGCAAAGCAAGGCCAAGATCCTTTCAGGGACAGGCCCGACCCTACATGCCAGCTGCATATAAGCAGTGGATTAAAGACGCTCGGGTGTACTTGAGCGAGTGGTGGACCAATGCGCCCCTGGAGCATGTTGATGAGCTATATGTTCATTTCTATGGCCCAGCTAGGGGTGACCTCGACAACAGGGTTGGCAGCCTGCTCGACGCCATGAATGGCCTGGTCGTTGTTGACGACAATGTGAATGTCTTGCCTCGCATGAGGCTTGCGTTTACCAAGGCCAAGACTGCGGACGCTCGCATTTACATTCGCCTGACATGGAGGGACGAATGATTACTTGCCCCACATGTGGTCACACACAGTCAACAATTAAAGAGACAAGGAAGCGCGATGGATACATCGAACGCCGTCGCACATGTGACAACTGTGGCCATGGAATGATCACCAAAGAGTTCAGTTCAAGCTCAATCTCTAAGCTGCTAAATGAAGCTCAAGAGAAAGCATTGGACGTTGCCGTTCAGCTATTTGGAGGGCGATGAGTGATAGTTCTTCCTCTAGTTTTATTCGTCACAGTGCCTGCCCTAGCTGCAACAGCAGCGATGCGCTGGCGGTCTATGACGATCACGAACACTGTTTTTCCTGTAATTACGACAAGCAATACAAGGAAAAAAGCAAAGCGCCTGCCGAGGAGAGATCTTTTTCGCCAATGAATGAGATTGCTTTTGACCTAACCGAGCCACATCGGGGCTTGGATAAAAGGACGCTGGATTCCTATGGCATCGGATTTAAAGATGGATTCATCGTCTATCAATACCGGAATAAGGACGGCCAACACGTCGCTCAAAAGATCCGGGCCATCGAGCCTGGTGATGACGGCAAGCGTCTGACCCAGTGGAGGGGATCAGTCAAGGAGGCCACTGGTTTCGGCCAGCACCTGGCCAACCCGGCCAAGCACAAGGCCATCGTGATCTGCGAAGGCGAGCTTGATGCGCCCAGTGTTTACCAGGCTTTTGGCGGCAAGGTTGCTGCTATCTCAGTGCCCAATGGTGCTCAGTCAGCAGGCAAATTTGTTCGCGAGCATCTTGACGAGTTCCTGAAATTTGAATCCGTCGTCGTCTGCACTGATAACGACGATCCAGGGAATGCCGCGGCCACGCAGATCATGGATCTGTTCGAGCCAGGCAAGGTCAAGCGCGCTGTGCTCCCTTGCAAGGACGCAAACGCAGTCCTGACGGAGATGGGCAGCCATGTCCTGAAGGAGTCTGTTGAAGCAGCGCGTGAGATTCGCCCGGATGGGATCAGGCCTGCCAGTGATTACGCCGGCTTGGTGTTAAAACCACCTGATCGCAGGGCCACCGACTGCGCTTTCGCTTTCTGGAATGCCAAGACCCCGTTCTACAACAACCAGCTAATCGTTCTCATCGCCGGATCAGGCGTAGGGAAGACAACGTTCGCCAGAAGCCTGGCCCTTCATGACATGGAGAGGTCTATAAAAGTGGGGTGGATTGGCCTAGAGGAACCAGCCGAAGAGGCTGTATTCCGCTTTGCTGGCGCTGCTGCTGGCATCCAGCTCCATGCAAGGCAGAGCTATGGCGAACTGACTGCGCAGCAACTGAAAGACGTGGCCGTCGCTGATCGGTTCGTAACCGGCAGCGGCAACCTGGAACTGTTCGACCATTTCGGCTCACTCGATGAAGAGTCAATCCTGAATCGAATGAACTACATGGTCAGGTCGCTGGGCTGCAAGCACATTTATCTTGACCACCTCACGATCATCGGCTCAGGTTTAGCGCAAGACACCCGGCACCTGGACTCTTTAATCACAAAGATCAGGTCGTTTATTGCTGCAACTAAATGCACGGTGTTCGCTATTTCTCATTTGTCCCGAGCACCAGGGCTGAATTTTGAGAATGGCGACATTCCTGAAACACAAAACATCAGGAGCAGCCACGCAATCGTGCAATTAGCAGACACAATCTGGGCGCTAGGCCGTAAGCGCGGAACGCAGTTGACTCATTCTCACTGCCTGAAGAACAGGATGCTTGGCCGCTTGGGCTATGCAGGCTCCTTTGAATTTGACGAAGCAACTCAACGCCTTGATCACAAATGGGTAGACCAGGCAAGCAGCTGAACAATTGGACCGATCTAATTGTTGGCCAGATCATTCACTTTTTTACCGGCGCAGGCTGGAAAAAGGCAACAGTCCTGTCAAGGACAGACCACTCAGCAAAAGTTCTTTTCACTCAAGGAAACAATGAAAGACAAATCACGATCACGGATGAGCGAAACATCAGAACAAAAGATTGCACGGATGGAGAAAGTCTTCGATCAATCGGAGATGAATCTACTGACGGGCGACATCAGACGCCTCTTGATTTGGGCTTATGAAAGCTACAGCACTGCATTTTCCAAAGGTGACACCAACGAGTCGATGTACTGGGACGGCTACATCCGTGCGCTCCACCACGTCTTGGAGGGGATTGGACAATGACGCCAAAGACTTACATCGACATTGAGCCTGAAGCATTCGCTGCTAGCAGGCGACATGAGTTTGAGTTTCAGATCAGCGACTACAAGTGGACCTATCACACACGAATTGATTACTGCCTCAAGGACTTGGTCGGTCA
>Ga0208157_1000156_pt1 | contig 43232 bp, 53 predicted proteins | sample 5_EtaG_FD_184077 | JGI IMG/M metagenome (GOLD analysis project Ga0208157, IMG submission 184077) | Marine viral communities from the Subarctic Pacific Ocean - 5_ETSP_OMZ_AT15132 metaG (SPAdes) (version 2) | ecosystem: Environmental > Aquatic > Marine > Oceanic | place: Pacific Ocean | collected...
CATGTTGCCTCCTGTGTTGATATCTAGGTAAGCTTTTTTCCCATGCTTTATGGCTTCAATCAGTATACCTTGGTTTTTGAAAATTTTGCAGAAAATTTTTTTGATTTGCCTATTTGTAAAGTTAGGGGGTGTCTTTTGAAAATCTACTGATTATTTATGTATATTTGAGATATATAGGTGACAGCATGTATCGTAATATATTTGGTGCATGGGGGGTAGGTGGGGTTTTAAATGCTGGAAAATCAGTATATCAATGTTTAAATATGTCTATCATTAGATTATATCTCTAATGATGCTATAATGGTTTTAATCTCAAAGCAATAATGCATATTGAGAATAACTAGAGAGATAATACTATGAATGTATTTGATAATAAAAGTGGTGTTGATACTCTTGCACAAATTATCTTAATTAGTTTAAGAAAACTTAAGCAAGAAGATAAGTTAGTGCAAAAGCTTATTGACGAACCTGCTAAATCTAAGTACGACATGTTGTACTTAATGGACTTAGCAAAAAACTATGCTGATAAAAAAGCAATGACTATGATACTTAAAGTCGAGAACTTCTATAGAGAAGTTAAGTAACTTAACATGGGGCAAGGACGCCCCGAATTTACTGGAGATATATTATGTTAATAGACGCATTGGAAGTTTATGTTATTGGTATGTTTTTAATTTGTATTTTAATATTACTATATTTTATAGGGGAGTATTTTAAATGAAACAATTAGAAATGTTTTGTACTATCAAGAAGTTCACACCAGTCGAGCAGTTAGCTAGACATATGAGAATGTTCAGGGTTAATTTCACATATGATGAACTAAGAGCTTGGCATAAAAAAGCTAACGAGTTGACACAGAAAGTAAGTAAGTAAACTAACAGCCCCCGAAAGGGGGCATTTTATAGGAGAGAGAAAATGAACATACTAGTAAACGACTTAACATTTATTATAGTAGACAAAGAAGGTTTTGATGATGGTAAAACATATCGTTTAAAAATTGGAAATATCATGGAAAAATATACACAATTACCTTTTACTATGATTATAAAAGAAAATGAATTGGGTTTTAGAAATATATGGTTAGAGGATTTTACAGAGGATATGTTAGAGGAGATTAAATTATGAAGTAGTCTACGTAGCAGGGCTTAGAGAAATCTAGGCTCTGCTTTTTTTTGGCCTAGAAGAAATGATACCAGTTATCCCGCCGCCGACGCCAACGCAAAAGTCCTCATATAAATATAGTTTTAACTATAGCGTGACATATGTCACGGTGTAATTTTGGTTTAAATATGTCTATCATTAGATTATATCTCTAATGATGCTATAATGGTTTTAAGTTAAGGAGATATTTTCCTTTATAAAAGCAATTAAGCTAACTTATAACTCATAGGAGTAACTATGAAAACAAAAATAGAAAGCAATATCGTGAGCTTTAAAACCGATGATTTAGCTGTAAGAACTGGATATGGTTTTAGTCAAGCCATAGCCACTCAAGATGAATTAGCTAGTGATTTCGCTAATGCTAACAAACTTGATACTGTTACCAAAAACCAAGATAATAAAAAGTTTAGTACATATCAAGATGTAAAAGACTATGTTACTAAGTTCATGTCTGATAGTGGTAACTACACTAAAGTAAGATATGGCATAGCTCAACATCAAGTAGCTAAGCATTACAGCGAAGATGATACAGTATATCTTAAAAAATCAGATAATGGTGGATATGCTAAATCTACAGCTAAAAGCTATGATGAAGAACTTACACCCATGATGGCTTATGCTTTTTCTGATACTGTTTATTCTGTATTAAAGAAAGAAAATGCTAAGACTAATCCTTTCGGTGTACGAGGTGAAGATATGAAAGGATTCATCAAGCCACTTAGAGAAGATGTACAGGGTAAAGTTAGAAAGCCTTATTCAAGGTTTGTTACTAAGGTGGTGAACATAATAGCTAATCATAATGCTATTGAAACACCTAAGACTAGTGACTTAGAAAAAGCTGTATCAGGTGTAAAATCCTTATATGGTCATTTTGAGAAATTAGGAGATACAAAAGCACAAAAGATTTTGCTTGGATTATCTTCTGAGTATCTCAAAAAACTTAGCTAACTCTTAGCTACTTTAGCAGGGTCTAGAGAAATCTAGGCTCTGCTTTTTTTTGGCTCAAATTTTGTGATACCAGTTATATAGCGACGACGCCGAATCGGTTGCGTGACATATGTCATGTTCCAGTATGCGTCTGTATTGCGTCAGGTAAGAAACTAAAACGAGATGTAATACCAAAGTTGTGATACCAGTTATACAACGACGACGCCGTGACAAATGTCACGCTTTGGTTTTGTTCCACGCCTTTACTTTTGTTCCAAAACGCCTACTTTGGTTGGAACAGAATTCCGTTGTACTACTAGGGTTGTGAGCGTTTGTTCCAATGTTCCAATGTTCCACGAGGGTATACGCAGGGTTTTAACAATTTGAGAGTCAAGAGTCCTGTTTTCGCAGTGCAACCAAAGTTGCTCTAGCAGACTGTCCTATTTTTAGAGTGGAACATTGGAACAAACCTATAAATAAAATATAATCTATAATAATAACTATAATAAAAACAAACGCTTACCATAGTTAACTTATCGTTGTTCCGTTCTGTTAGTAAAGTTAAAACAGTCTTTTTTATTGGAACACTTGGAACAACCATAAATATCAATAACTTACAGGATTTGTTCCGTTCTATTCGTAAAGTTACATTGGAACACGATTTGGAACAACGCCAAAAACAGACGCAAACTACAAATAAATAGCAATCCTCAAACCAAAGCAAAACACTTGGATATTAGTAAAGTTATGCTATAATGGTTGTATAGTGTGAGTAGAGGAATAATTATACGAAACATTATTAATTAACCGTGACATATGTCACGCAAACAAAACGGAGTATATTATGGTAGATAAAATAGCAAACAAAGACGCAAGTCAGTATGTAAATAGATGTGAAAGTTTTAATGGCAACAACACCAAAGGTGCAAGATACAATGATAATTTATATGTTGTATACAGCTACGGACACCACTTTCCAATGTATGTCTATGACTACACTACAAGACAGTGGTACGCAAACAGCGACAAGTATTCACAGACTACATCAAAACACCAAACGCAATGCAGACCTAGATTTGAGATTGCCAGAAAGTTTAATAGAGAAGACCTTATAAACCTTATTGACAGAGGTAGTCTTGCAGAGTGGGTAAAATGGCAAGCAGTCGCTTAATTATTAATTAACCGTGACATATGTCACGCAACAGAGAGAGGTAAAGAAATGGCAAAACAATTTGAAATGATAAAAGTAGCAATAGAAATACACGAAGATGATTGGAACGGAGATTTACGAATTAATGTAATGCGTGATAATCACCTTATAGAACAATACACTGCAGTTGATTTAGAAGTGATTGAAGTTTCATCAAATTTAATAACGGAGAAAAACTATGAGTAAACTAACTTTAGTAGTAAAAGACGATAATGTACTTGGATTTTTACATGTATATCCAGAAGGCAACATACACACAGAGGAGGATATTGATGGAATGTTTGAGCAATTAATGTCTGTAACACCAGAATATATGGACAGAGAATCTTGGAATAAACCAGACTTGGTTGGTGCAATCAAAGGGCATGTTAGTTGGTTCCGACCACATGATAAGGTTGAACCACCGAAGACATACAATGTACTACCAAGAAAAACAAAGGAGTAAACTATGAGTAAAGATTATTGTAGATGTTGCGAAACACATTTACGGGGTGAACGAGCACAGCTCGGCTATGATACTTGTATGTCATGTGGTGAGTTTGAGGCACAAAAAGTAAAGCACACAATCGTGCCAATGCATAAATCAAACTATGTTGTAGTAACCGATAAATCACTATTAAAGGAGAGATACAAATGAAAATACTTGAATGGGGTGTATTTGTTGAGCGACCAGATGGCTCAACACACGAGATAATCTTAGATGATATATCAAAGTCTAAGGTTGTTAAATATATAGATGACCTTGCAGAAGATGACGAGAATATTCGTGTAGACACGCAAGGCAACATTAAATGGTGAGGTGAGAGATGACTAGAGAGCAAACATTAGACCAATTAATTGAACACAAAATAAGTCTTTTTAAAGAAGATACACCGATAGATGAATTGTATCGTGTTTTAGAGTGTTACATGAGAGATAGTTACAAGGGGTACAATAAAGAATCTTTAAAAGATGAATTAGAAGAGATGTTAAGAGAGGAGGAATTATGAATGAATTTATATTGTACTGTAAGTTAACAGTACTTGTGCTGATACCATTGGTACTTATGGTGTCATGTGGATTAGCTATCTTTATTCATAAGACAGGAGGATTGTAAAAGTTTGGGGTAGTGAGTGTTTTTTATTCTATTTTGTTTTCACTCACTATCTCTCATCTAAGATAAACTAAATAGAAACACTTGGATATTAGTAAAGTTATGCTATACTATTAATATCAGTGGGGGAACTATTAGATAAAGTAATCTCACTAATAACTTAACCGTGACATATGTCACGCAACAAAAATGGAGTAAAACTATGAAACTTAAAGAAAGTGAACTTGAAACACCAGAGCATATCATATCGTTAGCAACATCAGGTATGTTAATCTCAACTGATGTAGGGTTGTGGAGTGCTACTAAGCAAGACCAAGTTATTTCTAACGAAGTAACGACAAACAAAAAAGCTCAAGCAAACGCAGGTAGATTTATTAAACACCTGTTAGCAGGGAATGTGCAACATAAAGACCTAAAGAACTACCGACAGGAGATATATAATTGGAGGAAGAAAAGAACCTTTCGCTGGAATAATTCACAAGACTATCTACTATCAATAGACTTAGAAAACTTTATGAAAGAATGGCACAAACACAAAGCAGAGTACGACAGATTGGTAGATAATTTCTGTAAAAATTACAGGACTTATGTCAGTAAAATGGCATTTGAAATGGGTGATATGTATGACAGAAACGACTATCCACATGTTGATGAAGTTAGGAAAAAGTTTGGTTGTGAACTCTATGTATCAGAAGTGCCAGAGGGCGACCCTCGTTGTCAGATAAGTTACGACTTGGCGAATGACCTTAAAGATAATCTTAGCCGACAGCACAAGGAAAAAATAAATTCTATTCTATCTCAACAGATAAATAGATTGACCGAAGTAATGCAAAGTATATCGCATTGTTGTACCTCGCATGAAGTTAAACTAAAAAATGGTACGAAGACACAAAAGAAACGCAAGATATATGATGAAACTTTACAAAAAGCAAAGGACTACTGCAAGTCCTACGCAAACTACGATTTAGCAGACACTAAGGATAATAAGAAACTTAAGTCAGCTATTAAACTCTTGGACGATACACTCAATGGAGTAGATAGTAATACTCTTCGTGAGAGTGATATAGTACGAGAGCAAGTCAAGTCAAATGTTGATGAAATACTCAGTAAATTTGATTTTTAACCGTGACATATGTCACGCAAACAAAACTATGGAGGTTTTATGCAAGCAAGTATTGAAGAACTAAGAACGTTTATCCCTGAGGTTGGTCATAAGTTAACACCAATCATACAAAGTGAGGCAGGGTGTGGTAAGACAAGTATACTTAAGATGTTGAAAGAAGATTTGGGGGAAGATGAATATGATTACATTTATGTTGATTGTCCTGTAAAAGACTACTCAGATATATGTATGACTATTCCTAACCATGATACCAAATCATTAGAAAGTTATGTTGGTGCATTGTTTAAGTTAGATAGTCCTAAACGTAAAGTAATACTGCTAGATGAGTTTATGAAAGCACCACAAATGTTGAAGATTATCTTCACTAGACTCATGTTGGAAAGAGAGGTAGGTGATATAGCTTTACCAGAGGGAAGTATTGTATTTGGTACTTCAAACAATCAGTCAGACGGATTGGGTGACAATATGTTAGCTCATGCAGGTAACAGAGTGTGTATTGTGCAAATGAAGAAACCAAACGCAGAGGAATGGTTGTATTGGGCGAATGCTAATAACGTTCATCCGTATGTACAAACTTTCGTGCATGAATATCCAGACTGTTTAGCTAGTTACTTAGACAGTAATCAGAAAGATAATCCATACATCTTTAATCCTAAGAATACTGAGCTATCTTTTGTATCACCTCGTTCGCTAGAGAAATGCTCTATCATTGTAGAGAAGAGAGATATACTTGGTGAAAACATGACCATGTGTGCATTGGCAGGTACGATTGGTAAAAGTGCAGCTGCACAATTCTCAGCTATGTTACAACTAGGTGATAGATTACCTAAGTTTGAAGATGTGTTGAAAAATCCAGATAGTATTAAAATTCCTGAAGAAGTATCAGCACAACTTATACTAATGTTCCAATCAACAAATAAGATAAAAACACAAATGGACTGCTCTAAATTTATGACTTTTGTTCAACGAATACCACAACTAGAAACTCAAGCAGTATTTTTTGGTATGGTATTGAAGAATGAGAAAACTAAAATGATTGCATGTCGTAACAAAACAATCACAGATTGGGCAACAGCTAATCACTTTATATACTAAGGAGGAAACTATGAACTACACAGCAGAGCAAAGACTTACGAGGTCACATGTTGCGTTGATGAAACACCCTGAAACTGCACTATACTCAGGTATTATTCTTATGGGTAAGAGTACCATAGATGACAATGTTCCAACGGCATACACAGATGGAATAAACAAAGTTTATGGTAGGAAGTTTGTTGATGAACTAGATGATGAAGAGCTACGAGCATTGGTACTGCATGAGAACTTACATGTTGCATTAAAGCACATTGATAGGTTTTATAAAGAGTTTAAAGAAGAACCACAACTCATTAATGCGTCAGCAGATTATGTCGTAAATGATATAATCGTAAATCTAGCCGATAACAATTTTTGTAAACTTCCGAAAGGGGGATTGATTGACAGCAAATATCATAATTGGTCAGTGCGACAGGTTTACAATGACTTAAAACAAAAGCAGGATAATGACCCTGATTTTCAACCTGAAGATTCATTAGATGAACATGGATTTGGTGAGGGTGAGAATGCAAACATGACACCTAAAAAACAGAAAGAACTTAGTGATGAAATTGACAAAGCATTACGACAGGGTTCACTACTTGCAGGTAAGTTAGGTGGTAAAACACCAAAAGCTATTGATGAACTATTGAAACCTAAAGTTAATTGGCGAAGTGCATTGAGAGAATTTGTTACATCAATGATGAAAGGTGGAGATGATTTGACTTGGCGACATTACAACAAGCGACATCTTGCTAATGATATGTATTTACCTAGTATGTTTACTGAGAAATTATCAGAACTTGCTATTGCATGGGATACATCAGGTTCTATTGGTAATCAAGCGAACGCAGAGTTTGGTGGTGAGATGAAGTCTATATGTGAATTACTCAATCCTGAGAAAGTAAGAATACTATGGTGGGATACTGAGGTTGCAGGTGAGCAAGTATTTACAGAGGGTAACTATGAGGGTATGGAAGATTTACTAAAGCCGAAAGGTGGAGGTGGTACAAACCCTAATTGTATTCCTAAGTACATCAAAGATAAGAATATTAATGCAACAGCTATGGTTGTATTTACTGATGGTTACTTTTGGAATGATGTGGAGTGGGATACAGATATTCCTACACTATGGTTGGTTACTGAAAATGATAAATTGGAAGTACCAAAAGGTAAGATTGTTAAACAATATTTATGAAATAAAAACAGACCGTGACATATGTCACACAACAAAAACTATGGAGGTTTTATTATGTTTGAAAGAGTAAAGTTTGAAAAGTTAGAGGATATTCGCAATAACTCTAAACCAATAAAAGGTAGGAAAGCTGAAGAGTATTACTACTCAAGCAAAAATCATAAAGGTAAATATAGACGAGGTGGTAGGCATTCTATACGACCTGAGTACAATGAGTATGGTGTATGTGATAGCTATGTATATATCTATGGGTTGGCAAAGGCAGAAATACTTCGTGTTTATCATAACGATATAGTACAAATGATGAGTGTAGGGCAAGGTAGACTCATAATGAATGATTTACACGAAGACCGTTCGTGGAGTGTTGGGCATGAGAAATTGAGAGGTGGTCATATACTTCGTCGGTGGTGCTATAAAGATGAAACACAACGTCGTATATACCCTTTGATAAATGGTATGGCATTTAGTATAGACAGTAATGAACCTGTTACTAAGTATGATGTGCATTGTCGTACTATTAATCGTAAGAAAGCTAAAGAGTCATGGGTTGCTAATTATTCAAAATGGTCAGCAGTATTATCTATGATGAAATCTATAGATGATGAAGGAAAAGTGGGAGAAATGGTAAGAGAGATTCATAAATCACATGGGTTTAAATACCATGATAACTTTCATTGGATAGAATCAAGACCATACAGACCTCTCACACCTGAACATATAGAGGCAGTTAAAAAAGCAAGTAAAGTAAGTGTCTTTGATGAAGTAGTCACTGCTTGTGGTGCATACGACATTCCAGATAATAAGTTATATAAGAGTTACTTAAATGAAGTAGATGATAACTTTAATACAAAGATACACCCTTGTGAAGATAAATACTTTCCAACAAACAAACACATTAAAATAGTAATGAGAGAGGTGAATGATGAGTAAAGATATACAAACAATAGATAATTTAATAATGAGTTTATATGATGATTATGAGTCTGAACAAGACAACGCACAAGAAATAATTAGTGCGTGGGATAATATAAAACAAAAACTAGAGAGAGGTGAATGATGAGTGAAGAATATACAAAACTTGAAATCATATTAAATAAAGAATGGGATAAATGGAAGAAAGCAGACAGTGGGGGAGATTGGTTTGAAATAGAACACATGATTATGTCGGATAACTATGGGTACTCATACACAGATGATTGTGAATGGATAAAAGAGGAGGTGAATGATGAAAACAATAGATAGTAAAAACATATTAGTAAATAAACCGAAAGAACTACAACTTTTTGCACGTGAAATGTGTGGTAAGTTTGATATGCAGGTACTAAATGATTGTAGAATATATAGTGACGATTATTATGATACAAAATTTTTACCAATGAACTACAAGGCATTTACTAAAGACGAATATTATATAAAAACAGCTAAAGATAAAGGTTTAAATACTTATGGTATTATTTTATCTTATGGTCAACTACCTAACGCAGTTATTTGGGTAGAGAAAATTGATGGTGATTTAAAATATCATTATCACACAGCTATGACTTTAAAAGAAAAAGATAATAGAGGTTATATTTATGCAAAAAGACTAAGTCAACTTATTAAGAAAATAAAAACTCATCAAGTGCATGGACGCACTATTGAACCTTTGTCAGATAATAAGCTAATAACTAATCTTACAAATGGATATAATTATAATTTATATGATTCTTTTGAGAAATTAATTAGTGGTGATGTAAGAAGAATAAAAGATAAATATAATGATAAGCATTTAAAAGGTAAGGTACTTCATTCGTTACTGAAAGTCTTAGATGATGACAAAGTCTTTTCTCAGTCAAGTGACTTTTTCTCACATAAAAATAAAGTGCAAGAGGTGTTAAAATATTTTAATGAAGAAAGTGAAAAGATAAAAATTGCTGAGAATTTAGTACAAGCAAAACTTTTTAAACCTTTTCATTTGTTTATACAATCACGTAATTATAACTCACATGATAGCTGTTATGCTTTACGTGCTAACTTTTTTGTGGGTGGTAATGATGATAAACCACAACTTTATATTTTTAAAGACAGTACACAATTTTGTAATAGTATAGAGGAATACAAACATTATGATAGTATTCGTGGTAGACTTACTATGTTTAAGAATGTATATCCCGTCAATCAAAAAATTGGTGAGTTATCAAACTTGATAGAACAAGATGTATATACTTATAAAGGGAATAGATATGACGACGCATTGGATATGGGGTATTTGTATTTTGATAAGAATCCAACTAACATATTCTTTATTTTTGAATAAAATCAAGAGGTACTTAGATAAACAAAACTTTTTTTAAGTGCCTTAAATCGCAAATGAGAGAGAAAAATTGGGGTTAGTTTTACCAGAATTTGAATTTGAACCAATAACCTCCAAAGTTAAGGGAAGTAAGTGTGTGCCAATAGTGTTAGACATGAAAGACATCTACAATGTTTACGTGGCTAAAGATACAACTAGACGATACAAACAAGAACAACTTCCCTCCTTTATCCTATCTAAAATTATCATAGCTAAAGAACTTAGCATTAATCCTAAACTTAAATCTATTTATTCAATCCCCTCAAAGAACGAACTCTTTACTTGTCCAGAAGACGGACTTGAAGATGTTTCATGGAAGATATCTGATAGCATATATGTTATAGTCTTGACCAAGCAAGAACTATCTGAACTTAAAGGTACAAGGATTGACACCAGAAAAGAAAGTCAAAGAGAAAGTTAAAAAAATTCTTAAAGAACTCAGCTGTTATTACTGCATGCCTGCAACAGGTGGCTATGGCTCTAGTGGTGTGCCAGACATCATTGTATCCTATCGTGGTAAATTCATTGGTATTGAATGTAAAGCCAATGGTGGTAAACCAACTGCATTACAAAAGAAACACTTAGCTGATATAAAAAATTCATTAGGTCAGAGTTTACTTATTGACGAAACAAATGTTGACATGCTAGACTGTTTAATACTTTCAGGCGAAAGTAACATATAAACTAAAAACAGACCGTGACATATGTCACACAACAAAAACTGGAGAGACAATATGAGTAAAGACTATGAGAAAAGAAGTTATACTGTCTACATCACTGCAAATTATAAACCTATATCAGTTATGGCATGTAGTAAAGAAGACGCAGAAAAAACTGTACAAGAACATCATGTGTGGGGTGAGCCAACAGATGTGGATATATTAGCTATTGGAAAGTTTGAATCAAAGCCTGTGGCAACACAAACACGAAAACAAGAAAACAAATGGTAGGACAACTGGTATCAAAATACCGAAAGAGGCAAAACAAAAATGAAAATACCAACATCATTAAATGATATTATAAAACCAGACTTATATAGCTCTTTAAGTCCAGAAGATAAATTTAAGTTTCTTATGCTATATGCACAGCAAAACAAAAACTTAAATAACAATCAACACGAGGCAGTGTTAAAAATGACCGAAGAAGAATTTAAAAAACTAGAGAGAGGTGAGCAATGAGAGATAAAATAAAAATACCAACAGAAATATGGGTTGAACTATATTCAGAATTGTCAGAGCATATTTTGGAGTTTTCGGCTATTGACTCAGTCTGTGATGAAGATGGTGAGAGAACCCCAGAGGCAGAAGATAAATTTTGCGGTATTGTTAATGATGTAGAACACATATTAGATATATTTTTTATAAAAGAGAGGTGAAGAATGACTAAGAAAAAAGACCCAAGAGTAGGCACAGGTAAAAAGCCAAAAGGCTCAGGTAGAAGATTATATACTGATGAAAACCCAAAGGATACAGTTGGGATAAAGTTTGCAACACCAACAGACGCAAGAGCCACAGTTGCTAAGGTTAAAAAGATAAACAAGCCCTATGCTCGTAAGATACAGATATTAACAGTGGGTGAGCAAAGAGCAAAGGTCATGGGCAAAACGGAAGTTGCCTCTATATTTAAAAAAGGTAAAGAATCTTTAAAGAAAGCGAGAAAGAAAAATGCCTAGAGGTTCAATATACACAGTAGAACAAATAGATAATATTATAAAAAGAGTTGAACAATTTAAAGAAGAAAACTCAGACGCAACACGAGCTAGTCTTGCAAGATACGCAGGTGTTGATATATCAGTGTTGAAAAGATTAGAGAAACAAGGCAAACTTACACTACCGAAACCATTAACTCGTAAACAACAAACAAAAAGAAATGTTAACTGGACTAAATCATTAGGAAAATTAAGAACATGGTAGATGATGTAGATAGAGCTAACGAACAAATACAAAAAAGTATAGATGATACATTAAAAAATATTGACACTACAATACCTAAGAATGTAACAGGTGAGTGTCTTACGTGTGGACAACCTGTTGATAACGAGAGAAGATGGTGTAACGCAGATTGTAGGGATAACTATGAAAAAAACCAAAGATAAAAACGTATGTCATAAATGTGGAGATAAAGGAAGATTTCTTGATAGAGGAACTTGGTGGTGTGCATGGAAACAAGAAAAAGGTGTATATAACTTAGTTGGAAGATGTAAACACGAAAAGAGAGATAGAAACTATGCAAATCCTGACGATTGATTTTGAAACATACTATGCTAGTGACTTTAGTTTATCTAAGTTAACTACTGAGGCATATATAAAAGACTCACGTTTTCAAGTTATTGGCTTTAGTATTAAAGTAAATGGTGGTGTTGCTAAATGGTACACAGGCACACATAAAGAATTAAAAGAAATATTAAACTCATATAAAATAAAAGAAAACGGACTGCTATGCCATAACACTATATTTGATGGTGCAATACTATCTTTTATCTTTGATATAACTCCTAAACTTTATCTTGATACTTTATCAATGGCTCGTGCTCTACATGGTATTAATGCAGGTGGCTCACTCAAAGCTCTTGCTGAGAAATATAATTTAGGACAGAAAGGCACAGAAGTACTAGACGCAAAAGACAAAAGAATAGAAGACTTTGAACAAGATGAACTAGACCAATATGGTCAGTATTGTATTAATGATGTAGAACTTACTTATAAACTTTTTCATAAACTATTAAGACCTCAAGAAGAATATGGTATAGAAGAGTTTCCAAAGTCAGAGATACTATTAATTGATATAACTATAAGAATGTTTACTCAACCTCGTTTAAAAATTAACGACGCAATTTTAGTTGAAAGACTTGAAGAGGTTACGACAGAAAAACAACAATTATTATCTGGGTTAAAAGCTAAGTTAAACTGTGAGACTACTGAAGAAGTACGCAAAAAGTTAGCCAGTAATAAACAATTTGCTGAACTGTTAGAAGAGATGGGAGTAGTTGTTCCTTTAAAAGTATCACCAACAACAGGTAAAGATACATTTGCATTAGCTAAGAATGACATAGGGTTTATAGAATTAAAAGAACATGATGACCCATTGATACAAGAATTGTGTACTGTTAGATTAGGAACTAAGTCTACAATGGAAGAGGCAAGGATAGAGAGATTCTTAGATATTGGATGTCGTAACAATGGATTATTACCTATACCTTTGAAATATTATGGTGCACATACAGGTAGGTGGGCAGGGTCAGATAAAGTTAACTTTCAAAACTTACCAAGTCGTGACGTAAAGAAAAAAGCATTGAAGAACGCAATCATACCACCAAAAGGTCATGTCATACTAAACGTAGATTCGTCACAAATTGAAGCACGCATACTAGTCTGGTTAGCAGGACAAGAAGATGTCGTACAAGAATTTAGAAACGGTGAAGATGTGTATGCAAACTTCTCTAGTAAAGTATATGGCAAGAAGATTACTAAAGCTAATAAGAAAGAACGTTTTGTAGGTAAGACATGTACGTTAGGATTAGGCTACGGTACAGGTTGGAAGAAACTACAACACACCCTAGAAACATCTGGACAAGTTGCGAAGTTAGATGAAGCAGAATGTCAGAACTTGGTACGAGTTTATCGTGAAGTAAACCATAAAGTAATAGAGTTATGGAGAGAATGTGACAAGGCATTAGAGTCTATAGCAAGTAGTACCGACAAAGGCTATTACTTAGATAAACATAAGTGTGTACATATAGAGAAAGGTCGTATTAGATTACCGAATGGTATGTGTATATATTACCCTGATTTAAGGTGGGATACTTCAGAGTCAAGAGGTGAATTTAGATATAAGTCACGAAGAGGCACAGTCGGTATATGGGGTGGCTCAGTTGTAGAGAACGTAGTGCAAGCGTTAGCTAGGATAGTCATAGGTGAGCAAATGATAAAGGTTGCCAGGGAGTATCCAGTTGTGTTGACTGTGCATGACGCAATCGTTTGTGTTGCACCAGAAGAAGAAAAAGATATAGCACTAGAAAAGATTATGAAGATAATGTCTGAGCCTCCTGAGTGGGCACCAGATTTACCTATTGCCTGTGAGGGTGATTATGCAAATAACTATGGAGATTGTTAAGTGGCAATAGCCAAGATAAGACAGAATGATATATGCAAAGACTTACTTATGAAAAGAAAGAAGATGGGTGAGTTGAACGCAGAAATACTTACTAAGTACAGACGATATGCCAGAAATAAAAAAGCACAGTTGTTTGCAGAAGGTTATGTAGATGATGACCATGAGTATTGGCTAAGATATTATTGTGCGACTTGGTTGAGAGATAAGAAACCTAGTCGTATGGACAAGAGTAATAAACGCAGAAGAAACTGTCCAATACACAAGAAGAAAGCTAAAGTTGCAAAGTATAAAAGAATGAACTTAAATCTTTGGGGATTTACCGAGTCTATGTGGAATGATTATGCTTTTGCTGATATGAAAAGAAAAAACCCTAGACGAGTGATGTGGAAAACTCGTAAAGAACTTTATCATTGGCTTGTTAAACAATTAAAGATACAAGGTGGTCGTTCTGCTCATAGAAATAGAAATGGTATTTACCCTAAGATGACAATGATAAGAAATGGAAACTTAACACCAAAACAAAACTTTTTAATACAAACTAACTTAAGTATTGATAGAATATTAAATAATAAGTGGTATGTAGAGGGTAATATGGTATTAGTTCAAAGACAACAGAACAAAGACAAGAATGCAATACATTTATATCAAACAGAAGATGTTGTTAAGTTACAAAGAAAAGCTACTAAAATATTTTCAAGAAGTTTGTAAACATGTGTAATATATGAGATTATTAGCTAATCTAAATAACAAAAGGATTAATATGGTAGATTTTACTTGGAGTTATTCATCATTAAAACAATATCAAAACTGTCCTAAACAATATCAAGAAATACGTGTTCTTAAAAACTATACCATAAAAGAAAGTGAAGCTATGATTTATGGTAAAGAAGTGCACACTGCACTGGAAGAATACGTAAGAGATAATAAACCATTAGCTAAGAACTATCAAAGATTTAAAGGTATGGTTGACTCTTTAGTAAATATAAAAGGTGATAAATATGTTGAGTATGAAATGGCACTTAAACATGATAGAACACCTTGTGATTTTCACAATAAAGATAGATGGGTAAGAGGTATTGCTGATTTAGTTATTGTTGATGAAGATTGTGCGTTTATAGTTGACTACAAAACAGGAAGTAAAAAATATCCAGACCCTAAACAGTTAAGATTAATGTCTTTAATGGCGTTTACACATTTTCCTGATGTGCAGAAAATAAAAGCAGGGTTATTATTTGTTATGCATAATGCTTTTATTACTGAAGAATATCATAGGAGAGACATGGATAAATCGTGGGGTATGTTTGAACAATCTTTAAAAAGATTAGAAAACTCTTATGAAACAGATACTTGGCAGCCAAATCCTACACCTTTATGTGGGTGGTGTTCTGTAGACAGTTGTGAATTTAACTCTAAGTAGTATAATACAAAAATGGCAGTCAAAAAAAGAAATTACAAAAAAGAATATCAACAGCAGAAAGCTAGAGGTGAGCATAAAAATCGTATGGAACGCCAACGTGGTCGCCGTAAGCTAGATAAAGCAGGTGTTGCCCGTAAAGGCAAAGATGTATCACATGTTAAAGCCTTATCTAAAGGCGGTAAAAATAAAGATGGCTTAAAAGTAGTATCTAAATCTAAGAATCGTTCATTCAAACGTAACTCTCAAGGCAAACTAATATCAGAAACAAGCAAGAGAGAAAGAAAAAAATCTAAAAAATCTTAATAAGATAGTAAATTATTAGTTGACTTTCTATATTAGAGGTGTAAACTGTATATCTTACTGAGATAAAACTATGAATTTATATAAAAATAAAGTATTAAAATTAAAACTACGAGACGAATCAGCAAAACTAGTAAAACAATATATTGAAAGAAGTGAAATACTTTCAAGAAATGAAGATGGGGTAAACGAAGTAGTTATTTATTGGGGACTTGATGAAATAACTTTACTTAATCAACTTGTAAATACAAATAAAAATATACCTTCTCCTATTACTAAAGAATATAAATGGGCAGGACTATATGAACCCTTTGACCATCAACGTGTTACATCTGAATTTTTATCTATAACTAAAAGAGGTTTTTGTTTTAACGAAGCAGGAACAGGTAAAACTTCGTCAGCATTATGGGCAGCTGATTATCTTATGAATAAAGGTAAAGTTAAACGTGTGCTTATAATATGTCCTCTATCAATTATGTACTCAGCATGGCAAGGAGATATATTTAATACTTGTATGCATAGAACATCACAAGTTTGTCATGGTACTAAAGAAAAACGTCAACTTATAATAAACGGTGAGTATGAATTTATAATAATAAATTATGATGGTGTGGCTATTGTAAGAGATGATATTAAACGAGCTAATTTTGATTTAATTATTGTTGATGAAGCTAATGCATATAAATCAACCTCAACAAGTCGTTGGAAAACATTAGCTAAAATATTAACACCTCGCACTAGATTGTGGATGATGACAGGAACACCTGCATCTCAATCACCAGAGGATGCATATGGATTAGCTAAATTAGTTTGTCCAGAACGTGTGCCTAAGTTTAAAACAGCATGGCGAGATAAAGTGATGTATCAAATTTCTAGATTTAAATGGATACCAAGACCAACTGCAAAAGACGATGTGTTTAAAGCACTTACACCTGCGATTAGATTTGCAAAAGATGAATGTTTAGACTTACCTGATGTTATGTATCAAACGAGAAATGTTGAATTAACAGCACAAGCTAAAAAATATTATAAGCAACTTAAAAACCAAGCACTAATTGAAACAGCAGGAGAACAAATATCTGCTGTAAATGCAGCTTCTGGCATGAATAAATTATTACAGATATCAGGCGGTGCAGTTTATACAGACACAAAAGAAACAATAACATTTGATATAAAACCTAGATTGAATGCATTACTAGAAGCTATTGAAGAGACTTCACATAAAGTATTAGTTTTTGTTCCATATAGACATACTATTAATGTGGTGTCTGAGTTTTTATCAAAGAACAATATAACAAACGAATTAATACATGGTGATGTTAGTGCAAGAGAGAGATACAACATTATTACAAAATTTCAAACCGTAGAAGACCCTAGAGTTTTAATTATACAACCTCAATCTGCTTCACATGGAGTTACATTAACTGCTGCTAACGTAGTAGTCTTTTGGTCTCCTGTAATGTCAGTAGAAGTTTATTTACAGTGTATAGCTAGGATGGATAGAGTAGGACAAAAGAACAAAATGACAGTTGTTCACCTACAAGGCTCTGCTGTTGAAAAAAGAATGTATGCGATGCTACGAGGAAAAGTAGACCAACATACTAAATTAGTAGACTTATATAGGGAGGTCTTAGAAGAATGACAGATAAAAAACTTACAGCTAATGAAAAATTAGTTAAGACATATGTAGCTATAAGAGATGAGAGAAACAAACTTTCTAGGGAGTTTGAAGCTAAAGATAAAGATTTAGCTAATGACCTTGTCTCTATAGAACAGGCTTTATTAAGTTCTTGTAATGAGATAGGTGCTGACAGTATTCGTACTGGGTTTGGCACAGTTATCAAGAGCACTAAAGAAAATTTTGTTTGTGGAGATTGGGATAACTTTAAAAAGTGGGATGGTTTTGAAGTAGAGTTATTACAACAACGACTCCATCAAGGAAATTTCAAAGAATTTTTAAGTAATCGTGAGGATGAGGGACTTCCACCTGGAATTAGCACCATGCGAGAATTTAAAATAACTGTACGTAAACCAACTAAATCTTAAGGAGATTATACTATGGCAAGAGAAACTATAACTACAGAAACAGGGGTTGCTTTGTACCCTTGGTTGACTAAACCAGACACAAAGTATAGTGAAGAGGGAGAGTATAAAGTTAATCTTATACTATCTAAAGAAAATGCTGCACCAATTATTAAAACTATTGTTGGTGTGCATGAAGACAACTATAAAGAGCAACTAAAGATACAGAAGAAAAAATCTGTTACACAAGCGGCACCTCCATTTACAGAAGAATTGGATGATAATGGTAAACCAACAGGTAATTATATCTTTAAGTTTAAATCAAAAGCAGCTTACAAACCTGCAATTTTTGATGCAAAAGGTAATGCATTGATTGACCCTCCAATTTGGGGTGGCTCTGAATTAAAAGTTAACGCAGCATTGTATCCATATTTTTCACCTATGAACGGAGCAGGTGTTTCATTAAAGATAAAAGCTGTTCAAGTAATCGCTCTTGTTGAAGGCTCAGAAGGTGCAAGCCGTTTTGGGTTCAGTGAGACTAGCGGATACAATGTTAAAGATGGTGTTGATGAACAAGTAGATGCTAAAGTTTTTGATAAAAAAGCAGATGATGTTCCTGAGCCTGAAGTAGTAAAAACTAAATCCGCATCTGATGGAAGTAAAGACGTTACAGACATTTTAGATAAGTGGGGAGTAAAGGATGACTGATGATTTGTGGGGTATTCTACAAAACAATCCAGATTTACAAGAAGGACTGGATGAAGATACCCTCGCTGTTGCAAGTGGGGGTGGTAGAGATTCCACTAAACGAATATCTATTCGTGATAAAAATTTTCATAAAGTCGTCAATGGTAAAGAAATATCTACTATAGAAGATAATTATATGAACGTAATTATAGTGAAGATGGCTCATAATGCTTCACGTACTTTCTATGAAAAAGAGTATGAAGAAGGTAAACCTGTCTCACCGACTTGTTGGTCAACTGATTCTAAATTACCTGATGAAGAAGTACCAACACCTCAAGCTAAAAACTGTAATGTTTGCGAGCTTAGTGTTAGAGGTTCTGGTGCAGGTGGTATGGGTGCAGCGTGTAAACTTTCGTGGCGGATTGCTGTTGTATTAGCAAATGACCCAGCTGGTGATGTGATGCAAATGATTTTACCTGCAACTTCAGCATTTGGAAAAGAGGATATGGGTAAATGGCCTTTCAGACCTTATGTGCAAATGTTAGCTAATAATAATGTTAGTGCTGGTAATGTGGTAACTAAAATGCAATTTGACTCAGAAGCTTTTATACCTAAGCTATATTTTTCACCAGCGGCAGCTGTTAAAACTGAAGATATAGATATACTAAAAGGACAAGCTAAATCAACGGCAGCTAAAGAAGCTATCAAGATGAATGTGTATCAGAGTAATTTTAAAAAATCACCGTTTGCTAAACCAAAACCTATAGTAGATGAGAATGACATAAATACCCTAATGGATAAATGGGGCATAGAAACTGAGGGAGATTAAAATGGCAAGACCATATAGTGATAAACTTTTAATTCATCTAACTAATGCTGACCCTGAGAGGGTTGGTATACAGTTAGCAAAGTTATGCGTAGAGGCTAAACTACCTGCTTCAGCAGTAGCTGAATATTTTGAAGTCTCAAGGATGGCAGTGCATGGATGGTTTAGAGGTAAATATATACGAGAAAAAAAATGTATTAGTATTAGAAAATTTATGAGTGTAGTACAAAAAGACTTGGATAAAGGGAAGTTACCAACTAAAACTCAGGTATTAGCTAAGAAATATTTACAGAATATAGAAAATGATTACTAAATTTTACAAAAAAATATTACCAATAAAGGGCAACAAATACTGTATAGCTTGGACTAGTGGCAAAGGAATGAACCACGAGTGGGTTGATTATATAAAAGATATAGAACCCACAATAAAAAACTTACAGAGTAAACACAAAGATATAAATATATATGTAGCTATGTCTTCTTTTGAAGGACAAAGCAGGTTAGCTAAACATGCTACGTATAGAAAATCTTTATTTGTAGACCTAGATGTAGGTAAAGATAAAGCCGAGTCAGGTAAAGGGTATGCTACAAAAGAAGAGGCAGAGAAAGCTTTAGATGATTTTGTAGAGAAAACTTTATTACCTCCTGTAATTAAACTAGATTCTGGTAATGGTATACATGGGTATTGGCCTTTACAAGAAGAGCTAACTATAAAAGAATGGGAGCCTTACGCAGAAAAGTTTTTTAATTTTTGTTTAGAGCATAAGTTATTAGTTGATTCTTCTGTTATGTGTGATGCTGCTAGAATAATGCGAAGTCCTGATAGTATTAATTACAAGAAAGGGAAAGAACCTGCACCTGCCAAACTATTAACCGAAGAGATACATGAGTATTCATTGGAACTTATCAAAGATATAATTGGTGAAGTAGAAGTATCACTAGATGTTATATTAAAAGATAGAAAACTAACTGAGGACCAAAGAAAAGCACTTAAGTTAGATAACTTTCAATCTGTATTTTCTACTATAGCTAAGAAAAGTCTTAGAGGTGAAGACGGTTGTAATCAAATAAAACATATATTAATGAATGCAACTATGTTAGAAGAACCTTTATGGTATGCAGGTTTATCAATAGCACAGCATTGTAAAGATAGAGACCAAGCAATACATTTGATGTCAGAGAATCACAAAGACTATGACCCAAAAACTACTGAGGCTAAAGCTACACAGTCACAAGACAAACCTTTTTCATGCGAAAAATTTAATGACCTTAATCCTACAGGGTGTGATGGATGCTCACATAAAGGTAAAATAACAAACCCTTTAGCAATAGGTAAAGAATTTGTACCTGCCCCATCTACAGATGTAACTCCTGTAGAACAACATAAACAAGGTGGTGCTTTGTCTACTCTTGGTGGATTACCAAAAGACTTGTATCCATTTGTATATGGTGGTGCAGATGGTGGTATTTACTTTGAACACCCACAAGAAATAGATGAAGATGGGCAAGCGTTACCACGCAAAAAACCTATGTTAGTATCACCATATGATTTGTACCCTATCAATAGAATATATAGTGCAACAGAGGGTGAGTGTTTAAATATGATGTATCATCCACCTAATGATAAGCCAAGAGAATTTATGATGCCTATGGAGCATTTATATGACCCAACAAAATTTAAACAAATTGTATTACGTAATGGGGTATTTTTTGACCCTAACAACCAACAAGGAAGATATCTTATGACTTATATTTATAGATGGGGAGACTACCTATTATCCAAAAGTAAAGCTGAAATTATGCGAACACAGATGGGGTGGACACCAGATAAAGATGCTTTTGTAATAGGTAATAAAGAAATAGATTTAAAAGGAAATGTTGTCAATAGTCCAACTTCACCATTATGTAAAGGTATAGCTCAACATTTAAATACTGAAGGTAGCTATGAAGAATGGAAAAAAACAGCTAACAAACTAAATACACCTAGTTTAGAACTACATGCATTTACTATGTTGACTGGGTTTGGTTCGGTAATTATGGACTTTACAACTACCAATGGTATGACTGTATGTCTCACAGGAACAGATTCAGGTTCAGGTAAAACAGGTGCATTACAAGCAGCTTTGAGTATATGGGGTAATCCAGAGGCACTAAAGCTTACACAGGGTGGTGCTACAGAGAACGCATTAACAGCTAGATATCTAGCATTTCATAATCTACCGTTTGGTCTAGATGAGGTAGGTAATATAGAAGGTAGAGCGTTATCTAATCTAATACATAAGATATCAAATGGTAAAGCAAAAGTGCGTATGCAAGCCTCAGTGAACGCTGAGAGGGAGTATGAGATGTCTGCCTCACTAATAGCCTTGTTTACCTCTAATCACTCTTTATATAACACCTTGCAGACTGTAAAGAAAAACCCACATGGAGAGGTGGCTCGTTTACTAGAAATTACTGTGAATAAACCTAAGATATTCTTTGATGACCCAACAGCAGGGGCAGGCATATTTCAACCCTATAATCACCACTATGGGCACGCAGGGTTGGATTTTATAACTAAGTTATTTGATTACTCTCCTGATGATATACGTAGTAGAATTGACAAGTGGTTAGTTAAATTTAAGAAAGACTTTGGAGACGATACTACTTATAGATTCCATGAGAACATGGTAGCTTGTACTTTTGCTGCAGGTGAAATAGCTGTGGAGCATGACATAGTAGACTTAGATTTATCTAGAATATATTTAGCTACTGTTAGTGAACTTATAAATATTAGAGATAACGTCATAGGACGTATCAATGTGGTAGATTACGAAAGCATCCTTGGAGAATATCTTAATGCACACAATACTAACATCCTGGCACTTGAGGTGAACGAGAATAATCGACTTAATCAAGAACCAAGAGGTGAACTATTGATACGTGCAGAGATTGATACAGGTAAGATGTTTATAGAAAAGCGTCACTTTAGAGAATATCTTGCTAAATTAGGTGTTAGTGTGTCTGACTTTATGCTCAAGATGAAAGCAAAAGGTTATAACATACGTGACCATAAACGTCGTATGGGTACAGGTTGGAAAGCCGCTACAGGATTTAGCTCAGTAATGACACTTGAGATTGATACTACTAAGTTTATAGAAGACTTGATACAGGAAAACAATGAGACTAAATGACGAACCAGAATGGAACTTTCCTCTCGAATGGATGCAAATAGGGGAAAGTTTTTTTATACCAACATTAAAACCATCATCTATGATATATGCCATTGATAGTGGTGCTAAACGAGCTAAAGTAAAAGTCAAAATATTTCAGACTATGAAAGATGATGTGATGGGTGTTAGAGTTTGGAGAGTCAGGTAATTACTCTGGTATACCTTGTGTAACAGCATTTGTCATTTGACGTTTTATAATTAGCTGAGTTTTCTTTATATAGTCTAAAAGTTCTTTTTTCTGTTTTGGTGTTAAATCTTGATTATCTCTTATTTTATTAGCTTGTGCATTCAACTTGTTAAGTCGAGCTTTTAAACTATCAAAAACTTTTATAGTTGGTAATGCTGCAGGGTTATCATTTAACGTTTCTAAATATTTTGTTGGGTTAGTATTCTTAAATAAATCTATTTGTTCTCTAAGTTTATCAACTTTTTTTATAGTGTTAGCATAAGCTCTTTGGTCTAGGTCAGAAAACTTATTAAAAAAACTACCAAGAATTATAGTATCTGATTTTAAGTTAAGTTCTTGTTTACCTCTTGCAGTCAAGAAAAGTAAGCTATACATATTTTGCGAAAAAGTTGCAGCAGCATCAAGATAGTTATTAGCAAAGAAATAGTATTCATTAGGAGAAACATTCATAAGACCTTGTTCTGCAAAAAAAGCTGCTATATCTTTATACATCTCTGGCGTTGAGTCTGCACCTGAATAAGCTGCTCCACGACCTGTTGTTTGATTATATATCGGCGAACCGAAGCCGTTAATATTCATATTATATTGAAATAATGGTCTTATAATACTTGGCATAAGACTATCAAGTCCAAAAGTTATTGCCCTATCTGTAGGATTCACTCTAGATATTGGTATGGGTGCAAAATTATCTAATACAATAGTGCTCATATTACCAAATATTGATGCTTTAGAATTTTCATTAGAATGAATAAGACCTGCAAGTTGAGAACCAAGTGCAGGTATACCGCCTAAACCAAAACCCCACGGTATTTGAAAGACATCACCTTTTTTACCTGTAATTGCACTTATATCAAATCTAGCATACCTAGTCCATCTACCTAAGTCATCATTTAATACCATGTTTGTATCATCTTCATCATCACCAGTCGCAAGCATAGATGCTAACATATAAATAATATACCCTAAACCTAGAAGTGAACCTGTTGCTACTTGTGCTCGTTGTTTTTTTAATGCAAATTTTTGTCTAAAAGTAGCTAATCTTTGAGGGTCATTTTTTATATAGTCAGATAAATTACTTTCTACTTCGCTTTCTCTCATCATACCTGGTCCTATTGTTTGAAGAGCTCTAGCAGCACCAACTGCAGAAGCACGGAAGAACATAAAGAAAGCACCAAAAGCACGACCGAGTTCACCAACCTCTTCGAAGTTAGATAATCTTTTAGCGTATACTGCTGCTGAAGATTTGGCTGCATTCATAACTTCTTTAGAAACCTGATTATCTTTTAGTCCAGTTGCGTTTCTAGCTAAGTAATTCTTTTTTAATGTTGAATATGCTGCTACCCTTACACTCAATTCAAACATACCCATATAGGCATCAAAAAATCCATTTACTTGTCTACTTGTTTTTGCAATTTTATCTCCTTTAAACATTTTTTGTTGTTCTCTAAATACTGCTTCTGATGACAAAGCTTGTTTATAAGCTACCATACCACCTTGTTCTAGATACTCTAAAAACATTTTAGGATAAGTATTACCTTTTTTAGTTTCTTCATTTACAAATTTTCTAAGTTCAACTTTTTTTCCATCATTATATAATCTGGTCATTTTAAAACTGTGCCTAAAACCTTTCTTTGTTATTAATGTTTCAGCCATAGACATAGCAAAAGCATTTGCATCTTTTAGTCCTACGTCTGTAGCTATTAAAAAATATGCCGAAATAAAATCACGAGTGAAGTTTACTGGTCCAAATTTTACATTATATCTAGTATGTAATTGTCCTAATTTACCTGTTAAAAAATTAGCAGTATCTAATAAAGGATTTTTATTAGCATAAGATTTTCTAACTGCTGTAAGCATAGCTTCATCTTTAATTGAAATAGCTACAAGAGAACCATCAGGTAAAAAATGAATTACAGTATTTGGTTTTTGTATTGCTTTTTGAAGGTCATCACTATTTCTGTATCTATCTTCATAACTAAATATTTCTTCTATTTTACCATCTATAGCAGTGGTTTTTACTTTTTCACCTTTCTCATTGAGATATTCAATTTCTGTTGATACTGCATTATATAATGCTTCAGTGTATCCAACTCTACCTGCTCTTGAAGCTGATAATGATGCGTCAACTACAACTTGTGTGAATGGGTCTTCTGCATCTTCTGTTTGTGCTTCAAAAGTAGATTCTAATTTTTTTAATTCTCTTGACATTTTATTTGTTGGTTCAAGAAATGCCATATCATCAGATACAAAATCTTGATTCTGTTTACCTTTTAATGGAATATAGTTATTCCAACCATAGAAATCTAATATGTTAGTAACTTGAGGCCCAGCATAGTTACCTAAAGCATTAAGTTTTGTAGTTTCTGTTTGCACTGTTGTCATGTTTTTTCTAACTGTATTCATAGCATTATAAAGTTCTGGATTACTAAGTTTTACATTTTCATACTCTTGTTTTAGTTGTACACCAGTATTGTAATCAATAACAGATACATCATAAAAACTATCTTTTATGTCTAATGGAATTTTACTAGGTAATGTTTTTTTATTTTTATAACTTTTACCTAATTGTTTGTTTTCATTTGTAACTTTATTAGTTACAGTAGGTTGACCTGAAATTCTTGTTTTAGGGTCAGCTAAAAATATAAGGTTTTGTTTGTATTTTTTTAAAGCTGCTATACGTTCATTAGGGTCAGTCCACTCTTTATTAGTTATAGTTTTCATAATTTCTTCTCTATACTCAGCAGGTGACACCTTTGTACCATTTTTACCTTGCATTATTTCTATTGTACTTAACGGTACTGTTAAAATATATCTTATTTGTCTTCTTTCAAATTCATGTTGTCCTAAAAATAAATCTTGTAAAACGGCTCTTGCTCTTGCTTCACTCGCTTCAGGGTTTGCTTCTTGGTATATTTTTATGTAATCTAATAAGCTATTTTCATAGTCTTTTAAAGAAGGTAGCATCTCAATCATATAATCGTTTGCTTTAGAGTATGACAACACAAGTTGGTCATAAATATCATTATTTCCCTCTACCCCTCTAAGTAATAAGTTAGAATCTTCTAGCTGTTGTTGTAAATCTTTTATTTTAACAGACGCATTTGCAAACTTTCTTTCTACATATTTAACAGCTTTTTCATACTGTATGCCATTATTCATTATTGATTTTAAACCTGCAAAAAATCTACCTGTATCTGTTCGTTGTTCATTTGCTTCTGTCTGTTGTTCTCTTCTTTGTAAAGTTGTTCTACCTTTTTTATCTTTACTTTGAGGTCCCTCTAATGCGGCAGGGTCCATTCTGTCACCTGGCGGAAACAATATATCTATTATTTCTTGTGGTATACCTCTTTGTTTTGCATTTATAGCTTTTACAAAGTTTATCTTTCTTTGTGTTACTGGAGGTATCGCACCAAACTCAAACAGTTCAGGAGTCATTTTAATTGTGTCGCCTAATAAAGAATTATCTACATCTCCTCCTATACTTAATAGTCTTTTTATTGCGTTAATTAAATCAGATAGTAATGATTTAAATGTGGACTCTCTTGACAGTTGTGGGTCAACACTTTCTATTGAAGCTAAGAAATTAAAAAATGTAGGATTACTAAATGCCTCTGCAAAAAACTCTTGTATATCTGTAAGTCCATAAAAATCATTTTTAAACTCTGTAATACCTTTTTCTGCAGCAGCTTCTCTTGCTTTTACAAGCATATCTCTTAATATAGTTGCTTGTTCTAAATTTATATTAGAAAGACCGAGCATGGTTGCAGCGTGTAGAGTTTCGTGAAAAAACGCCCTAGCCATACTAGAATCTTCTAAATTTTCTACAATAGAAATTGTGCTATTTTGTTTATCTAAATTACTTATATACATACCTTCAACGTTTTCTTCTTTTGACAATTTCTTCATTGCTTCAGGTGTTATAATATTTACCCTTACATTGTCTAAATTAGGAACTCTCAAAAGAACATCTATCAAAGATATTTGAAATAGTCTTAATTTTGTTGCTGGTTTAGATGATATGTTTTGACGTATTAATATTAAACCTTCTCTTGCGTTAGTAGCATTTCTTAGAATACTAGTAGTAGGAGCATCCGTGGCTACTCTAGCTGTTTCATCTCTTAATTTTGCATTTAGATTAGTTTCTTTTTTTAATTGTTCTTTAAGTTTATTTAATTGTTTTTGGTCTTTTTGTGCAGCTAATTGTTCTTTAAAAGCTTTATAAGCTTTGTCTACCATATCTTTTATAGTTCTACCATCTGCATAAAAATTAACAGCCACTTTAGTATCTACATATTTAAGACTTTTTCTTTGTCCTTTTTCAAATCTTTCAACTTGTGAATCTATAGAGTTATCAAATGCACTATCTAGTATTTTATTTTTAGATATATTATTTCTTGATAAATAAGCGTCAAAAAGTGGTGAATTGTAAAATTCTTTTCTTGTATCTCTACGTTTATTTAAACTGTCTTCATTAACTATAGTGCCATCAAAAACACCTCTACCATAAAATTCTTCTTTGTTTGCTCCCTTATCAGGTTTACGTATTATATTATCCATTCCTTCTTCATAAATATAATCACCTAACACTGCTTTCATTAAATCATCAACAGATGTTGCATCTTCTATTGGACTACGAACAGAACCAAACACGGCACCTGTTTTAATAAAGTCTGGTATAGCCACTCCTAATATTTTTGCTTCAACTTCTAACTCTTCTACAACAGGGTTAGTGTTAGCATTAAAAGCTTTTAATCTTTTATCTGTTTCTGTGTTTACTGTTTTTGTACCAGCAGTTCTAGCAGGGTCTATGGCATAACGCTCTTTTATTTTTCTTGGTATTTGGGCTAGTATTTTATTATACTTATCTTTGTCTTTACTTATTTCTTCAAATTGTTCTTTGTTTAAACTATTATTTAAAAATCTTCTAATTTCAAGTGGATTTATTTTTGTTTCTTTACCACCTTTTTTAGTTTTAATTACTTCAATTATTTTATATTCTTTACCAATAGAAACTCCTTGGTCTTTAAGAATATAGTTAGTTAACTCATCAGCTATTTTACTATTAGCTTTAAGTTTTTTACCTTTCTTTAAATCTAATGTAACACGAGGTTGTAAATAGTATGATAGCACTACTTCTTTTGCTACTTGACCTATAGACTCAATTTCTCTCTCTTCTCTTATAAAATGACTGTCTTCTAAATTATTATCTTTTTGATAATTTTGTATTTTAGTTTTATTATTACTTAATATTGTAGATGTTTTAAGTTCTTCTTTTGTATCAGCTGTTGTTTTTATAGGTGATGCTACATTAAGATATGCTTCGTATTCTCGTTTAAAATCTTTATCTTTAAATCTAGTTCTTGCATAATTATCTGCTTTTCTTTTGCCTTCTTTCTCAGTGTTATAAATCTTAGCATATTCACTTTGAAACTCTTGTATTCTAGCAGGCACAGGAAGTTTTTGTTCTTTAGCTTGACTTGCTCGAATGCCAGGTCCAGCTTCGTCTAAATTGATAGTTGGTGATTTTTCTTCTTGTATTTCATTAATATAGCCCATTATGGCATCAACACCTTGTTGTATTTCTAAGTCCTCACCTTGAAGCTTTTCTATATCAGTTTTTTCTGCATCAATTTTTTGTCCTCCTTCTAGTGCTTTTCTTCTTAGTTCTTCTTGTCTTTCTCTATTAGCTTCTGCTCTTTTTTCAGCAAGTTTTTGTCTTCGTTCAGCAGCAAGTTCTTCTTTTTGTTCAGCAGTAAGAGTATTAGTTTTATTACCAAGATTTGCTCGTCTTCTTTCAGCATCTAGTACAGGTATGTTATCTACAACTAATTCTATAGGGACATCATATGTATTTGAGTCATTAATTATTAATATTTTATCTTCATCAGTTAAATGTTCGGCTTTATTTAAAGCTTCTGCTAATGCAGGGTCAGCACTTTTTAGTGCTTGTTCTAATGAAGGATTGAATCCTCCTGTTCCATCATCAACTCTTCCAACACCCCCGCCAGTATCATCCATTGGACCTCCGAAAGTTCCTGAAGAGTCTTCGGGAGTGTTAATCTCGTCGTAGTATTTGTTAAGAGAGTCGTCTGATGCAGATATTTCAGAGCCAATTCTAGGTCCGTTTTCGATAGAATTTCCAATTTCATTTTGTCGTCTTGTATCATCGTCCACCTCCATTTTAGATGGGTCTATATTAGCGTTATTTACATCAATTTCTTGAGTATTTTCATAACTAAAATTACCTTTGTTTTGTTTTTCTATAGTTTCTTTTTTATGGTCTTCTCTTTTTTTATTTGGTGTCCAAACTTTTTGTTTTTCTTTTATTTCTTGTTCAGATAAGTTTTTAGCATCAATCGTATCAGTAGTTACAATATCTTCATCTACATCAATGTTTGGATTTGAGTCATTTGGTTTTGGTGATACAGGTCCACTTCTAAGTCCACCGATTGTTGCAGGTACGATAGGCATTACAAAACCAGCTGCAGCTGCGTTAATATACTCTTCAATAGCAGCTTTATCAGTTAAAGGTAAATATGCAGCATATCTTTCTATAGCACTTTGTAATGCTTCAACAGGTGCCTCTTTTAAACCTGTTATACCTATGTTTTTAGCTACATTAAGAAGAACATTTTGTGTAGGTAGTGCCATTTTTTCTAGAGCACCAAGACCAATTTTTAATCCTATATAATTAGCTAACGCATGAGCTGTACTTAATCCTGCTAATCTACCTGTACCTAATTCTTTTATTTTTTCTAACTGTTCTTCTGGATTATCTATACCTTTTATAGCTTCATCTATTGCACGACCTGTTACCTCGCCTGCACCAAACTTAGCTGACATTGTACCTAATGCTGCTCTTCTACCTGCTCTTGCATAAATATCTTTAATAGCTTGTTTACCGCCTTGTGAGGCTAAAAATTTAGTTGTTTCTGCTTTAATAAAATCATTACGTTCTTTTTCACCTAAATCTTTAGCTGCATCTATAATACCTTTTTTAACTAGATTTTTACTAACAAGCCCAGTCAATGCACCACTTACTGTTCCTGTACCAGGAGCTAAAGCAGTACCAATCATTGCACCCGCAGTTGAAGTTATAAGAGCTTCACCAATCATACCTACACCTTGACCTGCAATAAAAGGTATATACTCAGTTAATACAGCTACTACACCTTTATCTAAAGCTTTTGTAAATTCATCTGTTTCTTTGACACCTCTACGTCCAATAGCTGCTTCAGACTCATCCATTCTTTGAAGGCCTGATTTAATCATCTCATCGGAGTCAACAGCTTTACCTGCAAGAACTTCTGCTCCACCTAAAATACCGCCGAATTGGTCTTTATATGTACCTAAACCACGAAAGAAATCGCTACCTTCGCCTTCTTGTAAAACTTTAGGTTGGCCTGTAGGTTGAGTTTGAGGTATATTTTTACGAGCTTCTTCTACACGTTGACGTAATTCATCTGAATCACGAGGTATATTATCTGGTATGTTATTTATCTGTATACCATCTTTTGTTAGTACCGAATATGGCATTAGATACTCCGTTTAATAATCTACGTTATAAACTTGGTTATTTTGACTTACAGTTGGTTGAGGACGTGTCATATTAAATCTTAAATAAACATCATCTTCAGCTATTTTCATCGCTGTTTCTGCTTGATTAAGTGTTGCAAGGTCATCTGGCGAAAGTCCACCTTGAGTTTCTGATTTTGCTCTTAGCTGTGTAGCTAATATTTTATGATTTTGGTAATCCTGGTCTTTTCCAAGTGCTTCTGAAACCTTGTTTTGTTGTTTAACACTATAATATCCACCTGGTGTTTGTCCTGTAGAAGTAATTTTAGCTATTTCTAACTCTTGTTCTAACTCTCTTTCTTTTGCTGACATATCAAGAGCTTTTGTAGCTATCGCAACTTCTTCTGCTCTTTGTTGTTTATCTATATTTGCTAGTATATCATCTACTTCATCTGTTGTTTCTGCAAATGATTCTACACCTGATGTTGCACCTGCTGCTAAATTATCTATAAAGTTTGCAGACTGTCCTGATGCCATACCTAAACCACCACGTATCAAAGCCATATTTAAAGCATTTTCTTTTTTCTCTTGTGCTCTTGTACGGGTATCTTCTCTTGCTGTATCTACTCCAATTAAATCTTCTATTAGTTTTTGTTGTTCTTTAGCTGTAGTAACAAGGTCTTTTTTACTATTTTTAGTGCTTATATTTGGCACCGTAGTTGGAACAGTAGGTTTAGCAGGTGGTTGTTTTAACTCGTCACCATCATCACCACCAAATATTGAGTTTGCACCATAAAGTAAACCTAGTGTTGTTAAAATTTTGTTATTCTTCATAATGTTACCAGCTTTACCTGATACACCTTTTAGGTTACTTAATATTCCAGTAGCTTTACCTTTTGTTTTATCTGCTGCAGAACTTATAGTGCCTGCAACTGCCGCATCGTCCACTACATCTGGTATTTTAGATGGGTCTATTACTCCACCATATCCAGATACACCTTTTGCTATATTTGCTTTTCGTTGAGCTTCTATGTACTTAATAAAATCTTCATCAATTTCACCACCTTTAGCATATCCTACAATCCCACCTTCTTTCATCATAGCTGTACCACCTACAGCTGATTGTGGGTTAGCAGCTATACCACTAGCAGCTAGTTGTCTTGGGTCTATTTCTGGTGCTGGTGGTGGAGTACCTACGCCTTGACTTCCAGGCATCATTTGTTGAGGAGCCATAGCACCTAAGCCCATTTGCATTGGTTTTGATTCTGCTACAAGTTGTTCTGCAACACTAGGTTTATCTGCTTGAGTTGCTTGGAATCTCTCTTTCATTTCTTTACGTCTTTGTAATTCACCTAACGCAAGATAAATAGGAACTTCACCCATAGGTTGCTCTACGTATTTAACTAACGCCTGTTCTGGTAATCCTTTTAATCTGTCTTGTAGCTGTATAATATTCATATTAACTCATTTGTTGATATAAACCGAGACCCGCAATACCTAATCCACCTATTTGACTAGCTAAACTAGGGCGTGGAGCGTAAGAAACTTGTGTTGAGCCTAATGCACCTGCAGTACCACGAAGTATGTTTGATTGATATTCTAGTAATTGTCTTTCGTAATCTTGTTCTTCTTTAAACTGTTGATACGCTAAGTTTGCTATCTCTTGGTCTAATGCTTGTTGTTGACCTGCAGTAGCTGCTTGAGCTTTTAGTCTTTCTAAATTAGCCATTTGCTCATTTCTACCTAATTGTCCTTGAGCCTGACCTGCTTGTATACCAGCACCTAATCCACCAATACCTAAATCAGCTTGTAACTTAGCACCAAACTGACCACCTGCTTGCTCCATTTGTCTTCTTTGCATTTCAGCTTGTAAGTTTTGACCACCAACATTTATATTAGCAGCTCTATCTTTTTCAAACTGTTCCTGAGCATTTTTAAATGCAGCTTCATTACCTTTAGCTCTTAAATCAGCTATTAGTGCATTAGTACGAGCATCACCCTCTGCAGTCATTAATGCTTCACGACCACCACCAAATGTGCCTCGTCCTATTGAACCTAAAGCAAACTTGTTTTTGTCTATATCTCCTTGTCTTCTAGCTTCTTTTATAGCTTCTTCAGTTACTGCAGAAGTATATGGATTTGTTTCAGGACCACCATAAGTAAATGATGGCACATTAGTAGGAGCTTCCATTCTTAAAGTCTCTGTAGTTCCAGGAGTGTAACCTAATGCTCCTGTTATACCTTGTGCTCCTGCTGCTGTAGCTATTGTACCAGCATCACCTAATGTTTGTGTTGCTGTGCCAAACTGACCAGGAGTTTGTAGTCCCATAACACCTTGTTGTACTGCTTGTTGTTGTGGCGTAAAGCCTACAATTCTATCACCTGTATATGGTGTAAAACCTTGCACACCTGTAACATTACCTGAAGCATCTGTAGTATAAGTTTGTTTACCTGATTGTTTAAGTAATTCTTCGTAGAAAGGTTTAGCATACTCAGGTAAGTTAGTTGTGGTTGACTTAGTAGTTCCACCACCACCACTACCTCCGCCATACTCAGATAATCCTGTAGCAGGATTAATTGTACCTGAGCCACCTACCGACTTTAATAAGTCTGCTTCGTAATCATTGATGTGAGCTAAACGAGTATCACCCATACGTCCTTTAGACGCAAGGTCTTTGTATAGTAATTTAATTAACCATACTTTTAATTTATTTGGTACTAACTTTAACAACATTCATCACTCCACTGGTAATTCATAGAATACAAATCGTTTCTTATATCCGTATTCCTTCCACATCTTTTCCCAACCTGCTCTACCATGTGACTCTATTCTAATACATCCGTTGTCTCTTGCAAACTTTTGTATCTTCGGTAGACCATCAGGCACCCAACTCTTAAAGTCCTGTCCTCCTGTAAAATGCATAACTAACATTTTCGCTTGAGGGTACTCCACTACTTCTGTTATTAAAAACCCCACAATAACTTTAGTTTCAGTATCAAAAGATACCCATAACTGCTGGTCTTTTAATAACACATCTCTCAGTATATCTTGTTCGGTAAATCTGCCGTATGTATATTTAGCACAGTTTTCTACATACTCTTTTATATCTTCCCAAACATCTGCGATATGTTCTTTTGGAACAATCGTTGCTTTCTTCAAGCTGGCATATACTCCTGTGGCATTATCTCTCTCCCTTGTTTTTCATTGCCTGTTCTAGCTTTTCTTACTCTGTCCATCATATTGTAAAGTTGCTCTGCACCTGCATCTGAAGAGCCATTACCTAATCCACTAACTACATCTGCAGGGATTACAAATTCATTTTCTGATAACGCTGCTGGTTGTTCGCCATCAATACTACTTGGTATATTATCAGACATACCATCACCCATACCTGTTTCTAAATAACCACCTTCTTGCATTAATCGCAGTCCTGAATCTCTATTTAAATTTAATCGTCTTTGAGGGTCATAACCATATTTAGAACTGTTTTGTTCAGCTGTGGTCATGTCTGGCACCATCGCTCCTGCTACTGCAGGTAAGCCAACAGCTCCTGCTTTTATAGCACCTTTGGTCATGTCTCCACCACCTAAATTGCTTATAACTTGACCTGGATTAGTAAATAAATTTTTAGCTGCTGTAGTTGCTGAGTATGTTGGAGCGGTTGTGCTTGTAGCAGCGGCTGCACTAGGAACTCTTGAACCTCCCATCAAAGCATTTGAAGCCATTTGCTCTTTACTAGCATTTGCTAATGTATTAACACCACCTGCTCCTGCTGCAGCTTGGCCAAGTTGACCACCACCGTATCCTCCAAGACCACCTGTAACAGCACCCATTAATGGGTCTTCCTTTCTTAGTGCAGCTATACCTGCACCTGTGGCAGCACCTGCAGCCAAAGCATAGCCAGGAAATGCAAAACCTGCGGCTACTGGGGCTAAACTTGATAATAAATTTCCTAGACTCATAGCGTCATTATAACCTTTTTATGTCCTTAATCAACGGCTTCTGCCCCTGATATGTTAATTGTCAAGCCTGTTGCACTACCTTTAAACTGTAAAGTTTCTGACTCATTCATAATCTGTGTTCCTTTCCATTGATAAGTAGTATTTGCAGCTATACTATGTGCATTAAATAATGCATTAGCTGTTCCTGCAGTACCTTGGTCAGGCACTAAACTTAAAAATAAAGTAACTGCACTACCTGTAGTATTACACACGGTTATATCTTTTACATAAGCACGAGTATTACTTGGGCATGTATAAATAGCCAAAAAGCTAGTAGTGCTTGCTGCTTGAGCTAATCTAGTTGGTGTAATTCTTTGAAACGCCATTAGTTATCTCCTAGCCAATTCAATGTATTTAACGCATCTACACTTTCTTTTACTTGATTATTATTACCATCTATTGAGTTAAAATATAAACGTAGTTGGTTTACTAACTGTAGTTCTTGCCCTGCATCATATTCTGCTGGTGGGTTAGTTAAGTTAGGTCCTTTGGTTGATGGTATATTTGATGCCATTAGCCTCTCCTACCGTCTGGTCTAAAGTCTACTCGTGTAGTACCAAGTTGCCATTGTACACCTACATCTTCACTAGCTATCTTAAAGTTCATTTGTCTGCCTCTGGCTCTAACAAATACTTGATTAGTATATTGGTCAACGCTGGCGGTAGTCACTACGTCTCTTGATAAAGTATTACCTGCAACATTAGAAGTACTACTAGCAGCACCAGGGAAGTTTCTAACTCCTACAGTTACTTGTACTTCTGGTGTTAGAGTAGTTCCTTGTGCAGTTGCTGTATCAGAATTAGTGAAGTTTACATCAGGTATGACTCTCTTAGTTAAAACAAAACTATCACCATCTTCTATACCCATATCTCCTGATTCAATAAAAGCTTCTATAGCAGTTGGAGTTGCACCAGGAGTTTCTACATTGTCTTTACCATCTTCATGTTTATATACATAGCCATTGAAAGTAGCTAATGGAAACTTAATAGTTCCAGGATTAGCCCATGAAGTTCTTGTTAAATTACCAAAATACCAAATTTTTTCTTCATAATTAAATATAACATACCTATCTACACTGTTAGAACCACTTGAACAATAAAACCAGATGATTTCATTAAACTCACTATTGACTCCTGCAAAATTTAAAAAGCCGTTTTCTTTATTCATATCTTCAAACACATATTGTTTTAAGGTACACGGCAGAGTATTAACTCTACCATCATAAGCGAAGAATTTATCTGCTCCCATCCAATAAACAACATTGTTAGCCTCAGCCACTACTTTAGGGCCAATAATGTTGATACTGTCACTAATCTCTTGTAAAGCAAATACTTCCTCTGTACCTAAAAACTGTAGGCTTGATAGTGCTGTATCAGTAAAGATAAGAACCTCTTGTCTAGTTCTAAATCCAGTAATAATTTGAGAGCCTTGTTTGACTCTTAAGAACCCTGCTGAATTAGTTACTTCAGGTTTCCACTCTGTAGGCTCTGGTCCTACAGTAGCATCTACATTAGCAAATCTAATAAGTAGTGGGTCAAGTGTTCCAGAATAATCTACACTTACATAACTACCTGTAGTGGTAGCGTTACTACCTGGGTCATAAGGTAGAGTAATTGTAAAGGTAGTGCTTGATGGCACAGTCAATACTTGAAACTCTCCTTGATATACTTGAGGTGCTTGACCAGTAAAATCTACCCAGTCATATATACTAAGACCGTGTCCTGACCCTGTGGTTACTGTCGCTGTGGTGCCAGACCTAGTAATACTAGATATAGACTGTCCTGCTGTAGTGCTACGAGCAAAAGAAGTACAGCTAAGAGCTAGTAAATGTCCACTTGCTGCAAACATCACTTTACCTACTTGTTCTGGTACTGCTCTTGAACCAACTACAGTATTAAGTTTAACAGCACGATTACTAATACTAGCGTCATAATCAAAGAAAAATATATCTGAGTCTTGTATGTTATATATAACATCATTATTAAATTGGTCTTGGAATGTTAATCTAGCAGGTATACTAATTGGTGTGGTTGCACTAGAACCCCATGTACCTCTACTCCATGTGCCTGCACTCCAACCATAACCAAAAGTTATTGTAGAAGCACCGACAGGATGTTGAAAAGCTGCGACTATACTTGTGCCACCACCTGCAGAAACAGTAGATGTAGCTGCCGCTGCTACTGTAATCTCAAATGTATTACTTGTAACATTAGCTATTTTAAACTCTGTATTTAAGTTAGCAGCTGTTACTCCACCAACTGCAGCGGAACCACTAAAGGTTACGTAATCACCGCTTGAAGCACCATGACCTGTTATCGTGACTACCACCGTAGTTGACTCATCAGTAGTTTTAAAACAGTTATCTGTTGATGGGCTAGTAGCTGATGTGTAAGTAATTCTTAGAGGAGTTATATCAGTAAGAGTAGTTCCTTTAAGAATATAATTTTTTTCATTAGTAGCAATACTAATTATCTCATTACCATCAGTTGTGCCATATTGTATAATACTACTAGAATCGCCTACAAAAGGAGTTATATTGATTGGAGTCCAACCACCTATTTTTTCAGGGTATCCTTGTCTAAATCTTATTTTATCGCAGTTATACCATCCGCCATCAGAAGAGTAGTTACTTCTATCTCTGTTTATTCCTGGTTGAAATATAAGCTTTTTTAATGCCATATTACTTTTCTCGTTTTAATTCAAAATGAGGTCCATCTTTAAATGTTTTCCACGAACCGCCCCATACATACGGAATGTTGGTAAGTTTTGCTGCTTGATTAAAAGCAACATTAATTGTTTCATAATCTTCAAACTCCCAAGATACTGCACCATCTTTCCATGCATATACATCTACAGCATGACCTGTAAGATGTCTTGAGTTCATAGTTTGACTTTTACCTGTGTTATATAATATTTGTTGTCTTTCTTTGGTTCGCATTCCTTCTGATATACCAAAGTCTATGGTTGATAAACCTATAGCATTCTTAACTAATTTCTGTAAATCAGGGTTTACTTCGCTTAATTTACCTAATGATTTTTTTGATAATTTAAACATTACTTAGTAAATTTCCCTATTGATTTAAGCCCAAAAGATGCTCCGATGCTTGCCATTATAGACCATTGTAGCCATTCTGGAAATGTAGCTAAGAATTGTATACCTTCAGCAACAAATGGTTGAAAGTATGGAATGAAGCTAAAAATTATTATAGCAATGAAAGTCAGCGTCCATGCTTCATCCTTCCAGGAATCGTCAGAAGCCTTTGCCATAGCGGTTTCCCATTCAACCTTACCTTCTGCAACTTTCTTTTTTACCGCTGTTTTAGCTTCTATCTCGGCTATTTTTAATTCAGACTTTGCGATTGATTCTTTGCCTTTATGTTCAAAGTATCCTCCAACCGCTTTACTTAAGCCATTTACAATTAATCCAATCATAATACACTCCGATATTAATAATACCCTATTTTATATCAACAGTATAGTAAATGCACCTTTTATGAGTTAGAAGAACTCCAATTATAAAAATGCGTAATACCAAATCTACCATAGCCAAATGGAATATTTTTACTTGCTTTTAAAGAAGTAACTTCATGTTGTATATAGCTAGGAAAAAACAACATGCGATTGGGTATACATTCAATAGTTGCATCAATAGGTACAAGTCTAGTGTTACCCCCAAAAAATTTCTTAGGTTCTTTATACATCCATATTAAACAAGTAAACTGAACGCTATCATGGTGTGGTTTATAATATTGGTCTTTGTCATAATAACCAATAAAGCTAGCATCAGTATTAGTGTTAATAAAATTATTATGATGTAAAGGCATAGTTTCTAAAACTATATCGTGAAACTCTTTAGTTCTTTGTTTATACATATTACGTAATATAGGAGATATATCCCTACCTTTTTGTGTATAATAATCCCAAACGTGAAAACGAAATGCATTAGATTTTGCAACTCCATCTTCTTTTGCAACAGGACTTCCTTCATCGTCTGCTTTTTCTTTTATAGGTTGAGTAAGATACATGTTTAATTCATGCCACACAGCAGACAATTCATCTTGAGTATACCAATTATCTATAACCAAATAAGGACATTCTTTTCTTTGATTATATATTTTAATATCCCAATCTTGTTTAATTGTTTTTATAATTGCACTCATTTTTTGCTTCTATACCTACCATCTCGTTTGCATAGTCTTTTAAAAGGAATTAATCTACCTTTATATTCAACAACAACTTCGTGCATTTTTCTACCCATAAACTGTATGGTATACACAGGTTTCTCACATTTTATTAAATGTAATGTATCCCACTTAACAATATTAATCCAACGATATTTATTTACTTCTAGTTCTTTTTGTCCAGGCACTCTAACATACTCTGTATATCTGCCCCACAAAAGAAAAGCAATAAAGTTTCCCTCATGGTCGTGCATGACTTGTTCAACTGGCAATATTTTAGAAAAAAAGAAAGCAAAGTATGGCGACCAAAATCCCCATCTTAATAATGTTATATGATTAGTTCTTGTAACTACATGAGATGGCCCTATACCCCATTCAACTCCATTAGCCATAACACCCCCTACAAGTCTTTTAATTTTACAATATCATAGCCACCAGAACCATCTGATTTAGGAACTTTTACATATTCTCCTATATCTTCTTTACTTACATTTTGAGCTATACGATTACCATGATTATCAAATTTTGGAACTACAATTTCAGTATCAGCTAGGTTAGTAAGCTCGTCTGCGTAATCAGCTGTATATTCTTCATACAAATTAGTGCCTTCTCCATATACCATATATCTTTCAAGATGGGCAACTAAAACAACTTCTGTTAGTTCTTTTGCATTATTAAATTGAAATTTGTACATATCGTCTGCATGTGCTAATTTTTTACTTTTTGAAATCGGCATGACTATATCTGATTTTAATGATTCAGCCCAAGCCCAAACATTATCATTCGTGCCAGTAACATATATAGCTTGTGTAGCCTGCATTTGAAAAGAAGCATTACACATATCAGTTACATATTCTACGGTAAGATTGCTAGGGACTGTTACTACAGGCATAACAGCTCCTTTCTTATAAACTACTTCCATCGTTTTTGTTGTAGTATCTAGGTCATAAAAATATTTAATAAAGTCATGGTTTAACAAAATACTGTTTTGTATTTTACTACTATCTTTATAATCAGGAGCACAACTACAACCATGTAGACTGTACTTATTTGCTCCCATTTTTACACCCCACACATTAGGTTCGTGTGGCCATGTTTCACCAGGAAATTTTTTTGCTATTTCAGCTTTAATTTTTTTAACTTCATCATCCTCGTTTCCTGCCCAATAAGTACGATGTACAACTTTTTTGTTTTGAATCCATGCTCTATATAAAACTGGGTTACTCATTATGATACTGCTCCTTGGACATTTCCACTTCCATCTTCGTATGTTACTTGATTACCATTTAAATTAATAGCTTTACCCGCTGCACCACCAGCTCCACCAGCACCTGATTGTCCACCGTTCTGACCTTGTAAATGTGCTTGTCCAGCTTGTCCACCAGAACCAAAGCCACCACCTGCACCACCGTTACCGCCTTCTCCTCGTGAGTCACCTTGGTTTGGAGTTGCACCAGTACCACCAGCACCTGCAGCACTTACACTACCAGCTTGACCGTTGGCTAAATTCTGTGATTGTGATGTATTCATACCTTTACTTCCGCCAGGACCGCCAGTTTGACCAGCTCCACCACCGCCGCCGCCACCAGCACTAGCAATAGTTTGTGTTTGGTTTTTATCCACTTGATAAACGCCACGACCACCGCCGCCGCCACCGCCGCCACCGCCGCCGCCACGGATAAATCCTCCGTTGTTTTGGATTGTAGTGTTAAATCCTAAATTAATAGCAGCACCCGCAGATGCACCAGCTTGTCCAGCATGTGCAGCATCAGCATTACCACCATTACCACCTTCACCACCAGCACCAACAATTTGATTATTATTTATAATTTTAACGGTATCACCAGATGCCCATTGACTTCCTGTATCAATACCATATCCACCTGTGCTTGACGAACCTACAATAGCTTGTACAGTTAAAGTTATATCTGAATTACCTGCAGAATATGTACCGCCTTTGTTTGAATAAATGTTGTAGTTCTGCGTTGTACTTGAAATAGTAAGTGCAATAGATACACGGTTAGTGCTACCATAAAACTGTGACATAGAAATAGTTCCACTACTTGGAATATTACCAGAATCTCCAGTTGTACCAGATGGTACATTATCACCACCAGCATAGTATTCAGACATTGATATAGGGTTACTACCCCCAAACTCTGTTTGAATAGCTGATAATGCTAACGCTGACCCTGCACTTGGTATTGCCATCTATTTTCCCTTTTTAAGTTCGTCTACTTCTGCTTTTAATTCTTTAACTGCTTCAATAAGAACACCAACAAGGTTGCCATAAGCAACTGACATATACTCATTTTCATCATGTACTACTTCTGGCATTACTTTTTGCATTTCTTGAGCAATCACACCTGTGCCCTGTCTACCCTCTCTAGTAAAAGTAACACCTCTCATGTTAGTTACTTTATCTAAGGCGTTAGTAATTGTCTCAATATTGTCTTTTAGTCTTTCATCAGAAAAAGCTGTAACATCATTATTAAAAGTTGCTGCACCTGCTCCCGACATATCTAAGGTTAAAGCAGTTATAGTTGAACCACCATCATTACCTTTAAATATTATGTCTTTATCACTAACAGCACTTTGAATTACAAAGTCAGACGAGCTATTAGCAAACCTACCTATCTCTGTACCAGCATCTTTGATAATGACATCTCCACCATCAGCATCTAAATTAATATCACCTGCAACATCAAGAGTTAAATCACCTGAAGATAAATCTATTTCTGTGCCATCAATGGTTATATTATCTACTATCACACCAGCGTTTGCTGTAACTGTGCTATTAAAACTAGCAGCTCCCGCTTCACTCATATCTAGTGTTAATGCTGTTATGTTAGAACCACCATCATTTCCTTGAAAAAGCATATCTTTATCACTAACTGCTGCTCTAATAGTTAAGTTACTACTATCCATACTAACTTCAGCTATCTCTGTGCCAGCATCATCAAGTAAAATAGAACCACTATCAGAATCTAAAGTAATATTTCCTGCTACATCCACAAGTAAATCACCTGTAGATAAATCAATCTCTGTGCCATCAATAGTAATATTATCTATTGTTACCCCACCGTCTGATTGTAAAGAACTCACAGCGGTAACTGCATCAACAACATTAGTGCCGTTGTTATATACCCACATAGTTTTACCTGATGGTACTCCTATTCCTGAACCAGAAGGAGTCTTGACAGTGATAGTATCAGCTGTACCGTTATTAACTAAGTAATTTTTTTGTATTGCTGGAACAACTAAGTTTTGTGCTCCACCTGATGTACCTGTTAAATTAAGTCTAAGATGACGAGCTGATTGTGTAGCGTTTGAGTTTGATAAAGTAAGAGTTACTTGACCGCTTGAGAAAGCTACATCAACAGTACCCACTATAGCTTCTTCTATCGCTGTTCCTAAATTAGTATTAGTAGTTGTACCCCAACTACCTGATTGCTCACCTGTATTAATTAATTCAATTTTTAAGTCTGAATATGAACTAGCCATTTCTTTCTCCTATTAGCTTGATTTACCTGCTAATGGAACACTTGTAACGTGAATTTTGGTATGTCGCTTTCCATTCCACGTGGCACCACAATCTGAGCAAGTCCCTGATTTATATTCCTCTGCATCTACACTCATTCCACAATTAGAACACTCTAGATGTACTTCATATTTACATTGTATTATACCACCATCTAATTTTTTTGCTTCAATTATCATGCTGCTATATCCTTCCAATTCGGTGTCTGAGATGTATCTATTAAGCCCCATACTAATGTAAATCCGTTTGTTTCACAAGTACCACTAACACCTGTAAGAGATACTGTAGCTCCTCCTATTGCACTTGAACTTCCAATAGCCGTAGTAGCTACTATTCCTGTTACAGGTACGGTATTGCTACTTTCTTGAGTTACTGTACCTAAAGCACTTGTTCCAGCTACGCCTGTAACTGTTATGTTTGCTTTTGCAACTGTGGTTACTGTACCTAGAGCACTTGTTCCAGCTACGCCTGTAGCTGCTGCGTTTGCTTCTGCTACAACTGCCTCTGAACCTAAAGCACTTGTGCCTGCTACTCCCGTAACTGCTGCGTTTGCTTTTGCAACTGTGGTTACGGTACCAACAGCACCTGTACCTGCTTCTCCTAAAACTTCACCTGATTTATCTCCAGTAACAAGAACAGAAGCTAATGTAGTAGTCCCAGCTACACCTGTAACAGATACACTAGCACCAGCACCAACTGTAGTGGTTCCTATAGACCCAGTTGCACTAACACTTACGGAGCCTTCACCATAAGCAAGAGCGTTCCAACTGGAGCGTCCCCATCCGTCTAAAGGTACTACTATTCCTGCCATATTAGTTTCCTAATGGGTTGTCGTTAATAATGTCGTAAACTTTAGATAGTTCTCTTTCCATCCAAGCGGATAGTTTATCTTCCATATCTCCCATTTCTACATCCATTTTCTCAAAACTTTCCCAGACATCATCAATGTTATCGCTATTGAACTGTAGTCGTTCTTCTACTGTAGTTAGTCTGTCATTTAATGTACCTGTGTCACTACTGGCTATACTACCTTCCATAGCCACTAAACGAGTGCTTAGGTCTGACATCCACCATACGAACCCACCTGCTGCTGGAACTACTGATAAGACTATCG